>OQVS01002045.1_pt1 | contig 13296 bp, 12 predicted proteins | sample 1691601 | NCBI WGS metagenome assembly OQVS01 (sample SAMN03418268, study PRJEB22391) | human gut metagenome | biome: human-gut; feature: organic feature; material: feces | host: Homo sapiens | place: Tanzania | collected 2013-01 | reverse complement strand
TTGAAGAAATAAAATCAATTCCGTCGTTTTTCTGAGTATGCCAGTTTGAAAGCTTTCTTTATGGACGACCTTGACTGGTATGAGATAGACGATGCACAAGACTTGGATATTGCCAATGTTATGTTCAGCACAGGCGAGCGTAAATATAATGCCATCATATCCAAATTCGGCGGATATTGGAGATACAACAAAATGCTTGACTTTTGTTATCTTGTCAATCCATATTTCCCTCCAAAGGCGATGGTAGACAAAATGCAAAAGGAATTCCCTACACTTTTGACTCAATATCCATCTGGACTCAATATGCAAAATATGAACGCAGAGAGAATTTTTGAGGTAGATGAAAAACATATCCTTGTAGGTAATGGAGCTGCTGAACTTATCAATGCATTGGGGTTGATTGTGAAAGGTAAAGTTGCGGTAGGCTTGCCAACATTCAATGAATATGTAAGATGTTTTAGAGATGCCGAGATTGTTCCAATGGACAATTCGCAATGGGGATATGAACACAATGTTGATTATATGCTTGACTTGATGGACAAAGTAGATTGTATGTGCATTGTTAGCCCAGACAATCCAAGTGGATATTTGCTCACCAAAGAACAAGTTGTGCAGTTGTGCGACAAGGCTCAACAGGCGGGTACAATGTTGGTAGTGGATGAGTCTTTTATCGACTTTGCAGACAGGGAAAAGAGATATACTTTGCTCGACAACGAGCTGCTTGATAAGTATCCAAACCTAGTAGTTGTCAAGAGTATCAGCAAGTCTTACGGCGTGCCTGCACTTAGACTAGGTGTGCTTGCTTGCTCGAATGAGGAATTGATTGCCAAGCTCAGGAGCTATATGCAAGTGTGGAATATCAACAGCTTTGCAGAGTATTATTTGCAAATCTACAATTTGTTTGCAAAAACTTATGTTGCAGCTTGCGACAACATAGCTTATGAGAGAAATAGATTTATCAAAGAGCTTGAAGAAATCAAGTCAATCAAAGTTTATCCATCTCAAGCCAATTATGTTATGATAGATATGGGCAAGACCAATTCTTATGACTTTTGTGTAACAATGCTTGACAAGTACAATATCCTTGTCAAAGACCTGTCGACCAAGAAGTATTTTGGCAAAAACTTTATCCGTGTCGCAATTCGTGATGAAAAAGATAATAACGCATTTATCAGTGCAATAAAGAAGGAATTGTTATGATGAAAATTGTAGTTGTAGGCGGTGGCAATATTGGCACTTTGCTGTATGCAGAATTAGCTAGAATAAATATAGATTGTGAAGTTATTCTTGCTACAAGAGATAAGGGGAAATGGGGAAATAGTATAAATGTACTCAGTCAAAACAAAGAGCTGCTGTATAGTATCAACAATATTAATGTCACACAAGATATTGTAACAGATGCGGACTACTATTTTTTCACAATACCTAAAAATCATATAAAAGAAACAATTGAGCAATATGCTAAGGTTGTAAAAGAAGGTGCTAATTTTATATTTGTTCCTGGTACTGGGGGCGTAGAGTTTTTGTATGCAAAAGCACAGCACATTGATTTTGTTGGAATGCAACGAGTTCCATATATTGCGCGCATAGATGAGTATGGGAAAAGCGTTTGTATGCTGTCTAAAAAAGAAGAAATTTTTGCAGCTAGTGTCAAACATCTTGATGTTGGTTTTCTGAACAAAATGTTAGGTATTAAAGTAGTAACTTTACCAAATTATTTGTGTGTAACAATGACACCTAGCAATCCAATTTTGCATACGTCTAGGCTGTTTGGATTGTTTTCGGATAATAATATTGGACACATATATTCAAAAAACATGTTGTTCTATGAAAGTTGGGATAACAAATCTTCTGAAATGCTGATTGGAGCAGATGACGAGTTGCAAAAGATTTGTAAACAAATTAGTCAACTTGATTTAAGTTGGGTGAAAAGCTTGCAAGTTCATTATGAATCAAATTCAGTAGAAGCTATGACTCAAAAACTTTCTACGATACAAGCATTCAAAGGAATTAAAAGTCCAATGTTAAAAGTCCAAAATGGTTATATTATAGATAAGGATAGCAGGTATTTTTTAGAGGATTTTGATTATGGGCTAGTCATTTTGAAAGCGTTAGCACAAATAGTCAATGTGGATACACCATATATGAATAAAATTTTGTATTGGTTCGAAAATGTAGTAAATAGGAAAATCCTTGATAATGATAAACTTGTACGAAATGATAAATGGCTTATTCCGCAAAATTATGGGATAGAAAAGAAGGAAGATTTAGTAGCGTTTTATAGTAAATAAATATTAAAAACTCAATACATATCGACCTTTTTGAAGAATGTGCCTATACGGGTGCATTCTTTTTTATCTAAAATTCATTAGTTGGCTTATCAATCCCTATCGGCGAGTTTCCACATTCGTTTCAACTAGCCACTTCCCTTTATCTAAGGGCAGTCTTCTACAAGGATTGTTGCTGTCGCAAATGGTGACAATCCCTATCGGCTTGCTAAGTGGCAGTTTTTCAATGATGTTATCCTTTTTTGCAGGTAATTTGCTCAAACAACAATATTCAGACAAAAAGTCAACAATCTTTTAATTATTATAATATTATAGTGCTTTTGGTTGCTTTGGAGGGGTGGATATGTTACACTTGAACTATATTTTTAACTAAAAGGTTAGGGAAATGGAAGAAAAAGGTTTCAAAAGTAGAATTGGCTTTATCTTTGCTGCTGCTGGCAGTGCGGTAGGGCTTGGCAACTTGTGGGCATTCCCATTCAAGGCAGGTATGAACGGCGGCGCGGCTTTCGTGCTAGTTTATGTGCTTATGGCAGTGATTATCGGCTTTGTTGGAATGGTCAGCGAAATGTACATCGGCAAAAGAAGTGGTAAAAATATCATCGACTCTTATGCTAGCGTCAACAAGGGCTTTACTTGGGTAGGTGTGCTTGGCGTAATATCTACCACCATCGTCGCCAGCTATTATATCGTGCTTGGCGGTTGGGTAACTAAGTATATGTGGAGCTATCTTGTTGGCTCAGACCTTGCGTTGGGAGGCAATGACTATGCAGGATATTTTACCCAATTTTCACAATCAGGCGGCGCACCAATTTTGTTTATGGGTATCTTCTTTGGACTTTCTATGCTTATCTTGGTGTTCGGCGTCCAAAAGGGTATCGAAAGAATAAGCAAAGTGCTTATGCCACTACTTCTTGTGCTTATGCTCGTGCTGATGGTGAGATCACTCACTCTTAGCAACAAACAAGGCGTGCTAGATGGCATCAAGTTCTATCTCAAACCTGATTTTAGCAAAATGGAATCCAAGTCGATTTTGGCGGCAATGGGACAAGCTTTTTTCAGTTTGTCGCTTGGCTGTGGCACAATGTGCGTTTATGGTAGCTATTCCAAAAATCACAAGGGACTTGCCAAGAGTGCGGCTATGGTAATTATGCTCGACACAATCGTAGCACTTGTGGCAGGCTTGATGATTTTCCCTGCAGTATTCGCATTCGGCAAAACTCCTGCGGAAGGTCCTGGACTTTTCTTCATCGTGTTGCCAGAGATTTTTGCATCAATGCCAGCAGGAAGATTTTTCGGATTCTTGTTCTTTTTCTTGGTGTTCGTGGCGGCTATCACTTCAATCATCTCAATGGTAGAAGTATCGCTCCAAACAACTATCGAAAAGACCAAAATCAAACGCCCAATCGCCGTGGTTATCTTTACCGCTATTATCTTCGTGATTGGTTCGCTTGTTTCACTATCCCAAGGTGCTGTCAAGGGACTCCAAGTCAACGGAATTGAGCTACTCACTTTCTTCGACACAATCATCTCTCAATATATGATGCCATGCGGTACTATCATTGCTTGCGTATTGGTAGGCTGGCTCATCAACAGAAAAGAAATCGACGAAGAGTTCTCCGACTTCAAACTCGAAAAAGTTTGGTTGTTCTTTGCAAAATATGTGACACCAATCTTGGTAGGCGTAATCTTGTTCTTCGGTATATTCAAGTTCGAGGGCGGGTTCGGCTTTGTCAATGACTGGCGTATGATTTTGACGGCTGTGGTTGTAATGCTGGTGCTCTCAATGACCAATGTTATCATTCTCGCTGTCAAGAAGAAAAACGGTGGCAATATGGCTCGCTTGTACAATGGCGGTAGTGTAGAAGTCGCTTGTGACGTGGCAGAAAATGAAGAAGTTGCCACTCCAAGTGCTGACGAAGAATAAGATTCGATATTGATAAACAAAAGACTCCAAGTGATTGGGGTCTTTTTGCTTGGGCAATCACTATCGTCTTGCTCTCGCTACGCTACCGCAAGCCACTTCCCCTTCTAAGGGGCAGTCTTTTATAAGGATTTCCATTATCAATAGAAGAGAGCGCCCCTTGTCAAAGTTGCAGTCTTTACAATCCCTCAGTCCGACTACATAGGTATTTCGTCGGACAGCTCCCTTTACACAAGGTAGCCTTTTATAAGGATAGTTGCTTTGTGGTATAGTTATTTACTATATTGATTGATAGGAGTGTTGTAGGACATTTTTGGTAATGATTTTGTAGATTGTTCTTTTTTGAGCAATGTTTAGTTTGGCTGTTTAATTTTTTTGTTCATTTTTTGTTTTGGTTTTTGTTTATTTTTTAATAAATTTTTGCAGTGTTTGTTTTTGTTTGTCTTACTTATATTCTAATAATAGGCGAAAAATCTTTGGAAAATTGTTTTATATGACATACGTTGTCAGTTATTGTGGACTACAATAAATATGAAAAACAAACAAATGTTCACAATTTTGTCATAAAAGTTTGCAATTTGGGAACAGGTGGTGTTAGAATGTTGACAAGGAGGTTAAGGCATGGAAAAAAATGAAGCAATTAAGAAAATGAGAATTTGGTCGTTTACCATTTTGACTGCTTATCGCAATCTAGAAAAAGTTGCCAATTCTATCGACAAATGTATCAACACTTGTGCAGCTGCCAGCATAAGTTATGACGGTGATACTCTCGAGCTGATGGACGCAATGCTAGAACTCATCAAACGAAAAGAGAGAATTATCAATCTCAAAGTGGTTGTTGATGAAGTGCTGGACAAGTTGGAGCCAAAAGAAAAGAAAGTTTTGCTTTTGCGATTCGTAGACAAGGTAAAATTCGAAGACTTGTCCAAAGAGCTAGGGTGCTGTTCTAGGACGGCATTCAGATGCTATGACCACGCAATTTGGTCGTTCGATAGAGAGTGCGAAAAGTGCGGTTATGGTCCAGAATGGTTGAGCAGGCGATATGAAAATGATATTTTCGTATCCAAAATTCTTGATAGAGTGATTGAAAAAAGTTTTGCAACCAATCATCAAGAAAGCAATGTCTATATGTCAAAAGCGCTAGACAAAATTTCTGACAAAGTGCAAGAAAAAATGCCCCTAAAAATGACAATAAAACTCAATTTGCCCGCCCAAAATATGAGTTGTCAATAACCTCAAAGCTTGCCAACGGTGTGAGCAAGCTGTGCTAGTTGTATCTACCAATTTTGGAACTAGCATACAAACAAATGAAAACCTAAAATAGAAAACAATGCTGCAACATATTGTAAATAGGCAATATAATTGCGGATAGAATAACAAAAAACACCTACCCAAATAGGTGTTTTATTATGCCCAAAAGGTAAAATCGAGTTAGTCGGCTTTGTGAGCTGGCTTGAAAATCAAGAATACGATAACCACACACAACACGCAAATAACGCCAATCAAAATGTTGCGGATAAGATTGTTGGTGGCAGGCTCTTCGGGAGTTGATGGATTGATAGTAGGGGTATCTTCGGCTGGTGGCGCAACTACAGAATTTGGGTGCGTTGGCACTTTGGCAAGCGTCAAGTCAGCTTGGTTGGTCATATCAGGTGCTAGATAGCCACGATTGACTACGTCAGATTTGTCGGTGATGGCAACAAAATAATATGGCTTGGACGAAATCTCGGCAAAACCTATGAACTGAATAGACTTAATATCTTCGATAAAATATCTTGTGCGTCCAGCATTGGTATCTTCGAGAGCAGAAGTTTTGAAAAGCTTGATGATTGTATCTTCTGCCAAGTCTTTTTTTAGCTCGACAGCCGGAGCATAGTATGGAGCTTTGGCAATGTCTTTGTGAGTGGTGTCAACAGCCGAACGGGAAGAAATGTCGGCAGTTTTTGCCCAAAGAGATGCGCCGTTGTAATCGACTTTGGTATATTCGCCATCAATGGTGGTGGTCGATTGGAAGTAGTATGAAGGTGGAATATAGCAAGCAATATCGCTAGATGGCTTGCCGTCAATATCATTGTAAAGTGGCAGAGCATTGGCTGTGGTCATATCGCCAGCGTTGACCATATAGTAAGGACGCTCCTCGGCAAAACATACCGCTGAGCCTAGCAGTAGACATACGATTGTGAGAGAGAGCATTGCAATGATAGTTAGTTTCTTCATATCAAACCTCAAAATTATACTATCTATATTATATAGACAAAAAGTAAAAATTTCAATCTATAAATGCAGTAAAAAATTAAAATGGTGGAAAAAGTGGGAAAAAGAATGGAAAAAAAGGAGATATTGTGCCGAATTTTGTCGATTAGACAAGAGCAAGCAAGACGAATGCGCAACGACAAATTGTCGCATTATAACAGCGGAGAACTCGTGCACCAAAAGCAAATGCTTTTTCACCAATGCCCAAAACGCAACAGGTGGGTGTTCGGCGGTAACAGAAGTGGCAAGACCGAATGCGGAGCAGTGGAGGCGGTTTGGCTTGCAAGAGGAATCCACCCATATAGGCAAAACAAACCTACCAATGGTTGGGTAGTTTCGCTGTCTTATGAAGTACAAAGAGAGGTTGCGCAAGAAAAAATACTGGGCTATCTCAACCCTGACTGGATAGAAGACGTGGTGATGATGACAGGCAAAAAGACTGATTATAGCCACGGCATCATCGACTATATACTCATCAAAAACGTCTTTGGAAGCGTGTCAAGGATAGGCTTCAAAAGCTGTGACCAAGGCAGAGAAAAATTCCAAGGTGCGTCGCTCGATTGGGTGTGGTTCGATGAAGAGCCTCCCGAAGATATTTATCTCGAATGTTGTATGAGAGTGCTAGACAAAAAAGGCGACGTGTGGGGAACGATGACTCCGCTCAAAGGCTTGACTTGGGTATATGAAAATATCTATCTCAACAGCAAAAACAATCCCGAAGTTTGGCACGAGCATATCGAGTGGTCGGACAATCCATTCCTAGACAAAGACGAGATAGAATTGCTGAGCAATAGTTTGGACAAAGAGAGCTTGGAGAGTCGTAGATATGGAAGATTTTGCAAGGCGGAAGGGTTGGTGTACAAAGAGTTCGACGAAACAAAACACGTCATCGAGCCGTTCGATATACCTGTCGATTGGCAAGATTTGATTACCATTGACCCAGGACTTAACAATCCGACAGCATGCTTGTTTTGTGCGGTGGATTATGACGGCAATATATATGTGGTTGCCGAGCACTACGAGGCGGGCAGGGATATTGATTATCACTGCAATGTTTTGCATAAAATGGCGGACAAATTGGGTTGGTGCAGAGATAAACAAGGAAGGCTTAGAGCAATCATTGACTCTGCAGCCAACCAAAGGACACTGGCAAGTTCTAAGAGCGTGGCGGAGCTTTTTCGAGAAAATGGAATTTTGGTAAATACGGGAGTTGACAAACAATTATTCGGTGGAATTGCAAGAGTAAAACAATATTTTGCAATGGATAGAATAAGGATATTTTCAACTTGCACCAACCTTGTAAGAGAGCTCAAATCATATTGGTGGAGCGAGGGCGACAATCCCATCAAGCGTGACGACCACTGCTTGGACGCGTTGAGATATTTCGTGATGACCAAGCCACTTTCATCGTCAGTTCCTAAGGAAAACCTGAGCCCTATCCAGCAAGACAAAAACAAACTGATAAGAGCCCACAAGTTGAGATAACTCGATACATATCAAATAAATCAACATAAGAGGGACAAACGTGGAGGAAGAGATAAAGAAGGCATTGTATAAAAAAGCCGTTGGATACACTGCCAAAGAAGTCGTAGAAGAATATGGCGGGGAAGATGGGAATTTGGTCAAAAAGAAGATTTCCAAAAAACATATTCCGCCCGATATGACGGCAATAAAAACGCTCATTGATCTCGACCAAGAGTCGAGCGATCTGGCAAGCAAAAGCGACGAAGAATTGGAAGAAATGTTAGGTCAGCTCAACAAAGAGCTTGGTGAGTGTATGAGCAAAAATGATAAATAAATACAAGACAAAAGTCTAACTGGCGGAGCACTATGCTCTAGCCGAAGGAGAAAAAATGAAAATTATTGAGCAAGTAAACAAAGTCAGATGCGACGTGGCAGGGTGCAAAAATTTGGCAGATTATTCTATCGTAGGCGAGGGCGGGAGCAAAAGCCAGTATATCAATGTTTGCAAAGATTGTTTGCAAGAGTTGCACAGCGAAAGTGGAAAAATTCTCGTACCAAAGAGCCCAACAAATATATTCAACAAACCTATGTACAAGGGAGGATATAGATGAAAAAATTTAACAAAGATTATGAAAAAGTGATAGTGGAAAGAGTGCTCAAAGACTTCGAGGAGCGCAAGCAAGAGCGAAAATCTTTGGAGCTCGAATGGCGACTAAATATGAACTTTTTTGCGGGCAATCAGTATTGTGACATAACTCCAAATGGCGACGTTAGAGAGTACGGCAAACAATACTTTTGGCAAGAGAGAGAAGTGTTCAATCACATTGCGTCCATTGTCGAAACTCGTATTGCAAAGTTGCTAAGAACAAAAATTGGATTGTCAGTTAGACCATTTTCCAACAGCGACAGCGATATAAATTCTGCCAAACTTTCGACAAAAATCATCAAAGCCGTGGAAGAAAAAGCCAACTTGACAAGCCTGCTCAATTCGGCAATTATGTGGAGCGAAGTGGCGGGAAGTTGTTTTTTCAAAGTGGTGTGGAATGGTGAGAAAGGTAGAGTCGTGGGCGAGGTTGACGGCAAACCTGTCAAGGAAGGCGACGTGCAAATCGTGGTTGTTCCGCCATACGAAATTTACCCCGACAGCGTCACCAGACAAAGCATAGAAGAATGCTCGTCAATCATACACGCCAAGGCTTATACGATTGATGAAGTCAAGGATACGTGGGGAGTAGAGCCTACTTGTCAAGATGTTGAGGTGATGAGTATCACGGGTTGTGACAATCTTGGCGGTGTGGGATATAGTTCTAGTGTCAATACGTTCTTGTCGACGACTGCCAAAAATAGCTGTTTGGTCATCGAAAAATATACCAAGCCGAACAAAGAAAATCCCAACGGTCAACTTACCATTGTGGCAGGTGATAAGCTGGTATATTGTGGAGATTTGCCGTATGTCAACGGTTGCGACGGAACAAGGAAATTTCCGTTCTGCAAAATACATTGCATAGAAAAAGTGGGCAACTTTTTTGGTAGTAGCGTGGTGGAAAGAATGATACCGCTCCAACGTGCTTACAACGCTGTCAAGAATAGAAAACACGAATATATGAATCGTATGGCGATGGGCGTGCTGGCTGTCGAGGACGGCTCGGTCGATACCGACAACCTCGAAGAAGAAGGCTTGTCACCTGGTAAAATCCTCGTATATCGCCAAGGCTCACAACCGCCCGAAATGATGGACGCAGGCAGAGTGCCGAGCGATTTTCATATCGAAGAGGAAAGATTGTTGTCAGAATTTGTGACAATATCAGGCGTGAGCGAACTATCCAAATATTCTCAAACTTACAACTCTATGTCAGGTAAAGCTATCGGATTGCTCGTCGAGCAAGACGACACAAGATTGTCGATTGCAAGCGGAAGTATAAGAGAATGCGTCAAAAAAATTGGCGAATTCGTCATCAGACTTTATAAACAATATGCCGTGGTCAAAAGATTGCTAAGACTTAGCGACGAGCAAACAATCCAAACGTTGTATTTTTCGGGGGCAGACCTTGGAAGTGAAGATATCGTTTTCGACTGCGACAATGAATTGTCCGACACTTTGGCGGGCAGAAAAAATATGGTGATGGAGTTGCTCCGAATGGGATTGCTCAATGAAAGCGACGGCACTATGAGCAAAAGAAACAAACTGAAAGTGCTGGAAACACTAGGTTTTGGCAACTGGGAAAACAGCCTCGATATACAAGAATGTCACCGAAACGTTGCCGACAAAGAAAACCTAAAAGTGGACAAAGAGAAGTTGGAAGTAGGCGAATTCGACGATCATCAGTTGCATATTGACCAACATATAAAATATTTGCTCTCGTGCGACAAACTGGACGAGAATGCCAAAAACAAGTTGGGCGAGCATATCAAAGAACACAAGGCAATGATGGTGCTTGGCGCACAAAACGAGTGAGGTGGAATATGAAATTTTGGAGAAAAATAAGGTGGTTGCTGAGATGGGGAATTTAGAAAACAAAGAAAATATCGAAAAGAAAATAGTAGAAAATACTCCTTGCGAAAATGTGAACGAACACAATCAGCAAGCAAGTTGTGACAGCGAAAGTATGCCGAGTGAGAATAGGCAAGACAATGAAAATACGAAAGAAAATATAGAGAGCTGTAAAATATCACAAGATAGCGACAAAGAAAGCTGTAAAAAATCGGAACAAAATGGCGACAAAGAAAGCTTTGGAAAAACTATGCAAGAGAGCCAGTTGGAAAATAGCGAAAGCGCTAAGCAAGAAAAAGATATAGAAAGCAGCGAAAATTCTATGCAAAATGTCGAGGAAAATGATGGCGGTCAAAAAGTAGAAAATAGCCAAAAACTCGATACATATCAACAAAATGTAAATGGCGACAGCCCCGAGTATAACAAAGATGAGTGGCAAGACAAGACAAGAAGATTTTTGGAGGACTATCCACTGGGAAGAAGTTTTGTAGAACAAATAGGTGAAGAGATAGTCCATGATGAAACTTTGAGCCACAATCCCAACTGCTTGGAGATAGCTCTTGCTAGGGTGCTTAGCAAGGCTTATATGTCGCCAAAAGACATAATAAATAATCAAGAATTCCGTGAAAAATACGTCTACGACAATGTAGAAATCAAGTCGGTGATTGTCGACAAATATCTGAGAAGTCTTGATGAACAAAAACCGCCTGCAACGATGGAGAGGGGTGGACAAATACTTTTCGTGCCACCTGACAAACCAAAGAGCATTGACGAGGCAGGCGAATTGGTAAGAAAAATGCTCAAAAATAGGAGGAATTGATGGTAACACTAGAAACAGCAGACAAAGCATTGAAGGAAGTTTATCTTGGCATTGTGGCCGACCAACTTAACGTAGGGGTAAATCCTTTCCTTGCGAAAATTCAACAAACACAATCTGACGTATGGGGCAAAGATATTGTAAAACTCGTGCCTTATGGTATGAACGGTGGTGTGGGCGCAGGCACAGAAACTGGCGATTTGCCAATGCCTGCCCAAAACAATTATGACAGATTCAAACTCGAACTCAAAAACTTGTACGGCACAATCGAGTTGTCCGACAAGGCAATCAGAGCATCTCAATCAAGCGTGGGAGCTTTCGTCAACTTGCTCAATGCAGAGATGGAAGGCTTGCTCAAAGCGTCCAAGTTCAACCTTGGCAGAATGTTGTATGGCGACGGCACAGGCGTACTTGCCAAAATCGTGCCAGCTAAGTGTTCAGGCAAAACTATCGGACTAACTTCTGTCAAAAGCGTGATGGAAGGTATGGTAATCGACGTGTACAAGGGCGCTGACAATAACATTTATCCATCGCTTGGCGGTGTGAGAATTGTGGGGGTAGATAGAGCAGCTAAGACTATCACGGTCAATGCGACATTCTCCCAAACATTCACCCAAAACGACTATATCACCGTGCAAGGCTCTAAGGGTAACGAGCTAACCGGCTTGGGCGCTATCTTCTCGGACAAGGATTTGTACGGTCTATCTCGTAAGGATAGAAGTTGGCTCAACCCGAAACACGACAAAAACGTGGGCGAGATTACCTCTGGCAAAATCCAAGAAGTCATCGACTATATCGACGAAATTGCGGGCAGTTCTATTGACATGATTTTGTGTAGTTATGACGTGAGAAGACTTTATCTCAACCGCCTCGAGCTCAACCGCACCAACGTGGATTATATGAATTTGGACGGAGGCTTCAAGGCAATCAGTTATAACGGTGTGCCTATCGTAGCGGACAGATTCGTGGAAGAGGGGGATATGTTCTTGCTCAATACTGCCGACTTCAAACTTCACCAACTTTGCGATTGGAGATGGCTCGAAGGCGACGGTGGCAAGATTATCAAGCAAAAACCAAACTCTGCTACATATTCTGCTACACTTGTAAAATACGCTGACTTGTTGTGCGATAAGCCAATCGGTCAAGCAAAATTGTCAGGCATCAACGCCTAAGTAAAGGAGCAAAATGGACAAGCTTGTAAAGATAGAAAATGATTTGTTCGACATAGCAAGTCGTATTAGGAGCATTGATAACAATTATCAAATATATTTTAATAGGGGAACGGCTCGCTATGAAGTGCACAACTCGTCATGCAATCCGACCAAACAATTCGATTGTCCCTTCAATAGATTGGACGCAAGATTGCTGGAATATACGGCAAATACTAGGATTGAGCGGTTGGATAAGATACTCGACGAGATTGACAAAAGCAACAAGAGCATTGAAAAATCTGCTTTGCAAGCAAAAGAACAAAAGCTCCAAAATATCATAGAAAAATCTATGTCAAAGTATTGCTAAGCCTGGCTTAGCAACTTTGACGGAGGTGAAAATGAATCTGAAAGATATAATTGAAAATTGTCTATGTTATCTCGCCGGATATGGGTCCCAGGAAGGCAAAGCGAGTAATATTACCTTTGAGCTTCTGTCCCTTTGTCAGAAAATACGGATTGTAAAAGCCAGATCCTGTCTCTTCTGACATGTCAAAATCAAGCTTCCAGTCGCTGGCCAATGGAACCTTAAACTGCTTTGAGATAACAGCAGCGCCACGGGAAAGCAGAAGATCAGAATTATGTCCGTATCCAACACGGAAATACCGGCCTGATGGCCTTCGGCACTCTGCTGTGCAGAAGGACCGTCCAGGACCACATAAATACTGTTGCCATAGCTTCGGTGGAGCAGTTCCAGGACATCCGGCATGATTTCCCCTATGATCCGCTCATTGAGCTCCCAGTCATGGGAAATGTCTGATGCTTTTTTTCCCTCTTCCTTCAGGACACTCTGGATCGTTGTCTGGATCGTCACCGAGCTTCGGATGTCATTCATCCAGTGCTGCAGCACCTCC
>OQVS01002040.1_pt1 | contig 13320 bp, 14 predicted proteins | sample 1691601 | NCBI WGS metagenome assembly OQVS01 (sample SAMN03418268, study PRJEB22391) | human gut metagenome | biome: human-gut; feature: organic feature; material: feces | host: Homo sapiens | place: Tanzania | collected 2013-01 | reverse complement strand
ATTTTTGTTGCTTCTCATAAAATTAATAGACTTTTCCTATAAAACGGCATTTTCTCCGTTTTATTGTATTATCTCACCCCACCCACGCAAATTGGGTACAAATCGTGCTGTGGAAACTTCTCGCAGCCGATGTAGAGTTGTTTTTATTAATGATTGTTCTGTCATCATGCTCAAGCACCCTGAGAGGCGATATAAAACATTTTCGTGACTTGAATTGCTGATTGCAAACCGCGATTTTATCATTTCTGACTTTGAACCCATTATTTCAAGCCACGAATTATAGATGAATAGGCCCTCGGGCAAGTTGGCGCCACGCCCCACCCCATTTCCGAAGCCCTCGCACACACTCCCGGGCACCACGATAAGGCAGCGCGACCCACCGCCCATCGCAGATATATGTGCCGAAAAGCAAAAAAACATGAGTTACAGCACCAATATCAATGATTTTTTGCTTAACTTTGCCCAGGATGGGCGGCGCCTCGGCATTTGAAGCAAGTTTCATGATGCAGAGATGCACCATCTACACCCACGAAACACGCCAAGATTATGAAAGCAGACGAATTGATAATTGACAAAATCAAGGATATCGCCCGGAGCACCGTCCCCGACGGCAGCGAAGCGATACTGTATGGCTCGCGGGCTCGTGGCGATGCCCGCAGCGACTCCGACTGGGACATCCTTATCCTGTTGAACAAGGACACGCTCACCCAGAACGACTACGACAACGTGAGTTATCCCTTCGTCATGCTGGGCTGCAACCTCGGTGCCGAAATCAACCCCATCCTCTACACCAAGAAGGAATGGGAAACCTACCAGTTCACCCCTTTCTACGAGAACGTGAATAGAGACGGAATTATCCTTGCATAATTCGGTCGTTTCTACCAACAAACGCACAATTACGATGACCACAAAAGAATATACTGATGACGCGGTGGCGCTGCTCATGCGCCTGATAGCCACTCCGTCTGTGAGCCGCGACGAGGGCGGGGCGGCAGATGTCATGGAGGCGGAACTGCGGAGATGCGGAATTGAATATACGCGCGAGGGCAACAACCTCTGGACCACCGACCCGCAGTATGACGAGCGACGCACTACCCTGCTGCTCAACGCCCATATCGACACCGTCAAGCCCGTAGAGAGCTGGACGCGCAACCCCTACTCCCCCACGCTCGAGGGTGACACGCTCTACGGTCTGGGCAGCAACGACTGCGGCGGAGGACTCACTGCGCTGCTGCAAGTGTATCGCGCGCTCAAAGACAGACCACGTCCATACAATCTGATATACCTCGCCTCGGCAGAGGAGGAGGTCTCGGGCGTCGACGGCATACGCCGCGTGCTGCCTCTGCTGCCCAGGATAGATGTAGCGATAGTGGGCGAGCCCACCGCCATGCAGCCCGCCATAGCCGAGAAGGGACTGATGGTGCTCGACATCACCGTCCACGGTCGCAGCGGACACGCCGCGCGCAACGAGGGCGTGAACGCCATCTACAAGGCGATGGACGACCTGCTGTGGATGCGCGACTACAGATTTGAGCGCGACAGCAGTCTCTTGGGGCCCACCACGATGAAGGTGACGGTGATAAACGCGGGCACCCAGCACAACGTGATACCAGACGAGTGCCGCATGGTGGTCGACATACGTACCAACGAGCATTATACCAACCGCGAGGTGTATGACATCGTGAGCCGCCACGTCAAGAGCGATGTCAAGGCGCGCTCTTTCCACCTCTGCTCGTCGCATATCGATGCCCAGCATCCATTGGTAAGACGGTGTCTGTCATTGGGAATGACGCCCTTTGGCTCGCCCACGCTGAGCGATCAGGCGCTCATGACATGGCCCTCGTTCAAGTTGGGCCCCGGCGACTCCGCCCGCTCCCACTCTGCCGACGAATACATACGCATAAGCGAAATCTCCCACGCCATCGACACCTATCTCTCGCTGCTCGAGGGTTGGGAAGGTTAAGTCACGAAGTCCCGCCACGACCGTGGCGACAGCCACAAACGCAAAGAGCGCGCCCATGTGAACCTCTCACACGGGCGCGCTCTTTGCGATAGATATATAGATGGCGGCGCTAACGGCCGAGCCATGTTTCAGGGTTGAGCTTGGTCGTTCCGCGACGCAGCTGGAACTGGAGGATATGGTCGGGGCCCACATTGCCGAGCGCCTGACGCGTAGAGACTTTCTGTCCCTTGCTCACGCTCACCGAACTCAGGTTGCAATAGACGGAGATGTAGGCTCCGTGGCGCACCATGACAAACATGCTGCCCTCCCAACCGAAGACGGCACTCACCTCGCCATCGTAGACGCTGCGGGCTACGGCTCCGGGACGGCCCAGGATGTTGATGCCCTTGTTGTCGAGCGTCACGCCCTTGAGGCCTTCGACGGCGTACTGACCGAAGTGGCTCACCACCTTGTAGCTGCCGGTGATAGGCATAGGCAGGCGACCCTTGTTGGCCTCAAAGCCACCACTCATCATGCGGTCTACCGACGACATCGACTCGGCATTGCTCACCTCGCGCTTGGCGGCAGCTATCTCCTTGCGGCTGCGGGCTTCGTCGGCACGCGCCTTGCGCTCGGCAGCCTCGCGATTGGCTGTGGCTTCGCGCATAGCTTGTCGGGCGCGCTCTTCAGCCTCACCCTTTCCGCGTCGGGCTTCAGCCTCGGCACGCAACTGCTGTTCGCGCTTGCGTGCCTCTTCGATGCGGCGCTGGTTTTCACGTGCTTCAGCCTCGGCGGCAGCCTTTCGGCGAGCCAGTTCTTCGGCTTTGCGTTTGGCGGCAGCGGCAGCGGCAGCCTTGCGCTTGGCCTCTGCCTCGGCGCGGGCTTTCGCCTTGGCCACCTCGATAGCCACAAGACGGTCAATCTGCGCGTTGAGCACCTGGTTTTTCTTCTTCTGCTCGTCTATGATAGACTGTATGGTCTTCTGCTGGCGCTGCAGTCCTTTCACGATATTCTGTTGCTCGCTCTGCTTGCCCTCGAGCTCGGTGCGGGCTTGCACATCGCGACTGAGGAGCTGGTGCTTGTGTCCGCGGGCTTCCTCCAGCTGCTTATGCTTTTCGTTGACCTGCTGCTGCTTGACCTTGAGCATATCGCCCTGCACCTTCTGGTACGCAGCGTATTCCTTGACAAAGCGCATACGACGATACATCTGCGCGAAACTCTGTGCCGAGAAGACAAACATCATCTTGTCCTGCACGCTGCGATGCCTTGCCATGTAGCGTATCGACTTGATATATCGCTGACGACGGTCATCGAGCTGGCTCTGGAGGGTGGCGAGCTGCGACTTGAGGATGCCGATGTTGTCGTCGAGGGCTGTGATGTCCTTCTGGATGCCGTCGATAGACTTCTGCTTCTCCCCTATCTCGCTGTTGATGAGCATGAGGTCCTTGAGGCGCTTTGACACGTTGGCCTTGTTGGCTCTGAGCGCCTGCTCCTGCTGCCTGATGCGGCGCTGCACGGCGGCGCGCTCATTGCGCAAGCCCTTGATGGTGGTGGGCTTGGCGTTCTTGGATGCAGAGGCTTTGACCTTGGTCTTGCGCCTGGTCGTTGTCGCCTGGGACTTGCGCTTGGTTGTGGTCTTGGCGGTGGTGCGCTGCTTGCTCTGCCTCGTGGCCGTCGTCTTCTTCTGCGCGGCCAGAGGGAGGGTCAGCACCATTGCCATCAATACTATCAGAATACGTCTCATCGCATATTGAGTAATTTGTCAAACACATCATGGGCCTCCACCTTCTTATACTTGGCAGACGGCGTGGTGAGCGCCTGCCAGTCGGAGTCGGTGCGCACGCTGTTCATGCGCAGGCTGACGGTGGCCTGCTGGGTCTTGCCGCCGGCATTGGTGGTGAAGGTAAACGACTGGGAGGTTGGGAACATCTTGGCGCCTACTGCCTTGAAGTCGCCGTAGTTCCAGGCGAGACTCGAGGTGCCGTGGGCAGAGCCGAGATAGGTCACCAGCGCCGAGAGGATATGATGGTCGGCGCGGCGGGCGTTCCACTTGAAGTTGAGCTTGCCCGATGTGAGCGTCACGGGAACCTCGTCGCCCAGGGCGTCAATCTCGGCAGTGAACTTGTCAAGGTCTCCCTCGCCAACCTTCTGCGTTCCGGGCAGCAGGAGTTCGTTCCAGAAGAGCGACTGCAGACTGTAGAAGTCGAGGCCGTTGTCCTTGAGAAAGCCCAACTGGCTGTACTCGGCCTTGATATACTCTTTGTGCAGACGGTCGATGACGAGCACATAGTCGGGGGTAAACTCCACGCGCCCCACCTCGGTCTGGATGAGCGGTATCATCACCTGCAGACGGATTACCTCATCCTTGCGCATGCGCAACTGGCCCGGTAGCGTCTGGTTGATGCTTCCCGCCTTGATGCTGAAGCTCATGTCGCCCACAATATTCTTCTGGTAGAGCCGCTGGTCGCTCACCTGCTGCACGAAATGCAACGAGGCGCTCACGGCGTCGCTCTTCTTCATGGCAGCCTGAGTCTGCGCCGAGCCGCCGGTCATCACTGTCTTCTTGGCACCACACGATGCCAGCACGAGAGCCACGGCAAAGAGCGTGGCGTTATGGATTGTTCTTCTTGTTTCCATCTTGTTTCTTCTTGTCATTATCCTGATTCTTCCGGTCACCGTTCTGCTTCTGCTTGACGCCATCTTGCTTCTTCCGGTCACCATCTTCAATTATCTTTCTGTACTTTATCTTCTTGGGAAGCAACTCACTACCACCGCCCGCCTTAACCGCACGCTGCCAGTAGCCCACAGCCTCATCGGTGAGACCATTGCGGAAGTAGATATCACCAGCGTGTTCGAGCACCACACCACTCTGGACCGAGTCGCTGTCGTTGGCAAGCGCCTGGTCGATATAGATGCGTGCCTCGGCATAACGGTCCTGACGGTAGAGTATCCAGGCGTAGGTATCGAGGAAAGTGGGGTTCTTGGGTTCGGCCTTGATGGTCTTCTGGCTCATCTGCGCAGCCTTGTTGAGAGCCGTGTCCTTCTCGCTGAGATAGTAGGCATAGTTGTTGAGACACTCTATGTTGTCGTCCTTCCACTTCAGACAGTTGTCGAAGGCCTCAAAGGCTTCCTGCTCCTTGTTCTGGTCGTGCAGGATATTACCCATCATCGAGTAGAAGTCACTGACGATGTCCTTGTTGCTCTTGTCGTCGGCAAGCGCCACACCCCGGCGCAGCGCGCTGAGTGCTTCGTCGTTGCGCTCATTCTGGTAACAAGAGAGGCCGAGGAAGTAGTAGAACGCGAGTTCATCGGGGTTGTATTCGGTGCCCTCTTTGCTGAGCTTTATGACCTCCTCCCAGTTCTGTTCTTTCCAATACGACTGTATGAGTTCAAACCTTACGGAGCCGTTGTCGGGCTCGAGGCTGAGCAGGCGGGTACGCGCCTTACACACCTCGGCTTCGGGAAATTTCTTGAGGTTGAGGTATGCCAGCCGGAGTTCTGCCAGGGTAGCGTCGTAGACACCCAGCTTCTCCTGCTGGTCAAAGAGAGCGATCACGCGGGTACTGTCGTCACCACGCGCTTCATTGTCCTGGATGAAGGCTTTCATCATGGTGAGGCGGGTCTTGTCTTCGGTCTTGGGGTTGTCCAGGATGCTCTTCAGGCAGTTGTCGGCAAGGTCGTACTGACCCACCGACTTGTAATAGTCATACATCGAACTGAGCACATTGGCATTGCCGGGCTCCTTGGCGAGGGCTTCGGTGAAGATCTTGAGTGCCTCGCTCTCTCCGCCGTTCTGCATGAGCCAGTTGCCCATCATCACCTGATAGTTGATGTCATAGGGATGCTCAGCCACGAGCTGCTTGAGCGACGCCAGAGCTTTCTTGCGCTCACCTTTGAGTCCGTAGATGCTCACCTTGCTCAGCGTGAAGTCTTCGCCGCTGCCCTCTATCTGCTCCAGGCGGTCCAGGCAGTCTATCATGCGGTCATAGGCTTTCTGCTTGTCATAGATACCGAGCAGAATCTGCAGCAGGTCGGTGCGGCCGCGGTTCTTGCGCGCCAGACTCTCATACACCGCCGCAGCCTTGTCCAGCTCGTTGTTGCGGTAGTAACTCAGGGCGAGGGTCTCGAGGTAAGTCTGGTTGTCGGGGCGCAGACTGACGGTCTTCTCGAGATAAGCCTGAACCAGCGAGTCATTGCCGTCGTCGGCATAGTATTTGGCGAGGAAGAAGTAGGGCTCTGCGGCATAGGGGTTGAGGTCACGGCACTCTTCGAGCAGACAGCGTGCGATGGAGTCGTTGCCCTTGAGGCGCTCGCAGACCGACTCGAGGAAGAGGCTGTCCATGCGGCGCTGGTCCTGGGCAGAGAGGATGGGAGCAGCCGCCACGACCACCTTCTTGCGCTTGGCCTGGGTGGGCAGCGACAGCAGCGCCACCAGCAGCACCGCAGCTGTCAGGATATAGCGATAGTTGATTTTCATCATCGTCAGCAGGTTATTTCACCCCCGTATGACCATAACCGCCGGCGCCGCGCTCGGTATCGTCGAGCTCGTCGACGAGCTGGAACTCTATCTGCTCATGGCGCGCCACCACCATCTGGGCGATGCGCTCGCCGTCGTTGATGACAAAGTCGGTATCAGAGAAGTTGATGAGCAGCACCATCAGTTCGCCACGATAGTCGGCATCGATGGTACCGGGAGTATTGAGCACGGTGATGCCGTGCTTCAGCGCCAGTCCGCTGCGAGGGCGTATCTGGGCTTCGAAGCCTTGCGGCAGGGCTATATGGAGCCCGGTGGGAACCAGGCGGCGCTCCATGGGATGAAGTACTATCGACTCGTCGATGTTGGCGCGCAAATCCATGCCAGCGCTCTGGCTGGTGGCATACGCGGGCAGGGGCTGGTGCCCCTTGTTGATTACTTTGACGTTAAGCATAGTCATGCTGATTTGATTTTTCATGCAAAAATAACTAATTCTGACCACATTATTCACTTTTTTATGATAAAAGAATATAATTAGGGTTTTTTCCACTACTTTTGTGGCTATGAATTGGCAACAACTTATCTCCAACAGGCGTCTCGGACAGGAGACGCGGCACGAGCGGCATGACGACCGCTCGGAGTTCAAGCGCGACAGCGACCGTCTCATTTACTCGGCGCCCTTCAGGCGTCTGCAGAACAAGACACAGGTGTTCCCCCTACCCGGCAGCATCTTCGTCCACAACCGTCTGACCCACTCGCTCGAAGTCTCGTCGCTCGGCAAGTCGCTCGGCGACGACGTGGCACGCATCCTCACCGAGCGCCATCCCGAACTGAGGGGCACGCTCTTCGAGGAGATTGGCACCATCGTCCAGACAGCCGGACTGGCGCACGACCTGGGCAACCCGCCCTTCGGCCATAGTGGCGAGAAAGCCATACAGGCGTTCTTCACCGAGGGCGAGGGCCAGGAGCTGCGCACCCGGGTGAGCGACCGCTTCTGGGACGACATCACCCACTTTGAGGGCAACGCCAATGCCTTCCGCATCCTTACCCACCGCTTCCACGGCAGGCGCGAGGGCGGGTTTGTCATGACCTACTCCACCCTGGCGAGCATCGTCAAATATCCCTTTGCCTCGTCTGAAGCCGGAGGGCATGGCAAGTTCGGATTTTTCGCCCCCGAGGAAGACTCCTACCGCAAGATTGCCGACGAGCTGGGTATCGCGCGCCTCTCTGCCGACGGCGAGCCGCTGCGCTATGCCCGCCACCCGCTGGTATACCTTATGGAGGCTGCCGACGACATCTGCTACGAGATTATGGACATCGAAGACGCCCACAAGCTCAAGCTGCTCACCTATCAGGAGACCGAAGACCTGCTTCTGGGCTTCTTCGACAGCGACACCCGCGCCAGCATCCTGCAGCGGGTGGAGGAAGACGGGGTGACCGATGTCAACGAGAAGGTGGTGTATATGAGGGCGTGTGTCGTGGGACTGCTCGAAAACGAGTGCGTGCATGCCTTTGTAGACCACGAGAGCCAGATACTGGCAGGCACATTTGAGGGCAGCCTCATCAAAGCCATCTCCGAGCGGCCCCGCAACGCCTACAAGCGATGCACGCAGGTATCTAAAGAGAGAATATATCAAAGCAAGATAGTGCTCGACGTGGAGTTGTCGGGCTACAAGATTATGGAGACGCTGATGCGCGACCTCGTGAGCGCTGCCGTGAGCCCGGAGAAGTTTCATTCCAAGCAACTTATCAAGCGCTTCAGCAGCCAGTACGACATACAGAGCGATGATCTGGAGACACGGCTCATGGCAGTCATCGACTATATCAGCGGCATGACCGACATCTATGCCTTGGATATCTACCAGAAGATTAACGGCATCTCGCTGCCCATCATCTGACGCGCCACACAGCACAGCAAGGGGGAACCGGCAACGACCGGTTCCCCCTTGCTGTTTATCTATAGCGGCGCCGCGACCATCGACAGCAGCGCCGCAGCCCCCTTGGCGAGTCTGGAGCATATCCCGGCGGGTTCGTAACTTATGATACGTGGGCTCGTACCTTCCGTCACGCGTCCACGTACCATAAGGCACGAACCCTCGTATCAATAGGCACGAGCCGCCAATCATGGTCAGCAGAGCGGTGAAGGTACTGGCAGTCAGCCCAATCATCATCGCCGCAGCAGCCACGACAGTGACATCTCCACGAGACGCGGCTGCGCCCGCGATGTCTTACAGCTGCCCCACCTTGCCGATAAAGAGGATGGTTCCCGTGGTATTCTCACGGATGGCATAGACAAAGGGGTGGTCGAACTTGATGGGCCCGGTGGGCATATTCGCCGAATACGAACCTTCAGCGTAGCTTACAGCCGCAGCCTTGGTGCCGTTTTCATCGACATCTATCATCGCGCTCTGCCCCATGTTGACATAGCACACTCCATTGCTTTGCACATCAAACAGCTTGTTGATGCCCAGTTGTTGGCAGACCTGCACGATATTCTGGAACTCATTCTGCACCTTGAACTTGGGCAGATGTATGTCTATCGTGGCACTTACCAGCTTGTTGTGCAAGCCCCACCAGTCGGTCTTGTCGGTTATCTGCTGTCCAATGTCCTTGGGCATCACTATCATCATGCTGTAATAGCCGCGGCCATAGGTGAGCTCAGCCACCGAGACATCGTCGTCTACATATACCTTGGCATCTACCGACGCCTGCATCATATCCACCTTGGATGTGGTGCCTTTCTCGTTGTGGAAGACGCCCTGATAAGTGTTTCTGCCATTAAAAGGCTGCGACCATTTGCCATTGAAATAGGTGGCATTGGCCAGGACAATGGCTGTCATTGAAGTTGGCCTCAGGCTGAGGCTATTGATTAGGCCGTGGGTCTTCTCGCTCGCCCAACTGTCGATAAGCCGCTTGGCCTCGTCGGCCTTGTTGCCAAAGTCGTGGACTACGAAATCTGCATTGTAGTTATCCTCGATGTTAGCCACGACTTCGGGCGAGATGTCCAGGTCTTCGTCGGCCCATATACTGTTGGCGAGCGCCAACTTGACATACTTGTCGTCCTGCTGCAGGCGCGTCAGCAGTTCCTTGCTGTGCCGGTTGGTCTCAGCCAGGGTGTAGTTGTTGAGTCCGAGGGCGTCGAACACCTCTGCCTGGGCCTCGACGCTTGCCGTATTGGCCATCATGCTCAGCAGATACTGCATGCTGATGGGCGATACCACCACGTTGCCATTGGCTGCAGATGGTTGGGCAGCGAGCACAGCCAGCAAGTCGTTGGCAAACCCATTGCTGCACGCCGCGAAATCGGTCTGCGTCACCTGATTAAGTTCTACTCGGATAGGCTCTATTTCGCCTCTCTCTTCATCATTACTACAAGCCACAAACGTGGTTGTTGCCACTCCTACGAGCAACATAAGCGCTAATCTTGTCGGTTTCATAATGGTCATGATTAAAGTTATCTGTATTATTATGGTGATGTATCGGTCGTTCGTCTGCTGCCGTGCCATCTGCGGGGCGCTTGTGGCGGGGCGGGCGCAAACCGCGGCCAACAGCCTATGGCACACTGCGTCTGGCAGGCTGGCCCACACACTATTTTTGGCAAAGATAAGGACTATTGCAGAATGGGTCACAATTATTTTAGTTAAAAACATTTAACCACGTAATAATTATGATTTTCAAGCGCTTGGTGGTGGATGTTGAGATGGAGTCGGCAACCATTGGTTGCGCCGCGGTAGACAGTGTCGAGGAGAGGCTGGCGGCGGGCGTGAAGATGGTGGCGGCGGGCGTCGCAGCCATCCCCATACGCACCAAAACGACAATTGCCGTAATGGGCTTGGCGTCCATTACGGCAATCATTATGGGGTTGTTCTCTGCCTCGCCCACGGATGGCGGCATCGGCATGGCGGCGGGTGGCGGCAGGATGCGGGGCGGCGCCTACTTGCAGCCGTCCTTGTATATCACCTTGTTGGCTCCGCTGGTGAGCTGCAGCGCCTCTGGGTGCTCGGCGATAAAACTGTCGATGTGGCGTATACGCTTCTCCTCGAGTATCTCGTCGATGGCAATCAGGATGCCCGTCTCCTCGACATCGCCGAAGCCATAGTTGATGGCGGTGCCGAAGAGCTTCATCGTGGGACTGAGGTTCATATAGGCATTGACGAGCGGCGGGATGTTGTACCCCAGGTTGCGTATCTCACGGTTGAGCACGCGGTAGTCTTCCTTGAAGTCGTCATGGCAGAATATCTTGGCCAGTTCATCATCGGGAGTCTCAATAACCAGCGGTTTCATCGGTACAATGAGGTGCTCCTTGTCATCAAAATGCTTGCGCAAGAAGTAGAGAATCATATCTCTGCCGCGACGGATATAGCTGGGATACATCGTAACCTTACCGAAGAAATACTTGAGGTTGGGATAGAGCACGGTGAGGGCGCCAAGGCCGTCCCAGAGGTTGTCGAGGGCGAAGATGCTCTTGGTGTTTTTGCGCACGTTCTGGTAGTCGAGCGACACAAACGAACGCCCCAGCTCTACGGTGTAGGGTGCGTACTGGGTCATAAACTTCTCGGAGAAGTGGAACATGTGACTCGTGGCAAGCACAGGCTGTCCCTTGTCGTCTATCTTCCAATCGGTACCTATCAGATAGCGATAGCCACCGATGATTTCTTCCTCTTCAGGATTCCATACTATCAACTGCCTGCAGCCATTCTCCATGGTATCAAACTCGTCGATATCTGCCGACTTGCCCGTACCCCCTCCGGCGGTTCGGAAAGCCTCTTCGCGCAGACGTCCTATCTCGAGCATCACGTTGGGCGCTTCCTGTGCCGTAACGACATAAATCTCGTTATGGCTCTTGTTGGTCATACGCATACGGCGTTCGGGCGTAAGCTCTCTCTTGAGCAGCTCCCTACTGACGGGTTGGATAATTTCCTGTTCCATAATTACTTCTTTATCTATAGCTCGTAAACCTTTTCTTCTACAAAATTCGCCCATTCCATCGGAGTTTTGCTCTTGTCGAACGTCTGCCATGGTATGGGTTTGCCGATGACCACCCTGAACTTCTTACCCACGTTGCGATACATCTCATCGACGAGGAAAAGCATGGCAAGATTGAAGGGCAGATACTTGTCGCTGAACTTGGCGATGCGGTAGAACCGCTCGGAATTGCGGCCGCCGAAGAAGATGGGCACCACGTCGCGGTGGCACTCCACGCTCTTGGTGATAAATGTCTTCTTCCACGGCAAATCGTGGATGGAGCCATCGGCGCGCTTCCGGCTGTTGAGTCCGGCGGGGAACATGAGCATGTGCTTGTCGCTCTTGAAGCCTGCCTCGACCATAGCGGGGAAGTTGCGGCTCTGCCGGCCAGTCTTGTTGATACCTATACACAGTGGCTTGAGTCCTGGCAGATTGAGCAAGAGGTCGTTGACGAGATAGCGGAAGTTGCCATCGTAGTGACGACCGATGATGGCGCCCAACGCCACGCCGTCCTGACCACCGAGGGGATGGTTGGACACAAAGGTGTAGAGCCGGCCGTCGTTCTTGTCGGGCAGGTTCTCCATTCCCTCTATCTCGAGGGTCATACCGAGATACTTGACACAAGCCTCGAGCCACTCCACTCCCTGGAGATGACTGTGGTCATCAAGGAACTGGTTGACCTGGTCTTCGTGTACCAGCCGCTTGAGCCATGCCACGAGAAAGCGGGGCACCAGACGGGCTCTCTTTCCCATCTTGCCTGCCAGTATCTTGTCTATATCTATGGTCTTTGCCACCATGAGGTTTTATTTCATAACTTCTAAGGTAGTGCAAAAATAATACTTCTTTTCCAATTACGCTAAAAAAAGACATAAAATGTGTGATAAATCTAAAAATGATTGACAAATAGTCGCGAAAGGGCAGGAAAATACGGACAAAGTGGCCCAAAAACCGACGCCCGACAACCTCGCCCGCGTCATCGGTAAGGAGGGTGCCTGCAAACCGCCATGTCAAGTTTTTGAAGAAAAATGAAAAAAAAGTGGAGAAAAGTGGTGCAGTGTGGGGAAATAGTTGTATCTTTGACCACGTAATTCGAATTTATATATAAAAGAGGTACGCATGCGATTTGTAGGAAACATAGAAGCCAAGACCGACGCCAAGGGACGCGTGTTCCTGCCCTCGGCTTTCAGGAAGCTGCTGCAGACAGCAGCCGAAGAGGGTCTGGTGCTGCGCAAGGACATCTTCCAGCCCTGTCTGGTGCTCTATCCCCAGTCGGTCTGGGACGAGCAGCTCAACCTGCTGCGCTCGCGCCTCAACCGATGGAACGCCCAGCACCAGCAGCTCTTCCGCCAGTTTGTCTCTGATGTAGAGCAGCTCACGCTCGACGGCAACGGCCGCTTCCTGATACCACGCCGGTATATGAAGATGGCCAATATAGAGAGCGCAGTGAGGTTTATAGGCATGGACGACACCATCGAAATATGGAACGCCGACACTGCCAACGGCGCCTTCATGGACGCCGACGCCTTTGCGCAACAGTTGGAGGACCTCATGACCACTCCCGGCGATACCGACACTAACGGCTAACACTCAGCGACAATGACAACAATCGACACATACCACGTACCCGTATTGCTCGACGAAAGCATAAACGGTCTCAACCTGCACCCCGACGGCGTGTACATCGACGTGACCTTCGGCGGTGGCGGCCATTCGCGCGAGATACTGCGCCGGCTGCCCCAGGGCTCTCGCCTCTTCAGCTTTGACCAGGACGCCGATGCCGAACGCAACATCGTAGACGACGACCGCTTCACCTTCGTACGCAGCAACTTCAGATACCTGAAGAACTGGATGCGCTACTACGAGATAGAACACATCGACGGTCTGCTGGCCGACCTCGGCGTGGCGCCATGTCCTTCTTCTCGCGCTCGCGTTTGAAGAA
>OQVS01002037.1_pt1 | contig 13356 bp, 8 predicted proteins | sample 1691601 | NCBI WGS metagenome assembly OQVS01 (sample SAMN03418268, study PRJEB22391) | human gut metagenome | biome: human-gut; feature: organic feature; material: feces | host: Homo sapiens | place: Tanzania | collected 2013-01 | reverse complement strand
GAATCGTATAGGAATTTATCTTCCGCGGCACACAAACCTTGCACTTCGCCACATGTCTCGCATTATTTGTCCAGGCAGCAATTATAGCCCTGCCGGTGCCGGTCGCGGTCACAAGACCATTCTGATCCACGGTCGCGACCTTGTCGTCGTCACTCGCCCAGCGGATATTCACCCCGGAAGCCCCCTCTGGCAGATTCGTGACCTTCAGATTGAAGGTCTCCCCTATTTTCAGGTCAATGCTTTCCTTATTCAATTCCAGATCAGGCCCCTCAGCAGAATCCTTCTTGCATCCGTCCAATACCAATGCCAATGCTGCCGCCACGGCACCCATAAGAATCACCCTATAAAATGGTCTTTTCATGATTTATCAGTTTTTACAGTTTATAATCAATCCACGATTTCCGCAAAGAAAGGAAATCCCCAGCAAAATTCCTATACGTAATTTTACGTATTTTCGAGATTTACCCCTTGCTCTCACAGATTGATTTCATTGTCTTAAAGCAACAAAATATCAATTTATCTTGCTTTTGTTGTCCATAAACAATAAAACCGCAGAATTCGTTATGGCGAGACTCGCAAGGTGAATTTGCGGGCGTAGGTATTTTCGACATTGACAAGACTGGCAAACAAATCGTAAAGACGACCCAGTCTGTCAAGAACCAGACGACCGGCAGCAAGCCGACTACCAGCAAGCCGACCAGCGACAACCGCCTCCATGCGCGTTTATTGCCACGCCATCAGTATCTTTCCACAACTCTCCGGGCCTGAACTCCGTAATCCTAGCGGAGGGACGATGATCGCCATCCGTCGTCATTGAAATCACATTGCCATTAGCAGAATAGAGAAATGCGGAGAATAGGGCCGTCGCGCAAAATAGGATGTGTCTAATTTTCATTTGAAGCAAATCTATCAGCAATTACTCTGCATGAAGCGATGCAATCCACTCGAACATCGAAGCCGGAAAATCCTGCCATTGGCCCCAATGATGACCACCTGTCTCATGCGGTATCTCCTTGACGGGAACGCCTGCTTTCCTCAGAGCCTCGCAATATGCGTGGCTATTTTCGTTCGGGTTCACGACATCATCATCGAGAGAATATGCGACGTACGCCGGAGGTGTGGCCGAAGTCACGCGCTTTTCAACTGAATATGTGTCAATCAGTTCCTGCGAAGGAGACGCTGTTCCGAGAAACATTGTCATCGAACCGGTGTGCGTCTTGCCCGGATCCATTGATATGACTGGGTAGCAATCAATCTGAAAATCTATTTTCTTTGGATGCATAGCCGACATGAGTGCAGCCAGATAGCCTCCCGCTGACTCGCCCATCACCCCGAGCTTCGAATATCCGCCGAGCATGGCCTTTCCCGTAAGCATCATTTCGATGGCGTTCTCACAGTCGGTCACTGTCCTCCGGCTGTCGCGGTTCGGCAAGCGGTACATGACAATCGCAAGAGTAATTCCCTTCCCTTTGCAGTAATCGACAATCTGGCTTATACAGCCGGGAGTATGATTAGCGAATCCGCCTCCAGGGAAATAGACAATGCAGTCGGTGTTGTCCTTAGCGTCGGAATAGTAGATGTCGGCATATCCATCGGCCGATGGAAGCACAGCCCTCACACATTCATCCGAACCGCCCAAGGCCGGAACGACTACATAGGTATAGTCCCGTAACTTCATCGCCGGGTTGTTCGATTCGAGTTTTAGAGGAAGGAGAAAAGCCTTTGCGGAAGACAGTCTGCGCAGCTTTTTCTGGTCAATGCGGACAACTATCTCTCCGGAAGTCTCCATTTTTCTGACCACTACCGCCCCTATGCTGTAGCAATCTTCCGGCATCATCACGACGGACGCGCCATTTTCATTCTCGTATGCCGCAAGTGCCTTAGGATAAGCCTCGGCAGTGAATGTCACATCCTCAAGAACCGATGCTTGGGAATATTTGCCGTCAAGAACCTTGAACGTCAAAGTCACCTCGTCCGCAAGAGTAAGTATCTTGCGGGCAGTCATCACAGCAGTCCTCTCACCGTTATCCTCCACTGCCGCAGGACTACAGCAAACAGCCAAGGCCAGCAGAATCACTGCCGGGAAAACAAACAATCTTTTCATTTTCAATTTTTCTCAGAGGTGTGAGAAACCTTCAGGCAGTCCAAGGCCACCTTCGATGATGTCACGCCTGATATGCGAACATCATTCTCCCCCTTGAGGAACTCCACATCGAACGGAATCTCCACGAATGCGGAATCCGTCGTGGCAACCGATGCGTGATGCGCCTTTCCGTTCACAACCAAATCAAAATCAACCGCTTCCGGCGAGGTAAACCGAACGGAGATTCTGTATTTCCCGCCCTTGAGGCTGAAGACGTCTGCCCATTCGAGATAATTCGTCGGGGAGTCTCCGAGGTTCGTTGCCACGGCGCGTCCGGAAGCCCCCTCGACAGGGATGTACTTCACGCCCGTCCCGCGTATTGCGGTAAAGTCCGGACAATAGCCCCACTCCGCCTCATAGAGGACAGGTTCAATCCGCTCACCTTCTACCTTAAGAATCTTCGCTGTGTGAGGCTGAAGTGTCATCTCTATGACTCTGCACGGCGCAAGGTTGGATCGCAGGTTGAGGTCGCGCAACTTCATCTCCCCGGCGAACTCCAGCACGTCGGCCGGCACGCTGAACGAGGCAGCCGAGTCCGAAGGGTTATAGAGCGCGACGGCCCTCGCACCTCCGTGGCGACGCAGGATATCCTTCGCGAAGACATATGTCTCACCTTCGTGTTGAACCACATGGGCCTGAAGCCCGAGCGGGTCCTGGTTCACGGCAATCAACTCCGGGTTGGTGATTATCCGCATAGTCTCCTCCGGAATGTACTCTATGTCACAGCCCAGAAGCAGCGGTGAGCTCATTATGCACCACATCCCGAAATGCGCTTCCTCCTCGGCATAGCTAAGTCCGAGCCCGTCCTCCCAGAACGGAGAAGGCTTGATGTTGTAGCCTACCGCGAGCATATCCATGTCGTTGTAGTGCCCGTCATGCGCATAAGCTGACAGATAGAGATTTTTTTCCACGATGTGCCGGACCGAAGACCAGACGGGACGTATGTCCCCCGAAATCCGCCACGAGTCTGCAATCTTCTCAACCCATGTCCCCGGATAATCCCAGCGGCATACATTGATGTCGATGTGCCTGCCAGCCACACTGTCAATCACCTGACGGATTTCCTCATAGCGGTTCCTTTCCTCAAGACGGCGATGAATGCCACCGCAGTAGTCAATCTTGATGAAGTCGAAGTTCCAGTTGTTGAAATACTGGTCAGCGTCCTGAACATCGTGCATCCAGAGACCCGCACCAATTCCATTCAGGTCCTTGTTGTAGCTCGACCCGCAGGTGTTGTCTCCGGCGTCGGAATAGATTCCGGCCTTCAGGCCGAGAGAGTGGATGTGGTCGGAGATGGAGCGCATCTGCGCTGAGCCACCCGGAAACCTCTGCGGATGCGGAATCATATAACCACGCTGGTCGCGGTAGCCGAAAAATCCGTCATCGATGTTGACGTTTCCGTAACCGGCGTCCTTAAGTCCACGTTTGACGATAAGGTTGGCCTGATGCATGATTATGGAGTCGGAAATATCGACCATATAGGCATTCCACGAGCTCCAGCCCATAAGAGGAGGCTTCACTGCCTGCGGCTGACGAGAGGTGCATGACACGATGAGTGCGAAGACGAGGAAAATGGGATATATTTTCTTCATATATTCTTGATATTAAGCTCATTCTCGACAAGAGAGATGATTCGATTTACTACTTATAGCTGTTTTCGATGTTCCGGTAAGTTTCCTCATCAACATGGATGATGCAGCCGTGGCGGCCGTCTTTCGGAGGATAGAAGCTAGTCGCATCCTTCCACGGTGCGCCCTGAATCGCCAAGGCCTCACGCATCTCATAGACATGCTCGCCATAATTCTCGTAATAGAGCCTAAATTTGCCCTCCGGAGTGCGGATTATAATCGGGGCTTCGCGCCAGTTCGGACTTACGGAAGGCCCGGGGTTGGAGTAAGGGCCGAGCAGATTGTCCGACGAGGCAATCCTTATGGACTTATGGGTTTTAGGAGCCTTGTCCTCCCAGCGTTCGTCCTTCACAATGGCATAATACTTACCGTTGAACTTTCTGATTATCACATCAATGAGTGCGATATCGGAATCAGCACCGGTAAAATAAATCGGGGCAAGGTCACCGCCATCCTGGGCCGCGAAGAGGCGTTTCGGCCTCGTAAAATTCACGAAATCCTCGGTCAGAATATAGCAGGTCTTCATGGTCTCCCAATTTTTTCTATCGTACATGGCACGCTCTTCATCGGTCTTAGCCTCCTGCCTTTTTCTGTAATACTCGCCGGCATGCCAAGTGATAATGAACTGGTGACTGTCCTCATCATAGAACATTTTCGGCGCTCCCACGAACGGGATCTCATTATATACGCCGAGATGATCCACGACAAACTTCTCACCGTCGAGAACTTTATTCTTCCATACGACGAGGTCTGTCGTGTGCCAGAGCACCAACGACTCTTTCGACGATCCACGCACCACTCCTATCATATACCACCTTCTGTCAGCCTTCCCGAACACGTCCGGTCCCTCGCAGATGTCAGGATGTCCATAATAGCTCTCAAGAATAACCTTACCACCATTCAGCGTCTTCCAACTGAGCCCGTCACGGGAAATCGAGTAGAACAGCGAGCCGTAGTTCGCGTTCGTCATGTGCGCGAAGAGATAGCCACCCTGCCCATCCTCTACGGAAGGCTTGTCCACCGGTTTGGTATTGCCGGAGCCATCATTTTCTCTCGTGCAGCCGGCAAGAAGAACCGTTCCTCCAGCGGCAATAGCAAGGTGCAGTGCCACTGTGCACAAGAGTACCTTACCTAAAAATGTTCTTATAATCTCCATTGTATAATTGTATATTTACTTCTTTCGCATTATTCCACATTAGCGGTATTCCCTTGCACAATGCCATCGACATAAATCTCAGCGATTTCGCAAGGAGTGTTGTCGCGGTAGCCCCTAGTCGGGTGAATCTTCAGATAGCGTCCTGTCCTATCGGCCTTGCTTACAGTCTCCGGAACGTCGTACCAGAATATTCCGTTTTCCTTTGGAATCTCAGTCGCTGTCAGGACAAGCTTCCAGTCATTGTCATCGTTAGCTGTGTTGTAGTTCTCAAGATTTCCTCCGCCCGGCCAAGTATTTGATTTTGACCCATCAACGCTCTTGAAATTCCATACAGTTCCGACATAAAACTCACAGTTACGGAGATCATGGTTGTAAGGCCAGTCACGAGGAGACTTTCCGATGCCGACACGCCCGATTTCAATATCTTTCTTGAAATCAAACACAAAAACGATATTAGGGATGTCGCGATGCCTGTCCTCGCCGATAAGAACACTCCAATCATTATGGCTCCACTGATAATTAAAATCATCCTCTCCCGCTTTGACAAGAGGCATATTCCACGGATTAACCCATTCGGAGGACAAGTCACCGTCATACATCATCTCCGGACGCATGTCCATCCTCGCATAGTAACTGTTCACGAACTTCACACCCCAGTCCTTCCTGTCAACAGTCTCCATCACAACCCGTGTAGCCTTCGCAAGATTGAGGCCGAGAGGATATATCCCATTGCGATCAAATGTCCTTGCCTCAGACAGATTGAACACATAATAGGCCTTGTCCGTCCTAACCTTCACCTTTCCGGTGTATGTTCCGGGAGCCACGACCATCCTCACAGAGCCGGAATGGTCCTTGTCCGCGCCCACCTTGGCGTCAGACTCCGTCCTCGCCACATTTGTCAGAGGCGCGGCGAAATCGCCTTCAGCCCTCGCGGAGGTAAGATCAATGGCAAGCGTTTTCTCATCATCTGGGTTGACATTCTGCACATTTATTTTGAATTCGCCGACGATGTTCTTGTCCGCCTCGAAAATCACATCCCGGACAATCTCGTTCTGATATTTTCCATCTGTCGAAAATACCCGGAAATCAAGCAGTGCACCGAGATTGAGGAACTTCACCTCTTGGAGCTGATTGTCTGCCCCCACAAGCATATCCTTTGTAAAAGTGAAAGGCACGCTCACCATCGGCATCGCAGCTCCGTCAAACTTGCCTCCCTTATGGGTCTGCACAAGTGGAATTGTTATGCTCTGCATCGGATCAGCATTGACAGGTTCCCGCCGGTCATTGAATTTTCCGTTATTTATAGGGAGTACACGCGGAGATACCACGCATATACGGTCACCGGCCTTCATCTCAAGATTCGTAGTAAACCCGAAAATCGGACGTGGCTCGGTTGTCTGTATGGATGTCCTCTGGGTTTCGGCAATCTGCCCATCTTTTTCCAGCGAAAATCCGAGATGGTCACCTGTTTCAAAAACGAGATGGTCACCGCTCATATCTGACTTAACGGACGGAAGTTCCTCGTTCACTACCGCAAATCTGTATGTATATGACGGATTTTCTTCAATTCCCGCAACCTTCGAGCATGAAACAGCCGTCATGGCTACAATCATTGCAGTGGCGGCAAAAATTATGTTTTTCATGGCTATTTTCTCCTTCAACTATAGTTCATAATACGGGTCTGTATAGAAGATTTCGGTTCCGTTAGTCCTATCATAACGGCTGTCCGATGTTGATGTTGCAAATCCTGATTCTGTAAAAACGTACTCCACAACAAGTGTCGGAGGGTAATAATCCCTCCCACAGAGGTTAGATTTTTCTGATTTCATACTCATTTGTTTAGATGTTATATTATGTGTTATTCTTCTCAATCAAAGTCACTTTATTTATTCGGTTTTTTCATTTTACCGGATAGCCATCGATGGACACAAGCTCGCTGACATAGAACTCGGCGATGTTCACGGCCTTCAGATCAGGATGAAACAGTTCAATCGGACGTATCTTCACATAGCGCCCCTTCACCGCTGTCTGCACATGCGACCAATATTCCTTGACCGGCCGGTCCACCTCGATGGTAGTGAAAAACTTCCAATCATTTCCTTCATCGAGAGTGTTATAATTTGCGATGGTGCCACCTTCCCGCACAGTCTTAAATTCAAAGGCCGACTCCGCATAAACCTCGCATCTCTTAACCTTCTGCTCCTGAGATTTGGTCGATTGCAGGATTCCTGCGCCGCCGAGATTGTATTCGTGTCCCAGATCAATCACCATAATGATATTAGGGACCTCACGACTTCCCTGGAACAGAGTAGGAACAATCGAATGCAGGTTCTTGTCGGCAGGGTCATACTCATAGTCATCCCATGACGGATTGGAGCTGTCCCCATTCCATTGCGTTCCCCATGTGGTCTCCGGTCTTCCGTCAAAGGCATAAGTGGCAAACCACTGCAAATCAAGCGTTGCCCCATACCAGTGTTCCTGTGAATTGGCATAGAGGAGTTTCCAGTCCTTGCGGTCAACTGGACGGTAAACATACTTCGGATTGGTAACAACAAGATAGCGGACCTCCTCTGAAACTCCGACCGGGAATGAGGCGGCGTCAAACTTTAGCGGAAGAAGATAGGTCTCGTCAGAGTTCAGACCTTCACGGCTCAGATGCAGCCTGCCTTTCACTATTTCCTTTTTGGCTTCGACGTCAACACCGTCAAAAGACCACGAAGACTCAGGAAGCAGTTTGTAGGAAGTGGAATTCTTGCTGTTGTACTCATCCACCAGCGTCTCAAGCCCTCCCCTAACAATCTTTCCGACAAAGGGGGAGAGATTGCTTTCGCTGTACTCGACCTTGGCCTCTATGTCACAATCTGTCTCCCTCAGAGAAATCTCCTCGCTGATGTCGGAGAGGTCCGGCCAGACGACCTTCGGCCCGTTGATGTCAAACTTCCAGAGAATCGTGCTGCTTGAGGTGTTCACAGTGTCAGTTTCACTGCGGAGAACCACCGGAAGCACAAGTGTCTTGCCCTTAGCTTTCAGGGCCTGACGATAAATGTTTTCGGGAGAGAAAGTTATTGGGATATAGCGGCTGCGCGTACTGCCTTCGAGGACAATGTCGTCCCCGCCTCTTATCGAATATGACTCCGAAGCAATTATCTCAATGCTCCCGCCCTCATACCCGAAAGTCTCACACGCCTTTCCGAGTTCCATGACCTCAATCCTCGCGAATGCGTCGTTGTCGGGGTTGCCACCGCCCTTGAGGACAAGAATCGAGTCCTTATATTCCTTGACGGTGTTTCCGCTGCGCAGCTCCCTCACACCGCTGTTCTTGAGCGAAAGGATGCGGTTGTACTTGTCTGGGAAGAGCTTGTAGTCCTCATTGCAGGAAAGGAGGAGCAGTGCGCATAATGTGGTGATTACTAATAATACTCTTTTCATCGCTGTTATTCGTTTCAATGTTCTCTCATCAATATCCAGGAGCCTGGACCATGTTAGGATTGGAATAGACCTCATTGTTTGAGACCGGCAGCAGGAACATCCTGTCGTTCCAGCTGAACGGCTGGCTTATATCAACCACTTCGTTGAATGAGGCGAAGGACGGGGAGGTCTGGACTGCATTGAGTCCTTTCCAATTGCCGGAGGAAAGCCTCTCGCGTCCCTGAAGATAGCGACGCAGGTCGTAGTAACGGTATCCCTCAAGGTAGCACTCGACAAAGCGCTCGTCCATCACGGCTTGAAGCGCGGTCTTGCCCTTCTCCGCAAGCAGAGCCTCAGTCCACGGGGTTATGCCAGCGCGTTTGCGTACCTTGTTCATATAAACTATGGCCTCAGCCTCGTTGCCGCATTGCGCTTCGCACTCAGCGAGCGAAAGATACATCTCCGCAAGGCGGACAATCGGGAAAGGAGTTTTACAGGAGGCGTAGTTGTTGCTCCAGCCCGTACCGGTATATTGGAAGTTCGGATGAACCCACTTCTTGTTGAGCCAGCCCGTTACGACATAGTTTCTCGTGCCCCAAATGGCAGCGTCATAACCGGTCTTCGTGTTGTTCCTCATTTCACAATAGAGCGGATTTCCCGCCGCAACCTTCGTCGAATATTCGTCCCCGTCAAATGATATTGCGGCATAATAGCGCGGCTCGCGGCGGACATTGATCTTCGTTATGTCAGGATTCGTGAGCCCAGCGGAGGTGTGGTACTCCGATTCTGGCCAGAAAGACGGATCGTCTTCGGGAAGGAAGCCGTTCTGAGTGAAGAAATGCTCCACGGTGTAGAGTGTCGGCGAGAGTCCGCCCCAGCCACCTACATTAGCACCAGTATCGTTTCTGAGCACCCAATGAGGAAGAGAGGACATAAAGGTATTGTTGACATCGATGCCGCCCTGCACTACAAATCCCCAGACAGTCTCTTTGTTACCATCATTCGGAGAGGAGCACATCACATATCTCATGAGTACTACCTGTTTCCGAAAAGCCTCCGCCTCAGCGTCCGAACCAAGCCCCGGAATCACTGGAAGACCGATTTTCTGGTTCTCGCGCAGAGTCTCGGAATCCTCAAGCGAGAACAACTCCGCTCCAGCGGCCTCCGCAGCCTTGACTGCCTCCGCCATGGCGTCGCGTGCCTTTTCCCATTTCTTCCTATCAAACTCATGACTCACGAGTTCCTTTCCGTAGCCCGGAGTCTCATACGAGATATTCTTCCATGCCCTATCCGGAAAACTTCCGTTCCACAGAGGAGATGCCGCAAGTACGAGCGCCCTCGCCTTCATAGCCTTACACGCGACAGATGTGGCGCGACCGTAAAACGATGAGTTTGTATAACTTATAGGCAGCCCTTCCGCAGCTTCGTCAAACAGGTCACAAATATACTTCACGCAGTAGTCAAAATGCGAACGTCCCGGAAATTCGGACTTAGGCGCATCCGAATCGATGAACTTGTCAACAATCGGAATCGGCCCGAAGAGCGAAAGAAGTCGCAGATGGTAGTAGGCCTTGAGGAACTTGACCTCACAGATGAACTGCTCGCGCATGTTCGGATTGAGCTGTGGATTGTGTTCGTCAATCAGTTTGAGGAAAAGGTTGCAGTAGCCGATTCCGTCATACCATATTTTCCAAACATATCCGTTGTCCCCGTTTATGGAAGACGGAGTTATGGCTCCCCACTGTACCCTTGAACCGTAGTTTTCCCATTCCTGAGGGGTTACGTATTCATCGGCACGCATATCGAGGTTTGACGAAAGCTGCATGCTCGCATTATTCTGCGCATAGGAGTAGCAGGAATAGAGCATCTTTGTCGTGGTCGCTTCATCGACCATCATGTCATCGAGATCCGGCTGCTCCGGAGGAACTACATCAAGGTAACGGCAGGAAGCCACGGCAATTACCGCAAACGCGGACAATATTCTTCTTATATTGATTTTCATGACTATGATTTTACAAATTGAACTGCAGGCCAATGTTAAATGTCCGCTGGAGCGGGTAGGAATTGAAGCTGAGCTCCGGATCCCAATACTTGAACTTCGACCACACGGCAAGATTATCCGCACTGAAATAAAGTCTAAACCACTTTAGCCTGTAGCCTATCTCCAGAGTCTTGAAGCGGAGGAAACTGCCATTCCTCATCCACCAACTGCTCGGCTGGTTATTGTTGGAAATTTGAGTAGAAAGCGTTCCGAGACGAGGATAGAGGACATTTGAGTTGTCAGCGCCCTCGCTCCAGTGACTGTCCGCAATCCACTTCATCAGGTTGTTGTCATTGGAATCGTTCGCGCAGAATGGATACATCCCTGTGAGCATTATGTTTCTCTTCGCGGAACCGTTGAAGAATACATTCACGTCGAGATCCTTCCACTGCACGCTGATTCCGAAGCCGTACTGGATTCTCGGCATATTTCCGTAAGGCGAGAGCATGACCTGATCCTCGGCAGTAATCCTGTTATCACCATTGATGTCTCGGTAGCGGATGTCACCAGGCATGATGGTGCTGCCGAAGATGCTCTGGTCCGGGCTCGCGTCAATCTCCGCCTGGCTTTCGAAGAGCCCGTCAGCGATATATCCCCTCATCACGTCAAGCGGCTTTCCTGTCTGTGTCTGCCAAACGTAAGGATAGTCCGGTTCGTCCACATAGACATACTTGTTTTTCGAATATGTCCAATTAACCCTCGCGTCTATAAACCAGTCCTTGTTTATCTGTTTGGTCCAATTTGCGCTGAACTCGAAGCCCATATTGTCGACCTTTCCGACGTTCGCCCAAGGAATCGCGTTCTGATAGCCGAGCACCGACGGGAACGAGGCCCTCTTCATGAGAATACGGTCGCGCTTGCTACTGAACCAGTCGAATGTGAAGTTGAACTGTTTGAAAAGCTGAAGGTCCACGCCGATGTCAAACTCGGTCGCCCTCTCCCAGCTGGCATTGGAAACCGGATATGAGTTCACCATAGGGCCCCGCTGACTTAAGCCTCCGGTGACACCCGACTCGAAGTTTCCTCCACCATTCATGTTGACATTACTGAGATAGAGATAATGAGGCGCGCCGGCGTAGAGCCCGGTCTCGTCGCTTCCGACAAGTCCATATGACGACCTCAGCTTGAAATAGTTCACGACATCGATTATAGGAGTCCAGAATTTCTCGTTGCTCGCCACCCATCCGAGCGACATCGCCGGAAAGAATTCATAGCGCTTACCAGCCTCCAGACGCTCCGTACCATTGTAGCCGAAGTTAAACTCGGCGAGGTAACGATTGTCATAGTCGTAGGTCGCACGGCCGGAAAATCCCTGATTGCGCTGCGGAAGCACGGAGCTGATGTACTGACGCATCATGTACATCGCCATGGCCGTCACATTGTGTTTTCCGAACGAGCGCGCATAGTTGAGCCTCGCATCAAGGTAGAATACATTATCACTATAGCGAGTCACGTCCGATTGCGAGATGTACTCCGTTCCCTCCTGAAGCTTTGTCGTACTATACTGTTCAGGAAACTCCTCCGAGACGCTAGCCATATCGACGGCATAGAAGTACGGGGTGAGGCTCCGGGTGAAATAGTTCTGCGAGTAGTTGTTGAAGTTCACGAGAGCCGTGAGCGAGAGTCCCTCGGTGATGAAGTCGAACTTCTGGTCGAGGTTAAGGGAAACGTTCAGCTTGTTGGCCCTATTTTCCCTATAGGTATTGAGCATATGCGCATACGGGTTCGTGTAGTAGCGTCCCGCAGACATTATCGCTGAGCCGAAACGGATATGCTTGTCTCCCTCCTCGGCAGGGAAAGTCGCGGGGAAAGACACTGGGGTATTCTTGAAAATCTGGTAGAAAATGTCACTGGAGTTGACGTTCGGAGACTTCATGTTTGAAATCTGCGCGTTCATCCTCAGGTCAATCTTCGTATATTGCGTAATCTTGTAGCCGATATTGTTCTGGAATGTGTATGCCCATCGGTTGTAGTTGTTGTCATAGGAATATGCCTTCGGCGTGTTGAGTAGTCCACCGTCATGGTTCATCTGAAGGCTCATGTAATATGTCAGCGCTGAACCGCCGCCCGAAATGTTGACATTCGCCCTCTGACTCATCGTGAACTTCTTGAACATCAGGTCATACCAATCGACATTCGGATAGACATACGGGTTTATTCCGCTTGCGGTGTTGGCAATCTGCGCCTCGCTGTAACGAGGCGTAGCCGACTGATTTCGGCTCAAGAGCGCCTCATTGTAGGTTTTCATGTAAGTCGGTCCATCGGCATATTCTACCACTCGCACAGGTTGGAGGAAAGATTGCTCGACGGAAGCGTTAACCTTCGCCTTTGTGTTTTCCTTTCCAGACTTAGTCGTGATTATCATGACTCCATTCGCTCCCCTCGCGCCGTAAATCGCCGTGGCCGAAGCATCCTTGAGAATGGAGAAGTTCTCAATCGATTCAGCCGGCAGGTTGTCGAGGTCTGCGGCCGAGATTTCCACGCCGTCGAGAAGGATTAGCGGCGTGGAGCGACCTCCGAATGTGCTTATGCCACGTATGTAGAACTGCGAGGAAGAACCAGGTTCACCACTATTGGTGACGGCTATAACTCCTGAGAGTTTCCCCGCGAGGTTGTTGGTCAAGGAGGAGGACGGTGCCTTGAGAGCATCACCCTTTATAGCGACGATTGAACCTGTCACGGAGACCTTCTTCTGCGTTCCGGCGCCAACGACTATGACTCCATCAAGTTCATTGGCTGAAGTAAGAGTAATCTCAAGCTCTCCGAGGTTTCCGACACGGAATTCGCGTGGCTGATAACCGACATACGAAACGTCAAGGACCGTGCGGTTGTCACAGCCGTCAATAGTGAACTTTCCGTCAATGTCCGTGATTGCGACACTATCGGAGCCCTTGACAAGAACCGTTGCACCGATGAGCGGCGTCCTGTCCACTTCATCAATAACAATTCCCTTCACCGAGCGTTTGTCATCGTCTTTCTT
>OQVS01002034.1_pt1 | contig 13364 bp, 9 predicted proteins | sample 1691601 | NCBI WGS metagenome assembly OQVS01 (sample SAMN03418268, study PRJEB22391) | human gut metagenome | biome: human-gut; feature: organic feature; material: feces | host: Homo sapiens | place: Tanzania | collected 2013-01 | reverse complement strand
TTGGATAGTATTAATGAGGCTATTGATAAAATTGTTAAGCAGAATGTAGAGATTACAAACGAAATATGTATGCAATTTATGGACAGTATAGTTACGCGATGAATAAAGCTTCGGATTTGATTTTTAGTGCACGTCAAACGTGGACAGGACAGACAAAAGCTGAAGATTTGAAAGGTAATAATTACCATAAATTTGTACCTGAATTAGAGTATATAAATAGATTAGATGAAAATACTAGCTTTTATACTAAAGCAAGTAAATCATTTATGATGCCAACCTTTAGTCAAATGTTTGGTTCTGGAACGATTCATGGCAATGCGGATTTAAAACCTCAATCAGGCACTCATTATGAAATTGGTTTGAAAAAAAATATTGATAATCAGGCTTGGAGATTGGCTATCTTCAATTATGAGATTAAAGATAGTATTGAATCAAAATGGGTAGAGAAAGTGCTTTCGTCAGGTGAAAAAGAGTATAATGTAAAATATACTAATGAGGATATTCGTAATACAGGTATAGAATTGACGTGGGACGTTGATTGTGGGAATGGCCTGAAAGCTAATTTAGGCGTAACATATAGTAATCCACAAAAATATTCTACAACTACTGAAAATAGTATCGAGACTCCGGGCAGATGGCGTGATTACTATGGTAAGGTTCAATTAAATGGTGGCTTAAGCTATAAAAAAGATAAGTTGGCTAGCGCATTAAACTTCAATTATATGTGCAAGAGAACAAGAGATGTTGATGCTGAAACTGCTATGAAACCATATCTCTTTACTGATTTAAATCTTTCTTATAAGCCTGAGAAAAATCATAAGATATTTGTAAACATTGATAACCTGCTGGATAGAAAAGATATAACTACTGCTGCAACGTCTTCATTCTATACTATGGGCATCAACTTCATGGTTGGCTACGAATACAGCTTCTAACTTTTAACTTCATCGGCGGCGCCTTCGCGCCGCCCCTTTTTAAATCATCACGGGGGTACAACATGAAAAAACTAACCCTGATTCTCTGCCTGACGCTGTGCGGCTTGTTCGTCATTGGTGGAGCCACTGCCAGTGCCGCAGGCAAAAAGCCTATGGATCGCGAGAAGGCGCTTACAGGCTTGTATAACAGCTTTTTGTTTGATAAGGAAGAGCTTGGCAAATATTTTGATAGCGGCATCAGCTACATGGAGCTGAAGAAGCTGTGCTTGCACGCGTATGCTGCCAAGAAGCCTTTGGCGGAGGTTGTGGCCTTGCGTGAGAAGTACGTTTGGACACGCGTAGATTATCTGCTTGGCCTGACGCCGGAGAAGCTGGCGAAGGGCGAGCTGGAATATAAGGCTGATCGTTTGCAGCGTCTTTTTGGCTTGGATAAGAAGCTGACGACTAAATATATGAAGCTTGGCTACGCTTCGCATCAGGTGAAGCGCGCAATTTTTATCTCTCGTCATTGCGACAAGAGTGTGGAAGAGCTGCTGGCAATGAAGACACGCCAGCAAAAATGGGGCGATATCTGTGAGCAGCTTGGTCTGCCGCGTGATGCGTGCATGAAATAAACTAAATATAAATCGGTAAAGCATGAAGGACTGTCGCATTAAGATACCTCTCGCTGGCTGTAAAGGCGCCTTCGCGCCGCACTCCCCAAGGGGCAGAGGACAGCTGATGAAGAGCTTGGTGCGACAGCTTCTTTTTTATATAAATCTTCTCTATACTTCAGTTAATTGTGAAAATACTTGACTCTTTTCTGAGTATATGGTGTAATATAATAATGTATGTCATAAAATAAGTTGATGAGTTACGAACAAGAAAGGATTATCCATGAAGCTACGAAGTATCGTTTTGACGCTGCTGCTGCTTTTATGTACACAGCTGGCGTGGGCTGGTGTCAGCCTTGATGTTGTTTATCCATATAACTTGGATAAGAGTGATAAGCATGTTGTTCATGGCGGCAGTACGATGCCGCTTTATATAAATATAAAAAGCTTTGATGTGCCGCACGAGCAGCAGGCGCGTTTGAAGGTTATTCTGCCGGAGGGCTTTAGTGCGCTGCCTGATGATAAATGGCAGGCGGGAGCTGAGAATGGTCACAATATAGCGAGCTCGGCGTGGATGCTGCCTGCTGATTTTGGGCAGACGTTTGATTTGCTTTACCTGCGTCCGGACGGCAGTGCGAAGGCTGGCGAGCAAAAGCTCGTGGTGCAGGTGCAGGGCGAAGGCTGGGAGCAGCAGCGAGACGTGTCCTTTACATATGATATGCAGCAGGATAAGGCGCAGGACGCAGACGCTGTGGGCAAGAAGAAAAAGCCTGATGCCCGCAAATTCAACTGGTATATCCAGAACGTGACGCTGCCTGTCGACAATCTGGGTAATAAGGATGAACGTGCGGCTGAGGGCGTAATTTATGTGCGCGATACGACGCTGGAGGGCTTCCGCAACCGCATGATGGGCGACGGCGCGACGAACTGGTCGGCGGTGTTCAATCATCCCGCGACGTTCTTGCTTTTGGATATGCGCAATCCGCAGCGTGATGTGCGTTTGCTGAAGTTCAAGGCAGAGCTTATTGACAAGGCGACAGGCAAGCTCGTTCCCGGTCTGTGTACGGCAGGCAAGAATGACAATGATTCTGAGCACGGCTGGGCAGGTGATACCGGTAATAATAATGAGACGACGGCGCTGATTTCTCTCGACGGACAGAAGGCGCAGACGTTTATTATTCCGCTTTATGTAGATTATTTTACGATTTTGGCAGGCGATTACAGCCTGCGGATTACGGTCAGCGGCAATGGCCAGGAGAAGGTGCAGGAGGTGCCGCTGACGATTACGAAGACGCATAATCTGGGACTTTTGGCGGTAGGCTTTTCCTTCCTCTGCCTTGGCGCCTTGGTTGTGTTCAGCTATAAATTGAAGAGCTGCATTTATAAGATTGGCGCGAAGGGCGCTATTACTGTGGCCTTGTTTGCAGCGCTGGCGTTTGGCGGTATCACGCTGCCGACTACGCTTTTGGGCGATTTGCTGCACGTTTTCCTTGGCCCTTTCTCCGGCTTATTTACAGGCGTTTTGAGCGGTGTGCTGCAATATCTGCTTGTGGTGTCGCTTTTGGTGCTGTTCCGCGCACCCGGCGTGCTGAGCCTGATGTATCTCGTTAAATATATGCTTTCCGGCCTGATGTTCGGTCATTTCACGCCGCTTGGCTTATTGAACCTGTGCGTGAATATCGTGATTTTGGAAGCAATTTTATATTTCAGCGGCTTCTACCGCAAGCAGGAGCTGGGCAAGCGCTATATGCTGTTTGTAGCTGTGCTCTTGGGCGTGGGCGATGCGCTGATTACGTTTGTAAATTTGCAGCAGATGATGTTCTTTTATCGTTTGTATTATGCGGACTGGTATCTGGCACTGTATATGCTGGTCAACGGCGTGCTGTACAGCAGCATTGGCGCTTGGCTGGGTGCTAAGACCGGCAGCAAGCTACAGCAGGTTATGGGGGAATAGCGATGTTAAAAATAGAAAATTTATCTTATCGCTACCAATCGAGGCAGCAGAATACCTTGAAGCATATTAATTTAAATTTGGACGACGGCGAGATGCTGCTGTTGGCCGGACGCAGCGGCTGCGGCAAGTCGACGCTGATTAAGGCGGTCAGCGGTCTTTTGGGCAGCGAGGAGCGTGGTGAGCTGCAGGGCAGGATTTATCTTGCAGGCGAGGATGTGACGACGTGGCCGCCGGAGAAAATCGGTATGCTGGTGGGCACTGTTTATCAGTCGCCTGATGACCAGCTTTTTGCAATGACGGTGGCGGACGAGGTTGGCTTTGCGCTGGAAAATCAGGGCGAGGAGCCGGAGCTTATCGCGCGCAAGGTTAGCGAAACCTTGGCGATGGTGGGGCTGGACGGCTTCGAGAGCTACAGCATTCACAAGCTTAGCGGTGGTCAGCGTCAGCGTCTGGCGTTGGCTTCGATTTTGATTACTCGTCCACGGCTGTTGATTCTCGATGAGCCTGTGAGCCAGATGAATCCGCAGGGCGTGCAGAGTTTTATGCAGCTTTTGGTGAAGCTGAATAAAGAAGCAGGCATTGCTATTTTGATGGTTGAGCACCGCGTAAATGAGCTGTACCAATATTTTCAGCGGCTGGCGGTGATGCAGGCAGGCGAAATTATTTATGACGGTACGCTGGAGCAGGCGTGGAAGGCGCTGACCGGCAGGGAGGATTTAGGCCTGCGTGAGCCGCAGTCTGTGAAGCTGTGCCGTGCGCTGGAGCTGCCGGAGGTGACGACGGAGCAGAGCAGAATTGTCAGGATGATTCAGCAGGAGTGTACGCTGACGGCCGCGCAGCCTGCTGCAGAGCAGGACGAAGCGGAAAAGGCGGCGATTTTGCAGGTGCAGAACGTAACCTTTTCTTATCCCGGCAGCAAGCAGCCGACGCTGAAGAATTTGAGCTTCAATCTGGCAGCTGGCGAGATTACTGCGCTGATGGGCTTTAATGGCGCTGGCAAGAGCACGCTGATGAATCTTATCGGCGGTCTGGCAAAGCTGCGTCATGGCAGCATTCTGCTGTCAGGAACGACGATTGAAAAATGTCTCGGCAGCGTTGGCTATCTGCGGCAGGAGCCGGATTTGATGCTTTTGGCAGATACGGTACGCGAGGAGCTGTGCTGGAAGAATAAGACGATTACCGAGGAGCAGGTTGAGCGCTTGCTGGAGCAGCTGAACCTGACGGAATATGCGGAGGATTTTCCGCTGGCGCTCAGCAAGGGACAGCGCTTGCGCGTGGTTTTGGGCGCTATGCTGGCGAAGCAGCCGAAGCTTTTGCTGCTTGATGAGCCGACGACAGGACAGGATGAGCGTAGCCTGAGCGAGATTCGCAAGCTGCTTTTGGCTTATAAAAGGAATGGCGGCAGCGTGTTTATCTGCACGCATGATTTGGAGCTGGCGGCGCAGGTGACGGACAGAGTAATCGTGCTGCGTAAGGGCGAGATTATTGCCGATGGCAGGACGCAGAGCGTTTTGAATGACAACAGCCTTTTATGCGAGGGCGGTCTGACCTCACCGACGCTGCTGCCGATTTGCGCACGCTTGGGCGTGCCGCCTTGTATAACTGTGGAGGAGGTGAAGCGCTATGTCCGCAAGACAGCTGTGGGAAGGAACTGATGCAGCGAGCTGGGCGCAGCGTCTGAACGGACGCACGAAGCTGCTGGTTCTCTTTCTGTTTGCAATTTTGATGATTACGGTGGATAATCCGCGTACATTATTTGTGCTGTTCAGCTTCACGCTGCTGCTGCATATCGTGGCGCGAACCTCGATTTATAAATGGAAGGTGCTGGCGGTGCTGCTGCTGCTCGGCCTGTGGGGCTCGATGTTCAGCCAGGCGCTGTTTTATGCGCAGACGCCACGTTCACCCTTATTTGTGATTATTTCGCCGGAGGCCGGTATTCTAGGTCAGCTGACAGGCGGTCTGTATGTATATCGCGAGGGCATACTTTATGGTGCGGTGCAGGGCTTGCGCAGTGCGAGTATGCTGACGTTGGGGCTGCTGGTGTGCTGGACGAGCGACCCGCGCCAGCTGCTGCAGGCTATGCTGGCCTGGCGGCTTTCGCCGCAGCTGGCGTTCATGCTGGTGACGGCCATCCGCTTTTTGCCGGTGCTGGCAGCGGAAACAGGCGAGATTATTACGGCACTGCAGCTAAGGAGCGACAGCCAGCGCGGACGCACTGCTGTGCTGCGCCATCTGCCGTATATAGCGAAGCCTTTGCTGGCGCGCTGCCTGCGGCGCGCGCAGACGCTGGCACTCTCCGTTGTCAGCCGCGGCTTCTTCCTTGCGGGAGCACGCAAGCGTAAGGAGGTCTGGGCGCTGTCAGAGCGCAGTGCCTGTGCAGCGCTGGCGGTGCTGGTCGTGGCGGTTGTCAGCAGCAAGATTATCTATCTGCTTTCGGAGCAGGGCTTCTACTTTGGCGTCTTCCGCCAGATTTATGATTGGACGGTGTTATATTTATGAGCAAATGGAAGGGTTATCTTGGCATTGTGCTGCTGCTGCTTTCGTGGCTGGCCTTGTACTGGATTACGGGCAGCAGAACACCGTGGAATCACTTTGGCGCCAGGGATGATAAAAATGGCGTGAGCGTTTATCTTGGCGACATCCAGACGCAGAATTATGACCGCATGGGCTTTACGCGTGCCGTGGTGCATTATGCGGAAAAGGAGCAGGGCTGGATTGTCGGTACGGAGCGTGGCGAGCTGTTTCTGTTCGACAACGAGGGACAGCAGAAGTGGAAGCGTTCGCTGGGCATCGGCAAGCTTGTTTCGCTGCAGCTGACGCATGATGGTGCGCTGGCGCTGGTGGGCGAGGTGAGTCCCGAGGGCAGGCTGTATGCCGTCAATGTGCATACAGGCGATATTGTCTGGGAGCACAAGAGTGCCGATTTTGTCGGCAGCGATGCTGCGCAGCGTTCCTATCCGAGCGTTGTGCATATTGTGATTGATAAAAATGATAATGTTTACGCTAACGCGTACCGCTTCCTCGTGCGCAAGGATGGCAGCCGCGGCTATAATGGCAGGATGGTGGCCATCAGCAAGCAGGGCAAGCTGCTGTGGCAGTTCCCAAAAAATGAGGTTATGGACAGCTGGATTAACTGGTGCGATGTCAGCGATGCCAATGGCCGTGCGGTGCTGTCGACCTCGTCGTATGATTATCATGAGGATATGAAGTACAGGGACACGATGTACTTCATGGATAAAAACACCGGTGAGCTGCTGAATTCTGTTTCTCTGCCGCCGGTGGAGCCGTTTGATAACACTGTTATGCGCGGCAGTCCGAATTTTTCTGCTGACGGCAAATATCTGTCGGCAGCTGCAAGCGACGGACGCGGCTTTTTATTTGACGAAAAGGGAAAAATGCTCTGGTCGCGCTTTTTGTCGAAGCCTGCGCAGGTGGACGGAGCGTGGCTCAACGCCAGCGGCCGCGATGGCTATGTAACGCCTTATGGCGTGCTATTTACGACTATTAACACCTTTAATCGTGAAAACTGGCAGCTGCCGACTCCTGTGGAGCATCCGAGCAGCAACAGCATTTTTATGTTCAATATAGACGGCACCTTCCGCTATCAGTATCAGGCTGAGGCGACAATGGAGGAGCTGGCGTTCAGCGCTGATAAGCTTGTGGCCTGCGCCATAGGCCGTAATGTGCGCACGCATAATTATAAGGCGCATGGAGCATTGGTGCTTGACCTTGCCAGCGGCAAGCAGCAAAGCTTTTTTGCTACAGAGGGACCGTGCCAGGCTATCGCTATTTCGCTGGATGGAAGTCTGGTGGCAGGTGTAGAGGCACCGGCGCTGACGCCGCAGGGCAAGATTATCGGTGCATACCGTTTGCATATATGGAAAAATGAAGGAGGAGGAGAAAAGTAAATGTTGAAAAAATTTTTTCATTATTACAGGCCCTATAAGTATATATTGCTTTTAGTCATGTTTGGTTCATGCTTCTCAGCATTGATGGAGCTGGTCTTTCCATATATCGTTAGACGCATGCTTAATGTCGAGATTCCCCTGAAAAATATTGATGAGCTGCTTTATTGGGCAGGCATACTTTTAGGCTTATATGTTCTGAACTTTATTTTGCTTTTTGTTATCAACTATTATGGACGCATGATGAGCTCCGGCATTGAGAATGATATGCGTCATGACCTGTTCGAGCATTTGGAGAAAATGTCATTCCGCTTTTTTGATAATGCACGCACAGGCCAGCTGCTTTCGCGTATTACGAGCGACATCGTGGAGGTCAGTGAGCTGACGTTTAAAGGCCCTAATGACCTTTTGGTATGCAGCATCAGTATGCTGGGTACGATTGTGATGATGCTGTATTTGAATCCTTATCTTGGCTCGATTATCGGCGTGCTGCTTATTTTCAAGGCTGTGCATTCTGTTTATGTCAACAGAAAAATGAAGAAAGCCTTCCGCCGCAGCCGTGCAAAATCAGGCGAGGTTTCGGCACAGGCAGAGGAGGCTCTGAGCGGTATCCGTCTGGTGAAGGCCTTTGCGAATGAGCCGCTGGAGCTGGAGCGCTTTATGCGCAAGAGCAACGAGCTTATGCAGGTGCGCAGAGAATCGTTTACCGTGCTCTCATATTTCACTGGTACAATCACCTTCTTTACGAATGTAACGAACCTGGTCGTATTAGTGTGCGGCGGCATGATGATTGCTAATAATGAGCTGACGCTCAGCGATTTTGTGGCCTTCTTCCTTTATGTAAACATTTTCATGAAGCCTGTTTTCCGTCTGCTGATGTTTACAGAAATGTATCAGCGTGGTATGGCCGGCTTCCACCGCTTCCATGAGATGATGCTGCAGGAGGTAGAGATTGACGATGCGCCTGATGCGATTGCCAGCGGCGAGGTGAAGGGACGCATTACCTTTGAGGATGTCACCTTTGGCTATCTTGATGACAAGCCGGTGCTCAAGCATTTCTCTCTCGATATTGCGCCGGGCGAAAAGGTGGCCTTCGTTGGTGCGACGGGTGCCGGCAAGACGACGCTGGCGAGCCTTTTGCTGCGCTTCTATGAGCCGACGCAGGGCAGGGTGCTGCTTGACGGCGTGGATATTCGCCAATACAGCCAAAGCTATCTGCGTAACCATGTCGGCTTGGTGCAGCAGGACGTGTTCCTGTTCAGCGATTCGGTGAAATTTAATGTTGCTTATGGCAAGATTAAGGCTGGCGAACAGGAAATCGAGCAGGCAGCGAAGCTGGCTGCGGCAGAGGAGTTCATCACTGCTCTGCCTGAGGGCTACGATACGAAGGTAGGCGAGCGCGGCGTGAAGCTCAGCGGCGGCCAGAAGCAGCGTATTGCTATTGCCCGTGCCTTCCTGAAGAATCCGCCGGTGATGGTTTTTGATGAGGCGACGAGCGCACTGGATACCAAGACGGAGAAGCAGATTCAAAAATCCTTGGACAAGCTGGCTGAAAGCCGCACAACGCTGATTATTGCGCATCGCCTGTCGACGATTATCAACGCAGACAGAATTGTGGTGCTGCATAACGGCGAGATTGCCGAAATGGGCACGCATAAGGAGCTTATGGCGCACGGCGGTATTTATAAAAAGCTGTATGAGCTCAGCGAAGACTAAGGTCTGCTGCAAGAAAGTTTGCAAGTATACACATCTGCAAGCGTTTGGGCGTTGACATTCATTGGCAAAAATTATATAATTTTTCTATATGTTATCTTTATAAAACTGGTGCAGGGCGCAAGCCTTGCGCCAGTAAATTACTTGAAGGAGCGAATGATTACTATGAAATACATGACTGGTAATGAAATCCGCGAAAAGTTTTTAAAATTTTTCCAGGATAGAGGTCACTTAATGCTGCCTAGTGCTTCCCTGATTCCGCAGGACGATCCGACCCTGCTGATTATCGGTGCTGGTATGGCACCGTTTAAGCCTTTCTTCACAGGCAAAATGAAACCGCCTGCTACCCGTATCACCACCTGCCAAAAATGCGTGCGTACCGGTGATATCGAAAACGTTGGCCGCACTGCGCGCCACCATACCTATTTTGAAATGCTGGGCAACTTCTCCTTTGGCGATTACTTCAAAAAAGAGGTTATTCCCTGGAGCTGGGAATTCCTGACCAAGGAATTAGGCCTGCCTGCTGACAAGCTGTACATCACCATTCATACCGAGGATGATGAAGCTTATGATATCTGGCATAATGTTGTGGGCGTGCCTGCTGAACGCATTGTACGTCTGGCTGATAACTGGTGGGAAATCGGCAGCGGTCCGTGCGGTCCTGACTCCGAAATCCACATCGACCTCGGCCCTGAGCGCGGCTGCGGCAAGCCGACCTGCGGCCCTGGCTGCGACTGTGACCGTTTCCTGGAAATCTGGAACCTGGTATTCACTCAGTTCAACCAGATGCCTGACGGCACCTATCCGCCGCTGAAAAACAAAAACATTGATACCGGCGCCGGTCTGGAGCGTTTGGCAAGCGTTGTTCAAGGCAAGCCGTCCAACTTTGAGACTGACTTGATTTTCCCGATTATCGAGCACGCTGCTAAGGTTGCTAATGTTGAATATGGCAAGGATAAGGCTACCGATGTTTCCCTGAAGGTTATTGCTGACCATGTACGCAGCATGACCTTTATGATTGGCGATGGCATTCTGCCGTCTAACGAAGGCCGTGGCTATGTACTGCGCCGTATCCTGCGCCGTGCTATCCGTCATGCACGTCTGCTGGGCATCAACGAGATGTTCCTTTGCGGTGCTGTTGACGTTGTTATCGGTATGTTCGGCCATGCTTATCCGAACCTGGTAGAGAAGGCTGACTTCATTAAAAAGGTTGTCGAAATGGAAGAAACCAGCTTCCTGCGCACCCTGAAGCAGGGCTGCGAGCTGCTGAACGAAGAAATCGAAAAGCTGCAGGCTGCTAACAAAACCGTTCTCGACGGTGCAACTGCCTTCAAGCTGAACGATACCTTCGGTTTCCCCTGGGAGCTCACAGAAGAGATTCTGGAAGAAGCTGGCATGACCATGGATAAAGAGGGCTTCGACGCTGCGCTGGAGGTTCAGCGTAAAATGGCGCGTGAAGCACGTAATGATAAAGAGGGCCGTCCGGTTGTTTATAACACCAGCGGCATAAACGTTGGTGAGCTGAAGGTTGACGAAGCTGCAACCAGCGCTAAAATCGTAAAAATGTATCCTGCACATGATGCACAGCCGATGGATAATGCTGCTGACGGCACTGAGGTTGCAGTTATCTGCGACGTAACCGCTTTCCATGCTGAGGGCGGCGGTCAACTGGGCGATATCGGTACGATTACCGCTCCGACCGGTGTTATTGCAGTTAACGTAACCAAAAAGCTGCCTGATGGCGCAGTAATTATGGTTGGCTCCGTAACCGAGGGCACTGTTGCTGTTGGCGACGAGGTAACCTTTGCTGTAGACAAGGCACGTAAGCTGGATATTGCACGTAACCACACTGCAACCCATCTGCTGCACGCTGCACTGAAGCAGGTTCTGGGCAGCCACGTTAACCAGGCAGGCAGCTATGTCGGCCCGGATCGTCTGCGTTTTGACTTCTCTCATTTCTCTCAGGTAACTGAGGCTGAGCTGAAGGAGGTTGAAGCAATCGTTAACGAGCAGATTCTTGCAAGCAAGGGCGTACAAATCGAAGAGCTGCCGATTGAGGAAGCTAAGAAGAGAGGCGCAACTGCTCTGTTCGGTGAAAAATATGGCAACATCGTTCGCGTTGTTACCGTTCCTGAATTCTCTATGGAATTCTGCGGCGGCAGCCATGTTGAGAACACTGCGCAAATCGGCATGTTCAAGATTGTCAGCGAAGGCTCCAGCGGCGCCGGCGTGCGTCGTATCGAGGCTGTAACCGGCCACGGTGCTGTTGCTCACGTTAATGCTGTTGAAGAGATGGTTAAAGGCCTGGCAAACGAGCTGAAATGCCGCGCTTGCGACGTACCGAACCGTCTGGAGGCACTGCATTGCGAGCTGAAGGCTGCACAGAAGAAGGCTGACGAGCTGGCAGCAGAAATTGCTAAGGCTCAGGTAAGCAACGTAGCTGACCAGGTTAAGGACGCGAATGGCGTACCTGTTCTGGTACAGAAGGTGAACGCTGACAGCGTTGATGCTCTGCGTAACCTGGGTGACCAGATGCGCGACAAGGTTGGCGGCGTAGTTGTGCTGGCTGCAGTTATGGGCGAGAAGGTAAGCATCCTCACGATGGCTACCAAAGACGCAGTTGCTAAAGGCGCACATGCAGGCAACATCGTAAAAGCTGTTGCTAAGCTTTGCGGCGGTGGCGGCGGCGGTCGTCCGGATATGGCACAGGCTGGTGCTAAGGACGTAGCTAAGCTTGATGAGGCTTTGGCTGCTGCTTATGATATCGTTGCCGGTATGATTAAATAAAAAATTTCAGGGGGCGCTAAGCCCCCTGTTTTTTATGTATAGAACTATACACTTTTTTAGAAAAACTGCTTGCATAGGCGGCGTTTTTATGATAAACTATTTTAGTCTAAAAATATACACGCAGGGAAATTCATCTGTTGACTGCGTCTAGCCGCGCAGTGAAGAATTGAAATTAACCCAATTCCTGCGGAAGGAAAAAACAGGAGGAAACCTACAATGGCTATTATTTCTATGAAACAATTACTTGAAGCTGGTGTACACTTTGGTCACCAAACCCGTCGCTGGAACCCGAAAATGGCTCCGTACATCTTTACCGAGCGCAATGGTATCTACATCATTGACCTGCAAAAAACCGTAAAGAAAGTTGACGAAGCTTACAACTTCATCCGTGAGGTTGCTGCTACCGGCGAAAACATTCTGTTCGTTGGTACCAAAAAACAAGCTCAAGAAGCTATGAAAGACGAAGCAACTCGTTGCAACATGTTCTTCGTTAACGAGCGTTGGCTGGGCGGCATGCTGACCAACTTCAAAACCATCCAAACCCGTATTGCACGTCTGCGCAAACTGGAAGCTATGGAAGCTGATGGCACCTTCGACCTGCTGCCGAAGAAAGAAGTTATCGGTCTGAAGCATGAAATGGAAAAACTGACCAAATACCTGGGCGGTATCAAAGACATGAAAAAACTGCCGGGCGCTATGTTCATCGTTGATCCTCGCAAAGAGCACATCGCTGTTCTGGAAGCTCACAAACTGAACATTCCTATCGTTGCAACCGTTGACACCAACTGCGATCCGGACGAAATTGATTATGTAATTCCTGCAAACGATGACGCTATCCGCGCTGTAAAACTGCTGACTGCTAAAATGGCTGACGCTGTTCTGGAAGGTCGTCAAGGCATGCAAACCGAAGAAGCTGCTGAAGAAGCTCCGGCTACCGAAGAAGCTGAATAATTTATCTTACTGAATAAATTTACTTTTGAGGAGGAATAACTGATGGCTCAAATTACTGCTGCATTAGTTAAAGAACTGCGCGAGCGTACTGGCGCAGGTATGATGGACTGCAAAAAAGCTCTGACCGCTGTAGAAGGCGATATGGACAAGGCTATTGACTTCCTGCGTGAAAAAGGCCTAGCTGCTGCTGCTAAAAAAGCTGGCCGTATCGCAGCTGAAGGCGTTGTTGGCTCTTTCGTAAGTGCTGACGGCAAAATCGGCGCTATCGTAGAAGTTAACTGCGAAACCGACTTTGTTGCTAAAACCGACGGCTTCAAAGAACTCGTTGAAAAAATTGCTGCTCATATCGTAGCTACCAAACCGGCTGACATTGAAGCTCTGCTGGCTTCCGAGCTGGACGGCCAAACCGTTGAAGCTCTGGTAACTGCTAGCATTGCTAAAATCGGCGAAAAGATTTCCGTTCGTCGTTTCGCTCTGTACGAAGCTCCGGAAGGCGTTGTTGCTACTTACATCCATGGCGGCGGCA
>OQVS01002030.1_pt1 | contig 13374 bp, 9 predicted proteins | sample 1691601 | NCBI WGS metagenome assembly OQVS01 (sample SAMN03418268, study PRJEB22391) | human gut metagenome | biome: human-gut; feature: organic feature; material: feces | host: Homo sapiens | place: Tanzania | collected 2013-01 | reverse complement strand
CAAACTCCGAGTCAACGACGATGACATTAAAGTCCGCTACCTTCTCGACCATTGCCGCCACCTTGGGCAGATGGCTGCCTCTAAAGTAGCTGGTGACACGGTTTTTGAGCTTTTTTGCCTTACCTACATATATGACTTCGCCCGATGAGTCCAGCATGATGTACACACCGGGCTTCATCGGGAGATTATTGGCCTTTTCAAGCAAAGTATCAAGCATTCTTTTCCTCGACCTTATTACCGAATGCGCACCACAGGGTGACGGATACAACAACCATCACACCGCCGATAAGTGCGTATATACCTGGTCTTTCACCGTCAAATATCAGCACCCAAATTGGGTTCAGAAGCGGCTCGACCGCACCGAGCAGGCTGCACGCAAGCGGCGGGCAGTATTCCGATGCCATGCCGTAGAGAATGTACGGGATTCCGAGCTGCAAAACGCCGAGAATGACGATATACAAAACCGGAAGTGCCGATATCTCGGGCTTTGTTGCGATGATAAACGGCAGACCTATCAAAAATGCGCTTAACTGACCGATTAAAATTGCGCTGAACCGCTCGGCTCCGTCAGTCTTTGCTATCGCCATATACATACCGCCCATAAGCGCACCTGCCAATATGGCAACTAAGTTGCCGGTCAGGTAGCCGCCCTCGAGCTTATCAAAGAAGAACATCGATATGCCGATCATTGTACACAAAACCGCAGTAATGTCGGCTCGTTTTATCTTCTGCTTAAAGAATATCGCAGAGAAAATGACGATAAACAGCGGTGCGGTAAATTGCAGAACGATAGCATTTGCGGCAGTGGTGAGCTTATTTGCGCCGACAAAAGCGGTGTAGACGAGCGACATAAGTATACCCGCAGTCAAGGTGCGACGGTTTATCGATATCTTATAGCCCTTTATTTTTATAAAAGCAAAATTTCTTTTTTTATAATACTCTTTTATTTTCTTTGTAAAGTCTTCAAGTAAATATTCATTGGAATAATCGATTAAAAAACCACGTGGAGAGTATCCAAAATAAACATTGCCTATTTTTTTGTGAAGAATTAGGGCAGCTCCAACAACTTCGTCAGCTCCATAAGAGATAAATTCGTATTCATAACCTTCTTCAGCTTTAAGTAAAGCATAATTAACAGATTCATGAAAATTTCCAATAAAATGTGTATTAGCAAAATTTTTAAATTCATCAATAGACATTTCTCTTATAAACATATAATTACCTCCTTCGTATAAAGTAAGACAACATTATACCATAAAATGCTGTTAAAATCCATAAAAATGTTGCTTAAAATTAATTTGTTGTGTATAATATAACTAGGTGATAAAAATGGCAAGTAGTTTTAAAAATAGTATTGAAAACATGTATAAAAGAATGATAATTTATTCTATTTTAACATCAATACTAACCGTAGCAGCAGGAGTTGTACTTTTACTAGTACCTGAACTTACAAATAAAGTGGTAGGTATAATTGCTGGAGTTATATTCTTAATCGAAGGCATTAATTCTATTTATAAGTATTTTCATCGTGAAGGAGCAAAACTTTATAATTTGAACCTAGTATTCGGAGTACTTTATTCAATACTAGGAGTAGTAATTATAATATATCCATTTACAGTAGTAGAATTTGTAACTGTATGTCTTGGTCTTTATATGATAATTAATGGAGCAAGTAAAGTAAATTATGCATTATGGTTAAAAAGAGGAAATGAAGATTCTTGGTTAATCACATTAGCAACAGGAATTTTAGTTGCAATTGTAGGTGTTCTTGTAATATTTAATCCATTTGCAAGTTTAACCCTAACCAAATTAGCTGGAGCATTCCTAATTATAACTGGTATTTTAGATTTTATGGATACAATTTTATTTAAAAATAGAAGTAAAGAAATAATGGAAATATTTTGGTAAAAAAAAGTAAACTTTAAAGTAAAACTAGCATGTTTTACTTTTTAATTTGTCAAAATTTTGCTATACTAAAAATAGGAAGAAGGGGATAAAATGTTAATTAAAGACATTCATGCTAGAGAAATACTAGATAGTAGAGGGAATCCAACTATTGAAGTTGATATGACACTAGATAATGGAATAAGTGCAACGGCATCAGTTCCAAGTGGAGCATCAACCGGTTCCAGAGAAGCCCTAGAACTACGAGATAAAGATCCAAATAGATACGAAGGAAAAGGTGTATTAAGTGCAGTTGATAATGTAAATAATATAATAAAACCAGCACTATTAGGTAAAAAGGCTGATCAATTAAGCGTGGATAACTTTTTAATAGAATTAGATGGAACTGAAAATAAAAGTAAACTTGGAGCTAATGCCATTTTAGGAGTATCACTTGCTTGTTTAAAATGTTTAGCTAAATCAAATAATAAAGAACTATATGAATATGTATCAAATAAAAGTGTATCAATGCCTATTCCAATGGTTAATATCATAAATGGTGGGGCTCATGCCGTAAATAATATTGATATTCAAGAATTTATGATAATGCCCGTTATGAAAAGTATTAAAGAAAGAGTAAGAGCAGCATCTGAAGTCTTTCATGCCTTAAAAAAACTATTAAGTGTTAATGGTTTTGCAGTAGGGGTCGGAGATGAAGGTGGATTTGCCCCAAATTTAAATAGTAATTCTATGGCTTTGGACTTTATCGTGGAAGCAATAAAGAAAGCTGGTTATAAACCTGGAGAAGATGTTTTTATAGCTTTAGATGTCGCAGCTAGTGAACTTTATAATAAAGAAACTAACACATATAAACTAGATGGAAGAAATTTAACTAGTGATGAATTAATGAACTACTATGTAAAATTAATAAATACATATCCAATTTTAAGTATTGAAGATCCATTCTTTGAAGATGACTTTGAAACACTAGCAAAATTTACAGCATTAGTTGGAAATCGTATTATGATTGTTGGTGATGACTATTTCGTAACTAATGAAAAATACTTAGAAAAAGGAATAGAAATGCATGCTGGAAATGCCATTTTACTTAAAGCTAATCAAATAGGTACAGTAAGTGAAATGATTAAAACAATAATGCTTGCTAAGAAAAATAATTATAAAACAATTATATCTCACAGAAGTGGTGAAACGGAAGATACATTTATAGCAGATTTAGCAGTTGGACTTGCCATTCCATTTATTAAAACAGGTTCAATGTGTCGTGGAGAACGAATTGCTAAATATAACAGACTAATGAGAATTGAAGAAAAATTAAAAAGAGACTAGTTATTTAGTCTTTTTTATTTTATAATAATAATGGTGATAATATGAAAAAAATCGTAGATGGCAATAATGCTTGTAGTAAGATTGCATATTACTTCAGTGAAGTATGCAGTATTTATCCAATAACACCATCAAGTCCGATGGCCTCAAATATTGATGCTTTAACAAGCACTAATTTGCTTAATATATTTAATGATAAACCAAGAGTTTTAGAAATGGAATCAGAAGCAGGAGCAGCAGGAGCCTTACATGGAGCACTTTTATCAGGCTCTTTAGCATCAACATTTACAGCTAGTCAAGGGCTTTTATTGATGATACCTAATATGTATAAAATCGCTGGAGAAATGTTACCAGCCGTAATTCATGTTGCAGCCAGAAGTCTTGCAACTCATGCCTTATCAATATTCGGAGATCATCAAGACATTTATGCAACACGTGCTACAGGATTTTGTATTCTTGCATCATCTAGTGTATTTGATGCTCAAAATCTAGCTGCCGTAGCTCATTTATCTGCCATAAAAGGAAGCCTTCCATTTGTGCATTTTTTTGATGGTTTTAGAACTAGTCATGAATTAAATACTATTGAAGAGTTACCAGAAGATAAGCTTTTATCACTAGTTGACTATGACGCAATTAATAAATATAAAGATAGATGTTTAAATGTTGATAAAAAATATCAATATGGAATGGCTCAAAATGAAGATATTTATTTTCAATGCATGGAAGCAAGAAATAAATATTATAATGCTATGCCTGATGTTGTAAATGATTATATGAAAAAGATTAATGACATAATGAAAACAGATTATAAACCATTTAATTATTATGGGGCAAGTGATGCCAAAAATATAATTGTTGCTATGGGGAGTGTAACAGACACTATCAAAGAAGTGGTAAAAAAGTTAGACAATGTTGGTTTAATTGAAGTTCATTTATATCGTCCATTTAGTAAAGAATATTTCTTAAATGTTTTACCAAAGTCTGTTAAAAATATTGCAGTTTTAGATAGAACAAAAGAAGCTGGATCAACCGGAGAACCTTTATACCTAGATGTATGTAGTATTTTAAAGAATGAAAATATCAATATATATGGAGGAAGATTTGGTTTATCAAGTAAAAATACTACACCAGATGAAATTTATAGTGTTTATAAAATGCTTGAAGAAAGTCCAAAGGAAAATTTTACAATAGGTATAAATGATGATGTAACAAATTTAAGCCTAAAAGAAGAACATATAGAAATTGAAAATAATAATAAAGAAATAAAAGTCGTAGGTTTTGGCAGTGATGGTATGGTAAGTGCCAGTAAAGATTTACTAAAGATATTACATGCTAAGAAAGATTTGTATGTTCAAGGATATTTTGAATATGATTCTAAAAAAAGTGGCGGAGTAACAATATCTCATTTAAGATATGGAAGTGATAAAATAAATGAACCATACTATGTAACTCATCCAGAAATAACTGTAGTTACTAAAGATATTTATTTTAGAATGTTTGATATAATAAGCAATTTAAAAGAAAATGGAACATTACTTATTAACACTATTAAAAATGAAGAAGAACTATTAAAATTATTACCTACTAAAGTTAAAAACATAATTTTTAAGAAAAATATTAAGGTATATTATATAGATGCTGAAAATATAGCAAGTAAAAATAATTTAAAAGGCAAGATTAGTAAAATAATGGAAGTACTAATTCTTAACTTATTACATGTTGAAGATGCCACATCTATGCTTGAAGAATCAATTAAAAAGACATTTGCTACAAAAGGTGAAGATATAGTTAATAACAACATTTTAGCAATGCATGAAGCTTTATCAAATTTAAAAGAACTTAAAGTTACTCATGAATATGATGAAACAATAAGCATTGTCGATGATAGTGTAATAAATATGATTAATGAGCGAAGAGGTAATGAAATACCTGTTAGTATGTTAATGGATTATGCTTGTGGTCGTTTTCCTGGAGCAACTACTAACAATGAAAAGAGAAATATTTCTAATGTAGTTCCAAGATGGATTAAAGAAAACTGTATTGAATGTGGCATGTGTGCCTTAGCCTGTCCACATGCAGTAATCAGAGCTATAGCAAATGAAAATGATTCAGATGGTATCCCATTTATAGGAAAAGATGGTTTAAAATACTCTATTAAAATTAGTGAGAAAGATTGTACAGGATGTGGAGTATGTGAAAGTGTATGTCCTGGTAAAATGGGTAAAAAAGCCTTAGAGATGGTGGAAAAAACTGATAAAATTGGTATTGATTTTGATAGTATAAAAAGTGTTAATCCTCTACCTAAAACAACAATTAAAGGTGTAGCTTTAGAGCGTCCACTATTTGCATACTCTGGTGCATGTGCAGGATGTGGAGAAACTCCATATATTAAGATGCTAACTCAAATACTCGGAGAAAAATTAGTAATTGCCAATGCTACGGGTTGCTCAAGCATTTATGGTGGCTCAACCCCATCAACACCATATAGCATTCCATGGGCAAATTCTTTATTCGAAGATAATGCAGAATTTGCCTTAGGTATTCATATTTCTTACAAACAAAAAAGAGATAGAATAAAACACATAATGGAAGAAACTATAAACTCTGTTGATGAAGATATTAAAGAATTATTCACAAGATGGTTAGAAAATGAAAATGATTTTGCAATAACTAAGGATATTAAAGAAAAATTACAGGATAAATTAATACCAAAAGAGTTAAAAGATTTAATTGATTACGTTCCTGCTAGAACTATCTGGGCAATTGGTGGAGATGGTTGGGCATATGATATTGGTTATGGTGGTCTAGATCATGTTCTTCACTCAAATGAAAATATTAAAATATTAGTTTTAGATACGGAAGTATATTCGAATACTGGAGGACAAGCAAGTAAATCAACAAAACTTGGAGCAGTTGCAGAATTTGCTAACTTTGGTAAACGAACAATCAAAAAAGATTTATTTAAGATAGCATCATGTATCCCAAATTGCTATGTAGCATCAATTTCTCTCGGAGCTAATATGATGCAAGCAATTAAAGCATTCAATGAAGCTGAAGCACATAATGGTCCAGCAATCATAATTGCTTATTCGCCATGTATTGAACATGGTATAAAAACTGGTATGACTACATCAAGTGAAGAACAAAAACTAGCGGTAGAATGCGGTTATACAATTCTTATGAGATATGATGGAAAGTATCATATTGATTCAAAAGAACCAGATTTTAATAAATATGAAACATTCTTAGATAACGAAGTTAGATTTAATGCTTTAAAAATTAAAAATAAAGAATTTGCATCAATTATACTTGAAGAACAAAAAGAAAATGCAATAAAGAGATATGAATATTATAAGAAAGTAAGTGAGTAATCACTTATTTTTTGTATAAAAAAAGCGGAGACTCCCGAAGGAATCTCCTAAAAGAATAAAAAGGGGTTGGCTAGTGTGATACTAGCACCAATTCGCCTTCTTTAAGTGAATTGGTGATTACTATCTTAATCGAAAAAGTGTAATTTGTCAAGCGATTTTTTAAAATTTCTGATATAATATTTACGGAGGTTAAAATGAACTTAGAATTATTACCAAAAGTAGGCCCAAAAACGATAAATATATTAAATAGAATTAACATAAATACAGTTGAAGATTTATTAACATATTATCCATACCGTTATAATATTATTAAATTTATAAATATTGAAGATGCTGATGATACAATGACTTATTATATTAAAGCTAAAATTTTAAGTGTGCCAAAAGTATCATATATCAAAAGAAATTTTAATAAATTAGATTTTTTTGCAACAAATAATGATCATGAATTTAAAGTTACTATATTTAATAGATCATTTTTAAAAAGAAATCTAACTGTGGATAAAGAAATAGTGATAATTGGTAAATATTCTAAAATAAAAAATGTATTTACTGCCAATGATATAAAATTTAATGTTGATGAAGAAAGAATTGAACCTATTTATCATTTAACCGAAGGCATTAAAAATTCAGGTTTAGAAAATATTATAAATAGTGCCTTATCAACTAAAATATCTTTAAGTGATAATATACCAAATTATCTAAATGAAAAGTATAAACTATTAACAAAGTGTGATGCCATAAGAAAAATACATCAACCAAAAACGATCAACGATATAAAACAAAGTGAATTAAAACTTATTTACGAAGAGTTATTTACATATATGTTTAAAATTAATTATTTAAAAGGTATAAATAAAATATCTAAAGGACTACCAAAAGAATTTAATGATAATGATATCCAAGATTTTTTGTCGAGTCTAAATTTTTTATTAACTAAAGATCAATTATCAACTATTGAAGATATTTTAAAAGATATGAAAGAAAGCAAAAGGATGAATAGGTTAGTACTCGGAGATGTTGGTTCGGGAAAAACCATCGTAGCAATTGTTGCCATTTTAGCAAACTTTCTATCTGGATATCAATCCACATTTATGGCACCAACTGAAATTTTAGCCAAACAACATTATGAGTCTATTAAAGAATACTTTAAAGAATATGATATAAACATCAGTTTATTAACAGGAAGTATTACCAAAAAACAAAAAGAAAATATTTATAATCAAATAACAAATGGAGAAATAGATTTAGTTATAGGTACACATGCTTTATTAAATGATAATTTAAATTTTAAAAATTTAGGGCTAGTAATTACCGATGAACAACATAGATTCGGAGTAAACCAAAGAAACTTATTACAAAATAAAGGGTTAAATGGCGAAGCAGATGTATTATATTTATCAGCAACACCAATACCTAGAACTTACGCTTTAACTATTTATGGTGACTTAGATTTATCGCAAATAAAGACTAAACCAAATATTAGAAAAGAGATAATAACTAAAATAGCAGATGAAAAAAACATTAAAGAAGTATTATTAAAAATGTATGAAGAGTTAAAACTTAATCATCAAATATTTGTTGTTTCTCCATTAATAGAACAAAATGATGAACTAAATTTAAATAGCGTAATGGAACTAAAAGAAAAATTAAATAAAGCTTTCAATAATAAAGTAAGAGTCGAAATATTACATGGAAAATTAAAACAAAAAGAAAAAGATGAATTAATGAAAGGGTTTGCAGAAAATAAAATAAATATTTTAATATCTACGACAGTTATTGAAGTTGGTATTGATATTCCCAATGCAACAATGATGGTTATATATAATGCCGAAAGATTTGGGCTAGCAACACTTCACCAACTACGTGGTAGAGTAGGAAGAAGTGGTATTCAAAGTTATTGTTATTTAGTAACTAATTCTTTTAACAATGAAAGACTAAAAGTAATGGAAGAATCATCTGATGGCTTCTATATTGCAGAAAAGGACTTTGAACAAAGGGGACAAGGCGATTTGTTCGGGGTTAAACAAAGTGGAGATATGTCATTTAAAATTGCTAATCTAAAAAGAGATTTTAATATATTATCTCAAGCTAATATTGATGCTAAAGAATTTTTAGATAATAAATCTTATCTAAATTATGAATATTATACTAAAATTATAAAAGAAATAGATTTCTTAGATTAACAAAAAGAGTTTACCTAGATGTAAACTCTTCTTTTGCTTTTAAATTATCTTTAACATAAATCCAATATCTATATTCCATAATACCTTCATGCATAGATGGTACTAATGTATCAGACTTTCCAATAAACTTATTCATAGTTCTTTTAGATGCTATATTATTTTCACGACAAGTAACTAAAGCATTTTCAATTCCCAGTTTATCAAATTCATTTAATAATAAATTTAACAAAGTGGTAGCATATCCTTTTTTTCTTTCACTAGGTCTAATGGCATAGCCAACATTTCCTCCGATTTCAAATAATTTTCCTTTAAGTTCATGTCTTACATTTGCCGCACCATATATTTTTCCAAATCCATCAGCTAAAACATATGAAGTTTGATTAGCCCAATTTGGATTAGTATCACTAATATGTTTGTTTTTTTCTAATGAATTAAAAAACTCTTCAAAAGAATGATCTAATATGTTTTGAAAATTATTTATTCCTTCAAAAGGATATTCATCATTTGCATTTTGAAATTCCTTTGCCATACTTTCTAGTTCTTGCCTATCATTTTTATTTATTTCCCTTACTAAAAAACTCATATTATCACTTCCTTAACATTTAGTTATTAATATGATATCATATTAAATGAGATTATAAAAGAATCAACTTAATTTATTTATAATAATTATTTTTTAGCTGTACATTTATACATTAAAAACGGAGCCTTTCGGCTCCTTCAGGGGGTTTTGGTTGATCTCTTCACATTGAGATTCGTAAGAGAGATCAGGTTATTAGCATGACTTGTATCATGCTAGTATAATCTTAATATTTTTTTTAAAGTTTGTCAATAAGTTTTTCATAATTTGACAAATATTTCATCTAATAATATAATTTGCTTGTAAAGACAATTGATAAAGTCAACATAAAAAAATATGAAAGGAAATAAATTATTATAGTGAATATAAAAATATAGTTTTACAATAATAATAACTCATGAAAAATGATATTAAATGTAAGTAGTAGAACAGATATTATAGCATTTTACGAAAAATGGTTAATTAAAAGAGTAGAAGCAGGTTTTGTGGATGTAAGAAATCCTTTTAATCCTAAGTTAGTAAATAGAATTAATTTTTCAGATGTTGATTTAATTTTATTTTGTACTAAAAATCCAATACCAATATTAAATGATTTAAACAAAATTAAAATTCCATATTTATTTCAAATAACAATAACACCATATAAAAGAGATATTGAACCAAACGTTCCTTCAAAAAAAGAAGTTATTGAAGCTGTAAAAAAAATATCACAAGCAATTGGTAAAGAAAACGTTTCTGTAAGATACGATCCAATATTCTTAAGTGAAAAATATAACATTACTTATCATATTAAAGCATTTAAAAAATTGTGTATGTTACTAAATGGATATGTAGAAACTATAATTGTGTCATTTCTAGATGAATATAAAAATGTTTTAAAGAACAAAAATGTGTTACAGTATCGTAAATTTACAGAAGAAGATTATAAAATAATTGGAAAAAATTTTAGTAAAATAGCAAAACTCAACAATATGAAAGTTCAAACTTGTTTTGAAGATCGAAATCTTACAGAATATAGTTTTACAAAAGGGGAATGTTTATCACATGAACTTTCATATAGATTAACAGGTAAAAAGTATAAAAGTTGGAAAGCAAGAAAATGTAACTGTGTAGAGATGGTTGACATTGGTGTATATAATTCCTGTAAACATTTTTGTAAATATTGTTATGCTAACTATGATGAAAAGATAGTTAATAATAATTTTAAAAATCATGATGTAAATTCTTCGTTACTCATAGGAAATGTAAAGAAGGATGATATTATAAAAACAAGAAAATAATAAAATGCACTTAAAAGTTGATAGAATAATTAGATAATTTATAATATAATTATTTTGTAAAAAGAAAGGGTGTATTTATGAAATTTGGTGAAAACTTAAAAAATATTAGAAAGTCAAAAAATATATCTCAAGAATATCTAGCAGAAAAACTTGGAGTATCAAGACAAAGCGTTTCAAAGTGGGAAACCGGAGAAAATTTTCCAAGTATGAATAATATAATGTGTCTTTGTGAAATATTTAAATGTAAAATCAATGATTTGGTACATGAAGACTTTACAGATATAGAATCTTTAGACAGTGAAATAAAAGAAAGTGTAGTTAAATTTAAAAAAGAAAAGCAAATAAAAGTGAAGTTAATAAGCAAAATTATATATATAATGGCAAACATAGTAAATAAGATATTTATTGGTGTAGCTGTTTTAATAAGCATAATGATCTTAGCATTGCCATTCATAGGTAAATCTGCCAGAATTAGTGGTACAGACTTACTAATATCTAATGTCAAAGTTGCTAGTATTACAACATATGGAGAACTAGCTTATGAATATATAAATAATCATTCTTTTGATGAAATAATATTCCATGCCGAAATACTACTAGTTGGAAGTTTAATTAGCATAGTATGTATAGCTAAAGTATTTGAAAATTTGTATAAATTGTTCTTTAATATTCATAATGGAGATACTCCATTTACTTTAGATAACATTAATCGTATTAAAAAAATATCATACTTTATAATATTTTATATTGTATTTAGTTTTATATATGGGGTAATGTGTAGTATACTAATGGAATTAAATCTAGGAGCTGAATTAGAACTAACAGATATGGTCTACGCATTAATTATTTATAGTATTTCCTTTATATTTGAATATGGATATGAACTTCAAATAGATAGTAAAGGCAAAATGTATGAAAATTAATTTGACAAATGTACTCGTTAAGTGTTAAAATATAGCTTAAAACGGGGGTTTTAAAATGGATGTTAATACATTTTTCTTACTTTATGGAGGTATTAAAGCATATACAATGTTTTTATCTGATTGTTTTATGGGGAACTCTAAAGTAAGTGATTTCATATTAAAAGAAGATTATTTTTACATGGCTAAATTCAGTTTAGCAATGTGTAGTTTATTTGTTGTTAAGGAAGAATTAATCGAAGGGTCAAAAAACAATTTTATTTGTAAAACCATTGATGAAGGAATCTTAAACTGTGTTAAAGAAGTTGCCGTTCAAACAAAAGATGGTTTTGAAATTGATGGAGTAATATTTAAAAATCCCGAAGAAATTGTTGGTTTAATTAGAAATAAACTAGCACATGGAGAATTTATTATAGATTTAGAAAACAAAAAAATTTCATTTAAACTTGAAAATTGTATGATGTCACTTGGTATGTCAAGTGTTATTAACATGATTTCTAAATCCATAGATTGTTATTACTTAAACTCATCTAATACCGAATATAAAAATGATATTGTAGTAATGAATAAGCCTGATAAAAATAGAACTAAGTCATTAAAAACTAAAAGTGAAATAAAAGGTTTTTTAAGAACATTTAGTAAAATGAGCTTTAGTTTTGAAAAACATGATGGTGGAGCTTTAAATGATGAAATAATTAAAATAGCTGATGGTTTTGTTACCAGTGCTTATGAAGCAAATTCTTCTATAGGATTACTAGTGCAAGCTAAAAAGAAATTTGCTAATCAAGGTTACTCTTTTGATTGGGAAAAAACTCCCTTAAAAGAAGATTTAATCGAAGAAATAACTGATTATGTTTATTATAACTACCCTAAAAATATGCCTTATGAACATCAAATAAGATTTATGAAAAAAGATTTAGAGAGTAGACTTAATCCCAAAAAACATTTGGTAGAATCACTAAAAAAGAATATGATAATACTTCAAATTGCTTATGAAAATCAAACAGTTAATTATGGAAAAGTTCTTGAAGAATATAAAACTATTTGTAGTTATGATACAATTGGTATAGAAGAGTTAGCAACAACATCATTTGCTCTTTTTGAAGCCATATTCTCTTATGGAAATGATAAGTTTTTAGAAAATAGTAATGAATATACATTTATACCAAGTGATGGTTTAGATTATAGCACACTTGATTTAAGCCCTATAAATGTTTTATATATAAATAAGGAAAACGGCTTTAAAAATAGTATTTTAATAGAACTAGCAAGTAAGAAAAAGAAAATTACAGAAATGGATGCTAAAATTTCTAAAAATGAACAAAGTCTATTACAAGTAACTAAAAGCGGTAATTTAAAAGCTAAATCAATTTTACAAAGTAATTTAAAAAAATCATATCAAGAAAGAGATAAAATTTATGAAGAATTAAAAACTTTACTAATAAGATTAAATGAAATAAATCTTTATGAAAATTTTAATGAAAATCACTTAAGAAATAAGGCAATAATTAATGGTATAAGAAATAGTATTTCTCATGGCAATTATAAAATAAAAACTGTCGAAAACCGTATTGATAAAATAGTTTTTGAAGATATTTATGAAGGCGTTTTAACATTTAAATGTGAAGTTTCAATAACGGACTTTATCAACATGATTTATAGAAATGAAGAAGCAATTAAAGAATTCCTAAAAAAAGATGAAACGCTAAGAAGAATATTAATATAAAGTGGATAAAACCACTTTTTTTGTTAAGAATAAAAACGTGATAATCATGGTATTAAAAGATTTAATTATAGAAATTTTGTTTT
>OQVS01002024.1_pt1 | contig 13412 bp, 7 predicted proteins | sample 1691601 | NCBI WGS metagenome assembly OQVS01 (sample SAMN03418268, study PRJEB22391) | human gut metagenome | biome: human-gut; feature: organic feature; material: feces | host: Homo sapiens | place: Tanzania | collected 2013-01 | reverse complement strand
CCCGCTATTAGGGCTTGCTCGGGACTTTCACCCGTTAGACAATGCTCATGCCGAGAGTACCAAACAAGACTGATCTCCCACATGAGGAGACCAGCCTTTGGGGTCGTCTTTGTCCTTGAACAAAGACTCTATTGTCGATTACGTTACATCGTTACCTTCGTCGAAACCACACGGCCATCGGCCATCGTTGCCGTGACAATGTAGAGACCAGCACCCAGATCGGAGAGGTCGAGGGTGTCGGCATAAGCCTGACGCACCGTGCGACCGTCAATGGTGCGAACCGTGATCTGGGCCGTCTCGCCGCCAGCCACCTTCACCGTCTTACCCGCCACAACCAGCGAACTGCTTTCTACAGCGTCCACACGACCGATGGCATTAGCACTCTTGATCAGGAAGGCCGGACTGATTGTCTGCTTCTGATAGTTGCCCACACTGTCCGTCATCTCCAGGCGAATGTCAAACCACGTGTCGTCCTCCTCAGCCTTGACATTGCTGAGGTCGGCTGAATAGAAATAGGCGAAGACCGGCATGAAATACTTCGCGGGATCCTCCACCAAGTTGAGCTCAGTCCAATTGTCCGTGCCATAGGGAGCATAGTAAGCCTTCACGCTCTCTGGTGCGGCACAGGTGAAATGGCCGATATAGGGCGGGTTGCGATTGTCCTGATAAGTGAAGTCGCCACCCGTGACGAGCATCTTTGCTCCATCTACCGTCGAGAAGCGGTCGGAGATATTACCATCCTTGTCCTTGAAGGTCATCATCTGGAACGTAGGAGCGCAGGTGTCGTCCTTCTTGAGGTTATAGAGCACCTCCGTGACGTTCTTGCCATCGATGCCATCCACAACGACGTTGTTGTTGGTGATCGTCACCAGCGTACCGTCGGCCGTTTCCTCCTCCTTCACGTCGGCAAACTTCTCGTCCGTCTCGCGGAGCTCACCCAGGCGACCCAGGTAGCGGAACTGGTCTATCGGATAGACCTCACCATTGCTCACCAGCTGCACAGAGCGGTAGGAGAGGATGGGGACGCTGGTTCCGAAATGGCCCGTGCCATCAGGCGAACGGAAAGAGAAGTCGGGGTTTCCAGGATAGAACTTGAAACGCGTATCACCCACGGGGATGTTGAACATATTGTTCAGGTCGCTGCCTGCCACATGATATTTCACACCCGTGTTGGCATCACCGATGGCCAACGGAGTCATGATAAACGTAAACTCCTCCAGGTCGCCGTAGTCGGGGTCTTCGGTGAAGGTGTAGGAGTCGGTGATGATCGGGCGTGCTGCCACATTGAGCGGGTAGGGATCACCCTCCAGCGCCTCGGGGCAGTCGATAAACGTGATCACCTTGCCATTGTCCTCATCGCTTCCCATACCCCACATACGGGTGTCGGCCAGCGAGAAACCATCCAGCAGGAAGGCCGACTCTATGCCTGGCAGACCCACATACTTGTGGTCGGGCATCTGGGGCGACAGCGTGAAGTCGGTGACGAGCTTGAGGATGTTCTTCGAATCACTATCATGGAACCTCTGGGTGAGATCTTTGGCCACACCCTTGAAGGTGTAGTAGTGCGAACCCACATTGACCGTGGCCGACTGTGCCACATAATACTTGTCGCTGACCTTGTTGATGTAGAAGTCCTCCAGTTCGCCCTTTCTTCTACCACAGAAGTCCATGTAGAAGACGGCGTAGCCATAATCCTTGTGGGCGATGGAAGTCAACTTGATCATATCGTCGGCCGTACCCTTCGTGTCGACCTTGCCCTTGTAGGTAATATCCAGATGGAGCTGCTGCCCGTTCTCATCAAAGTATCTGAGTTCCACGGGATAGATCGCCTCATTCTCGTCAAACTCCAGCGTCATGTCGCCCGTCACCTGCACATCCTCCTTGAAGACGTAGGCGTGCTCAAACTCCACAAAGACATCATACGTGCCCTGGGGAACCTCCAGCGACCCTTCCATTCCCGAGAATTCGACATTGCCAAACACGTCCTTATTGATTATATAAGCATCCACGGGCTTGTTGGCACTCACCACCTTCACAGTCACCGTACCCGTCTCTTCCTGGGTCGAAGCCTTGAGGGGTCTGATGGGGGCCAGGGTTCTCTTGTTGCCCAAGTCCTTCATTCTGAAACTCATGCCCTCGGGTAGCACCACCTCGGAATGATCCGAGCAGCGCACCTTTCCCGACACGATCTTCACCTCCTGTGCCTGAACCGAAGTCAGGGAGGCGGCCAGCAATAATGTTGATAAAATTTTCTTCATAACCGTAATATTATTTGGTTCTATACATCGTTTTTATAACTGTTTTCGCTAATCTCTTTTAAGACGCTGCGCAAGCCGAGGACACCTTTTCGAAGACCAAGCTATCGGGCTATCCTTTCGCTCGCTGCTGCTGCAAAATTAGGAATTGATTTCAGAAATAACAAAAAATGAAATGGCGGAGCGTTCCAAATTCATGAATCTGGAACAAATAAGCGCGAAACCCCACTATTTACTCGGTTTTTAAAGCCTTGTTGACTTTTGGAAAGAGCTGGAAGCTGAGACATCGTGAGACTATCCCAGCCGACGGGAGAAAAGCCCATAAAACACACGATTTCAAGGCTTTTCGTTCCAGATTCATGAATTTGGAACACATCGGTTTGTACATTCTAGAAAGACCGCATACTTTTGCAAGCGACATCTTTCCTGTGAAGGACTGATACCTATGATAATTCACTAATTCATTCGTGTTATGAAAAGAACATTCCTACTTACCGTTTTGGGCATGGCAATGGCCCTAACGACCTCGGCACAAATCAAGCAAGACGCCGGGGGAAAGAAATCCCTAAAGCAAACGTTGACTTACAACGACGGCACATACAAGGCTCCCGCCAAGGGCGAGGCCGCCATCGCCGAGTTGCTGGGTTGCCCCGACGGCACCGTCTTTGGTGGAGAATACAAAGACGAGGACAACGTCTGGAGCGGATTCACCACTGCCGACGAAGGCCGCAAGGACATGGCTGCCAGTTTCTACCAGCACTTCAGCGACTGCTATTATTCTTTCCATGGCGTGCGCTTCCTTGGCATGTTCAACTACTTCGACGAGGAGAATGTGGAGTGGAAGTACTGCAACGAGCGTGGCGGCATCAACGAAAAGGGCGAGATGACCAAGTCGGTCAAGATCAAGGTGGCCTTCTATAAGGACGACGAGAACGAGCTCCCTGGCGAACTGGTCTATAGCAAGGTATTCGACTTGATCGGCGAGCGCACCAACGTGAAACTGGGCGACAACCGCTCCGGCTACAGTTTCGTCTATGCCTTCGACGTTGATCTGGGCGAGGAGATCAAACTGGAGCATGGCTTCATGCAGATCAACGCCATCGACGAGCACGATGAGACCATCGACTGCTACCTCGCGCTCTTCACGGCCAGCTCTTCCACGGGCTACGGCCTGGTGAAAATGGACATGCGCGACGGCAATGAGCCTTCGTGGATGGGCCAGTTGCCTATTTGCTTCTGCTTCAAGGGCGACGGCAGCTTCATCTCCGACAAGGCACTGAAGTTCAACCGCCTGCTCTCTCCTGGTTCCACCGACGCCAGTCCCTTTGGCAAGGTGCAGGTCGAACTGCGAAACATTGGTAGCGACTACCTCGACAACACCATGCTGCAACTCTGGCAGGACGGCAAATTGCTCGCCACGGAAAAGGTGAACAGCAACATCGAGCCCCTCGACGCCTATAAGTACACCTTCAATGCGCGCGTCAACTGCTCTGAGCCTGGCACTCATCACGTCGTGGTCAAGAACGTCACGCCCAATAGCGACATGATTGCTGCCGACACCATCGCCGTAGATGTGATGGCGGGCGACGGCAAGACCTATCCCGCATCGGGTTCCACCGACGGCTACTTCTACATCCAGCGCGTGCAGATCGGCGACATCGACAATGAGTCGGGAGAGTCGAGCTACACCGACTACACCGACCAGAAGACCGAGATTCGTCCAGGACAGGAGCTCACCCTCGTCGTCGATCCCACCAGCCAGACCCCGCTAGCAGCAGCCTGGATCGACTGGAACAACAACGGTGTCTTCGAAAACACCGAGGCCCTCGTATTCCCCAACTACGGATATACGGCTACTGTGGAGATCCCAGAGAATGCTGATGTCAAGCCAGGCGAGAAGCGCCTGCGCGTTGTCCTTTCCTATGAGGACCCCGCACCTGCCGGATTCTACACCTATGGCGAGACCGAGGACTACACGCTTGTGGTGAAGGGCAATGAGGGTGCACCCGCTATCGGCCTCGACGCCAAAGCCGTCTGCCTGAAGACTGAGCAAGACAGTAAGAGCACGGCCATTGACCTCACCAACGAGGGTGCCGAGACGCTGACCGCCAACATCGACTTCAGCTACGTCCTGCCCTATGCGCCTACTTCCAACTACTCCATGAACAAAGTGAGCGTGCCGCAGGGCATGAAGGCTCCCGTCGTCAAGAAGGTGACGCACGCCAAGGCAGCGAAGGCTCCCGAGCAGGGCGACGACACACAGTATGTGCTCAGATACGACCAGGGCCAGTACGCCACTATCGGCCTCTCGGCCAACGACAACGCCATCTTCGCCACCTACTACCCCGGCGAGATGCTTTCGAGCCTCAAGGGCATGAAGATCAGCAGCATCGACGTCTATGTGGGCGGCGTGGCCAAGGAGAACAGCATCGTCATCTACGGCGAGAAGGACCAGAACCACAACGGCGACCTTTTGGCCGAGAAGAAATTCACGCCGCAGGGAGACGCCTGGAACCATATCGAGCTCGATGAGCCCATCGTCATCGGCGACCAGGACCTTTGGATCGGCTACAAGACCAAGGGCATGAAGACTGGAGAATACAATATCGGCATCGATGGCACTGACGGCGAGAAGGGCGTCATCGGATTCGGCGATCTCATCAACATCGGTCAGAACATCTGGTGGTCTATGGGCGACCTCGGCATGAAGTACAACTACTGCCTCCGCGCCAACGTCACAGGCCAGCGCACACCAGCCATTGATTGGCTCTCGGTCGATACCAAGCACCTTGAAGTGGCCAGCGGCAAGGGTGGCAAACTCAATGTCAGCGTGGACGGCTCCAAGCTCGACAACGCCCTCTACGAGGCGAAGATTGAAATTCGCACCAACGACGACCTGCGGTCTGTGGTCACCATCCCTGTCTATGTCATCAACGGCAAGGGCACGGGCATCATCAGCAAGCAATACACCGGCGGTGCCAACGTCCGTGTCAGCGGCCATGATCTCGCCGTCAGCTCAGACAAGGACATCGACCGCATCCAGATCTTCGACCTCTCGGGCCGTCTCACCGAGACCCTCAGCATTGGTGGCAGAAACTACAACGCCACGCTGACGGGCGTCAGTGGCGCGCTCTACATCCTGAAGGTGGTCTATGCCGACGGCACCAGCTCCACCATCAAAGTTCCCGTGATTTAGTAGTTTTCTTTAAACAGATAATTTGGGTGCGCCCCGGGGGTGACAATGTCTTCCTTCGGGGCGCTTTTTCTCCTCCCCCTCTGCGACACGAAGGGCTCATAGAGACGCCGAAAGCCCCGCATTCTTCGTTAACAACGTCACATCCATCGACAATGCGACAATCGCTGCCACGGCTTTCTCCATCACGGGCAAGAAGGTGAGCCTCACCAACGGAGTGAAAGCCGACATCACGGTTTGTTCCATCGACGGCCGCACCTTGCAGCAAGCCTATGCCAGCGAAATAGACCTCGACGCTATGGGCGCAGGAATCTATGTCGTCACGGCGACGACGGGCGACGGGCGCGTGGCCTCGGTGAAGGTTATGATGTGATCGCGGAGCTTTGCCCCATTTGAATTATAGCGGTCAAGAAAAACTATTTTCATGTGTGGACAGCAAGGGTATTTCAGCTCTTGCTGTCCATTTTTCTTGACTAATCAGCTCCCCCAAAGGAGAGGCTGCGTCAAAATCTACCTCTCGACGCAGCCTCTTATTGCCTGGGAATCTTCCTAGGTCTTGGATCAGCTTTTGACTTTTAGTTCATCACTTTCTCGGTTTTGCCCTCACCCTTGCGGATATACAATCCCTTCTTCGAGGGCTTGCCGTTGATCTTGACGCCGTTGATATCGTAGTATTCGTCCTGGCCTGTGGCGGTCTTCACGTCGTGGATGGCGGAGGAGACCGGGTGTGTGATCTTGATGCCATCTACAATCATGGAGTTGCCCGCATTGTCGCCCTCGTCGCGCATGTAGCGCCAAGCCAGTTTCACGTCCTTGCCAGCATAGTCGGAGAGGTCGATGTCGAAGTATCTCACGCGCAGACCGCTACCGTCGTAAACCTGTCGGTCCGTGAGCAGCGAGGTGACATCCTCGCTCAGGTCCCAGATCTCTCCCCAATGCTCGCCGCCGTCGGTGGAGATCATCACCTTCATCGTATTCACCACCACACGCTCGGTATAGACCAGCTTGTTCCAGTCAAACTTGTCGCAGTCATAGACCGAGAGATAGTCGGCCTCCAGGATAAACTGCAGCGTCTCCTTGTCCTTGAGCGAGATGACGGGCGAGACCAACCATTCGTCCTGAGCGTAGGGCTTCAGTCCGTACTTCTCGTTGCTGTAGCCGAAGTGGATAAAGGCCACGGACGTGCCGTCGGGCGTGAACTCCTGGTACATATTGGAGCTCTCATAGCAGTACCATGTGTTGTTGATATTGTGGTCCAGCATTTCCTGCGTGGGGATGTTCTCCTTGGTGTTGATCTGCGACCAGTCCTCCGGCAACCAGTTCATGCCGTAGCTCAGCTGCCATCCTTCGAATCCCTCGTAGAAGGTCGTCTCGATGTCGTCCTCCACCTTCTGTGCCTTCTGCACGGGCGCCGCATTGATCAGCGTCTCGCCCTGCGGCTTCACCAGTCTCTTGAATAGTCTGCCCTGCTGGTCTTTCACGACCTGCATTTCGTGTCCTGCCGGGAGGCTCTTGGTTTCGAGGACCGTCTGTGCGGAAGCCGCGCAAGTAGCCGCGAGGGCCAAACCGAGAAGTAATTGTTTTTTCATAAGCTTAAAATTTTTGAGTATAACGCAATCGCAAAGTTACAAATATTTATTGATAATCCCAAATATTTAGCAAGAAAAAAGCTATCATCGGCAAGGTCTCCATTTTATAACACCTTTAAATACCTTAAGCGCAATGAACAACTACAGCATCACGGCAAGAGCCGTCAACGTAAAAGCTCTTCGAGATCTACCAGGCCAAGGCAAAACTCATTTGTCAAACCCTAAAACGAACAAGAAAAAATCATGGATGAAAAGAAATCCAGGTGTGGCGATAACACCGCCATAACCATCAAAAAAAACGAGTTATGGCTGAGTTATCACCTATAAGTCAGCCATAACTACGAAAAAAAAAGGAGTTATGGCGGCGCTATCCTTGCATAATTCAGATCTTTTTGGTATCTTTGCACCTGTAAGACGGAGATATAAACCGAATAAAATCAGAAAGTTATGGGTGTAAACGGGATTATAGGGCGTGAGTACGAGCAAAAACTCATCCAGGAGCGCTGTGAAAGTAGCAAGGCCGAGCTGATAGCGATCTATGGTCGCAGGCGTGTGGGAAAGACTTTCTTGGTCCGAAAAATGTTCAATGACCAGTTTGCCTTTTCGTTTATAGGCATGTACGAAGTGGAGCGCGCAGTGCAGCTGGAGCAGTTTCGGATGGCATTGGCGCAGTATTCCAAGCAAGCCGTGCCCAGACTGAAAACCTGGTTTGAGGCATTTGCTGCTTTGAGGGAATATCTGTCGGGAATATCTCAGCAAGACCCGATTGTTCTGTTCTTTGACGAGTTGCCGTGGATGGATACACCAAAAAGCAATTTCATCGCAGCTTTCAGTTTCTTTTGGAATTCATGGGCTTCTATGGTTCCCAATCTCAAACTGATCGTGTGTGGTTCTTCCACCACGTGGATGCTATCAAAATTTATAGGCGACAAGGGAGGGTTGTACGGTCGCGTGACTCGTCAGATCTACCTCTCTCCATTCTCCTTGGGCGAGACTGAGCAGTTCTTAAACGAACTGAAAGGGCTCGAGCTTACCCGCCAGCAGGTGTTGGATGTGTATATGATACTGGGTGGCATTCCTTACTATCTTGACATGCTGGAGCGAGGTGTGCCCTTGGACGCGTGTATCGATAGGTTGCTTTTCTCGCAGGATGCGCCATTGCGTGGAGAATTCAGTTTTCTCTTTCGATCCCTCTTCCACGACTCCAAGCATTATCGCAAGATAGTAGAGGTGCTTTCAGAAAAAATGAAGGGTATGACCCGCAAGGAATTGATGGATGAGCTGAAACTGAAAAGCGGCGGACAGTTGTCAGAAATCCTGGAGAATCTACAGAAATGTGATTTTATAAGGAAATACGCTACTATAGGGAAAAGTGAACGGGACGCCCTTTATCAGTTGACCGATTTATACTCACTGTTTTATACCCGTTTTGTGGCTAACAACAGTGGGCAGGATAAGAGCTATTGGAGCAACATGCGCAATTCGGGAAGCCGAACAGCCTGGAGTGGTTATGCTTTTGAGCAGGTTTGCTTCCACCATATCCCACAGATCAAGAAGGCATTGGGGATTTCAGGCGTGTTGGCAAATGTCTATTCCTGGTCTTGCAGACCGTTTGCGGATGCTACCGGTGCGGAGTGGCGAGGAGGTCAGATAGACATGCTGATAGATCGTGCTGACGGAGCGATCAATATTTGCGAGATGAAATACGCCAAGGACGAATTTGTCATAGATGCCAACTATGAGCAGCGGCTGCGAGAAAGAATGTCGTCATTTGCCGTGGCGACCAAGACGAAGAAGGCCTTGCTACATACTTTTATCACGACGTATGGGGTGAAGCGGAACACGCATAGCGGATGGGTGAATAGTGAGGTGAAAATGAATGATCTTTTTGGATAGAGAGCAAAAGCATAATAATACTCAAAGAATTGGAGGAAAAGCATGGGGATTGGGAAAATAATCGTATATTTGCAAGCAAAAACCAGGGAGCTATGGCAGAGACAAGAAACAGAAGGTTGCCCGTAGGCATTCAGTCATTTGAGAAAATCAGAAAGGATGGATACCTTTATGTTGACAAGACGGATATTATCTGGCGTCTTGCCAACACAGACAACACGTATAATTATCTGAGTCGTCCGCGCCGCTTTGGCAAATCGCTGCTGGTCGATACGCTCGAAGCCTATTTTTTGGGCAAGAAGGAGCTCTTCGAGGGACTGAGGATCATGGAGCTGGAGAAAGAGTGGGTGAAGCGCCCTGTCGTCCGGCTCGACATGAGCCAGGCCGGAGCAGAACCAGAAAGTGTGCGAAGCTATCTGGACGATGTTTTCCATACCCTGGAGGCGGAGTACAAGATAGTCGTGCGCCAAGATTGTTCGCTTGCCGTAAGATTCAAGAATATCATCGAGGGTGCTTACAACAAGACAGGGCAGCAGGTGGCCATTCTCATCGACGAGTACGACGCTCCGTTGCAGCACTCCTGGAAGACGCCGCACCACGAAGCCTGCACCAGCATCTACAGAGAGGTCTTTGCCATCCTAAAGGCGAACGACAAATACGAGCGGTTTGTCTTCATCACGGGCATCACCAAGTTTACGCAGATCTCGCTCTTCTCCGTACTCAACAATCTGAGCAACATCAGTTTTGAACCTGAATACGCTGCCATCTGCGGTATTACGAAGGAAGAAATGCTCCGCAATTTCAAACCCGAAATCGACAAGCTGGCTGCGTATGAGAACCACACCTACGACGAAGCCGTGGCGCAACTGACGGCCTATTACGACGGCTACCATTTCAGCCATGACAACATGGCGGACATCTTCAACCCCTTCAGTCTGGTCAACGCCCTGTCTGACTCAAAATTGAGGAACTACTGGGCCGCCTCGGGCGCCACTTCCTTGCTTCCGAAGTTTGTAGATAATATAGAAATAAGACTGAAAAACTTCGAGAATTGTCCGATAGACAGCGACACCTTGGAGACTTCCGACGTGACAGGAGGCGGAGCGGAACTGTTCCTCTATCAGTCGGGCTATCTTACCATCAAAGGTTATACGGACGGCATCTATATACTTGGCATTCCCAACTATGAGGTTCGCAAGGCACTATACAAGATTGTGCTGCCTGCACTGACGCTGAAAACGAACGACCAAGTCATATCTACCCAGAGCATGTTGTTGTACAACCTCCAGCTGGGCAACCTGCCCGAGGACATGAAATGTCTGAAGGCGCTTGTGGCCGACGTGCCCTACAGCAACAAGAAACTGGCCAGCATGGACATGGAGGAGCGCTACCGACTGATACTGAGCACGATATTCAACGCCATCGGCTGCCGGGTAGAAGTAGAAAAAATGATCGCAACGGGCAGGATAGACATGGTCGTGGAGACCATCCATATCATCTATGTCTTGGAACTGAAACTGAGCAACAACGGCGGCATTCACGCCGCGACGCAACAGATCCGGGACAAGCAATACGCCGAACCCTTCAAGGCCGACAAGCGACGGGTCGTGGCGCTGGCCATAGAACTGGACGATCAGGGAAAGGGACTGGTCGATTGGAAGGAAGCCTGAAAAACATTACACAAAAGGCGGGCAACAAATTATTCGTTTTAAAAAAATATTTGTACTTTTGCAGCGGATTCACACCCCACGGACATAAAGAGTGGAAGGCGGGTCTTGATAGATGCCAAATATAAAAAAACAAAGAAATGGATAGTTTGTTTCTTCTACAGTTTACCTGCTTTCTCTTCGTGTCGATCAATGCCATCATCTTGGGGATCACACGATTACAGATCAAGTGGATGAACTGCCGATACGAAAAGTCGCGATGGCTGATATTCGCAGCCATGGTGGGACTGGCCCTGCAGTTTTTGGCACAAATGGGGGGGAATTTCGGGCGAAAGGCGACGATGAGGGAGCCATATTCAACATGCTGGTCTATCCTCCCTGCTTCACGCTCATCGCCATGGGCATCTACAATATCGAGGCCATGCACGCCAATCTCCGAAAGATGAACGTCGTTTGTGCCACTATTTATGCCGCCATACTCGCTATCTTCGGTGTAGGCTATAGCCAGAGCGGAAGTTTCCATATTGGCAACTGGCTCTATGTGATGGTCTTCCTGTTTGGCGTCAATTTGGCCTACTGTCACGTGATGATAATAGTGGAAATCAGAAAGCGCAGGAAGATGCTGGAGGAAATGGCGGGCAACGATATTCTGCCCTACGTGAGATTCGCACGCGCCAGCGTAATCATCCTACTCCTGCTCATTATAGCCATGCCTGTCGCCGTGCTTTCCACCGATTTTCTATATGTCATCGGACCCTTGGAACTGCTTGCCTTGCTTTTCTTCACGATCAGTTTTGTGTCGCTGGGATATAACTACAACCCTGCCGAGGAACTTTTGGATAAGGATGTGGAAGAAAACTATGCCGTCATGGAAAACGGGCAAATGGAAACCACGCAAATAAAAACCACAGAGACGGAAAGCACGCAGACGGAGATCGAGCAGACGGAAAGCGCGCAAACGGAAAATGGTGGAGAGGCTGCACCCTGCGCTGAAGAGCAGAATGTGGAACAGGACAAGAAGGAAGAAACTTTACAGCAACAGTTTGCTGCAGCACGACAGAAGATTATCCGCGAGAAGCTGGACGCCTGGTGCGCCAGCAGGGGATACAAAGACACATCGGTCAACATGATCTCGCTGGCTCGCTCGCTAAGCATCACCAAAACGGAGTTGTCACGATACCTCTCCTCCTGCTACAACACCACTTTCCGTATCTGGCTGGCCGAGGTGCGCTTCGAGGCGGCCAAGCGGATGATATTGGAGCATCCCGACTACAGCAACGACGTCATCTCTGCGGAATGTGGCTTCTCGTCGCGCTCCTATCTCTACCGGATGTTCAAGGAGAAGGAAGGCTGCTCGCCCACGGCCTGGAAAGAAAAAAATAGTTAAAAAAACACGTTCAAGGTGTCTCCTTCCCCCCGAAAGAGACACCTTTTTTGGTAGGAAATGGACACCTACGTAGGGGAAGTGGACACCTTGATTGATGTGAAAATACTAATTTTGCCGTGCTATTCGTATGACATCTGATGAATATATGATGTCAAGGCTGCATCTCTGACACAGAGCTCATAACGATGGCAACCTGGGCAAGTCGGAAAGAGCCGAAAACTCTTCTGACAGATCCGAAGGGGTAAATCAGTAAAATCAATTAATTTCCAAAAATGAAAAAATCACTAACAGGGACAACTTGCTTGTCGAGATCTAACGACGGCAAGCAAAACAGATGGGGAAGATCGTTGCAGCGACTTGCCACATTCGCCATTCTCTTCCTTTGCTCTTGGACTGTGTCCTGGGCACAAGGGACTACGACGGGCAACAACGGCAAAGTGACACTCAAAGACGCAACAGCTCCGACTATCAAGCTGAACAGCGCGGCAACGACGACTACGCAGTTGTCGTTCACCATCACAGAGACTGCTGAGGCGCAGGAAGGAACACATCTCGAAACTTATTATTACATCCCGGGTCCAGATGACGATTCTGAAGAAAATAATCCCAACAGAGTGAAGCTGACTGGGAGTTCTCAGACTGTGACGCTGGACTGGGTAACGGACGCCCATATAGAAGTGAGAGCCTTCACAAAGCGTGTGGACGACAGCAACCCCACAAACTACGATGATAGCAAGGTGACATGGCAGGTATTCTATAACACGGGATCAACCGTACTCCCTTGTCTCGACGAACCAGTGATCACTCCGGGCGACCAGGCTGTATTTGCAAAAGAGTTCACAGTGACGATTGACCAGGATCAATGGAAAGCGGATCTCAGCATCAAACCTCAGATCTATTACATGATAGAGGAGATAAACGATGACGGCACCAGAACCACGAAGGAATGGACGGAAGCCACTTCGTTGCCTCTGACACTGACACTGACCAAGTCTTCCACGGTGAAGGCTAGCGCTCTATTTGAGGGTGCATCTACAGAAGTATCACGCACTTACTTCCTGCTCGACGAGACCACTACCTATGTGAATAAAGAAAATACACAGGACGTTGGCACTATCGTAGAGAAGAACGGTATGACGATGACGTACGGAGGCATACAAAAAGAAGGTAGCTATTTCACGAAATTCTCAAATATCGACAATAGCGAGGACAATATTCTCGGTTCATTACATACCGTCACGGGTACTCCTCTTTATTTGAATTTGGACGCAATGTCGGAAAAAGGCGTAGTATCGGAAAAAGGTAGTTTATATAGCCACCAAAAAACTTCGGATCAAGCTCTCCACGAAAGGACCTTCTCGCTGCCTGCAATGGGTAGCTTCTTCAAGTTTGAGCCTGTAGCCAACGGAGAGCTGACGGTATTCGTGG
>OQVS01002022.1_pt1 | contig 13423 bp, 8 predicted proteins | sample 1691601 | NCBI WGS metagenome assembly OQVS01 (sample SAMN03418268, study PRJEB22391) | human gut metagenome | biome: human-gut; feature: organic feature; material: feces | host: Homo sapiens | place: Tanzania | collected 2013-01 | reverse complement strand
CTCCGCGCTCTCATAAGCATAATTCCATTTATGCTCGTTCACGTCCGAGACAAAGCCTATTTCGTCAAGCCGTTTCTTCTGCTCGTCGGTAAGTTTTTTTGAAGTGTTTCCCTTATAGACAAATCGTTGATTTGCAATCCACACTCCGAGCGCATATCCGTCATCCGACGCATAATCGCCTTTTACAAGCAAATCGCCGTGCTTTGCGTAATACTCCTTCGCATGAGCGAACCCGTTTTCCCACGGATCTTCAAACGTCCAAACCATTCCGATAGCCGAAAGTCGTTCGATTTGCTCACAGCTTAATTTCCCTTTTTCGTAATATCTCCTCTGCGCGATAATCCACGGAGCAAGTTTTTTTCTGTCCGAACCGACAAAATCATTCGAAACGGTAAGGTTTCCGTGCATATCGTAGTATTTTTTCGCTTCGTTATACCGACTTTCCCATGCGTTCAGATTTTTCAATCGGTTAGAATTTTCCCAAACCATTCCGATTTCGTTCAATCGCTTCACTTGAGAATCCGTAAGGCTTTTTCCGCCCCTGTTCCCGATATAAATCTGCCGCTGTTCGTTGACCCATTTGGCAAGCCAAATGCCGTTTACCTTATATTCGGGCGGAATATTAAGATTTCCGTATTCCTCGTAATACGCCTTTGCAAGCGCGTACCGAACTTCCCAGGAATCTTCTTTTACAAAACTCACGCCGAGAGCAAGGAGTTTTTCCTTTTTTTCTGCGGGAAGCCTTTCCCCGATGTCCATCTGATGCCTGAACCACGTACCGAGCTTTATACCGTTCTCGCTCACGTATGCCACGGGTATTTTCAAATCGCCGTACTTTTTCTTATATTTACATGCAGCCTCGTAATTCTTGTTCCATGTATTTCTGAACGTTCCTTCCCACGAAAACCCCAATTCGTCAAGCCGCTTTTTCTGCTCTTCCGTAAGCTCCGCGCCTTTTCCTACTCCTTTTAGGCGGTTTCGGATATTGCAAACCCACATTCCAAGCTTGAGTCCGCCCGCAGTTACATAGTAACTCGGCACGTCCGCGTTTCCGTTTTCCTTATAATACTCAAGCAACGCGGCGTAATTTTTCTCGAATAAATAATCCGGAACATCCCACGCCATGCCTATTTCGTCAAGCATTTTTATCCGCTCACCAGTCAGATACGCGCTGCAAATTCCGCTTTTGCGGTATGTTCTTAGCTGCGAAATCCAACTTCCCAGTTTCACGCCCCGATAGGCTTTGTCGTTCACTTTCGGCAACAAATCGCCGTGTTCTCGGTAATATTCTTTCGCGGCGGCATAATTTTTCTCCCATCTGAGATCCTTTACGTTTTCCCACCGCATGCCGATTGCATTTAGTTTTTCTATCTGTTTATCCGTTAAAATTCCGTTGACTTTGCCCGCGTACACCTTTCGCTGCGTTCCGAGCCACGAACCCAAAGAATACCCTTCTTCGGTTATATAACGCATTTCCACTTCCAGATCGCCATGCGCTTCGAAGTATCTTTTCGCAACTGCATACATCGTTTCCCACGAAGCGGAAAGCGCATCGTTAAGCCGATTAAACAGCAATCTGCACTCTTTCACTTCGTCGTAAATGCGGAAAGAATCCACTGCGATTTTATCCAACTCGCCGTGCGAGCGGTAGTATGCCGTGGCGACCTGCATTTCATCCTCGATCGCGCCGATGCTGTAAAGGTTTTCTATATTTAAAACGATATCGAATATCACGGGGTGCGTTTTCTTGCTTGCCGATAACGCACGCCCGATTTGTTGTTTATATATGATCGGCGAAACCGTTGGGCGCAGAAGAATAACTCCGCTTACGTCGTCCACATGCACGCCTTCGTTTAACATATCGATACAGAAAAGCAGTTTTAAATGCCCGCTGTCATCCGCCTTGAAATCGGCAAACGCTTTGTCCGTCGCGGGATCGTCCGAATATGCCTTGTATACGTGCGGATTATCGTCCACTTTACCGAACCATTCGGGAACCTTTTCCGTCATCTCGCAAAGATGCTCATAGTCCGAGCAAAAAACAATATATTTCCCGCTTTTCTCCGTAATATGCTTTTCGAAAACTTCGTTCAAGCCGTCCGCTTTCTCCAACGCTCTGCGAAGTTTTTCGAGATAATCCTCTGCCGCGTCGCGCGGGTCATTTGCTCTATCATTGCATTGAAATTTGTAATGGTTTTTGAGGCTTCATTGGCTTTGCTATCCAAAAGTTTATCGGTTTTATCGGTAATTTTATATAAGTTTTCCATAATCGGCGGCAAACTTTCGTCAAGTTCTTTTAATAAATTGCCGAGTTGCATCATATTTTCGCGGAAAGGAATTTCCTGCAAATCTTTAGATATCATTCCAATAGAGGAAATGACAGTCGGAATTTCCAAATGCTCACCGGTGCCGCGCAAAATGGCCGGTGCGCTCGGATCCATATCCAACTCAATCATCAATTGTCCGGTTAAGTAGTTGGCACTGATTAAACGTGCCCGCAAACCTTTTTCTATTAAAGTATGTAAAATTTCTTGCGCGGTGGCATCTTTTCCATCTTTCATTTTGAAAGAGCGATTTTGCTTAAAGGTGATGAATACCGGCATTTTGAATGTCCCGTTTTGCAAGTTGGTGATAAGGCTTATTTTAGCGACCTGACCGACTTCAACTCCTTTGAAAACCACAGAAGAACCTACATTCAGCCCTTGTATGGATTCTTCAAAGTACAAAACGACATATTGCGAATCATCGGAAGAAAACTTTTTACCGACATAATGAAAGATAATGGCGGCAAAAACTAAAAAACCGGTTAAAACAAAAAGTAAAAAGAGTATGAACGCAAGTTTAAAAAACATGGCGGTAGCGCTGTTCATTATGTCGGCTCCTATCGCTGTACAAGCTAAGCAATGGTCACTGCAGGATTGTATCAGTTACGCACTGGCTAACAACATTCAACTGCAGAAGACTCAACTCACAAAAGCTTCAGCTCAGGAGGACTATCTGCAATCAAAGTCAGCACTTCTGCCATCGCTCTCTGCCAGCACCAACCAAAGTGTAAGCTATACGCCTTGGGTTTCTAACGGAATCAGCGGAGAAGGTTTCAGCAAAGCTTCCATCGACAAGGTATATTACAATGGCAGCTATAGCGTGATGGGCAATTACACGATTTGGAACGGAAACAAAAACAGAAATCAGGTAAAACTGAACAAACTGACACAGGAAGCGGCTCAACTCGATTCAACAGCACAAGCCCTCAACCTGCAAGAACAGATAGCTCAACTTTACGTGCAGATTCTCTACTCTACAGAGGCAATCAACGTAAACAAAGAAAGCTATCAGTCGAGTGTTCAAAACGAAGAGCGTGGTAAGGAAATGGTAAAAATTGGCAAGATGAGCCAAGCTGACTTAGCACAACTTACAGCACAGAGAGCACAAGATGAGTTTAACATCGTACAGGCTGAAAGCAACGTTAAAAATTACAAACGACAGTTGAAGGAACTCCTGCAGATTACCAGTGAAGAAGCTTTCGATATCGCTATTCCAAGCACAACTGACCAGATGGCTCTAGCCTCTATCCCTGGAATGAACAGTGTCTATACGGCTGCACTACAGAATCGCCCTGAGTTTTTAAGCTATCAGAACCAACTCGACCAGAACGATCTGAACATCAAGATTGCGAAGGCAGGAAAACTGCCAACCATCAGCGCAAATGCAGGAGCTACGACCAGCACCACATCCATGAACAAAAATGGTTGGGGCAGCCAGATGAAAACCAACTTTAGCCTGGGTGGTGGAATCGGTGTCAGCATTCCTCTCTTTGACAACCGACAGACCAAGACTTCTGTCAACAAAGCACTTATTCAGCGTGAAAGCATCCTGCTCGATATAAAGAATGAGCAAACTAAGCTCTACTCTACTATCGAAAACTATTGGTTGCAGGCTAATACAAACCAAAGCCAGTTTAAGGCTGCTAAGGTGAGCAGCGAGAGTGCACAAACCAGCTACGATCTGTTAAGTGAACAGTTTAAACTGGGATTAAAGAACATCGTGGAATTGAGAACCGGCAAAGACAATCTCCTGAAGGCTAAGCAGAACGAACTTCAGGCAAAGTATCTTACCATTCTGAATATCAATATGTTGAAGTTCTATCAGAACGGAAGAATCTAAAGAAAAAGAGCGATATTAACATCCGAAGACATATTGCAAATCATTAATAGGTATACATACATTTTTATGAAAAAACTTAGAATCAGCAAAATCTGGATTGCCATGATTGTGGTAATCATCGTAGCTGTGGCAGCATGGCTGTTCTCAGGAAGTAAAAACGAAGAGCAAATAGACTTCAAGCAGGAAGCTGTAACCACACAAACATTGCAGAATAGTGTAACTGCAACCGGTACTATTGAAGCGGTAACTTCTGTAACGGTTGGTACACAGGTGAGCGGTATTGTTAACAAGCTTTATGTTGATTACAATTCGCAGGTTAAGAAAGGTGAAGTCATAGCTGAGCTCGACAAAACCAATCTGATGAGCGAGTTGAATACAGCTAAGGCTAACCTGGCAAGTGCGCAAAGCAGTTTGAACTATCAGAGTGCAAACATGAGCCGCTATCAGACCCTCTACAAAAAAGGTTTGGTAAGTGCAGACGATTATGAGAATGCGCTTCTCACCTATCGCCAGGCTAAAGAGCAAGTAGCTTCTGCCAAGGAAAATGTACAGAAAGCCCAAACCAACCTGAGCTATGCTACAATTACATCGCCAATAGATGGAACTGTCATCTCAAAAAGTGTAGAAGAAGGACAGACTGTAGCAGCAAGTTTCAACACACCAGAACTCTTTACTATCGCTAAAGATTTGACCAACATGCAGGTAATTGCAAATGTTGACGAGGCAGATATAGGCGGCGTAAAAGAAGGCGACCGCGTTAATTTTACAGTAGATGCTTATCCTGACGATGTATTCCAGGGAACAGTAAAACAGGTTCGTCTGGAAGCTACTACAACAAACAATGTAGTCACTTACGAGGTTGTCATCTCTGCACCCAACGCAGATCTCAAGTTAAAACCAGGACTGACTGCAAATGTTACCATCTTTACACAAGAACGAGCTGGTATTCTTGCCGTTGCCAACAAAGCGCTCCGCTTTACTCCAACCAAGGAAACTGTGGGAAAGAATATCAAGATTGTTGACTGCAAAGGGAAAAACAAAGTTTGGACTCTTGCTAACAATACCCTTACAGCTCATTCTGTAACCATCGGTCAGAGCGACGGTATACATACAGAAATTGTCAAGGGATTGAAGAAAGGACAGAAGATTGTAACAGAAATCATAGTTAATACTCCTGAAGAGGATGAGGAGCCTCAACAAAGTCAAGGTTTGATTAGCGGTCCTGGACCTAAAGGAAAGAAAAAATAAGGAATAAGAGTATGGCAAACGACAATATTCAAGCAAACAGCGAAAAGAAAGTTGTGATAGAACTCGACAATGTTCGTCGCGACTTTCTTGTGGGTGAGGAAACTGTCCACGCCCTAAAAGGTGTAAGCTTTAAAATATACGAAGGTGAGTTTGTTACCATCATGGGTAAATCAGGATCAGGTAAATCTACCCTGCTTAACCAGCTAGGTTGTCTCGATACCCCATCCAGTGGCGAATACTATCTGGATGGAGTAAGCGTACGAAAGATGTCACGTAATGATCGCGCCATTCTTAGAAACCGAAAGATTGGATTCATCTTCCAGAACTACAATCTTCTACCGAAGACTACAAGTGTAGAGAATGTAGAACTTCCACTGATGTATAATCCAAACGTAAGTGCAGAAGAGCGAAAGCAACGTGCCATCGACTCACTGAAAGCTGTTGGTCTGGGAGAACGTCTCTATCATAAGAGTAATCAGATGTCTGGAGGACAGATGCAGCGTGTAGCCATAGCTCGTGCGTTGGTCAACAACCCCGCTGTGATACTTGCTGATGAAGCAACGGGTAATCTCGACACCAGAACCAGTTTCGAGATTCTTGTACTCTTCCAGAAACTTTATGCAGAAGGAAGAACCATCATCTTCGTTACCCACAACCCAGACATTGCAAATTATTCGAGTCGTAATATCGAACTGCGTGATGGTCACATCATCAGCGACACCTATAACGAACATATTCTCTCGGCAGCCGAAGGTCTGGCAGCCTTGCCGGCCAACACGGACGAATAAGTTTTCAATGTTAAGTGTTGAATGTTAAATTACTTAGCATCCAATAGCAAACGAAGTTTTCACTTAACACTTAACATTTTAACATTTAACATTACAACAAGTAAAATGAATTATCAGAATCTTTTCAAAATAGCCATCCGCGCCATTGCTGCCAACAAAATGCGCTCTTTCCTTACCGCACTTGGCATCATCATCGGTATTGCTGCGGTTATTACCATGCTTGCCATCGGACAAGGAAGTAAAGCCAGCATCAAGGCAAACATCGCAGAGATGGGATCAAACATGATTATGATTTCACCAGGTGCAGACATGCGTGGCGGTGTGAGACAGGATGCTTCGTCAATGGAGACGCTGAAGCAAGCCGACTATCAGAGCATCAAAGACGAATGTAATTACATCTCAGCTATTTCTCCTACTGTAAACTGTTCCGGACAGTGGATCTACGGAAACAACAACACCCAAAGTTCCATTTATGGTGTAAACCAAGACTATCTTTCCATCCGACAACTGAAAGTGGCAGATGGAGAAATGTTTACTGATACAGACATTAAGGCTGCATCTAAAGTTTGTATTTTGGGACAGACAGTAGTTGACTATCTTTTCCCTGATGGCAGTGATCCTATCGGTAAGGTTGTGCGATTTAACAGCATTCCATTCAGAGTAATCGGTGTCTTGAAGAAGAAAGGTTACAATAGCATGGGTATGGACCAGGATGATTTGGTACTTGCCCCCTATACAACAGTAATGAAGCGAATTATGGCACAAACCTATTTAGGAGGCATCGTCTGCTCAGCTATCACCGAAGAGGCCTCTCAACCTGCCCAAGATCAGATTACAGAAATATTGCGACGCAACCACAAATTGAAAGACGCAACAGATACTACTGAAGCAGATGAAGATGACTTCAATATCCGCTCACAAGAGGAAATTTCAAGCATGATGAATTCTACCATGTCTACAATCACCATCCTGCTCGGATCCGTGGCAGGAATCTCGCTGCTGGTAGGCGGCATCGGAATCATGAACATCATGTATGTATCTGTAACAGAGCGCACCCGCGAAATAGGTCTTCGAATGAGTGTGGGCGCACGAGGTATTGATATTTTGAACCAGTTTCTGATAGAAGCTATCTTACTTTCTGTAACTGGCGGTATTATAGGAGTGATATTGGGAGTTAGTTTATCGCTCAGTCTGAACTCTTTCTTCCATATAGCCACCCAAATAGAGCCTTGGAGCATTATTATGAGTTTTGCAGTCTGTACATTTACTGGCGTTTTCTTTGGATGGTATCCTGCAAAGAAGGCAGCAAGGCTCGACCCTATCGAGGCTATCAGATACGAATAAAAAAAATTGGGAGAACATTAAATATTCTCTGAGGTTTTTCAAAAAAAACAAAAAGTTTTTTGGTGAATACAAAATAAAGTTGTACTTTTGCGTCTGCGGAAGTGCAACTTTTTTTATTTGAAGTTAAACGAATCGCATGAATTGAATAGTAAACAGGTTTAAATATAGAAGATTATGAAATTTATAGGAATTATTCCAGCAAGATACGCATCAACACGTTTCCCCGGAAAGCCACTTGCCATGTTAGATGGCAAACCAGTGATACAGCATGTTTATGAGAAAGTAGCAAGTTGTCTAGAAGCAGCCTATGTTGCAACAGACGATGAGCGAATTTTCAATGCTGTAGAAGCATTTGGCGGTAAAGCTGTTATGACGCGCAAGGATCATAAGAGCGGTACTGACCGCATAGAAGAAGCTATCGAAAAAATTGGTGGAGACTGGGATGTCATTGTCAATATTCAAGGCGATGAACCTTTTGTTGCCAAGAGTCAACTGGAAACCATCTGCCAGTGTTTTGATGACCCAACAACCCAAATTGCCACTTTAGGGAAAGCCTTTACCAGTATGGAAGCTGTAAAAAATCCTAATAGTCCAAAGATTGTTGTAGACAATCAAGGCTTTGCTATGTATTTCTCTCGCAGCATCATTCCATACGTAAGAGGAAAAGAAGAAGAAGAGTGGCTCAAAAGTTTTCCTTATCTGAAACATTTGGGCATCTATGCTTATCGCAAAGAAGTTTTAAAAGAGGTAACTCAGCTGCCACAAAGCTCACTGGAAATAGCAGAGAGCCTGGAACAACTTCGATGGCTGCAGAATGGCTACAAGATAAAAGTTGGTACTACAGATGTAGAAACTGTAGGCATCGACACGCCAGAAGATTTGCAGCGGGCAGAAGACTTTTTGAAAAACAGAAAGTAATAAGAAACATCATATACTTTTAAAGTATCACAGAATGAACAAAATTGAAAATATCGTCAAAAAATATATTATTCACCATGGTATGTTCAAGTGGCAAATACCATATATCGTTGCCTTGTCCGGAGGTGCCGATAGCGTTGCCCTATTGCTTATCTTGAAAAATATAGGACTGAATATTTCTGCTGCGCACTGTAACTTTCACCTTCGCGGCGAAGAGAGTGACAGAGACGAGCAATTTTGTGTAAATCTGTGCCAACAACAGGGAATCAGTTTGTCTCGAATCCATTTTGATACTTATGCTTATGCCCATTTGCACAAGGTAAGTATCGAAATGGCTGCACGCAACTTACGCTACAGCTATTTTGCCCAATTAGTAAAAGACTTGCATGCAGGAGGCATATGTGTGGCCCATCATCGCGATGACAATGTAGAAACTTTACTTCTGAATCTGTTAAGAGGATCTGGAGTAGACGGATTAGCAGGCATCGCCCCCAAAAACGGAAATATTCTGCGCCCTCTTCTCTGCATCAGCCGACAGGATATATTGCAATACCTAAAAGAAAAAAAGCAAGATTTTGTCACAGATTCAACAAATTTGGAAGACGATGCTTTAAGAAATAAAATTCGCCATCATGTAGTACCTCTTTTAGAAAGTATCAACCCGGCAGCAAGTGAAAATATCGCTCTCACTGCCAAATACATACGCCAAGCGAAAAGTATACTTGAGAGCATGGATAGCATCAGTACAACCGACTCTTATAGGAAAGTTATATATATCCCTAAAGTATCTGTCATGAATGCTCCAAGTCCGGAATTCATACTCCATAAAGAATTAGGCAGATATGGTTTTCATGGCAATGTCATTGATGACATCTGTGAAAGCCTCTTCAGTCAGGATCGTGGTGTCGGTAAAATTTGGAAAAACGAAGACTATATGATAGTCATCGACAGAGAACAGCTGTTGATCTCTAACATAAAAGACTTGAATAACATTCAGGAGCAAAGAGCGTTCCGACTGCCAGAAGAAGGCATTTACAACATGGACGAAGGAACCCAAATCAAGATAAGAATCTTCTCGAATATGGGTGACTTCATGCCAAGCAAAGAATCGCAATGCATCACTTTGGATGCTGAAAAAGTCAGTTTTCCCCTCACCTACCGACTGGTAAAAGAAGGCGACAGATTTCAACCTTTCGGCATGAAGGGTAGCAAACTGTTGAGTGACTATATGACCGATAGGAAATTTGACTTTATACAAAAGAAGACACAGCATGTATTAACTGATAGTAAAGGTGAAATCATCTGGCTTATCGGCGAACGTACGTCTGAAAAAACAAAGATTACCGAAACCACCAAGAAAATATTGGAGGTCATCATCAAATGAAAAAGAAAATATTATATATCACAAGTTTAGTTCTCATTCTGCTGGCTGCCGCCAGCACATGGAGCTATTATTGTCTGAACCCATCAAGTGATAGAGTGAACAAGGCAAAAGCAAACATAAAAGTATACAGTCACTATGAATTAATTCAAAATGGAAAAACAATACTCCGGTTCGACGAAGACACTACGACACTGGCTGCCAACTTTATGAATCGTTGGGCGTTGATTCCTTCATGCCAAGGAAGACTTGCCGCCTGCTACAACAACAGCATCAGCCGGAATCACTATCTTGGCAAAGATGCGGATAGCATCTTTAAAGAGAAAGTTGATTCTTTAGACAGTTTGTATAGAGACTCCAAATGGAAAGTTGGAGAACTGAACTATTATATTCACTCTCATTCTGTCCTGGATGCAGGCTACAACTCTATTTGCGCTTATACCCAACACGAACTGGAACTACGCGATTCTGCCAAGAAACTGATTGATTCCCTGAAACATGTACAGAAAAAGGGACATTTCAAGTTGAAACGCTCCATTTCATATCAAGCCTATTATAGAGACGAGAACGGAAAATGGAAGAGCCAGGCATGCAAACTCATCAAAGCAATGAATGGAGAAACTGCACAAGGAAGCCACACATTCCAACTTTCCTCAGAAACAACTCCTGAAGGGGTTAAAGCTATTTCACCTCAACTTGCAGCATCTTTAGCAACAGCTCATGGAGTCACACTTCGACGCTCTATTGATTATACCCTCTTACCTGATTCTCTAGGATATTATCGGGGTACAACCGACAGTATCTATCAACCAAACGGTCATGGATGCTGGCAAGGATACGATGGAACCTATTATGAAGGTTACTGGAAAAACGGGAAACGTGAAGGATTCGGATTCAGCATTGCTCCCAAGAAGCCTTTACGAATAGGCGAATGGAAAAATGACCGCTATAAAGGCGAACGACTCGTATATACATCGGAACGTATTTATGGCATTGATCTGAGCAAATACCAGCATGGAAAAGGCAGAAAAAAATATGCTATCAACTGGAACCGTTTACGCATTACACATCTTGGACGTCTCAGCAAAAAGACAGTGTCAGGAACAGTAAACTTCCCGATTCGCTTCATCTATATCAAGAGTACAGAAGGTAAATCGCTGTTAAATCCATATTATAGAAAAGATTATCGTGATGCAAAAGCACATGGTTACAAGGTTGGAACCTATCACTTCTTTACCACCATAACACCTGCTGCCGAACAGGCACGACACTTTCTGAAACACAGTATCATTAGGAAAGGCGATTTTCCTCCTGTTCTTGATGTTGAACCGCTTCCTAGTCAAATCAAGAAAATGGGAGGGTCTGGAGTATTGTTTGCACGCATTAGAACTTGGCTTAGAATAGTAGAGAGAGCAACAGGTGTTAAGCCTATTCTTTACATCAGCCAAACTTTCGTAAATCGCTATCTGCCAAAGGCTCCCGATCTGAAACATAACTACCAGGTTTGGATTGCACGATATGGAGAGTATAAACCAGACATCCGATTGGTATATTGGCAGCTCTGCCCCGACGGAAGAGTAGCAGGAATACATGGAGAGGTAGACATCAACGTGTTTAACGGATACGATGACGCTTTTCAAAGTTTTGTTAAGAACAAGACGGTAAAATAACCTTTAAATGAATAAGTTAGGTTAATTACGTTAAAGTAAGTTATAAATCTAGTTGCGTATCAATATTTTTATTATCTTTGCGCCAATTGTGCAATGTGTAACTAAGAGGAAAGATAATGAGACAGCTTAAGATACAAAAGAGTATAACCAATCGTAATAGTGAAGCCCTCGACAAATATCTTGTAGAGATAGGTAGAGCCCCTATGGTTTCTATTGATGAAGAAATAGAATTGGCTCAAGCTATCCGCAAGGGAGGTAGAGCTGGCGAAAGAGCAAAAAATAAGTTGATTGAAGCCAACTTACGTTTTGTGGTGTCGGTAGCAAAACAATATCAGCACCAGGGACTCACCTTGACAGACTTGATTGACGAAGGAAACATCGGACTCATCAAAGCTGCGGAACGCTTCGACGAAACACGAGGGTTCAAATTTATCTCATACGCTGTATGGTGGATTCGTCAGAGTATTTTACAGGCAATAGCAGAGCAAAGCCGAATTGTTCGACTTCCTCTCAACCAGGTAGGATCACTCAATAAGGTAAACCAGGAAATTAATAAGTTTGAGCAGGAAAACCAACGTCGTCCAAGCGTTGAAGAACTTGCAGCCAGAACGGGTGTTGACGAGGACAAGATTTCTCAGAGCATGGCTGCCAGTGGTCATCATGTAAGCATCGATGCTCCATTCAGTGATGACGATGACAACTCTATGGCAGATGTAATGGCAAGCGGAGACGATGCCAGAACAGACAAGCAGGTTGACCATGAAAGTATGGCACAAGACCTAAGACAGGTTTTAAAAGTTTGCCTCAAGGATCGCGAACTGAAAATTATCTGCGCATGCTACGGAATTGGGGAAACCGAAAAGGGACTCGAGGAAATTGGTGATAAAATGGGGCTGACCCGTGAGCGAGTTCGCCAAATAAGAGAAAAAAGCATCACCAAACTGAGAGAATCCGGAAAGATAGGAATCCTTATGAAATATCTTGGTTAGGAAAGCTGCTGTCCAAAATATGTGGCATAGTTCTTCTGCCAAGTAACATCTTAACTCATAATAAATGAAGAAATATCAAACACACATCATTTTGACGATTATCTTCTGCATGATGGCTTTTGCAGCACATGCAAGAAGAATGTCACCGAGAGACGCCTTTAGTGACTCGGTGATGTGTTTGGTATTTAAATATTCACAATCTGTTGACACAACAGGTAGAGCTGAGCACAAGAGTTATGCCTACACTAAATTTCAAATCAAAACAAACAAACGTAATGCAACGCTCATGCTAGTACCGACAATGTATGCGGTGGCTCATGGCGGTGGCAGAAGATTCATCAGCGAGTTTTATAACCAAATGACGCTAGACGCAAATGGCAGACCAGTTGCCAAGCGTTTGCTGAACATAAGCACCATTCCGCATAGAAGCAACACATTGTCATCAGTTTTGAAATACATGACTCCAACGGTATATGGAGAAACACTTTTCGAAACTAATATTCTTTCTCCTTTCCACTATAAGAATCGCAGATATTATAAATATGCCGTCACCCAATTACCATTCGGCAAAGCACAAGTCTACGTATATCCACGTCTCAAAAACACCCAAGTTATTGAAGCACGTGCCATTGTTGATTCCCAAAGCGGAAAGATAAGCATGGTAGACTTTGAGGGCGAATATGATATGACCCGTTTCTATATCTCTATTATTATGGGTAAAGACGGATTTGGTTCACTTTCTCCTGCAAGGTGCAGCATGAGAGCCAACTTCAGTTTTATGGGTAACAAGATAACGGGCATGTATACAACTGTATACGGACTGCCGAAAATAGTAAGTGATTCACTCAATAATGTTGCCGACACAGCATTAATGGCAAAAGTGCGCCCTATTGAGTTAAACCAAGATGAGGCTGACATATA
>OQVS01002021.1_pt1 | contig 13429 bp, 12 predicted proteins | sample 1691601 | NCBI WGS metagenome assembly OQVS01 (sample SAMN03418268, study PRJEB22391) | human gut metagenome | biome: human-gut; feature: organic feature; material: feces | host: Homo sapiens | place: Tanzania | collected 2013-01 | reverse complement strand
GAAATTTCTGGTGCCGGATCGTGGGGAAGGGCTTCTGGTCAGTATGCGGATCATCTGCACAGCAGGAAGCCGACAGATTTACAGGCAATCAGGATGAAAGTGAGCTTGAGGCAGGTTTAATGTGGCAGAAGCTGCACCGTGCTTCAAAGATATATGGGATAGAGGCCGACACGACATCATTTGTTACACTTGATGGAAGCATGGAAGTCATGCTTGTGGAGATCACTAACAAGACAGAAGAGGATATGGAGATAGTCCCAATCGGGGCAATCCCAATCTATGGCAGAAGTGCTGACAATATCAGGGATCACAGACATGTGACATCGCTTTTGCACAGAATAGAAACCACGCAATACGGCATTGAGGTTACACCTGTTCTCTCATTTGATGAGCGTGGGCACCAAAAAAACGATATAAGCTATTTCGTATATGGATCATCCGGAAACGGAGAAAGTCCTGAGAGCTTCTATCCTGCAGTTGAGCAGTTTATAGGAGAGGGAGGCTCTTTCCTTGTTCCTGAGGCAGTCAGAACTGAAAAAGCAGGAGCAAAGGCTGGAGAAAAATTTCAGGGAAAAGAAGCAGTCGGAGCAATAAAATTTGCAAACCGTGTAATAAAACCGCGGGAGAAGGTAAGCTATATCATGCTTGCAGGTCTTACGGAAAAGGAAAATGACATAAATGCCATTACCGGACGGTACCGCAGTGCATTTGAAGTAAAAGAAGAACTAAATATAGTAAAAAGACACTGGATAGACAAGGTAAATATTGATTTTGAGACAGGAAATACAGATGAGGACAATTATCTGAAATGGATATGCTTTCAACCTATCTTACGAAGAATATACGGCTGTTCATTCCTTCCGCATCATGATTATGGAAAGGGTGGAAGAGGCTGGAGAGATCTATGGCAGGACTGTCTTGCACTTTTACTTATGGAGCCTTCGGATGTCCGCAGGATGATCGTAAATAATTATGGTGGTGTGAGAATTGACGGGACCAATGCGACTATTATAGGAAACGAGCCGGGCGAGTTTATCGCTGACAGAAATAACATCACACGAGTATGGATGGATCACGCATTCTGGCCATTTGTCACCACAAAGCTCTATATAGACCAGACAGGGGATACGGATGTGCTTTTTGAGCGTACGGCGTACTTCAAGGATTATCAGTCCATGAGAGGTACAAGCCATGATGAAGCATGGAATACTTCATATGGTAACAAGCAAAGGACAGCAGGCGGTCAGATATATTTTGGAACGGTTTTAGAGCATATTCTGCTACAAAATCTGTGCGCTTTCTATGATGTGGGAGATCACAACGAGATGAAGCTGCACGGTGCAGATTGGAACGATGCGCTCGATATGGCATGGGACAAAGGTGAAAGCGTTGCGTTTACATGTGCTTATGCCGGAAATCTGCTTGACATCGCAAAATGCTTAAGAGATGTTGAAAAAGTAAGTGGAATAAGCAAAATAGAAGTATTAAAGGAGCTTGAAATACTTCTTGCTGATGACGAAACACTTTACAACAGTCCTGACCAAAAGCAGGAGCTTCTCATGAGCTACGCAAAAGAGTGCGAGAACTGCACAAGCGGAAGCACTGTTCTTGTCTCAATAGCTGCGATTTGCGAAAATCTGGAGCATAAGGCTGAGTGGATGATGAAAAACATCCGCGAAAACGAATGGATAGCAGATGGCACGGATGGAGGCTGGTTCAACGGATATTATGACAATAACGGCAGACCGGTGGAACGATGTGAGCATGGAGATGTACGCATGATGCTTACAGGACAGGTATTTGCTATCATGAGCGGAACCGCAAAAAAAGAGCAGATTAAGGCAATCTGTAATAGCGCAGACAAATATCTGTTTGATGAAAAAGCCGGTGGCTACAGACTAAACACTGATTTTAAGGAAGAGAAGTTTGACCTTGGAAGAATGTTTGGATTTGCATATGGTGAAAAAGAAAATGGTGCTGTATTTTCGCATATGGCTGTAATGTATGCCAATGCGCTCTATAAACAGGGCTTTATAAAAGAGGGTTACAAGGTATTAAAGACGCTTCTTGATACTGCGATGGACTTTGACCGAAGCAGGATGTATCCGGGAGTACCGGAGTATTTTGACAATGATGGAAGAGGTCTGTACTCATACCTTACAGGTGCCGCAAGCTGGTATATGCTTACTATGATAACATCTGTATACGGAGTCCATGGAGAGCTTGGAGATCTTGTTATTGAGCCAGCACTCATGCCACAGCAGTATAACGAAAACGGCGATGCAAAGGTTTCGTTAGAATTTGCAGGTCATGGATTTGATATTTCAGTTCACAATCCTGACAGGATTGCACCGGAGTATGCACAGATCAAGCGTGCGCTTTGTGATGGAGTAAAGGTGGAAACTGTAACAGAAAACAGCGTGCGTATTCCAAAGCATGCTATTGAAATGCTTTCTACAGACAAATGCCATACGGTTGAGCTATACATAGAGTGATAGTTTATAAAATTAATAGCGTTTGATATCGTATCATTGGGGTATCAGCTAAATAAAAATTCCCACGCATGTTTGTGTGGGAATTTTTGTGCATAGTACAAGGCTTTTGGCATCAGGCTACCACATGGATTTGTAGTACCTGTCGCGATATTTCTTTGGGGTAAGTCCCGTAAAGCTTTCGAATATCTGGATAAAGTGGCTCTGTGATGAAAATGACAGGTAGTTGGCTATATCTATGATCGGCTTATCTGAGTATTTGAGCAGGTGAGTTGCTTTTTCTATTTTCTTTTCCCTTATATAATCACTTATCGAAACGCCGAGATTCTGCTTGAATACCCTTGAAAGATAGCTCTCGGAAAGACCTGTGTATGCAGCCAGATCAGCTATTGTGATACGCTCTTTTATATGACTGTATATATAGTCAACACACTGGGTAACAGGCTTTGAGAGGATAGATGATTTCTTCTGCAGCACCATCTTACCTGTGAAATCCTTTGCCATCTCGTGATGCAGGTCAGCAACCTGGCGTACGGTGGAGCAGGTGTCCATCTTAAGTATATAGAAGTCACTCAGACGGTATGCCTGCTCAGGCTCGAGTCCTCCATCAATACAGTATCTTGTGATCATGGCGGTTGTGACAACAAAGTGATACTTGATATTCTGTAAAGTATTTCTGGACAATACACCTGTTCCGTCGAGGTTTATAAATTCATCTTCTTTACAGTTTTTTATTACGTATTCCATATCCCCGGTTTTGACTGCGTTATAAAAACTATATTCAACACTTGGAGCACGATGCTGTGTTTCGCTCTCGCTGTCAACAAATTCTGTGTCATACCATTCTTTTGAAAGTGCCATAAAGTTCTCCTTTGTAACAAAATATTAGATTTATGTCATCTTTTTATTATTATGACATGAATCTGATATTTTTACAATTGATTTAATATAAACGAAAACGGTTAAGGAGTAATATTACAACTGTAAACGAGATATCCAATTAATAAATAAGAAGATATCAAAACAGTTTCTAGGGAGGAAATGAAAAATGAAACAGAAAGTGATTAGCACAATGCTGTTACTGTCTATGGGGGCAACACTCCTTGCAGGATGTGGATCAACAGCAGGAAACGGAACAGAAGGCGGAGCAGGAGCTTCCAATTCAGGAGAGGGAAAGGTTATCAATATCTGTTCGTGGAACGATGAGTTTCGAACAAGAGTTGAGGCTGTTTACCCGGAGGTTAAAGAAACTTCTAAAGATGGTACAATTACATATCTCAAGGATGGCACAGAAATCCATTGGATAGTAAATCCTAACCAGGATGGTGTTTACCAGCAGAAGCTTGATGAAGCTCTTTCAAATCAGGCAAGTGCAGCAACAGATGACAAGATTGATATCTTCTTATCAGAGACAGATTACGTATTCAAATATACAGATAAAGATGCAGACGTAGCAATGCCTCTTAAGGATCTTGGAATTGATTGTGACAAAGAATTTGCTGATCAGTACGATTTCACAAGAACAACAGCTTCTGATTCAGACGGAGTGCAGAGAGGTTCAACATGGCAGTGCTGTCCTGGACTTTTAGTTTACCGCCGCGATATTGCAAAGGATGTATTCGGAACAGATGATCCTGAAGCAATCGGTGAGAAGACAAAGGATTGGGATACATTAAAGGCTACAGCAGCAGAGCTAAAGGCAAAGGGATACTACACATTCTCTTCTTACGCTGATACATTCCGTTTATATGGAAACTCAATCGACAACTCATGGGTACAGCCTGGAGCAGATGAGGTTGTAGTGGACAAGAAGATCACAAACTGGGTAGACGATTCAAAAGAGTGGCTTGATGCAGGATATGTTGATGCTAACATTAAAGGCCAGTGGAATGATGACTGGAACAAAGCAATGGGTTCTGAGTCAAAGGTATTTGCATTCCTCTTCCCGGCATGGGGAATCGATTTCACACTTGCACCAAACTGGGATGGAGCAGAAGGATCATGGGCTGTTACAACACCACCACAGGAGTATAACTGGGGCGGCTCTTACATCCATGCAGCAACAGGAACAGATAACCCTGAGCATGTTAAGGATATCATCCTTGCTTTAACAGCAAATAAAGACAACTTACTCAAGATCTCTAAGGATTACTCTGATTTCACAAATACAAAATCAGGAATGCAGGAAGCAGCAAAAGATGATTCATTCGCATCTGATTTCCTTGGCGGACAGAATCCATTTGCTTACTTTGCACCGGTAGCTGAGAATATCAAGATCGCACCTCTTTCAGCATATGATCAGGGATGTGTAGAGCTCATCCAGAACTCATTCAGCGATTACTTACAGGGAAATGTTGATTACGATAAGGCTAAGACAAACTTTGAGACAGCAATTGTAGAGCGTTATCCTGATATCAAAAAGGTTACATGGCCAGAATAAGATAATTAAAACACCATGCGGAGCCTTCGGGCTTCGCAGAGGTGACTCTGGTAGAAAGGAATTTGGCTCATGAAGAAGAAAAGAAAGAGCGTAAGCTATGCAAAATGGGGATATGTCTTTATTCTTCCGTTTTTCATAACATATTTTATTTTTTCTCTGATTCCGTTAGCAGATACGGTAAGGTTTAGTTTTTATGAATACTATAGATCCGGAATCAAAGAAATAGGACCGAATTTTGTGGGATGGGCTAACTATGCCGAGCTTCTTAAATCGGATATGATCGCATATGGTAAGAATACTCTTATCCTATGGATTATCGGATTTATTCCACAGATCGTGGTTGCACTTATTTTAGCAAACTGGTTCACTGATGCCAGATTAAAAATTCACAAATTACAGTTTTTTAAGGTAGTAATTTATCTGCCAAACCTGATTATGGCATCTGCATTTGCACTTTTGTTCTTTACGCTGTTCTCGAACAGTGGTCCTGTGAACTCAATCCTGCAGTCTATGGGAGTAATCAGCAAGCCTATCGACTTTATGGGAAGTGTATTTGGAACCAGATCGCTCATCGGCTTCATGAACTTCCTTATGTGGTTCGGTAATACGACCATTATGCTCATGGCAGCAGTCATGGGTATCAGTACAGAGATATTTGAGGCGGCGGATCTGGATGGATGTAATGCATTGCAGAGATTCTTCTATATAACTTTACCTAGCATACGACCAATACTTGCATATACACTCATCACATCAATCATCGGTGGACTCCAGATGTTCGATGTACCTCAGATTCTGACAAACGGACAGGGAAATCCGGACAGAACGTCAATGACACTTATCATGTTCCTAAACAACCATTTAAAGAGTAAGAACTATGGTATGGCCGGAGCATTGTCAGTATATCTGTTTATAGTCAGCGCAATTCTGTGCTTCATCGTATACAGAATGACAAATGACAGCGATCCAGACGGATCAAAGGCAGCAGCAAAGCGAGCTGCAAAACAAGCTAAAAGAAAGAAAAAGGAGGCGGCTAAATAATGAAACCAAAACATAAAATTAATGTCCGCAGTATTATAGCGCATATAGTTTTGATAGTATTATCATTTTTATGCCTGTTCTTCTTTGTAATACTTATAATCAATGCGACTAGGTCGCATGCACAGCTGCAGAAGGAGTTATTCACTTTGACCCTTGGTGGAATATGTCTGCACAGAATCAGGCAACGGATAGAGCATATCGTATTGGTCAGAAAAATAAGGTGTTTGTATATAAGTTGATCATGGCTGATTCTATTGAAGAAAAGATTCAGACATTGCAGGCTGCAAAGAAGGATCTTGCTGATCGTTTTGTGGAAGGTAATAGTGGTTCTATTACGACAATGAGTGGTGAAGAAATCATGAGTCTATTTAGCGAGGATTGATATGAAAAAGATGACTATGGCCGATATTGCGAAAGAAGCAGGTGTGTCTAAGACAACTGTTTCTCGCTATTATAATGGTGGCTATGTAAAAGAAGAAACACGTCAGAAAATAGAAAAGATTGTGAAAGAGTATGGTCAGATGCCCAGTGGCAAAGATCTTTTCAAGCTGTGTGAGAAGCAGGAGGCTCCGGCTGACGCAGACCTTTCGAACTATGAGTCTCACTACAAGAACTTTATCTCTAGCGGATTGAAGTTGGCTTTGGAGAAGACCGTCGCCACGGTTACCTACATATACAGAGAATTTACCGATTTGTGCAAGACCCGAGTTTTCCGCACCGACCACGAAGCTGCCATCATTTATCATTACATCAAAAGAAGATTTGATGAGCATACGCTACCCGGTCATCTGAAGCATGTAGCCAAGGTGCAGAAGCGTCATCTGAAAGAGAGAAGAATAGAGATTACCACTTTGAGTTTACAGAAAGTGATGAGTGAAGTAGAGGGGAAATTCAACAATTATACGCTTTGTTCTGTCTGGTTCAATAATGTGGAGGATGAGGAGAATGAGGAGGAGCTTGTCCACATGCTTGTAAGAGAGGAGGCTTCGCCCGGGGATTTTGAAAATCTGTTTATGTATCAGGGTGAGCATGATATGTTGGCGGTAGAAATAGCCAGGGCTGATGAGTATGAGCGAAATGGCGATTCTTTCTTTGCCAACTGGGTAGATCCTGCCAAGCTGAAGAAGAGGCTGGAGTTCTGGTTAAAGGGCAACATCACGAAGCAGCAGGACTGGTACATTGTGTGGTGTCTGATGAAATATACGTTCCACATGGTGAAGGAGGATAAGGACAAGTCAGCCTTTGCCGCCCGCATGAACCTGATGTTTCCGGAAGTAGAAAAGAGGTGCGTGGTGGAGTCGTTCCGCAAGCAGGAAACGCAGATGAACCACAACCACCCCTTTGATGAGTGGCTTGCAGATTCCGATCCCGATTATCATACCGCCCAGGATCTGTATTATAAGCTGGAGAATAAGGATGGGTATATGAGAAGTTTTTGAGAGAGAAGATTGGAGGGAAATGCTTAGAGAGGTGGAAGAGCCCCGCCTCTCTAAGTGTTTAGTGTTCATAATTATGAAAAATGCATAATACTCTCTAGAATTCTCGGAAGTTGGATTCGCGCATCCTCTATGGATTGTTTACATCTCTTTGTTGGGTTACGATATGGGTACGAAGTCATAACCTCATCATAAACATCGACCATGTCTTTATCTACTGTAATATACCTCCCAAACTTGTATCGACTATTTTCATTTTTTAAGCCAGCTAGGAATATTACAAGAGCTATTAGCTTATCTGTAAGTTGCGAATATCCTAGTTTGTGGCTAAATTCACCTATACTTATATATGCGTCTCCATAATCACAATTAATGATATAGGTTCCCTTTTTAAAAGCTCGCTTCATTAGAATGTCATAGTCAGCAAGCATTTCTTCACTAAACCCATAGTCTGAATGAAATTCTCGGGTTATGTCTTCGAACCCTGCATTTAGCAATATTCGAAAGAATCTTACTCTTGTTTTTTTTAATTCATTTGTTGTATCCATAATAATTAATATTATTTATTTGCTATTTTTTCATGAAAAGCCACACCATTAATGCTAACCATCCATTCTGTAACGCAACTCTGTATGCAGCAGGGCTACCTTTTTTAAATGCACTACGAGACTCATACTTATGTGATTCTATGAATACATTTTCACGTGACCATTTATAATTATAGCTCTTTGGGCGCTTTAGCCATGTCATTTCTTCTATCCACCCATTATCTATAGAAGCCCTATAAGCACCAGGATTCCCCCATCTGAACTCGTTGCGTGAAGAGTATTTATGAGATTCATCCAATGTATTCTGTTTATTTTGCCAATAGCCCTTAGGCTTTACATTAGAAACGAACCAATTCATCTCTTCTATCCATTTGTATTTTACAGCTTTTGAATATGCAGTTGGCGCCATCTTTTTAAATTCCATTTTAGTTGAATATTTGGCACCTTCTTCGAATACACGTTCTTTTGTCCAATAGCCTTGTTCTCTCACTTTAGTTTTTATCCAAGGCATTTTTTCCCATAGATTGTGTTTTAATGCATAATCATACGCAGCATGACAACCTTTGCGGAAATCAGTTCTCGTTGAATACTTTTTAGATTCTTCTATGACATGTTCTTCATTTTGCCAATAACCTTGAACGGCTTGATCATGAGCTAGCCATGTCATTTCAGATTCCCATTTATGTTTCCTTGCAGAATAATGAGCAGCAGATGACTTCCAAAAGAATTCATTCCAAGTTTTATATTTCTTCGATTCTTCAAAGACATGTTCTTTTACATTCCACCAACGAGGCGGTTTTCTTTTGCTGTAGAACCATGGAAATGTTTCTTTATTCATCATCTTGTATTTAAGAGCTGCATCATAAGCACCTGCAGCTTTTGTAAAAAACTCTGTAGGCGTTTTATATTTTTCTGCTTCTTTTATTACTTTATTTCTTGTCCACTTATATACGAGACTACCCAAAGAGCCAATATTCTCACCAGTAGCATTGATATTATTAAGCAATGTATAATGGAGAATATCTCTGTAATAAAGGGATTGTATTCGCTCTTCACGCTGTCTTTCTATGATAGTAAGTCCTTCTCTCAATATTTTATATTTAGGGACATTTTTACCTTCGTTTGCGAAATATTTAAACACAGAATCATTACTATTAGTTCTGTGTTCGTAATCCCTGCGGTCAATATTGTTGGTGGCTCCTACATAAGCATATTTCTTGTCCTCATCAATATAAACATAAATCTTATGTATAGGTCCTTGTATGGCACGTTCATACCCCTTTGGCTGGAACCACGTCATTTCTATAAGCCACCCGTTTTTCCATGCGGTAGCATAAGCAGAAGGAGCTTTACGGCTAAAATCACTTTTATACTTATATTTTTTGGCTTCTTTGAAGACAGTCTCCTTATTTTTCCAATGCCCTTTTTTTATACGATTTGCTTTCTTTAGCCAAGTCATTTGATCTAGCCAATTGTTATCGCTTGCTGTCTTGTAAGCAAGGTAATTTGCATCACAAAACTCTTTTACTGATTGATAATTATGGGATTCCTCAAAGACATTTTCTTTGATTTTCCAATATCCATCAGGTTTGCGTTCTGCTTTCGCAAGCCAAGTCATTTCATCCAGCCATCCGTTATCCTTAGCTAAATTATAAGCAGTATAACATGCTTCTCTGAATTCTTTTAAAGTTTTATACTTATGAGATTCATTAAAGATATTCTCTCTTGATTGCCAAAACCCACGTACAGCCCTTGTTCTTTTAAGCCAAGTCATTTCGTCAAGCCACCTTTTTTTTCTTGCAACTGCATATGCTGACGCATTTTTGCGGTTGAAATCACTAAAGAACGAATATTTTTTTGATTCTTCAAAAACTGCATCTTTCGTCCATTTGTTTGGTTTTGGTGCAGGGTGAACCAACCAAGTCATTTCGTCTAACCAACCATTTATATATGCAATATGGAATGCGCCAGAACTCCCCTTTTTGAATTCTGATCTTGAAGAATACTTTTTGCTTTCTTCAAATACATTTTCCCTTGTCCACTTTCTTGCCATATCTCTATATTTTTTATTTTATCAAAGATAATTATTTGCTTGCAAAGATATATAAAAATCCACAATAATGCAAATGATAGCGTCGTTATCAATGTATTTTAACTTTATTTATATGCTTATGCTATTTTGTGTAGCTTTTTATGGGATAGTTACATTATAACAAGTCTGTGTTTAATAATGTTAAGTTGAAACGTAATGGAACTTTTTTCTATCAAACTAGCTTGATTATCAAAAAAATGAATTACCTTTGCAGTGAGCTTTGTAGGATGGTTTATTAACTGCTTCTGGAGCTACAATCGGTTAAGATTAATAAAACTATTCTATAACATAAAATAATGTGATTATGAAGAAACGTATTATTTTGGCGATTATGACAGTCGCAATGAGTATGAGTATGAGTGCGCAGGTACAATTCTCTAGATTTAAGTATTACGTTGCAAATATCATGGACTTTAGCCATCTTCAGTTGGAAGCGAAGTTTAAGGTAACTGGTGAAAGAAATATAAAGTATTTGCATGTATTTTACTCTCCTCTTAATAGTGTAGGAGATGCTATTGTTGATGAGGATGGTCACAAATATTTTCATATATATTGTACTGGCCCTTTTGAACCAAAGAATAGTTATACAAAACATTTTGATCCTTATTTTTTTGTTGGTAAAAAGCCATCTCCATTTCCTTCCAAGATAGTCATCGATTACATGGGCGGAGGTAGTGATACAATCCAAATAACAAAGGATAATATTAAGAAATATTTTCCATGTGTTAAATGGGTAGATGTTGATTATAATAGAAAATTTTAGTTATATAATTGAATAATTGTTTTTGATAAATGAGCATGAAGAAATTTTTTGCAATTTTATTCTTTTGTCTTTTAGTGGCCACTTTCTGTCAAGCTCAGGCTAAGGTAGAGAAAGCAGAATGTGATACTACTAATTATAATCTCACAATGGTATTATCATGTCCACAATCAAAAGATGTATTATACCGTTCTGCAAAAGAATGGCTTGCTTCTCATATTCCAGGTTTCCAACAGAAATTACAGTATGATGATAAGGAGTATGGTACAATAAAGTTTAGAAATTCAACATATCTCTCTTCTAAGATGAATTATCGTCAAAAGACCACAATTGATATGACTGGTACTATTGATTATATGGTTACAATCAATATCAAAGATGGTAGATTCAGAGTAAAGTCTGAAGATGCTTTTGCAAATTGGCAAGAATCTTTTATGTTCAATGGTACAAGGCAGTATAATGGTAGTAAAAGACTTGAATTGAAAAACTTTTTAATGTGGCCCCGAGATGTAAACGCTGCCAAATCACATTACAGTGATGTTGGAAAAATTGCTGATGGTATTTGGATGACTGTCCAAGAAATAGAAAAAGATGATTTTTAATTATTTGGAAAAATATCGAAAGAGTATTCTTTGTGTTTAGATTGGATAAGTTATGTATAATGCTTCAATTTTATTTTTAATATGGATGACGAAAGAAAATATAAAATTTCTTCAATGGTAGGTACTACAGTGCTCTTTGGTTCCTGCATTGGGATGAGTTATTATAACGATGAAGAACCTGAAGGCTATGAAAGCATTCATGAAAAGTTGTCTATGGATACTGTTATCACCAGCAGTTTGATCACGGGGATAGTGTTGGCTATAATGACATGGTTGCTTCTAACTTATTGGGATTGTTTTAAAAAGGCAAAAGAAAAAGAAGATGCAACAACATGGGATCTTTTTAAGAAGGACGTATTCTGTAAAGACACTTTGTGGACATTGGCAATTCTGATAGTTGTTTCAGTTCTAATGGTATTTTTGGGAATGGCGTTTATCGGATTGGCTATATTCTTTATACCTTTATTAAAGGGAAGATTTAAATGATGGCAGAATATTAATTCTGCCATCATCAACATATTTCAACAATTAAGTTTATCAAAGAAATGAGCGGACAAATACTTTCAATGCGCCTGGAACAAACAGAAGTATAAGTAATAAAACTGGGCAAAAGATAATAACGCCAACGATTATTACCATAACAGCAATTATTGCCAGCACATTCTTTCCACTATCTACTTCTTTCTTTTCGCTGATTTCGTTTGATGGCATTTCCTTGTGAAAAGTATATTTTTTGTTCGCTATTTTGTTGTCAACCAACCACGACGCTATAGAATTAACGTCAATTTTCTTGCATCCTTCTGGCAAAGTTTTGAGCGTATTCTCGGAGACTTTTTCACCAATGATTACAGCCGTATAAGAATCACTTTCAGTAACCTTATAGCCGGCTTTCAGCAACATATTTATCATTTTGTCTTGCGTGCCTATATGGACCTCATAAATTCTATCTAAGATATCTACACCTTCACCCTCAGCCTCTTTATCCAAAACACGATCAGGCATTCTTCCGATTATTCGGATGATGTCTTTTTCTTTGGATAAGTCTCTAACACTATCCATAATCATAAAAGTTGTTGTTAATCATCAAACGGATAAGTTTCGTCATAAATATCGCTCAGTAACTTACCTTCATAAAGCCAATGCGCACATGGAGCAATATGCTTAGACTTATAACCTTTAAGTTGAGCAGACAAAGCACTTAAAGAGGTTTCTTCATCCTTATATTTTATCTTGCGGTCGGAAATGATAACCACTTTAATTTTGGGGTCATCCTTCCAGGTCAACACGTCACCTATGTTTAGTCCCATCTCTGTAAAATTCAATGATGGGCGTTTCGACGTAGCCTTTAATGAAGCAGCCTTATCCTCTTCAGATAAATCATTCTCCATTTCGTCAACCACGCTTTCGGTAATATCCTCTTGGTTGAATAATTCAAGGATAGCTTGGGCTTGAACAACCTTTATACGGAAGAATTCACGAGTAGCGTTGACACGGTTAGGCTCGAAAGCCTTATGAAGGGCATTCTCAATTTTCAGACAATCATTTTTATCAACCTTGCAGGCATATTGACATTCAAATGGTACGGGAACACCAGTAGTATAGAGTTCCTTCATTCTCTTATCAATATCTTCCTGTGCCGTCATTCCGATCTTTACGAGACCAGGCATTACGGGGTTTGTTAGTAAATACACGATTCCGTATTCCTTTGACATTATTATTCACCTTATTAATTATTATTCTCGTTTCCCAACTCCAAGTGTGATGATTGGGAGAGTTTCCCTATACGTCGTTCTTGTCAGTTGTATGATAGCACCAACATGAAGTGAAAGCTATAATCATTTTAGTTTCTCAATCTCACTTTTTGGCAAATCTGTTATTTGCATAACTGTTTCCATATCCATGCCAGCATCCAACATCTTTTTTGCTATTTGGATAGCCTTCCAGTTTTTACCTTCCTCACGACCCTTTTCCAAAGCCGTATCTATAGAGTTCTTGACATCACGATAAGCCTTCAAACT
>OQVS01002017.1_pt1 | contig 13437 bp, 11 predicted proteins | sample 1691601 | NCBI WGS metagenome assembly OQVS01 (sample SAMN03418268, study PRJEB22391) | human gut metagenome | biome: human-gut; feature: organic feature; material: feces | host: Homo sapiens | place: Tanzania | collected 2013-01 | reverse complement strand
TCGGCCATCTTATCTACAATAGTGCGAATGACTTTACGCTTTGTACGAATCTTATATCTTGGAATCAGACGGCCCTGATTATCCATGTTAAGAAGTGGGCAGATATTTAAGACACCTCCGATAGCACCTGCTGTTTTGGAAATGCGTCCGCCCTTTACGTAAAATGTAAGATCGGTAGAAAAGAACCAGTGATGTACGTTGAGACGGTGCTTTTCAGCATAGCGGAAAACCTCGTCCAGAGAGTTCCCCTCGTCGCGAAGATCGGCAAGTTTATCCATTAAAAGTCCATATCCGGAAGATGCACCGAGAGAATCTACGATCAGGATCCTGCGGTCAGGATAACGTTCTTCAAGATTCTCTTTTGCAATCATTGCAGAATTAATTACTCCTGAAATTCCGGATGAAAGTGTGATATGCAGGATGTCTTTTCCTGCTTTAAGGAAAGGTTCGAAATATTCTTCAAATTCTTCGGCATTGACCTGTGAAGTCTTCGTATCGGCTCCGGCCGCCATAGCTGCATAGAATTGATCGAATGGGATAGATTTTCCAAGATCGTCTGCGTATTCTTTGCCATTCAGCTCAAAGTGAAAACAGATGTAAGATATGTCGCGTGCTTTAAAATGTTCTTCAGTAAGATCTGCTGTTGAACAGCAGCTGATAATATAATCCCTCATAATGTTCAAGTCCTTCCTTAATATATCTGGAATACTAATCTATACTCCAAGTGATAAAAATTGTATCATTTTCTCAGATTAAATTCAATATTTACAGGGGAAAGAAGGAGAAAAAGGTGAAATTGTTGCGGAAATTCGTGGTACAATATTCATGCGTTAGAAGTACTGCATAAAGAATACAGTAGAAGCGTATAAGAAGTAATAGATATCTGTAAGAGGATATCTGGAAAATAAAAAAGATACAGGGAAAGCATATGAGTAAAAAGAATGATACAGATAACCATATAGAAATAGAAAAAAGGAAAAGCATGTTAACAGATTGCGTACTGTGCCCAAGGAATTGTCACGCAGACCGTATAAACGGCCGACGGGGAAGATGTCATGAGACCGCGGAAATCGTGGTGGCAAGGGCTGCGCTGCATATGTGGGAAGAACCTTGCATATCCGGAGATGCTGGCTCAGGAGCCGTATTCTTTTCCGGCTGCCCGATGGGCTGCGTTTTTTGTCAGAACCATAATATAGCCGAAGCAAAAGCAGGAAAGACAATTACGGTAGAAAGACTGTCAGAAATATTCCTGGAACTGCAGGAAAAAGGGGCAGCCAATATCAATCTCGTAACGCCGACGCATTATGTTTTGCAGATCATAGAAGCGTTAGATCTGGCAAGAAAAGAAGGTCTGTCTCTTCCTATTGTCTACAATACGAGCGGCTATGAAAAGCCGGAGACGATACGAATGCTGGATGGATACGTAGACGTCTATCTTCCGGATTTTAAATACATGGAATCAGAACTTGCGGCAGCATATTCCGGGGCACCCGATTATCCGAAATATGCGAAAGCAGCCTTAAAAGAAATGCTGCATCAGACGGGAAACATTCAGATTGATAAAGACACCGGTATGATACAAAAAGGCGTGATTGTAAGACATCTGGTACTTCCGGGACATGTGAAAAACTCTAAAGCAGTCATAAAATATCTGCTCGAAACCTATCAAGACCAGATCCTGATCAGCATCATGAATCAATACACCCCAATGCCGCAAGTGTCAGGAGATCCATTACTCAGCCGTAAAGTTACAAAAAGAGAGACGAAAATGACGTTAATTTATAAATTATTCCTAAAATATTTGTGGGTTACGGATAAAAGACGTAACTTCGCGTTCGGAATTCAATAACTTAAACCAATAGATACATGAAAAAGTACAATTTTAATGCAGGACCATCAATTCTCCCAAGAGAAGTGATTGAAAACACAGCGAAACAGATTCTTGACTTTAACGGCATCGGCTTGTCGCTTGCTGAAATTAGTCATCGTTCAAAGGACTTCCAGCCGGTTATTGACGAGGCTGTTGCTCTTATCAAAGAGCTTCTGAAGGTTCCAGAGGGCTACTCGGTTATCTTCCTTGGCGGCGGAGCTTCATTGGAGTTCTGCATGATTCCGTACAATTTCCTTGTTAAGAAGGCTGCTTATCTGAACACAGGTACTTGGGCAAAGAAGGCACTTAAGGAAGCAAAGCTCTTCGGTGAGACCGTAGAGGTGGCTTCTTCTGCAGATGCAAACTTCACATTCATTCCGAAGGATTGGACTTGCCCAGAGGATTGCGACTATCTCCACGTGACAACAAATAACACTATCTACGGTACTGAGATGCGTGAGGATGTTGACGCTCCTGTTCCATTGATTGGCGATATGTCTTCTGATATCTTCAGCCGTCCTGTTGACGTGGCTAAGTACGACTGCATCTATGCAGGTGCACAGAAGAACCTCTCTATGGCTGGTGTGACTCTCTTGATTATCAAGGATTCTGCTCTCGGCAAGGTTCAGCGTACTATTCCTACAATGCTTGACTATAGAACTCACATTGAGAAGGGTAGTATGTTCAATACTCCTCCAGTATTGCCTATCTACACAGCTCTTGAGACATTGCGTTGGATCAAGAAGAACGGTGGTGTAGAGGAGATGGACAGAAGAGCTCACGAGCGCGCAGACCTTCTCTATGCAGAAATAGACCGCAACAAACTGTTCCGTGGTACTGTAGCTAAGGAAGACCGTTCTCTGATGAACATCTGCTTCGTTATGAACGACGAGTACAAGGATCTTGAGAAGCCATTCTTCGAGTATGCTACAGCACAGGGTATGGTTGGCATCAAGGGTCACCGTTCGGTAGGTGGTTTCCGTGCAAGCTGCTACAATGCTATGAGTGTAGAGGGTGTTAAGGCTCTTATCAAGTGTATGCAGGAGTTTGAGGCTCAGCACTAAATCATTCAATATATCATTGATGAAATTGATAAAGCAATAACTGAGATTCTATCAGATACCCTTGAATGGGGAAACAGTGATGATTAAATAATGAGTTGATGCAGTTTTGCCTTATATATTCGGGTGATTCCGATGTGAGGAATGTGTCAATTTGTTCTTTAATCATCACTTCATAGAATCGAGTTTAGCAAATTAACAAAAATCACCAATAACTTTAAAAACATTTTATTACTATGAAAGTACTTGTTGCTACAGAAAAACCGTTTGCTCCCGTTGCAGTAAATGGAATAAGAGAAGAAATTGAAAAGGCAGGCAATGAACTCGTTCTGCTTGAAAAATATACAGACAAGGCACAGCTGCTTGAGGCTGTTGGTACAGCTGACGCTCTGATTGTACGCTCTGACAAGATAACTCCCGAGGTTCTTGATGCAGCTAAGGAACTGAAAATAGTGGTTCGTGCAGGTGCCGGCTACGATAACATTGATACAGCATACGCTAAGGAGAAGAACGTTGTTGTAGAGAATACGCCGGGTCAGAACTCAAATGCCGTTGCTGAGCTTGTGTTCGGTCTTATGGTATTTGCGGTGCGCAATTTCTACAATGGAAAGGCTGGCACAGAACTGATGGGCAAAAAGCTTGGTATCTTGGCATTCGGTAACGTTGGTCGCAACGTGGCTCGTATCGCTAAGGGCTTCGGTATGGAGGTTTACGCATACGATGCATTCTGCCCGAAAGAGGCTATTGAACAGGCTGGCGTAAAGGCTGTAGACAATCAGGAAGCTCTCTTTGAGCAGTGCGACGTTGTTTCGCTTCACATCCCTGCAACACCGGAGACAAAGCAGAGCATCAATGCTGCTCTTGTTTCAAAGATGCAGAAGGGGGCTATCCTCGTGAATACAGCACGCAAGGAGGTTATCAACGAAGAGGAGTTGCTGGGGCTTATGCAGGAGCGTACAGACCTGAAATATGTTACCGACATCAAGCCTGATATGGACGCAGAATTTGCAGAGAAGCTTGAGGGCAGATATTTCAGCACACCTAAGAAGATGGGTGCTCAGACAGCTGAGGCTAACATAAACGCTGGTATCGCAGCAGCAAAGCAGATAAATGCTTTCTTTAACGATGGCTGCACAAAGTTCCAGGTTAACAAGTAATTAAAATCGCGATAAGGTCCAGGAAAAGATATTGCAGAATGTCTTTTTCTGGACTGTTGCGTAAAAAAATAAACATCTTAATCTAACGAGAAAAAACTATGGCAACTGTAAAACCATTCAGAGGGTTCCGTCCTCCAAAGAATCTTGTAGAACAGGTAGAGTCACGCCCGTACGATGTGCTAAACTCAGAAGAGGCAAGGGTAGAGGCTGGCGATAATGAGAAGAGCCTGTATCACATCATAAAACCGGAGATTGATTTCGAGCCGGGAACAAGCGAGTATGACCCTCGCGTTTATGAGAAGGCAGCTGAGAATTTCAAGAAGTTCAAGGATAACGGCTGGCTTGTTCAGGATGATGAAGACCACTATTATATTTATGCCCAGACAATGAACGGCAAAACACAGTATGGTATTGTGGTTGGTGCTTATGTTGAAGACTATATGAACGGCACTATCAAGAAACATGAGCTGACACGTCGCGACAAGGAAGAGGACAGAATGAAGCATGTTCGTGTGAACAATGCAAACATGGAGCCTGTATTCTTTGCTTATCCCGACAACGAGAAGCTTAATGCTCTGATTAACAAGTATGCTGCAACCGAGCCTGAGTACGACTTTATTGCCCCTATCGACGGATTCGGTCATAAGTTCTGGGTTATCTCAGACAAGGCAGATTTGAAGCTTGTGACTGACGAGTTTGCAGCAATGCCGGCTTTGTATATTGCTGACGGACACCATCGTTCGGCTGCTGCAGCTCTCGTAGGAGCAGAAAAGGCTAAGCAGAATCCTAATCACAAGGGTGACGAGGAATACAACTATTTCATGGCTGTTTGCTTCCAGGCTTCACAGCTCACTATCCTCGACTACAACAGAGTTGTTACAGACCTTAACGGTTATTCTTCAGAGGATTTTCTGAAGGCTCTCGACAAGAACTTCATCGTGGAGAAGAAGGGCGCAGAGGTTTATCGTCCGAATGCCCTGCACAATTTCTCGATGTATCTTGACGGTGAATGGTTCAGCCTGACAGCACGCGAGGGAACATACAATCCTAATGATCCTATTGGTGTACTTGATGTAGATGTTTCCAGCCGCCTTATCTTCGACGAACTTCTTGGTATAAAGGATTTCCGTTCTGACAAGAGAATTGATTTCGTCGGCGGTCTTCGCGGACTTGAGGAGCTGAAGCGTCGTGTGGATTCTGGCGAGATGAAGATGGCTCTTGCTCTCTATCCTGTTACGATGAAGCAGATTATGGACATTGCCGACAGTGGCAAGATAATGCCTCCAAAGGCCACATGGTTTGAACCGAAACTCCGTTCCGGATTGGTGATTCATGAACTTGGATAAAGATAAGGAAGAATTTTGGAAGATACATATAAAACAATTACAGAAAAAATAGGCGAGGGATTTTACAGTGAAAAGCGCAGTAAATTCCTCGCTTTTGCACATCATGTCGTTTCTGCTGATGATGTGAAAGAAATTGTGCAGGATTACAGGAAGAAATACTACGATGCGCGTCACGTTTGCTATGCCTATATGTTGGGTGCGGAAAAGGCTGATTTCAAGGCTAATGATGATGGCGAGCCGAGCAGTACGGCAGGAAAACCAATTCTTGGGCAGATATTGTCGAACAACCTTACCGACATCCTTATTGTGGTTATAAGGTATTATGGCGGTGTCAACCTCGGCACGGGAGGACTCATTGTTGCTTATCGCACTGCCGCTGCCGACAGCATCGGGCATTGTGAGGTGAAGGAATGCTTTGTCGAAGAAGAGGTGAAGTTCTCTTTCCCTTATGTTATGATGAACGGTGTGATGAAAGTAGTGAAGGCAATGGAGCCGAGAATTGTGTCGCAGCAGTACGACAACACATGCACGATAAAGCTCTCCATCCGAAAAACGAAGGCGGAGGAGCTCAGAAACAAACTCAACAGTCTATCTTTCTCATGATGTTCCATAGGTTTGTGGAAACACGGATGGGAAGAAAACAAATCCGTACGGTTTTTGTAAAGTGTGATATACAAAATAGATAGTTATCATCTTAAGGTTGTTTTAATTACATTAAAAAACAGTGTACGCAAACAGATATTGCCGATAAAATGGTAAAAAGATAAAATATTTTTATACCTTTGCGCCCGAAAACGAGTAAAGGAATAGGTATTGGCTCTTTTATATAGGGCTTTAACGTGTTGATTTATCCTTTCTCTTTCGTCAAAGATTAGTGTAATACATTATAAATACAATTATGATTTATTCAACAGAAGTAAAGAACATGTGCGTTGTGGCTAAGGGCCCGAACCACGGACCTGCTCCTATCCCAGAGGAAGGAAAGTGGGTTTATGCTAAGGAAATCACTGATATTTCAGGTTATACCCATGGTGTGGGCTGGTGTGCTCCTCAGCAGGGTGCCTGCAAGTTGTCTCTCAATGTAAAGGACGGAATCATCCAGGAGGCTCTCGTTGAGACCATCGGATGTACAGGTATGACCCACTCAGCTGCTATGGCATCTGAGATTCTGCCTGGCAAGACACTTCTTGAGGCTCTGAATACCGACCTTGTATGCGATGCTATCAACACAGCAATGCGCGAGCTTTTCCTCCAGATTGTTTACGGACGTACACAGAGCGCTTTCTCTGAGGGCGGTCTTACAATCGGTGCTGGTCTTGAGGACCTGGGTAAGGGTCTCCGTTCACAGACTGGTACTCTCTACGGAACAGTAGCCAAGGGCACACGTTACCTCGAGCTGACAGAGGGCTACATCACAAAGCAGTTCCTTGACAAAGACAATCAGGTTTGCGGTTACGAGTATGTTCACCTCGGCAAGATGATGGAGGCTATCAAGAACGGAATGGATGCCAACGAGGCTGTTAAGAAGTTTACAGGCAGCTACGGTCGTACAACTGCCGAGCAGGGTGTTGTTAAAGCTATTGATCCACGTAAAGAATAATAAGGAGAAACAGAATTATGATTAGAAAAGTAAGTTACGAAAGTCAGGAGCGTCGTGAGGCGCAGGTTCTCGCTGCCCTTAACGCAGAGGGAATCAAGAGCGTAGAAGAGGCTAATCAGATCTGCGAGGACGCAGGTGTTGATCCTTATCAGATGTGTGAGGACACACAGCGCATCTGCTTTGAGAACGCTAAGTGGGCATACGTATGCGGTGCTGCCATCGCTATCAAGCGTGGATGCAAGACAGCTGCTGAGTGTGCAGAGGCTATCGGTGTTGGTCTGCAGGCTTTCTGTATTCCGGGTTCTGTAGCTGACGACCGTAAGGTTGGTCTCGGTCACGGAAACCTTGCTGCCCGTCTGCTTCGCGAGGAGACACAGTGCTTTGCTTTCTTGGCAGGTCACGAGTCTTTCGCTGCTGCTGAGGGTGCCATCAAGATTGCCGAGATGGCAAACAAGGTTCGCAAGAACCCACTCCGCGTAATCCTCAACGGTCTTGGCAAGGACGCAGCTATGATTATCAGCCGTATCAACGGTTTCACATACGTGCAGACAAAGTTCGACTATTATACAGGCAAGCTTAATGTTGTAAACCGCATCGCCTACAGCGACGGTCCGCGTGCCAAGGTTAACTGCTATGGTGCTGACGATGTTCGCGAGGGTGTTGCTATCAACTGGAGCGAGGACGTAGACGTTTCAATCACCGGTAACTCTACCAACCCAACACGTTTCCAGCACCCTGTAGCAGGTACATATAAGAAGGAGCGTCTTGCTGCCGGCAAGCCTTACTTCTCAGTAGCTTCAGGTGGTGGTACCGGACGTACACTGCATCCGGACAATATGGCTGCAGGTCCAGCTTCTTACGGTATGACCGATACTATGGGTCGTATGCACTCAGATGCTCAGTTCGCAGGTTCTTCTTCAGTTCCTGCCCACGTTGAGATGATGGGCTTCCTGGGTATGGGTAACAACCCGATGGTAGGTGCTACAGTGGCCATCGCCGTAGCTCTCGACCTCGCAATGAACAAGAAGTAATCTTCCATTTTTGGAAAAGTCACATAAAAAAACAGCGACTCTCATAATTCCGCAAGGATTATGGGAGTCGCATTATTTATGGACAAGCTCTGATTATACTCTGAAACATATAATACAGTTTTTTGTCAATCTGTTTCGGTTCCTTTCCTTCAAGAAATGGGAAAACAAGACTTTTATCCGGGCAGATATGATTATGCGGGGCTTAAGGCTTGGGTGGAGCGGAATGCCGTTGCAGTCTGTGCTTGAGATATTTAGCGGAAGGCTTCTCTATGCAGAAGTGGAATATGTTGGCAATGGCGAAGCATATTGCCGCCGAGAGCGAAATCTTCGCGATGTTGTTGTTGTGGCCAGTGTTTTCGAGGACGAACTTCACAATGTCCCACACCACGAGCAGCTGGCTGAGGAATATGGAGAACGCCAGCGCGCTGAGATACCTGACTGTCTTGGATTCCTGCAGCCGTGCGAACCTGATGCTGCCGAGCGAGAATAGGAGCGACACGAAGCACGGCAGCGCAACCCAGTTGAACAGCATATAATCGTATGGCATACCGATATAGTAAGCCACGCTTACCCCCACGACGAGGCATGCCACCGATGCCGCGCACGCGAAACGGCTCCTCAGCAGCCGCCTCAGCCGGCAGTCAGCCCCATTGTCGGTGTTTATCTGCGAAACAAGCACGCCGATGCTGAATTCCAGCACGCGGAAGAATGGGTTGCTGTATATCGTCTGCAGCTTGAAGAAGTGCTGCACGAAAGGGCTCCATAGCAGGATGGCGGCAAAGATTATGATTATTGCTGTCTTCTGCCGGTTATTCATCAGTCTTGTCTGCGTGTTGAACAGCGGATAGAGAAAATAGCAGAACAGTATGCAGGATATGAACCAGCTGCCGCCGTTGTGCGAGAATTCGAACAGCGAGGAATACACCGACTGTATGCCGAGCGTCTCCACTGGAAAGAGCATCAGTTCCTGTATGGCTGCCGCAGTGCCGTTTTCCATAATGTTCACTGCCACGTTCACCGTCGCCCATGCATAATAGAGCGGCAGGATGGCAATCAGGCGTTTCGCGTAGAAGAGCTTCATCTCCCGCCCGTCGGAAAGGTTCTTCTTGCCGTATGCCAAATTCAGCGCGTAGCCCGAGAGCAGGAAAAATCCCGTCATGGCTATTGCTCCCATGTCCACGAATCCGTTCAGCCATCCGTAGTCGCACCTCAGCACGTGGATATGCGAATGGAATAGGAATATGAGTAGGGCAAGAGAGATGCGGAACAAGTCCAGTCCGATGATTCTCTGGCCGTTGGCTCCGCCTGTTGCCGTGGTTCCGCTTGTGTTGTCAGTGACTGTTTTCCGCATGGCTTACCCCTTTTTCTGTTTTCTTACATACACGATGTGTGCTCCTCTTCCCGTGTATTCTATTTGTGTATCCTGCCTTTCGCGGTATTCCTTCAGTTCCCTCGATGCCACCGTGCGCGATACTTTCGTCAGTTCCACGTAGTCGTTGATGCGCATGACGGGGTGGGAGGGGTCCGACAGATAGTCCACAGCCATCTGCCACCTCTCCTCCTTGGAGAATGGCGAGCGGCGCAGCCTGCTCACAGAGCCCCTTTTCAGTTGGCAGCAGCTGTCCGTCATTCTCACGAGCGCTTTGTCCGCCCTGTAGTTCACTCCGTCTATTTGCAGCGTCAGCGCGTTCCTCTTTGCGTCGTCTCCGTCGATGGAGTCCTGTTCGTGATCTTTCCTCACCCCCACAGTGGCGCTGAACGTGCCTATGCCGTCGAGCGTGACTGAGTATCCGTCCGCCATCAGGTTGGCCATAGTCTCGCCGAGCGCCGTGAGCACCTGTATAATCCTTGCCTTCTCCATGCCGGATCCCGGCCGCGACATTCGCTCCATCAGTTCCTCAGTGCCCACATTGCGCGTTATGTCCATCCGGTAATAGCATTTCTGTTCGCCCGTGTTGTTCATGTCGGGCATTTCCTGTTTGATGTATTTTGCTGCCATACTTTAAATATGTTTTTTTTGAAAAAATGTTTTCCGATATCTGATAAAAGATTGCCTTGTTCCCGTAAATCCGTGTTGCAGGCTTTGGTTTGTATATTCCAAGCCACGGAATGTACATCCCAAGGCTTGCAATTTACATTCCGTGCCTTGCAATGCAGATTATCCACTGCAAAGATACATTATTCCCGTGTGGCGACAAAGTTTTTCTGCCTGTTGTTTGATGTTTTTGCCGGTTGTCGTGTGTTTCTGTCGGTTAGTTCGGATGTTTGCATACATTTATGCTTTATTGTTTTGCCGTTTGCCGATTTTGCGCTATATTTGCAGTTGACAAACTTGCATTGACTAAAATCAAAATTAAAACAAACATACCATAATGGAAAGAACTTGGAGATGGTTCGGTAAGAACGACAAGATTACGCTGTCGATGCTTCGTCAGATTGGCGTGGAGGGCATTGTCACGGCATTGCACGATGTGCCCAACGGCGAGGTGTGGACACGCGAGAAGATAAGAGAGCTGAAGCTCTACATCGAGAGCTACGGCATGCGTTGGTCAGTGGTGGAGAGTCTGCCCGTGTGCGAAAGCATCAAATACGGCGGAGCCGACCGCGACCGTCTGATTGATAACTACAAGGAGAGCCTGAAGAATCTCTCGCTCGAGGGCATACATACAATATGCTACAATTTCATGCCCGTGCTCGATTGGGCACGCACCGACCTTGACCACGCCAACCCCAACGGCACTACAAACCTCTATTTCTCGCATGCCCAGTTTGCCTATTTCGACATTTGCATCCTCAAACGCGAGGGAGCTGCCGCCGACTGGAGCAAGGAGATACTCGCCGAGGTGGAGAAGCTGAAGCAGACGATGACGGCAGAGGACAACCACAAGCTTGTGGAGAACATAATCGTGAAGACCCAGGGCTTCGTGAGCGGAAACATCAAGGAGGACGACGAGCATCCAGTGGAGCTCTTCCGCCAGCTGCTCGACCTCTACAAGGGCATCACCAAGGAGCAGCTGCGCGAGAACATGCGCTATTTCCTTTCGGCAATCATGCCCACCTGCGAGGAATACGATATGTATATGTGCGTGCATCCCGACGATCCTCCATTCCCCATTCTCGGACTGCCGCGCATCGTGACCTGCGACGAGGACATCAATTGGTTCCTTAATGCCGTTGACAATCCGCACAACGGGCTCACCTTCTGTGCAGGGTCGCTTTCGGCCGGAGCCCACAACGACGTGCAGGCACTGGCGCGTAAGTATGCCCAGCGCACGTGGTTTGTGCATCTGCGCTCCTGCCATATCTTCGAGAACGGCGACTTCACCGAGGCTTCGCACCTTGGCGGGCGTGCCGACCTGATAGAGCTTGCGCGAATCTTCGAGCAGGAAGAGCTGAAGCGCGGCTCCAATCCGAACATCGCCCGTCTGCCGATGCGCGTGGACCATGGCATGACGATGCTTGGCGATGCGGAGCGCGGCTACAATGCCGGCTACAGCTTCCTGGGCAGAATGTTCGCCATGGGGCAGGTGCAGGGCATCATAGCCACCGTTGACCGCGAGCTGGGCAAACCATTCGCGCAGCCTGGATTCTGGGAGTGATGCCATATATATAATTAAGGTGGAGAACAAGAGAACCGAAAAACAGAGAATTAAAAGAATATAGAAATATGAACAAGCTTTTTGATATCAAGGATTATGTAGTGGTAATCACAGGCGGAACGGGAGTCCTCGGACGCACCATCGCCAAGTATCTTGCGCTCGAAGGAGCAAAGGTGGTCATCCTCGGCCGCAAAGAGAATGTGGGCAAGGAGATAGTGGACGACATACAGGCAGCAGGCGGACACTGCGAATTCATGAAGACCGACGTGATGGACAAGGATGCTGTGCAGAAGAACTGCGACGACATCATCGCCAGATACGGCCGCGTGGACACGCTGCTCAATGCAGCCGGTGGCAATATGCCGGGAGCCGTAATCGCCCCCGACGGCAATTTCTTTGACCTGGAGGTAGACCAGTTCCAGGCAGTGCTCAACCTCAATCTCACGGGCACCGTTATCCCTACCCAGATATTCCTCAAGCCGATGGTGAAGCAGGGCAAGGGCTCAATCATCAACTTCTCGTCGATGGCGGCCTTCCGCCCCATCACGCGCGTATGCGGCTATGCTGCCGCCAAGGCAGGTATCAGCAATTTCACAGAGTTCATGGCCACGGAATGCGCCAAGAAGTTCGGTGAGGGCATCCGCGTCAACGCCATTGCCCCGGGCTTCTTCATTACCGAGCAGAACCGCACGCTGCTCACCAATCCCGACGGCACATACACCAAGCGCGGCAACGATGTCATCACACAGACGCCGTTCGGCAGAATGGGCGATCCGGAGGAACTCTGCGGCACTATCCACTATCTGATGAGCGACGCCGCCAAGTTCGTCACAGGCACAGTGGCAGTGGTGGACGGTGGTTTCAACGTGTTCGCCATGTAGGCAAAGTCTGAAAACCTTTACGTTATATTTTGTGGGGTCTGCTGCAACAAGGTAATGAATAAAGTGTTACTTTTGCAGCGGATTTGAAAAGCAGAATGTCTTTACCGACTTTAAAAACCCAAAAGGAAACAATCTAAAATCATTATAAACTAAATACAAATCATGAAAGAATTGCAAGCTTTAAACAAGAGAACCGCTCCTAAGAGCGTTATGCCGGAGAAGATTATCCAGTTTGGTGAGGGTAACTTCCTGCGTGCATTTGTTGACTGGATCGTTTGGAAGATGAACCAGAGAACAGACTTCAACGGATCTGTAGTCATCGTGCAGCCGCTGGCACAGGGTATGGTGGACTGGCTGAACGGTCAGGACTGTCTGTACCACGTGAACCTCCAGGGCAAGGAGAACGGCCAGCCGGTAAATACACTGGAGCGTATCGACGTTGTAAGCCGTGCTCTCAACCCATATTCGCAGAACCAGGCATTCATGGCATTGGCAGAACAGCCGGAGATGCGCTTCATCATCTCCAACACAACGGAGGCAGGAATCGCATTCGACGATAGCTGTAAGTTCACCGATGCCCCAGCCGCTTCATATCCGGGCAAGCTCGTGCAGCTGCTCTTCCATCGCTACAAGTTCTTCGAGGGCGACCCGACCAAGGGTATGATTCTCATGCCTTGCGAGCTGATATTCCTGAACGGACACCATCTGAAGGAGTGCATCTACCAGTATATTGAGCTCTGGAAAGAGGATATGGGTGCCGACTATGAGGGATTCAAGAAGTGGTTCACCGACAACTGCTTCGTTTGCGCAACACTCGTAGACCGTATTGTTCCGGGATTCCCACGCGACACCATCAAGGAAATCCAGCAGAAGGTTTGTTACAAGGACAACC
>OQVS01002016.1_pt1 | contig 13442 bp, 10 predicted proteins | sample 1691601 | NCBI WGS metagenome assembly OQVS01 (sample SAMN03418268, study PRJEB22391) | human gut metagenome | biome: human-gut; feature: organic feature; material: feces | host: Homo sapiens | place: Tanzania | collected 2013-01 | reverse complement strand
GACTCTACCACTTTCCGTGCAATAGTACGCTTAGCCTCCTCATCAGTGGATTCTATAAAAGCATCATACTCTTCAAAATCAATCTTGAAACCGCATGTATAAACCCCATAGTAGTCCGTGAATGAGTTGTCTAAATTACGCACTCGTAGATGCTCAACAAATCTATGTCTTGGCACTGAAGCGAATTGTTCCAAGCCACCTATAGTCTTTTGCACCTTGCATAATATCCAATAATGGTTAATAACACTGTAGTCCATATCCTTTAACCCGTTTTCCAACAATTTAGACACAGCAAGTATGCTTTGAGTTTTATGTTCAGAATTCAAATCCAATGATATTGATAACCCGATATCCATATTAGCCAAATTATTTCGTTATTATCTATCAGTTATCTATGCATTTTTCATATACCCTAACTTGTTATCTTTCCAACCAATAACAAGTTACGATATTTTTCCTATATAGCAAAGGCTTAGACTAACTCTTCTTCACAAGATCGCAAACGCTACACTATATTTCCCGCCTAACGGAGGCTAATACTAGAGCGAAGCGTAGGCATCCTCAGATGCCGGGCCGGAGCTGGCGAGCAGTGAAAGCCAGTGGCGATGGAAAGCCCGGAGGCCCTGATCGCCCCCTTGAAAAGGGGGATGGGGGGATTGACATAGGCGCTTCGGAAAAGGAAAATGAGATTTTCCTTTTCTCTCAGCTTTCACTATATTTGTAAGTTAGCGCAAAAGTGGGCGCATACGGTATGGTCATTGATGATGACGATACGGACAAAAAACAGAGAACGCATGAAACTGAATATAACAACACTGACAGTCAAATCATTAGCGGCAGCACTGGTCGCATTGACATTGACAGTGGCAGCCTCGGGCCAGCCTCGGGCCGCAAAAGCGGAAGGCAAAATGTCCGCGCAAAAAGTGGAATCCATAAGCAACTGCATCCTGATAGATGCTGTGCAGAAGTACGAAGACGGCGACTATGCCGGCGCAAAGACCATCCTGACAGCGATTTTAAGCAAGGAGCCGGGCAATGACGCAGCCTGGTACTATAGGGCGATGTGCAATGTGCGCCTGAAAGACGGAGCCGCTTCAGAACACGATTTCAAGGAAGCCGTACGCATCGACTCCACCAACTACTGGTACCGCTACATGCTTGCCGGACTATACGGCATAACCGGACGCAAAGACCTCACTATCAGCATGTACGAGTCATTGCTGAAAGACTTTCCCAAACGGAGCGAACTCTATTACGGACTTGCGAACCTGTATCTGGACCAGCATCAGGACGACAAGGCGCTCGAGACCATCAACGACATCGAGACCCAGTTCGGCAAAAGCGACGCTACCGTCATGACCAAGGTCAATATTCTCCGCGGACAGGACAAGCCGGAAGAGGTGTACAAGACCCTGCATGACTACAACGAGGAGTATTCGTCTCCTCAGATCTCCACGATGCTGGGCGACTATGAAATCTCCATGTACAATGACTCCTCGGCCATCGCCTACTATGACGAGGCACTCAGCATTGACAAGAACTACTCCCCCGCGCTGCTCGGAAAGGCGGAGGCATACAGAATGACGAGAAAGTATCCTGAATACTTCGTGTGCCTGAATACATTGATGGGAGACCGTGAGGCATCTCCTGAGGGGAAAGCGAATTACATCCAGGCTGTACTGAAGCAGTCGGATCCGAGATTTGTAAAGTCGTTCCAGAGCCAGTTCGATTCGACATTGACCATCGCGGTAAACACTCATCCGAAGGACACTTCGATTCTGCAGGCCGCGGGACTGTACTATCTGGCTACGGAAAGGCAGAGCCGGTCGGCAGAGATATTCAAGAGCGTCGCGAAGGACAATCCGGACAATCTGGAAGCGGCCGCCTACTATATCCAGGTGCTCATTTATATGAAGGATTGGCAGAAAGTGGTGGAGGAGAGCGACTCCGCATTGGTCAGATTCCCTGATGAAATAGGGTTTCTGGAGATGGCCAATGCAGGGGAATACAATCTCAAGAACTATGACAAGGTCATCCGCAACTGCCGCACGATGATCGACAAGGCTCCGGGAGACAGTGCTACGGTGGTGGCCGCGTTGAGCACGATGGGCGACATGTATCACCAGCTTGGGGATATGAAGAGCGCGTTCAAGTCTTATGACCTGGTCCTGAAGATCGCGCCGGACTATATTCCGGTCCTCAACAACTATGCGTATTACCTTTCTGTGGAGAAGAAGAAGCTCAAGAAGGCATATGCCATGAGCAAGAAGACTGTGGAGGCGGAGCCGGACAATGCCACGTACCTCGACACGTTCGGCTGGATTCTCTATTTGCAGGGTAAAGCATTGGAGGCCAAGCCTTTCTTCAAGCACGCCATGCTTTACGGAGGGAAAGAGAGCGCAACCATCCTCAACCATTATGCGACCGTATTGGAAGCCCTGGGCGAGAACGACCTCGCAAAAGTCTATAGGCAACAGGCCAAGAACAAGGAGGCGCAAGGACTCGAATAGCATATGAAAAGACTGGTAATCAGCATATTGACATTGGCAATGACTGTTCTGTGTGCTTATGATGCGGCAGGACAGGATACCCGTGCACAGGAGTCGCGCAAGGCCAGGCTGGAACGGGAAATCGCCGTCATTGACAAGCAGCTCAAGGACAATGCCGCGAAGAGTTCGGATGCTATGGCTACGCTGAACCTCGTCAGAAAGAAAGTGGCTGACAGAAAGGAGCTTGTGGCTGAGAGCGACAAGGAAATCGCGACATTGAACTCAAGAATAAGGGCCAAGCAGCAGAGCGCTGACATGGTGCAGGAGAGACTTGACACGCTTACCTTATATTATGAAAAGCTGGTCCGGAACGCATACAGGAACCGTGATTCGAAGGTATGGTACATGTATATCCTGGCCAGTGAGAATATCGGTCAGGCATTCAGGAGGGCAAATTATCTGAGGAACCTGTCCACAGAAATGAACAGGCAGGGAGAGAAAATCATTGACACGAAAGCTGAACTTCAGCGTCAGATGGATTCTCTCAATGTGCTGAAAGCCGAGGCGGAGGTGCTGCGCGCGAAACGCACTTCTGAGGTCAATGCTCTTCAGGAGGAGGAGGCGCAGTCTGCTACGCTTGTGAAGAATCTCCAGCGGAACAGGTCCAGGTACCAGAAGGATCTGGCAGCGAAAAAACGGCAGGTGGATGCCCTGAACAGGGAAATAGCGAGGATAATCGCGGCTGCTGTCAATGGTAAGGGCGGCAAGGCTGCTGCCAAGAAGCCGGTGGACATAAAGCTGGATGCTGAGTTCGCCAAGAACAAGGGCAAGCTGCCATGGCCGGCTGAGGGTCCTGTGACAGACCATTTCGGTCAGCATTACCACCCTGTCTTCAAGTCTGTAAAGCTTCCTTTCAACAACGGAATAACCATATCATTGTCCAAAGGCGAGCCGATAAAGGCCGTGTTCGACGGTGTGGTGAAACAGATAGTGGTCATGCCCGGCTACAACAAATGTGTTCTGATCCAGCACGGAAACTGGTTCTCGTTCTACTGCAAGCTCGGTTCGACGTCTGTCAAGCCTGGAGACAAGGTGAAGACCGGCCAGGTTATAGGTACGGTGGACACCATAGACGGGATGAATCTGCTGCATTTCCAGATCTGGAAAGGAACTTCGCCTCAGAATCCGGAACTGTGGCTAAGATGATTTTTCCGATGCAACATTCCGGACACAAATTGCATCATTATTATTGGACTATTTACTGAGAGGCCCTGGATATGGGAAATCCCGTATATCATGAATACATAGAAGGCTGCAGAAAGGGTGACAGGACCGCACAGAGAAAAATGTACGAGGCTCTGGCGCCCAAGATGTTCGCTGTTTGCATCAGGTATATGGGCAACAAGGGGGAAGCGGAAGACATTCTTCAGGAAGGATTTGTCACGCTTTTCACCAAGATCGACTCTTACTCTGATTCAGGTGCTTTCGAAGGATGGGCCAGACGGATCTTTGTCAATACTGCACTTATGTCCCTGAGGAAAAAGGAAGTGCTCAAGATGAGCGACGACCTGGAAACCGCTTGGAATGTCAGCAGCGACATGCCGTCGCAGGTCCACGAAATGGGATATAAGGAACTGATGCAGATGGTGGCATCTCTGCCTACGGGATACAGGACGATATTCAACATGTACGTGATCGAGGGCTTTTCCCACGATGAAATAGCCAAGGCGCTGAATATCAGTCCGGCCACTTCCCGTTCGCAGCTACAAAGGGCCAGAATGCTGCTGCAGGACAAGATAAAAAAGAATGAAGATGCAAGACACGAATAAAAGTTTCGATGAAGCGATAAGGTCAATGCTGGAAAATGTGGAGGAAGAGGTTCCTTCGCATATTCTGGATGACGTGTTCTCTTCTCTCGACAACATAAAGCCGAAAAAGAAGGTGCTCCCGCCGGTATTCTGGCTGAGAGCGGGAATGGCTTCGGTTGCAGCTGCTGCCGCAGTCGCCCTGTGTGTTGTACTCTGGCCGGACGGTCATGAGACCCAGGCACCTGAAAGATATGCGGATGTACAGGTGATGAAGCCGTCCGAGGCATCTCAGGAAGAGACTTTGCTGTCGGATGTGCTGAAGGAATCAGAGACGAAGCCAGACACGAAAGCAAGCGTTCAAAAACAGAATTCTACGGTTAGGCCGCAATTCCAAACCAACAATAATATATTAGGACAGATAACCGGAGAGGCCGATGAGGAAACCTCGCTGGAAGAGACATCTGTCCACCAGCCTGAGACAGCGGATGCTCAGGAGAGCAATTCCGATACGCAGACACAGATTGCTGACGATCAGAGAATTGCATCACACAAATCCTCTAATAGTAATACTGAAGAAGAAGCCTCCGAGACGGGCGACGAATGGGCCGCATATGACGAAACCGACTCGGAGCGGAGTACAGGAGTATCCTTCCTCATCGGAGGAAACATTGCCAGCAACGGCAGCGCGAAAGGATTGAGCAACCCTGGCGGTTTCCGTGCACCTGCCGGCATTCTTCAGGACGCTACCCACATCGAGCAGACAAGCAAGAACTCATCATATTCCATCCCGGTATCCCTCGGATTCACTACAAGACTGAATCTCGGCAAGAAATGGTCGATCGGCTCGGGACTGAACTGGACAATGCTCCAGAGGACATTCTCAGGAACTTATGTCAATATAAAGAACGGAAAGATAACGACTACTGATTCTGACATCAGACACACTATACACTACGTGGGCATCCCTCTCAACGGATACTATGACATCATCGAAAGTCCTAGGCTCAGATTCTACGCCTATGCCGGAGGTGAGGCTGAAAAAGCCCTGGCAAACATCTACAGGGTAAAGAAAGCGCAAGGTAATCTCAGCTACACAGAAAAGGTGAAGGGCGTGCAATGGTCCGTCGGAGCAGGTATCGGTGTCGAATTCCTGATTGCCGACCAGATCGGTATCTACCTGAATCCTGGCGTGCGGTATTATTTCGACTGCGGACAGCCTGTAAGCATCAGGACCCAGCAGCCTCTGATGATGAACTTCGAAATAGGCTTGAGAGTGGGCATTTAAGGATGCCGTAGAGCATTTAAAACAAATTTTAAATTTAAGAAACGTAAAATTGTGGCGTAAATCTCTGATGCTTGGTGAAAGCATTCAGAGATTTGATTTTTTATGGCTTACTTGCGCAAAAAATTCAAAGCCAATGAAGAAGTCATTGATTATCACGGGTCTGCTGTTGCTGGCGGGATGCAGCTTGTTCGATTCGGAAGACCTGATTTTAAGGAAACGAAGGGACGAGACCGGCAGTTGGATGGGTAGCGGGCCGAAAAAGGAGCGGAATCACGAAGAACTGATACCGGGTGACACTACGGTATATGTTTCCACCGTGGAATTCCCTAAAGATTACTGCTGGCAGAAGGATTCTGTAGGAGAAAACAGGCCATTTTCTTTGGTTCTGTACCGGAATTTCAAGAAAGTGCTTTCGGTCAAGGGCGGCGGCATCGTCAGCAGCGACCCTGACATGCACTGGATCATAGGCGGCCATCTGTACGCAGAGTATTCTACCGGCACAGAAACCATCATCTCCATCGACGGAAAAGAAAAGGTAAGGTATGAGGGGCGTGAGATGATACGTGGTCTTCTCGACAGAGAGGACGGGTTCTACACATTGGGACAGAGCCGCAGCGGCACGGGATTGACCTTCAGAAGAAACGGAGAAATCATCTTCTCCGATGAGGAGGGCATTGTCCTCGGCGACATGTCCAATCCGTGCTGCCGAAGCGGTGGTCTGTATGAACTGGATGATGGGGTACCGGTTTTCTGCTACCATGTGCCGGGGCAGTCCATTCTCCTGAAGAAGGAAAGCCTATATCTGGTGAAAAACGGTATCCCGAGCCGGGTAGAATTAGATGGCTCCGTAGCCAATGTGCTGGACGCCAGGGTATTGAACGATAATATGTGCCTTGTCTATTCGTATAGCGGAGGCGGCATCGCGCTGTTCGACGGAGGCAATACAAGGATGCCGGGCATCGGCAGGAGCTATGTGAGTTCCGACTTGTGTCTGAGATGGTCAGGGAAGAGTGTCTTTGCAAAAATGAACTATTCCATAAACGGATGGAACAGCATTCTGTCCACGATGTGGAACGTCAGAGGCGAAAGTATCACACACGGGACGGGACTGATCTACGACTATTACTTCAGCGATGACGGAATCGCCTATGTATATACGGATATAGCAGACCTCTGTTACAGATTCATCAGCACGGACGGTTCTTCAAAGGGATGCAATTCCGGGAACAAATACTGTTTTATGGGGAGCAACTGCGCCTGCCTCTGCGGGGACACCTTCTATATGGGACTGACGCCTGCATACAGGGACTTTCCGCCTGTGGTCTATATCGACAGCAGACCCGAAATCATGCCGATCAACGGATACATAACAGGCGTGAGCGCGATCGTCAATCCTCCCAGCTGATGACTCTGGATTCGTCCGGCAAGACTGTAATGGTCACTTTCAATGTCTCTTCAGGGAGAATCTGCTCGATGTTCTCAGGCCACTCGATGAGGCAGAGGGAGCCGCTGTCCAGATAATCGTAAAGCCCGATGTCGAAGGCTTCCTCAACTCTTGTAATACGATAGAAATCAAAGTGATATATCGAATCACCACCGGATGTCCTGTATTCATTGACAATGGAGAATGTCGGAGAGCTTACGGCGTCTTCACTGACACCGAGCCTGTGGCACAATGCTGTGGTGAACGTGGTCTTGCCTGCGCCCATCGGTGCATAGAAGGCAATGATGGTATGACCTGCAGTTTCTTTTAAGAACTGTTCCGCAGCCTGTCCGATGTTGTCCAGACCTCTTATGACTATTTCGTGTTTCATTTCCGATCGTTTTGAGCGACAAACTTACATAAAATCCACGGAATTTGCGTAAGTTTGTCCAATAATGTTCCATTTGCAATGATTACAAACCCTCCTGTCAAGATAAATTTAGGTCTGAACGTCATAAACAGGCGTGCTGACGGATTTCACGACATCCAGACGCTTTTCTATCCTGCAACTCAGATTCACGACACATTGGAAATCATAAGCGGAGACGACTACAGCCGGACTTCCGCAAGACTTGCCGGGCTCTATGGCGACTTGGCGAAGATTACCGACCTGTCCGCACCGGAGAATGTGGAGGACAGCGCGGATGACGATTTCATCCCGACATTGGCCCAAGGCATTTCCGGCAACGGGAAACTGATGATTACGGTGGCGAGAAAAGAGGGCGTGGACTGGCCTGTAATGAAGGATTTGTGCGCGAAGGCCTATATGATGCTCGACGAGGAATACGGTCTGCCTCCGGTGAAGATATATCTGGAAAAGACGTCACCTGTGGGGGCCGGACTTGGAGGAGGCTCAGCTGACGCTGCATTTACATTGAAAATGCTTTCTGAAATGTTCGGTCTCGGGCTGGGCGACGACCGGCTCGCGGAATACGCCTCGAGACTCGGAAGCGACTGCGCATTCTTCATCTACAACCGCCCTATGTTTGGCGAAGGCAGGGGCGAAGTGCTTTCCGGGTGTGAGCTCGGTGTAAAGATTGCCGAGCCCGGAGAGGAGACGGACGGAGAGGCGTACGAATTGCAGATAGTGGTGCCGGAAGAGATTCACGTGTCCACAGCAGAAGCATATAAAGGAATAGTACCGGCTATGCCTCAAATGAGCATCCGCGATGTGCTCAAAAGGCCTGTCTGCGAGTGGAAAGAGCTGCTGGTCAATGATTTTGAAAAGACCGTGTTCGACAAGCACCCGGAACTGGCCAAGATAAAGGCTTCGCTCTACGAATCGGGGGCTGCTTACGCGTCAATGTCGGGAAGCGGTTCCGCCCTGTTCGCATTGTACCGGAAAGACGAGATTTAGGCTGCCGCTATTTTTTCTGCAGGATATTACGGGCCAATGTGTTGGAACACAGGAAGTCATTGAGAGGCTGACAGTCAGCTGACTTCAGAATCGAATGACGGTCTCCTTCCCAGAGAATCGTTCCCTGGTGAAGGAATCCGATATTGTCCCCTATCTCCAATATGGAATTCATATCGTGGGTATTCATTATCGTAGTGATACCCAGCTCTTTGGTCAGGCTGCTGATGAGCTTGTCAATTACGATCGAGGTCTGGGGATCAAGTCCTGAATTCGGTTCATCACAGAAAAGATAAGACGGGTCGAGGGCTATTGCCCTGGCGATGCCTACCCTCTTCTGCATACCACCGGAAAGTTCATCGGGATATTTGTCTTCCGAGTCTTTCACATTGACCTTGTCAAGCAGATAGCGGGCTTTTTCCTTTTTCTCGGCCTCGGACCAGTCGGTGAGGAAGTCCATCGGGAACATCACATTGCCGAGAACTGTCCGGAAGTCGAAGAGCGCGCTGCCCTGGAACAGGACTCCGATTTTCTGGTGAAGCAGTTTTTTCTCCGTTTCGGACATCCGCGTAAACTCCTCATTGTCATACCATATTTCACCAGAATCCGGAGTCGTAAGGCCGATGAGCATATTCAGCAGCACGGTCTTGCCCGAGCCGCTGGCACCGATAAGCATATTGCATTGGCCTTCCCTGAAGGACATCGAGACATCTTTCAGGACAGTTTTGCCGTCAAAACTTTTATGTAGATTCTTGACTGTTATCATATCAATAAAGCAGCAACTGGGTTATTATGAGGTCCGACATAAGTATCAGGATACTTGCAGACACGATGGCCTTGGTGCTTGAACGGCCTACGCCGAGCGAGCCGTCTTTGGCATTGAAACCGTGATATGACGCCACTGACGATATCAGGAAACAGAACACCATCGTCTTGAAGCAGCTGTAAACCATAAAGAAGCCGTTGAAACAGTATCTCAGGCCCGTGAAATACTTGGCTGTCGGTATGATGTCGGTAAAATACACTATCAGGCCTCCGCCCACAAGACCGAGGACAAAGCTCAGAAGCGTGAGAATAGGGCTGACTATCGTGGCGGCGAGAATTTTCGGACGTGCGACAAACGATGCGCTGTTGATGCCCATCATCTCCATCGCGTCCAGCTGCTGGGTAATCCGCATGCTCCCGATCTCTGATGCGATGCTCGACCCCATCTTTCCTGCAAGGATCAATGCCACCATCGTGGAGCTGAACTCGAGAATCATGCTTTCCCTTACCATATAGCCTATCAACATCCTGTCCAGGAACGGGTTGTCCATATTGGAGGCAGTCTGTATCACCAGGACTCCGCCCATGAACAATGAAATGACTCCGACTATGACTATGGAGGACATTATAAGCCGGTCTATCTCCACAATGAACTGCTTGCGGAGCATCTTCCGGCTTTCAGGCTTTTTGAAGGCCTGGCGCAGAAATAGCGCATACTTCCCTATTGAGCTGAATATGTTTGCTTTCATATAAAATCAATGACCGGCATAAAAGTACTTAAAACTTCACCAACTCCTGCAAATTTACACCACTTTTTTACGTTTTTTAAATAAAACGACGGTGCCAATGCCGAAATTGACGGAAAAAAAGTTATGCTAATCAATGTTAATTGTGCGAAATGCATTGGAATTCAAGCGGTACCGGTAACTGTGGAAATTGATATCAGTTCCGGCATCGGCATTCATCTGGTAGGTCTTGCAGATGTTGCAGTGAAGGAAAGTCTGCTCAGGACAATGACGGCGCTGCAGTCGATGGGGTTCCGCATCCCCGGAAAGAAGATTGTCATAAATCTTGCTCCTGCCGATGTTCGCAAGAACGGAAGCGGTTATGATGTCCCCATTGCCATAGGTATCATTGCCGCCTCTGGGCAGCGGGAATTGCCGGGACTGGAGAAGTATCTGATCATGGGAGAGCTGGGTCTGGACGCATCGATAAGGGCGGTTCCGGGGGCTCTTCCTATAGCGGAGTTTGCTTCTGAAGCCGGTTTCAGAGGATGCATCCTGCCGGAGGAATCTGCGTACGAAGCGGCAGAACTGCCTGATACAGAAATATATGGCATCAGAAATCTGGATGAGGTTCTACGGATTCTGGGCGAGGAGGAAGACGTGTCGGATCTGCTTATCGGGGCCAGGACCACATTGTACCGGGAGAGTGAAACGCCTCATGATTATATGGACCTTTCCGAAATCGCAGGTCAGGAAGGAGCGAGACGCGGAATAGAAATCGCCGCTGCTGGAGGGCACAATCTCATAATGGTCGGGCCGCCGGGTTCGGGCAAGACATCGCTTGCAAAGGCAATGATAGGGATTATGCCGCCTCTGCAGCTGGAGGAGGCCATCGAGACCAGCAAGATCTATTCTATCGCCGGACTTCATACTGCCACATTCGGCCTTATCAAGGAAAGGCCTTTCAGGGCTCCGCATCACAGCGCTTCTCTTGCTGCGGTAATCGGTGGCGGAAACGGGGAGAACATCATTCCCGGCGAGGTTTCACTGGCCCAGAACGGCATCCTGTTCCTGGATGAGTTCGCCCAGCTGCCGAAAAGCATTACGGAATCGCTGCGTGGCCCGTTGGAGGACAGAAGGGTAATTATTTCACGGCTCAGGTCCAAGGTGGAATTCCCCGCTTCTTTCATGCTTGTCGCCGCGTCCAATCCCTGTCCCTGCGGTTATTATGGAATCCCTGGCAAATGTTCGTGCACGCCGGCCCAGAGGCAGTCATACATTGCCCGTCTTTCCGGCCCGATAATGGACAGGATCGATATTCAACTGACACTCAGGCCGATACCGCCGGAGCAGATCGTGAGATACCGGAAAAATGAGTCGAGTGCGGCGGTCGCCCAGAGAGTCCGTGCCGCAAGGGAGGTGCAGAAAGCCAGATTCAAGGGGACCGGCATTCATGTCAATGCAGAGATGACGGGAGAGATGATACGGGAGTTCTGCCCGCTTTCTGAAGAATGTGCCGGACTGATGGAGAAGATTTCTTCGGGGATGGGACTGTCGGCAAGAGCATTTTCGAGAATCCTGAAAGTGGCGAGGACGATTGCCGATCTGGAAGCAGCCGTGGTGTCTGGTTCGGGAGCCGATGCGGAAATTCAGCCGAAACATCTTTTGGAAGCGTCGGGATATAGGTTTCTGGACAGAATATAGCCTACAAATATCTCCAAGAGGCTTGAAAGGGCTAAGATATTTGGGATATCCTTGTTAAATGCTTATTTTTGTAACTTGGTTTAATCAAATGCAAAGCATAATGAAACACTTCACATTACCGAAGGAAGGCGGCCTGATCGAAAAAGGTATCCCTTCTGACATTTTGCACAGTTACGAAAAAATCCGCACTGAGATTTTTGACCAGTCAACGACAGCAAGCGAAAAGATCGCCGACACTATCATTGAGGCCATCAACACCTGCGAAGGACGTAATTTCAGACTTGGTCTTTCTACAGGAACGACTCCTGTATCACTCTACAAATGGCTCACGAGAAAATTCGAGGAGGGCAAAGTATCCTTCAAGAACGTAGAGGTTTATTCCATCGATGAGTATTACCCTTACGGAAAAGGCGAGCCGCAGAGCCGCAACAATGTGTTGCACACGGCACTTCTCAATGCGATTGACATCAAGGAGGAGAACATCCACATCCCTGACGGCAGCGTTTCTGAAGACAAGATATCCAAATATTGTGAAGATTTCGACAAGGCTGCAAGAGGACTGGACCTTCTCGTAATCGGTATGGGAGAGGCTGCACAGATAGGTTTCAATGAGGCAGGCTCGGCTGCCAAGAGCAAGACCAGAACCGTCCTGCTTTCATATCCGTCAAGAAAACGCCAGGGCAAGAACTTCAACGGCGACTTCAAGCACACACCTTCCGCTGCCATAACCATGGGCATCGACACGATGATGAGCGCCAAGAAGATCATCCTCATGGCTTGGGGCGAGGACAAGGCCGATGCCATAAGTCATGTTGTGGAGCACGACGCATGCGCTGAATACCCTGCATCATTGTTCCAAGGACATCCTGACATCTGCTGCTATGTCGATGAGAATGCAGGCTCGCTCCTGACAAGAGTGGTATCCCCTTGGCTTGTAGGCTCTTGCGAGTGGACAAGGAAGTTCATCAGAAAGGCTGTCGTGTGGCTTTGCCAGGAAGTGCACAAGCCTATCCTCAAGCTTACGCAGAGAGATTATCTCGAGCATTCTCTCGGTGAGTTGCTCGACAAGTTCGGACCTTTCGACAAGATCAACATTGACGTATTCAATGACCTTCAGCATACCATCACAGGATGGCCGGGCGGAAAGCCTGATGCAGATGACAGCCAGAGACCGGTTTCTGCAAAGCCGTTCCCTAAGACAGTGTTGATCTTCTCTCCTCACCCGGATGATGACGTGATTTCCATGGGCGGTACATTCATCCGTCTTGTCCATCAGGGACACAATGTCCATGTGGCATATGAGACGTCAGGAGACCTTGCTGTTCATGATGACGTAGTGCTCCAGCATATGGACGCCGCTCACCAGCTCGGTTTTGCAGATGAGTTCGACAGAATCAAGGCCATCATTGACTCGAAAAAGCCTGGAGAGCCTGAGCCGAAGGAACTTCTGGCGATCAAGGGCGCTATCCGCCGCAGCGAAGCAAGGGGTGCGGATCGTTCTTTCGGTCTCAATGACAATACCAATGTCCATTTCCTCAATCTTCCTTTCTATGAGTCAGGCGGAGTGAAGAAACTTCCTCGTACACAGGCTGACCTGGATATCATCAAGGCGCTCATCAAGAGGCTTAAACCGGACCAGATATTTATGGCAGGAGACCTTGCCGACCCTCATGGAACCCACAGAGTCTGCACAGAGGCAGCGCTTGAGTCTATCGAGCAGCTTAAGGAAGAGGGCGAGACGTGGATTGAAAACACCCATGTATGGCTTTACCGCGGTGCTTGTATGAGTGGCCCAGCTATGAAAGACCGGCGTCCTACACAATTCAATC
>OQVS01002012.1_pt1 | contig 13456 bp, 13 predicted proteins | sample 1691601 | NCBI WGS metagenome assembly OQVS01 (sample SAMN03418268, study PRJEB22391) | human gut metagenome | biome: human-gut; feature: organic feature; material: feces | host: Homo sapiens | place: Tanzania | collected 2013-01 | reverse complement strand
AGGGCTTTTCCTGATCCCGCCGGGCCACCGATTCAATGGCCAGCAGCTCCTGCAAAGACTTCAGCAGTTCTTCCATGTTGATTCGCTCCTTTATTATCACCACGCGCCGGGATAGCCCAGCGTTACGGCTGCATTTTCCGCTCCGGCACGCATGCAGGCCGGGATCGGCTCCTTTTTCAGCCACGCCATCAGGAATCCGGCAATAAAGCTGTCCCCCGCGCCCATGGTATCCACCACGGAGCACGGAACGATCTGGCCCGGATAGAAGCTTTCGCCGTCATAGGCAAGGCTCCCTTTTCCGCCTCGGGTGGCCACCACGATCTGGGGGCCCAGCGCCGCTACCTCCAGAATCCGCGCCTTGAGGCTTTCCTCATCGGAGGCGTCGTCTGAGAAAAACGCCACGTTCACATGGGGCAGCGCGATCCTGCCCGCCTCATCCAGCGGGCGCTCGGCCCCGTCAAAGGCCACGGGGATCCCCATGGCGCGAACGTCGGCCAGTTGACTTTCGGTATGCCCCCACAGTCCGGTGACCAGCAGATCGTATCCCTTGAGGAAGTCGAAATCCGCCTGCCGGAGTCTGAAATCCGCCATGACGCCCTCATCATAATCGCCGAATACCCGCTCACCATTGATGCGCTCTACATGGGAGAAGGCAGTTTTGCCGGGCAGAATCTGCACATGGCTGACGTCTACGCCCTTCTCTTGCAGCGCGGCGCACATCTGTTTTCCAAAATCATCCGTACCCACCGCGCCCAGATAGGCGGACTGGCCGCCCAGACGCCTTACATACACCGAAACATTGACCGGATTTCCGCCGGGAAAGCTCTCGCCGGTGTTGTCATAATAATCCACACAGTTGTCGCCTGCGCACGCAATTTTTATCATAATAACTCCTTTGCCCTTTGCAGCGCCAGTCCTGCGGCGCCGGTAGGATCGTCCATATAGTGAGTCACCAGCTCCAGCGTGGCGCGGCCGTCATAGCCCGCCTGCCGGAAGTCTCTGACAATCTGTTTCAGGTTCAATACACCGTCTCCGGGGATCAGATGGGTTTCCGTCACGCCATCGCAGTCCACCAGATGCAGATGGGCCATTCTGCTTCCCAGATGGCGGCAATAGTCCACCGGGTCCTCGCCCTGCAATACCGGCGGCACCACATCGCACATCCCCATCAGCCACGGCGAGTCCACCGCCTCCAGCAGCTCCTTGAGCTCATGAAGCCGTGTGCAGGTGTTGCTCTCCAAAGGGGACAGCGTTTCCAGCAGAAGGACAACATGCTCCCGTTCGGCAGCGCGGGCAAGATGCTCCACAGAGCGGCGCAGCCGTGCGCGGCGCAATTCCGCCGGGCACTCGCCGCCGTGTCCCACGGAAATCAGCATCTGCCCGGCGCCGATCAGCCCGGCGGCACGGACAGACACCTCCAGATACGCCATACAATTGCGCCACTGCTTTTCCGTCCCCAGCATATAGTTATAGGGATAGGCATTGTGCTCCGGCGTATAGACAGGCACGGGAATGCCGTAATGCTCCTGCAAGCGGCGGATCTCCCGATAGTCCTCTATCACATCCGGGGCAAAGGCGTGGGGATAGCCACCCCAAAGCTCTATGTAATCATACCCCAATTGCGCAGCGTCTGTAAAGCATTTTTCCAGCGGCAGACGCTGATAACCGCTGGTAAACAGCCCAAATTTCATAAGCAAACCTCTGAAAAAAAGGGCGGGTTCCCCCGCCCTTTTTCACTTAATACGCTAACTTCCGGTAGTACCGGCGAATGGTCATGTCGTGGCCGCTGATGGCTTCCACATGGGCGTCGATGCGATTGGTTACCGCGTGCATAATGGCATAGCACATCCGTCCGCGGTACTTCTCATCGATACCCTCCAGCGGATAATCATGGGTGTCGATAATGGTGAAGTTCTCGCAAATCTGCGGCAGGAACTTCGCCACACGCAGGCCCAGGGGCCGCTGGGCATCCTCGCCCACAAAGACCGTGACCGGCGTATCCTTGTCCACGATTTCCAGCATACCGTGGAAGAACTCGGCACTGTGGATGGACTTCGTCCGAATCCAGTGCATCTCTTCCCAGTAGCACATGGCGTAGGAATAGGTGGCGCCATACAGGCAACCGGCGCCCACGAAGTAGTGGAACTTGTCCTCCAGATGCTTGCGGGCAAAGTCCTCCGCAAAGGGATCGGCAATCTTCTCGATCTCCACCAGATCCTTGGCCAGATAGGCATCCATCTGGGCATAATAGGCGTCATAGTCGGGGAAGTTGCCCTGACGGCGCAGGAAGCAGTCCGCCACCATAAAGAACTTCAGCTGTTCATTGCCCTTGTAGCTGATGCAGTAATCCACCAGAGTGGCCAGCTCAGCATCCGGCTTGTCAATGAACCCCAGCACCTTTGCGCCGTGGCTCTGGGCCAGACGAACCGCATCCACGATCTCCGTGGTGGTGCCGGTCACAGAGGAGAGGACCACAAGGGTTCCCGCGCCCACACGCTTATCGCCTGTGGTGCAATACTCTGCGGCGTTGGTGGCGAAGGTATCCATGTCGGTGTGCTCCTTGAGATAGCATACCACCTGCATACTGCTGGCCCATGTGCCGCCGATGCCCAGCCAGCAGAGGTTTTTCACGCCCTCTGCCAGCAGACGGTCGATCAGCTCTTCGATTTGTGGCCGCAATGCCAAAGCACCGTTTACGCTGTCGATTTGTTTTTGTTCATCAAACTTAACCAAGGATATCCCTCCATTTTTGCAGCGATGGATTAACCCACCTTCAGCATCTGATAGTATTTATCGTAGATGGTCAGCGCGTCGCCCACGTCCTTCTGGAAGAAAACGTTGGTCTTGTAATCGAAATTAAAGGCGGGAGCGTTGCGGTACTCCTCGGACGCAGCGGCAACAGCGGCATCGTTGGGGCAGGAATAGGGATTTTCCACCAGATTTGCAGCCATAACCTGCGGATCACATACGTAGTTCAGGAACTTGTAGGCCAGATCGGTGTGCTGAGCGCCCTTGGGGATCACAAACAGGTCGAAGCCCAGCTGGACGGGATCCTTGGTGAACGGAGCGATGACCAGGGTGTTGTTCTCGCCCATGGTAGCCATGGCCTCGGCGGTGTTGCCGTCATAGGTGAGCATCGCGGAGATGGTGCCGTTGCAGATGTTGCTCTCGGTGGAGCCGTAAGCCACCACGTTGGCGTTGTACTTCACCAGCCACTCATAGGCCTCGGCGATCTCGGATTCCACGGTGCTGTTGGGGTCATAGCCCAGCGCGATCAGGGCGATGGGGAAGAGGTTGCGTGCGCCGTCGATAGAGCCCAGCTGGCCCTTCAGCGCGGGATCGATCAGGTCGTTGTAGCAGGTGATCTCGATGGGGCAGCGCTCGGTATCATAGACCACATAGATGTAGTTCATCAGATAGGGCACGCAATAGCCCTGATTCTGCTCGGACCAATACGCCTTGTTGATGTTGGCGGAATTGGGCACCTGAGACAGATCCAGCTTTTCCAGATAGTCACCGGCGATCAGGGACTCCATGTACGCGTCGCAGGTCATGATCAGGTCATAGCCGTCGCCGGCGCCGGCGGTCAGCTTGGTGATGGAGTCGGCGTTATCGTTCATGTAGCTCAGGTTGACCTTGACGCCGTATTCCTTCTCGAAATTGGCGACCAGATCATCGGACATGTAGTCGCCCCACATAAAAATGTTGAGCTTGGTGCTGCCGGCGTCTTCGCCGCCGTCGGTGGTCTTTCCCTTTTCACCGCAAGCTGCCAGCGTCAGCAGCATCATCAGGGACAGAAGCAGTGCAATAAACTTTTTCATACATAAACCTCCGTTTTAATTTTATCTCAACCGCCGCAGCGGAAGAAATCAGTGCTTAGCTTGCATCAGCCGCGCATTTTCCGCCGCAGCCACCGCCCGCTCTTCGCGTTTTTTCAAGAAGCGCTGGATCCCGTTGATGATAAACATGCCCACCACCATCACCAGCACCATCACGGTGGTCAGCGCATTGATATCGGGCGTAATGCCGGTACGGTTGACCGACAGGATCAGCACCGGCAGGGTGGACTGGTTGGCGCCGGCCAGCATGTTGGACATCACCACGTCATCGATGGACAGCGTGAAGGAGAGAAATGCCGCCGAAACGATTCCCGGTATGATGCTGGGGATCGTCACCCGCCAGAAGGTCTGGACCCGGTTGGCGCCCAAGTCCATGGAGGCCTCCTGCAGGGTTTCGTTATCGCCGGAGATACGTCCCTTGATGGTGATAACCGCATAGGGGATGCAGAAGGTACAGTGGCCGATAATGATCGTCCCCATACCCAGGCTGACACCCACGGTGATGAAGATGATCAGCATGGCCACCGCCAGCACGATCTCCGGCACCACAATGGGGACATACAGCATAAGGCCGATGAACTTTTTCCCGCGGAACTCGAACTTCTTCAGGCCGATACCGCCCAGCACACCGATGATAACGCTGATGATCGTGGCCAGCACGGCAATGACCAGCGAGTAGACCAGCGACTCCCACAGATCGTGGTTGCCGAAGGAGAAGAGCTTGCCGTACCACTGCGTTGTAAAACCTGTCCACGCATAGTTGCGCTTGGAATCGTTGAACGAGAAGGCGATCATCACCACCACCGGGATATAGAACATGGCGTAGATGAGCGCCGCGTAGAGATCTGTCAGGAATTTGCTGCGCTTTTGCCGGTGAACGCGCTTGTTTTTAACCGTATTCATCACAGCACCTCCATATCTTCGATCTTCGCAAACCGGGAGTAAATGAAGATGAGCAGCGCCGTAATGGCCAGCAGAAGAACGCTTAATGCAGCGCCCAGCGGCCAGTTGCGGATGATGCCGAACTGGTTCTTGATAATGTTGCCGATGTAGAGCACCTTGCCGCCGCCCAGCATATCGGTGATGGTATAGGTACCAAGCGCCGGGATAAAGGTAAGGATGATGGCTGAGAAGATGCCGGGGAAGGTCAGCGGCAGCGTCACGCGGAAGAAGGTCACGCGGGGCACTGCGCCCAAATCGGCAGAAGCCTCCAGCACATGGTTTTCCAATTTCTCGATGGACGCGTACATGGGCAATACCGCAAACGGCAGATAGTTGGTGATAAGACCCAGCATCACCAGCCCATCGGAGTAGATGAACATGATGGGGCTGTCGATGATGTGCATGGCCATCAGCAGATTGTTGACCGGGCCGTTGGTCTGGAACAGAAGCATCCAGGCATTCAGGCGCATCAGCGAGTTGGTCCACATGGGGATCATCAGCAGCATGATCAGCTTGGCCGCCACATCCGAGGGCTTACGGGCGATGTAATACGCGAAGGGATACCCCAGCAGCAGGCATACCACCGTGGTGGTCAGCGCCACCTTGAAGCTTTTGAGGATCACCTCAAAATAGATGGTATCCAGCAGCGTGGTATAGCTCTCCGTGGTAAACTCATACACCACACCGCCGAAGGGCCCGCGGGACATGAAGCTGATGTAGATGATGAACAGAAGCGGCACCGTCACGAACAGGATCATCCACAGCGACACAGGGCCTGCCTGTGCCAGCGCGGGAAGACGCCGCTTTTTTGTCAGCGCGGGGGCGCTCATGACTGCACCTCGGCCTCGGAAGCATCGTGGATGGCAACGCCGTGATGCGGCTCCCACCACGCATAGACATCTGCGCCCTCGCGCAGCGTACCGTCCAGCTCGAAGCGGGACTGCTTGATCTCCTGATCGTCCTTCAGCTCCACCGCCGTTTTGATGACGGTGCCGATGTAGATGAAGTCCTTCACCTTTCCGCGAAGGGTAAAGCCCTCCACCGGCGTGGCGGAAAGATTCAGATACTCGGAGCGGACGGAGACGCAGATCTTTTCGCCCACGGTAAAGCCCTCGCCGCAGGCCAGGATCATACCGTCAGGCGTCTCAACGGAAAGCTTCTCTCCCTTCACAGACCGCACCACGCCGGAGATCACGTTGCTCTCGCCGATGAAGTCCGCGACAAACCGGCAGTTGGGCCGGTCGTAAATCTTCGCGGGCGCATCCATCTGCAAAATCACGCCGTCACGCATCACCGCGATGCGGTCGGACATGGTCATGGCTTCCTCCTGATCGTGGGTCACATATACAAAGGTGATCCCCAGCTTCTTCTGCAAGCGCTTTAGCTCGATCTGCATCTGCTTGCGAAGCTTCAGGTCAAGCGCGCCCAAGGGCTCATCCAGCAGAAGCACCCGGGGGTTGTTGATCAGCGCCCGCGCAATGGCGACGCGCTGTTTCTGGCCGCCGGACAAGGCATCCGGCTTACGCTTTTCATAGCCGGACATCTGCACCAGCGCCAGCATCTCGGTAACCCGGCGCTTGATCTCATCCTTGGGCACCTTGCGGATGGAGGGCCCGTAAGCCACGTTATCAAACACCGTCATGTGGGGAAACAGGGAGTAGTTCTGGAAAACGGTGTTTACATCCCGCTCATAGGGTTCCTTTTCCTCTACCCGCTGGCCCTGCACCTCGATGGTGCCGGATGTAGCATTCTCGAAGCCTGCAATCATGCGCAGGGTTGTGGTTTTTCCGCAGCCGGACGGCCCCAGTAGTGTCAGAAATTCGCCTTCTTGAATTTCAAGATTCATGTCTTTTACCACGTGGTTGTTGCCATACCATTTTTCCACATGGCGCAGCGATACGATGGAATCGGACAAGTGGCCCACCTCTCAATCTTTTTTCGTTGTGTTGCCCTGATGTGATAAGTATAGTATCAACTTATACCAATTACAAGATGATAATCGGTTTTTGCGGCAAAAAATGTGAATTCTATGTTTCGGCTAAAATCAGCCCCGGCAATTTTGGTTAAAATAACAACAAATGGTAAAAAATACAGGCGGATAACGCATTTTATCCGCCTGTATTGATAGTTGTAATATTAAAAGTTATACCAATTATGGATTTGTGTGACGGAAGTGGACGACAAACTCCGCCTTATCGTTGCGCACATAGCTGCGGGAAAACTCCACCACCCGGCCGCCCCGATCCCGGGTGGTGCATGAAAACTCCATTACCGCCTGCTCCGGCGGCACGTCCATGTGCTTGGCCAGCATAGGCGGCAGCCGGGTGATGCGCAGCGTCTGATGTCCCTCTCCCAGCACGATGCCGTTCCACTGATAGATGTCATAGATGGAGAACAGCTTTATATCCACCTCCTCCAGACCGGGCACCACACTGTAGGGAATGTAAAGCTCCTCCAGCGCCACCGGCTCGCCCGCCGTATTTTCTACCCGGCGAATAAACCAGATGGTGCTCTCGGGGGAAATCTCCAGCAGGCGGGCATAATAGGGGCCTGCCTGACGCAGCGTCTTGCTGAGAATCCGTGTGGCGGTGTTTCCGCCGCTCTGGCGCATGGTGTTGTGAAAACCGCCCAGCGTATCCATATTCCGCTTGGCCTTGGGCCCCGCTACAAAAACGCCTTTTCCCTGCACGCTTTTCAAAAGTCCCTCAAACTCCAGCGCCGCCAGCGCACTGCGAACGGACACCCGGTTGAGCCCATAGGTCTCCATCAGCTGATTTTCCGAGGGTATGGCTGTGCCGGGCAAGTATTCTTCTTCTTCGATCTTACTGCGGATCACCTCGCGCAGTTGGATATAAAGCGGGGATTTATAGCTGATTTCACGCATGATCGGATGCCTCGCTTTCTCCGCGGTGGAGAACGCTGACCAGCTCCACCTTGTCCGCTCTTGCCACGGTGCGGCAATATTCCACAGGAACGCCCTCCGGCGTTTGCGTGATGCTGACGATCCAGAACACAGGATCCCCGGCGGCGATGCCGAGATGAACGGCCTCCTCCTCTGTGGCTGTGGTGATGCTGGCCTTCTCTTCGCCGTGATCCAGATCCAGGCCGTACCCCTCCCGCAGCACCGAAAAGAGGGAGCCGGTCACCAGATCATGCTCCTCCAGGCCGGGGGCCAGCGCGGCGGGAATATAGGCCGTTTCGATAAGGGTGGGCTGGCCGTTGAGAATGCGCAGGCGGGAGATTCGATAGGCATTTTCTCCCAGCACCAGATGGAGCCGCCGGGAAAGCTGCTTGTCGCACTCCACCTGCGACATGGACAGCAGCCTCGTTTCCGGCCGCAGGCCGCAATCGGCGGCGTATTCCGAAAATCCCTGCAAATCCTGTAGGATACGGCGAAATCTGGGCGCAATACGGGTCCCGCTGCCCTGAACGGCGTACACAATCCCCTGCTCCGTCAGGGCGGCAATGGCGCTGCGCAGGGTGCAGCGATTAACCCCCCACATCTGGCACATTTCACGCTCCGGCGGAAGCTTATCGTCAGCGGAAAGTTTATTCTCCAATATATACGCCATGATTTGCTCCAGCGCCTGTTCACGCGGGCGCGGCACGGTCATCTGCATAGTCCACCTCCGGATTGGTATAAAATATCCGCCTACATACTACACCATTTTCGGCAGCTTTACAACCACAGAAATGCAAAAACGCTCGCCGTATCGGCAAGCGCTTCGGCAAGATTTTTCCATACTCTTTCCCATTCCCGCTGTGCAAAGAATGGCCGGAGCTTCCTCCGGCCGTTCTTTTGGGTGCTGCTCTATGTGTGCGGGAAAGGCATACCCGCCTGATGACAACCGATAACCGGATTTAAAAGCCTGCGCCCGCTAAGGCGACTCAGTCCAGATCCACGTCGATGGCGAACAGGCCGCCCGCGCCGCCGGTGGTGAACACCACCTCCGCGCCCTTGCGCTTGGCGTCCGCCAGCAGGAACTCCAGCTTACGCACCTTGTTGCCGCCCAGACCGATACCGGTCAGGTCGTCGCGCTTGATATACACATTGGTGTTCAGCCTCCCGCAGGTTGCCGGGCCAGTCGTAGTTGAGGAGCTTGCTGAACGCCTCACCGGACAGCGCCTTGTCCGGGATGTGGTAGCGCAAAGGGCGACGACGTCTGCGCGCTGCGCTACATCAAAGACAGCAAGCAGGGGGAGAAATGAGAAAAGTCGACACCTCCCTCATCGTAAGGCTGTGCCTTCCGCAATTTGCGGTGGGCCTTTTTACGACCATGCTGAATAACTATCTCATCTATTTCTACCAGCCCTCCAAGGCATCGGGTATCCCCGACCTCATCCCGCAGGGACGGCTGGTGCTGGGCGTGCTGACCATCATCGGCATGATCAAGGCGGTGGGTCACATCATCGACGCGGTGACAGACCCGCTGATCGCCGCCGGCTCTGACAAGAGCCGGCACAAGGACGGCCGGCGCGGGTGAACGCCTACACCATCAACTCGTTCTTCTTTGTGACCGGCAGCGCCCTCGGCTATGTCAGCCCGCTGATCGTCAGCGCGTTCAAGGGCGCAGGCATGGCGTTCTTTCAGGCGTGCATCATGTACTATGTGACCTCGCTGATGGGTCTTGCGGAGACGTACTCCGTGCTGATCCTGGCCATCTCCATCGCCGGGTCGCTGCTGATGTACCCGCTGGTGAACAAATTCGCCAAGAAGCGGGGCAAGAAGCTGCCCATCATTCTGGGCTGCATCGTATTTTCCGCCGCAGAGATCGTGATCTGCTTCAGCGATATGCTGCCGGGGAACCGGCTGGTGCTGGCCTGCGTGTTTGCCCTGTTCGTGTCCTTCCCCTTCGCGGTGCTGAACGTGCTGCAAGTGCGCCATGATGGCCGTCCACGAAAAGGGGAGATGCACGGCGCGGCTCATCGCCAAAAACCTGCCGGGTCACGCGGGACTGGAGGGGGGACACAAGACCCCCGTCATGCGTATGACGGCCTTTATCGCGGAGGCGGACGAGAAGAAGCCGCATATCCGGCGGCTCCACCCGGAGGTACGTGGGATGTTCGAGCGGCTGCTCATCAAGCTGATCCCCAAGCTCAACGCGGCGGACGCACGGCAGTTCACCGATCTCTCCGACGCGGTGATCCGGTTCGCCCCCATCGACATCGACAAGCAGCAATACGCATCGGTGCATGGGGAGAACGAGAATATCAGCGTGGATAAGCTCCATCTGGCGGTGGATTTCTACAAGGCGCTGCTCCGCAACTATCCGGCGGACGCCCGGTAAACTGCCGTTTTTCCCGGCGTTTATCCGCCCCTTGACCGAAAAGAACGCTCACCGGCTGTGCCGGCGAGCGTTCTTTGTAACATTCCCACAAAGAAATCGCCCAAAAATTGGCTTTTTCGCCGTTTTTCAGGTTGCGGCGGCGGTGGTAAAGCGCTATGATGGTAAGGCCGCGTCGCGGCAAAAAAGGACGAGAGAGGTACCTTATGCACAAGAAAGTATTCGCCCCCGCGCTGTTTGACTGCTTGAAGTCCTATTCCGGCAAGCAGTTCGCCAAGGACGCGGTATCGGGCGTCATCGTGGCCATCATCGCACTGCCCCTTTCCATCGCGCTGGCGCTGGCCAGCGGCGTCGGCCCGGAGCAGGGCATCTACACCGCCATTATCGCGGGCTTTCTGATCTCCTTCTTCGGCGGCAGCCGTGTGCAGATCGCCGGCCCCACCGCCGCCTTTGCCACCATCGTGGCAGGCATCGTGGCGGAAAATGGCATGGGCGGGCTGGCCCTCGCCACCGTCATGGCGGGCATCATCCTGATCCTGATGGGCGTTTTGAAGCTGGGCAGCCTGATCCGCTTCATCCCCTACACCATCACCACCGGCTTTACCGCCGGTATCGCCGTGACCATCTTCATCGGCCAGTGGAAGGACTTCTTCGGCGTGAGCTACCCGGAAAAGCCCATTGAGACCATGGAGAAGGCCGCCTGCTTCTTCCGCAGTCTGGACACCGTCAACCTCTGGGCGGCGCTGGTGGGCGCGGTGTGTCTGGCCGTTCTCCTCATCTGGCCCCGCATCAATAAGCTCATCCCCGGCAGCCTCATCGCCGTGCTGGTGGGCATCGCCATGGTGAAGCTCCTGAACCTGCCGGTGAACACCATTGGCGACCTCTACACCATCTCCAACAAGCTGCCCTCCTTCACCCTGCCGGACTTCTCCTTTGACACCGTGCAGGCTATGCTGCCCAGCGCCTTCACCATCGCCATCTTAGCCGCCATTGAGAGCCTTTTGTCCTGCGTGGTGGCCGACGGTATGGTGGCCACCCACCACAACTCCAATACAGAGCTGATCGCACAGGGCATCGGCAACGTGGGCTCGGCGCTGTTCGGCGGCATCCCCGCCACCGGCGCTATCGCCCGTACCGCCGCCAACATCAAGTCCGGCGGCCGCACCCCCGTGGCGGGCATGATCCACGCCGCCGTGCTGGTACTGGTGCTGGTGGTGCTGATGCCCTACGCGGCCCTCATCCCCATGCCCTGCATCGCCGCCATCCTGTTCAGCGTGGCGTATAATATGTGCCAGTGGCGTCCCTTTGTGCGCCTCTGCAAGTGCGCCCCCAAGAGCGATATTCTGGTGCTGGTGCTGACCTTTTCGCTGACGGTCGTCTTCGATCTGGTGGTGGCCATTGAGGTGGGTATGCTGCTGGCGGCGCTGCTGTTCATGAAGCGCATGAGCGACGAGACGGAGGTGCGCGGCTGGAAGTACAAGGATATGCCGGAGGATCAGCTCACCGAGGTGCCGCTGCACGTCCGTGTGTACGAGATCCGCGGGCCGCTGTTCTTCGGCATGGCTGACCAGATCGGCGAGATCACCGTTAAGGAGTTCACCCGCTGCCTCGTCATCCGTATGCACATGGTCAATGCGCTGGACGTCACCGCCCTCAACGCGCTGGAGGCGCTGTATGACGAGTGCGCCAAGAAGGGCGTGCGGGTCATCTTTTCCCACGTCAACGAGCAGCCCCTGCACGTGATGGAGCGCGCCGGCTTTGTGGACAAGGTGGGACGGAAGAACTTCTGTGACCACATCCAGCAGGCCATTGCGCTGGCCTCCCAGCAGTAAGCGCCGAACCATTTTTTCGCTGAAAAGAGGCGCGCCGGTCAAACCGGCGCGCCTCTTTTATTGTTTTGCCATCGCGGGGCGCGGCATCAGATGACGCCGTACTGCTTCAGCAGCTTTTCCACATCGGTACCGTCGATCTTGCTGAGGGCCTTCTTCAGGACCATCTTTTCGCCGAAGCTCAGATCCATGTCGGTGGCCTTCTTGCCGTCCCGCAGCTTCACGGTGGCGTTCAGCAGGTCGCGGACATCGTAGACGCTGCCCCAGACCTCGGGCACGCCGCGATCCACGTTCAGCAGGGTGTACACGGCCTCCATGCCGGTACGCATGGAATACTCGGTGGTAAAGATGGTGTCGCGGGGCGTCTCGGCAAACTGACCGAGGAAGGCGAAGTTCACGCTGCCGTCCGGCACGACCTTGGGCCGGTCGCCGTAGGCGCGGGGCATGAAGAACGCGTCGATATAGGGCATCATCACCGGCACGGTGTTGGCGCTGTTGGCCGCCAGATCCTCGATCTGCTCCTCCGGCACGCCGATGTGGTACAGCCACTCCATGCAGATCTCCTTGCCGGTGCAGTCCCGCATGGGCTTCTTCACGAAGTCGCCGGGCTTATCGGTGAACAGGGAGTAGACCCACACCAGACAGTGATCCTTGGGCTGGTCGCGGAACTGGGGCTGGCGGTTGATGGTCCAGCTCATCAGCCAGGAGGAGTCCTTCACGGTGACGATGCCGCCGGTGACCACATGGCCGGTGAAGGGATCGCGCTTGCAGATGTTCTTGATATAGGGGATGATGCGCTGATCCAGTGTCTCCACGGTGGCGCTCATCCAGTTGGTCTTCTCCGGGTCGTGGCAGAACTTGTCGGGATGACCGAAATCGGGATCCTGCGCGGCGATCTTGCGCCACATATCCCAGCCGCCGCCCTCCCGCAGCTCGGTGTTGTAGGCGGCGGGCTTGTTCTGGCTGCCCATGGAGGAGTTCTCCACGCAGCCGCCGTTGGTGATGAACACCAGATCGTTCTCCGTCAGATCGATGGTGTCCTTCTCGCCGCCGCGCAGCACGTCGATGCGCTTGGCCAGCTTGCGGGCGGGGTCAGTGCAGTCAAATTCCACGTTGTACACCTGCACGCCGTAGTGGAACTGCACGCCGTGGCTCTCCAGATACTTCACCATGGGCAGGATCATGGACTCATACTGGTTGTACTTGGTAAAGCGCAGGGCGGTGAAGTCGGGCAGGCCGCCGATATGGTGGATATACCGCTGGATATAGAGCTTCATCTCCAGGGCGCTGTGCCAGTTCTCGAAGGCGAACATGGTGCGCCAGTACAGCCAGAAGTTGGAATTGAGCACCTCGTCATCGAAGAAATCGGTGATCTTCTTGTCCTGCAAATCCTCGTTGGGGGTGAAGAACAGCTTCATGATCTCCATGGCGCCCTTGTCGGAGATGCTGAACTTGCCGTCGGTGTGGGCGTCCTGTCCGCGCTTCTCGGTGGCGCGGCACAGGGAATAGTTGGGATCCTCCTTGTTGAGCCAGTAGTACTCGTCCAGCACGCTGACGCCCT
>OQVS01002010.1_pt1 | contig 13462 bp, 13 predicted proteins | sample 1691601 | NCBI WGS metagenome assembly OQVS01 (sample SAMN03418268, study PRJEB22391) | human gut metagenome | biome: human-gut; feature: organic feature; material: feces | host: Homo sapiens | place: Tanzania | collected 2013-01 | reverse complement strand
ATGGATAAGAAAGATTTAAGAAAAATAATAAGAGATAGAAATGAAAAGAGAATTGTTCTTTTTAGACTGCACTCAAAATATGACTGAATAAAAACTAAAAATATGACTGAATGAAATTTGTGAATCTTACTGAATGAAAAGCGCAAATTTGACTGAATACACTAAAATTGCAGTATTAAATATTGGCGAATATTTTCGCTAGTGGAGGCTAAGCCTAATGCAACGTCAAGGTTACAAAGTTAGAGTTATAGATAAAAAAATTCAAGAATACTTAGCTACTTTTGGGGCTGTTTGTATAGAAGGGCCTAAGTGGTGTGGCAAAACCTGGACTTCTTATTATCATTGTCAAAGCGCCATTTACCTTGGCGATCCTGCCGGCAATTTTCAAAATAGACATTTAGCCGAACTGGATCCGGCTTTAATTTTAGAAGGTGCCAAGCCGCGCTTAATTGATGAATGGCAAGAAGTTCCGCCTATTTGGGATGCTGTGCGTTATAAAGTAGATATAGAGCCACAAAAAGGGCAATTTATACTTACTGGATCGGCTACGCCTAATCATAAAGGCATTTTGCATAGTGGAGCTGGACGTATTGCCAGGTTGCGTATGCGTCCTATGTCTTTATATGAATCTGGTGATTCTAGCGGTCAAGTTTCGTTGGAAGCACTTTGTCATGGCGACTTGAAGCCTGCTCTTATTGGTGATGTTGAACTAAAAAAGCTGATCGAACTTATTGTGCGCGGTGGTTGGCCGGGCAGTTTAGATCTATCTTTAGAGCAAGCTAGGCTTTTGCCTAAAGAATATTTGCAAGCCATCATAGAAGATGATGTATATAGAATAGATGGCGTTAAACGTGATACTAGCAAAATGTTTTTGCTTTTGCGCTCTTTAGCTCGAAATGAAAGCACTACTGTAACTAATAAAACTATTGCTAAAGATATAAAAGCTGTCGATGATGATACTATTGACGATAATACTCTAGCTGCCTATTTAGATATTTTTAGGCGCTTATTTATAATAGAAAATCAGCTTCCTTTTGCTGCTAATGTACGATCTTCAGTTAGAGTCAAACAAGCTGAAAAGCGCCATTTAGCCGATCCTTCTTTAGCTTGCGCTCTCTTAGGAGCTACTCCGGAAAGTTTGCTTAATGATTTAGAAACTCTGGGCTTTTTGTTTGAGGCCCTTTGCGAACGTGATTTGTCGATCTATGCTGATTCCTTTGGCGGCAGATTGTGCCATTATCAAGATTATAAAAATAAAGAAATAGATGCTGTAGTAGAAAGGCCCGATGGACAATGGGCCGCTTTTGAAATAAAGCTAGGTGCCAACCAAATAGACGCAGCGGCCGCCAATTTGCTGGAAATACAGCAACAAATTAAAGATGATCCCAAAGGCAGGCCGCCTGCAATTTTGTGTGTACTCTGTGGTTTAAGCAAAGCCGCCTACCGCCGCCCCGACGGTGTTTTTGTGGTGCCAATAACAGCGCTGCGCCCTTAATTTCGCATTACAAATTTTATAGGAGAAATAAACTTGTTAAATGCAAATAGTTGCATAATCGTGCCCTTTGTTGGCGTAGGCAATTTTATGTTACTTTCAAGTTTTAACACCGTAAAAACGCAGCTTGAATTGGCTAAATGTGGTTATACAACTGAAATTTTGCCTAATAAGGGCTGTACTCCACAAGTAGAATGGAAAATAATTCACTGTGACAATCATTTAAATTTATTTTTTGCGAAAGATAAATTATTTAAAATATATGTGGATGGTGAATTTCCTGGAAAATTACCAAATGGAATTTATGTAGGTATGTCTATGAAAGAAGCCACTCTTATTGACACTTCATTACGTTTTGATGATTGGAATGAGGATTGGAGTTCGGATGAGGGATATTGGCTTGAAGATGATTTAGACACAGACTCTGTTTTGTCCATCAGTATTTTTATTAAAGAACTTTTAGATGATGATGAGTTTGATAAGTACCAATGGTAATTTAATAACTCGATATTGAATCAACTTTAAGTTGAATTAGGCTTCACTTTATTTTCCAAAAGCGAAGCCTAATTTGTATTTTAATCCCTTTTCAAAAGCTCTTCATAAATAACGCGGTCTTTGTCTAAATAGACATTAAATATTGAGCATAAACGGCCATTGCCATGTAAAAAAATTACGATAGCTCTTGACCTAAAGTAACTTTAGGTCTGTATAATCCAAGTCATGGAAAGACGTGATTTTCTGAAAAAAATGTTGGCTGTGGGTGGAGCTGTAGCTGTCAGTGCTTTTGCTGGCACAGCTTTATTTTCCGGCCAAGATTCTAGTAAGGCTAATGGGGAGAAAAAGAAAATGAAAATTTTGGTATTAACCGGCAGTCCTAGGAAAAATGGCAATTCCAACACTTTAGCTGAGCATTTTATTAAGGGCGCTAAGGAAGCTGGCCATACTGTAGTGCGCTTTGATGCAGCCACTAAAAATGTTCATCCTTGCATAGCTTGCAATCGCTGTGGCATGGATGGTGATTGTGTCTTCCAAGACGATTTTAATTTTGTGCGTGAGCATATTATTAATGCCGACATGGTAGTTTTGGCTACGCCAATGTATTACTTTGGAATTTCCGCTCAGCTTAAAGCTGTGATCGATAGATTTTATGCCATCAATGGCCAAATTCACGTGCCCAAAAAAGCTGCATTGTTGATGACTTATGCCAATACTTCTTCCAAAGACGCTCAGCCTATTATTAATCATTATGAAGTGCTTTTAGATTATTTGGGTTGGAGCAATTCAGGCATGGTTATTGCTCCTGGTGTTTGGCCTGAAGGTAGCGTCAAAAATACTGAATATCCGCAACAAGCTTATGAATTAGGTAAAAACGCTTAAGCTGGGGGAGTTCGCATGAAAAAATTCTGCACTTTTCTTATTGCGCTTTGCTTAGCGCATACAAGTTTAGCTTTAGCCGATCAAGTGAGGGATAATATGACTAGGACTGATATTTGCAAACAAACTTACACAGAGCTTTTTGGCCGTCAGTGGCAGCCCAATACTGGCAAAGACGCCGAATTTATGGATATTTTGCAAAAATATATTTTCGGCGAAGTTTTTACTGTCGGCCAATTGGATATGAAAACCAGAGAAATGCTTACTGTTACTTCACTAACAGCTCAGCAAACTTTACCTCAGCTTAAAGCCCATTTAAATGCTGCTTTAAATGCTGGCGTTAAGCCTGTTGAGCTGCGTGAAATTATCTATCAGTGTGCGCCTTTTATCGGTTTCCCAAAAACGCTTAATGCTATTGGTGTCTTTAACGAGGTTATCAAAGAGCGCGGCTTGGAAAGTGAACTTACTGCTAGTGCTACTGTTACTGAAGAAAATCGTCATAAAAAAGGCGCAGCTATTCAGCAACCTCTTTACGGTAACGAGATAGCCGAAGCTATGACCGGTTTACCTAATGATATGGGCTCTGAAGTAGCTAGATTTTTGACTGAGTTTTGCTTTGGTGATATTTACACGCGCCGTGGCTTAGATTTGAAAACTCGTGAACTTATGGCTATTGCCGTATTAGTAACTAATGGCCAAACTTCCGTACTTAAAAGCCACATTCAAGGCGCTATTAAAGCTGGCAACACTAAAGAAGAAGTGACAGCAGCTATTATTCAATGCTTACCCTACGTCGGCTTCCCCAATGCTTTGGCTTCTTTGAAAGCACTTAAAGAACTCGATCTTAAGTAGAGGAGAAGAATATGAGAAAATTTATTGCTGCTGCAGCTCTATTTCTGCTTTGCGGAGGAGTGGCTATGGCTCAAGAATTAGATCAGCCTTTTAGCAAGGGCGACTTAAATCCATTTAATAAATATTTTACCGGTACTACTTATTTAACTAGGTTGAGCGCTAATGATGATGTCTGGCATTCTTCTATAGCTAATGTTACTTTTGATAAAGGGGCCAGAACTCACTGGCATAAACATAGTGGCGGTCAGATTTTGTTAGTAACTGCCGGAGAAGGGCGCTATCAAGCTGAAGGTCAAGAAATACAAATTCTTAAGCGCGGCGATGTGGTGCGCATTCCGCCCAACGTCAAACACTGGCACGGCGCTGCCCCAGACAGCGAATTTTCCCATATTTCAGTAGAAACAAACTTACCAAACAATAAAACCGACTGGCTAGAACCAGTTACTGACGAACAGTATAAATAAGCCATGATATTAAAAGACTAATGCTAGTCATCTTAATCAATGTTAGTCATCTTAGTCAATGCTAGTCAATAATAGCTGACTAGCATTGGTTGTGCTGTTATGTAGCGTTGGATAAACAAAAACAAGCTCCCTTTGGCAGTTTTGTAGCTGCGGAAGGGAGCTTGTTTTATATAGTGCGTTTAGTATCCACCGCTAAACGCATTATTAACATATTAAGCCAAAGCGTGGTTGACGATAGAGTCGCGCAATTTGGGCTCGAACCAAGTGGACTTAGGAGGCATAATTTCGCCGGCGTCGGCAATGTCCATGAGCTCTTTTAAGCTGACTGGACGCATAGAGAAAGCGACTTGAGCGCGGCCTTCATCTACTCTCTTAACCAATTCGCCGGTACCGCGAATGCCGCCCACAAAGTCGATACGCTCGTTGGTACGAGGATCGTCGATAGCTAACAAAGGATTGAGCACGTTGTCTTGCAAGACAGCAGCGTCCAATTTCTGAGCGGGAGTAGCAGCTTTCTCTTTAAGAGGAGTAAGGTCGAGATCGTACCACTTTTTGCCTAAGTACATGCTGACGTGACCGTCTTTCTGAGGCTCGGGAGAAGCATTTTCGGCTACAGGTACAACCTTCTTGAGCTCGGCCAAGAAATTCTCTTCGCTGTGGTTATTTAAATCGGCCACTACGCGGTTGTAAGCCATGATCTTAAGCTGATCGTCAGGGAAAGCTACGGCCAAGAAGAAGTTGGCAGCTTCGGTGCCCTTCCAGTTGGGATCTTCGGAGCGAAGTTTGGCTCTGGTACGGCTAGCAGAAGCGGCGCGGTGGTGTCCGTCGGCAATGTAAAGAGCGGGGATTTTAGCAAATTCTTCAACTAAGTCTTGGCAATTTTCCAATTTCCAAGCGGTGTGACGAATGCCATCGGGAGCAACAAAATTATATAAAGGCTCGGTGGCGATCACTTTATTGACAATAGCGTCAATTTCGGGACGAGCTTTGTAAGTAAGGAAGACGGGGCCGGTCTGAGCTTTGGTGGTGATGATATGGTTGGTGCGATCATCTTCTTTAGCTTTGCGGGTCTTCTCGTGCTTTTTGATGAGGTTGTTGTCATACTCATCTACGGAGAAGGTGGCGGCAATGCCGGTCTGGACGTGGTCGCCCATTTGCTGCTGGTATACGTAAACAGCGGGAGTTTCATCTAAGAAAAGAGCGCCTTCGTCACAGAGCTTCTTAAGGTTCTCGGCAGCTTTGGCATAGACGGAAGGATCGTAGGCGTCTACGGAATCGGGAAGATCGATTTCGGCGCGAGAAACGTGAATAAAGCTCAAAGGATGACCTTCACCTAAAGCTTTGGCTTCTTTGCGATCTACTACATCGTAAGGAACTTCGGCAACTTGAGCCACATACTTAGGATGGGGACGTAAAGCGCGGAAGGGACGTAAAACGGACATTCTTTTTCACCTGTACAGTATTAAAATCGGAAGTTTAACTTTTACACTAAAAATAAAAAAGCCTGCATAATTAAATATTTTAATTGTGCAGACTTGCTAAATTGTGTTTACCTAAAAGCTCGGCAATTTAGTTGGGCATAAGCTGAATAATGTTAATGGTGTTTCTGCTTAAGTAGATAGCTCTCCACAAATCACCCCCGTTAGTAGTTAAATAAACGTTGCCAGTCAAAGTGGAAAAAGCGAAAATGTTATCTTTCAAAGCGCTAATTGAAGTAATGCGCTGGTTAGTTAAGGAAGGCAAACCGACATTTTTAACTTGCCAAGTGTCGCCGCCATCTTGGGAGCAAACGATAATTTGGGCTCCGCTGTCGTCGCGCATCTGGCTTAAGCTGGCCATAATTAAATTGGGATTGTAAGGGGCAATAGCCACGCGGCGGGCAAAAGTGTAGGGCAAACCGTGTTCGAGCTGCTCCCAAGTTGAGCCCAAATCGTTAGAGCGGAAGAGACCGGCTGAAGTAGCTGAGAAAATACGATTGGGAGCTAGAGCATGAATGGCAAAATCATTTACTTCTTTGCCTACGCTGACAGGGCGCTCTGTCCAAGTGAGGCCGCCATCTAAGCTGCCCATAAAGCCGCCCTGAGCTACTGAAGCAAACACTACGTTGGGGTGGAGTGGATGTTGACGCAATTTAGTTACAGAAGCGCGGTAAGGCGGCACCGGATAAACCCAATTGTCGGAACTAGGAAGTTGATTGAAACTGGGTAGCTTTTGCCAACGCAAGCCGGCAGTTTTGCTCTTGTAAATTGAAGGCGGCTGAGTACCAATATACATAACCATAGGAGACTTGGGGTGAGAGCTTATGGCAGTAATATTTAGTCCATCCAAACCTTCTACGGTAGTCATCCAGTTTTCGCCATCTTTGGTTTTATGAATGGAGCCTTGCGAAGAGGCAGCCAAAATGGAACCGCGCGGATCGGTCAAAATAGCCTGAATATTGCGTGCTTGATGGGCGTGGGACACCAAAGTCCAGGTATCTATTTCGGTTTGTCCTTCTTTTAGGACTATCACTCCGTGAGTTGTTCCGATAGCTATACGCATAAAAAACGCCGCCTTAATCGCGCTCTTAAAGCGCAAAGAGATAAAATGGCGCTGATCCGATAAATGAGTCAAGCTGCCGCTAGAAAATTTTGGCAGAGTTGATTTTTTGTCCTGCTTAAATAATTCGGTTCGGCTAGTAGAAAAAACTGCCACTAAGCGGTGGAGTATAAGGCTGAGCTTTCACTAAGAAAAATAATCGGCAGGTTTTGGCTAACTTTTGGTCGTATTGGAGCCCCTGTCAGTTTACAAATATTCTTTTTAGAGGAGTTTTTTACCATGAAACTTGTTATGGTGCGCCATGGCCAGAGCATGTGGAACTTAGAAAACCGTTTCACCGGCTGGACCGATGTTGATCTTAGCGAAAACGGCATCAAAGAGGCTCAGGAAGCCGGCCGTTTGCTTAAAGCCAACGGTTTTACCTTTGACGAAGCTTTCACTTCCGTTTTGAAGAGAGCCAACCACACTTTGGAGCTTATCCTCAACGAGCTCGGCGAGAGCAACATTCCTATCCACTACAGCTGGCGCTTAAACGAGCGTCACTATGGTGCCTTGCAAGGTCTCAACAAAGATGAAACCCGCGCTAAATACGGTGCTGAGCAAGTTCACATTTGGCGTCGTAGCGCCGATGTACGTCCCCCGGCATTAGACAAGAGCGACGAGCGCTATCCCGGCAACGATCCTAAGTACAAAGATCTTACTCCCGATCAGCTTCCTTGCACCGAGCACTTGCTTGATACCGTAGATCGCGTAGTTCCTTACTGGAATTCCGATATTAAGCCCGCTCTCTTAGCTGGCAAAAAATGCATTATCGCTGCTCACGGCAACAGCATCAGAGCTTTGGTAAAATACATCGAAAATATCGGCACCAAAGAGATCATGGATGTAGAAATTCCTACCGGCAAGCCTTTGGTTTACGAACTCGATGACAAGACTTTGGCTTTCGTAAAGAAATATTATCTGTAATATTTTGCCTTAGGTTGCAAGCGCTTGGCTTCTTGCTTAAGGAAAGCCGAGTTGCAGCAGCTTTAAATGGATAGCTATAAAAAATGCCCGCTCTTTCACTTTAGCGAAAGAAGCGGGCATTTTGTTGGTTTAGAGGTATTTTTTGATAATTTTTTCAAATTCGGCTTTATCGGCATAACCTACGTGGACATAGCGGATATTGCCCTGGCGATCGACGATAATCGTGGTGGGAATGCCTTCAATGGCGCCGATTTTTTTCTCGACAGCATTGACAGCGGCTACGTTGTCTTTTCCTAAAATGGAAGGATAGTTTAAGCCTTGTTGTTTGGCAAATTGCTTATGATCGGCATCTTCGTCGTCAAAAGAAACGCCGACAACTTGTAAGCCTTTCAGGCCATATTGTCTCTGTAAAGCGATAAAGCCGGGAATCTCTTTGCGGCAAGGTGGGCACCAAGTAGCCCAAAAATCGACAATCAGCACTTTCCCCGCATAATTGGAAGTGTCAATTGTTTTGCCATCATAACTTTTGCCAATAATTTTAGGCAATTTGCCATAGTTCTTTTCTTGTCCAGCTTGGGTAGACTGGGTGCAAGCTAATAAAGTAAATAAACTGAGGCAAACTATTACAAAAATTGAAAAGCGTTTGCGCATGGTTTCTATTCCTCCCGCGATCATGATGATTTTTTTTCGCTAAAAATGTGGCGCAGAATGCCGAAAAATTTTAAGCAGCGCTCTTTAATATTAGCTTAATTAGTTGTGCCTGTCAGTGAGGCTGCCAAAAAATATCAGGCGGCAGAGGAAAACAACAACCGTTACAAAATTTTTGCCCTCAAAAGTTGAGGGCTAAATGTTTCTGTATCCTTTAATACTCAAGCCATATTTAGCGCCGCGCATTTGGGGAGGAAAAACGCTGGCTACCTTGTGTCCATCGGTGGCTCAAGCTGCCGAGCCGATTGGAGAAGTTTGGATTGTAGGCGGCTCGCAAGTTGTCAGCAATGGCCTCTATGCCGGGAACACTTTAGACGAACTTTATCGACGCTTTCCGTCTCGGCTCGGCAACATGAAGAACTATTCCGAGGCTGGTTTTCCTCTGCTTATAAAATGGCTGCGGGCCGAGCGTTGGCTGTCTATTCAAGTGCATCCCAATGACAGTTGGGCCCGCCGCTTAAATGGTTGCTCTGCTCAAGGTAAAGAAGAAGCTTGGTATGTTACCCAGAGTGAGCCTGGAGCAGAGCTCATTTTTGGCGTTCATCCGCACAGCCATTGTAACGATTTTTTACATACTGCCGGAGCGGAAATGCTGAATTTCTTGAGTAAAATAAAGCCGACAGTCGGCGATTGTCTTTGTCTTAAGCCCGGTTTAGTCCATGCTCTAGGGCCGGGAATTACCGTTTTGGAAGTACAACAGAATAGTGAATTGACTTATCGCCTTTATGATTGGGATCGTCTTGGGCTAGATGGACAGCCGCGTCAGTTGCACCTTGAAGAAGCGGCTGCTGTTTTGCGCGATTGTTGGTCGGTAAATTTGGACAAAAAGGAAAAGCCGGACTTAGCCGGGCCATCTTTACCGCCTACTGTCGGCCAAGTGTTGCTTCAGGCTGAACATTTCCGCTTGGAGGTGCTCAAAGCCGAAGATGTAAGCGCTTGGCTTACCGATCCGCTTTTTCCAGAAATAGTTGTTTGTACTAAGGGCGCTTTGCATGTTTCTTTGCAAAGTCAATCTGAAAAGCTACAAAATGGCCAAGCGTGCCTTTTAGCTGCCGGCCAAGTGCCAGTTGAACTCGACTTTGAGCCTATGGCAGAGGCTGTGCGGATCACTTCTTCGCGTTAGAGTTGAGCTCTTATGCGCTGTCAGCGTTAAAAAAGGAGGCGGGACAGATATTGAGAAAGTTAGGCCAAATTTCGGAATTATTAGATAATAGAGCGCTTAAATACAACAAGTTTTAGTTCTATACCAAGGAGAGAGTTATGGGGATGGAGCCGTTTTCAGATGAAGCCAGAATGTCAATCGTATTCGCTCGTGAGGAGGCCAAGGCTTTAGGAAGCAATTCTATCGGCCCTGAGCATCTCTTAATGGGATTGGCGGCCAATAGCAAAAGTGCCGTTAGCGATCTTTTAGAAAAACATGGCTTAACTTTAGAATTTTTGCACAGCTTTGCTGCTGAACATTGTGAGGCCGATGATGACATCAGCCAAGGTATGATGTTTACCCAAGCAGCTAAACTTATCATCCAGGAAGCTTTTAAGTGCTCTCGCCGCTATGAACGCAGCGCTGTGGGGTGCGAAGCTATTTTGTTAGCTATTTTAAAAGTAGCTGAAGACTATCCTGAAGAAACCGAAGTAGTCAACGAAATATTAAGTAGCTTGCTTGATTTCGACCTTAAGAGCCTGAGAAGCGATCTTAAGGCTATGTTAGTTAAAGGTGAAGAAGAGGAGAAGTCGCGCAACTATGTTTCTAACGCGGCTTCTAGCAAGAAATCTTCGGCAAAAACTCCTGTTTTAGATAGCTATTGCCGCGATCTTACCAAGTTGGCGCAAGATGGCAAGCTCGATCCTTTGATTGGCCGCTACAATGAATTAGAACGCGTAATTATGGTGCTGTCTCGCCGTACCAAATGCAATCCTGTACTTATTGGCGATCCTGGTGTCGGCAAAACCGCTATTGTTGAAGGTTTGGCTCAGCGTATTGTCAGCGGAGAAGTTCCCGAAAAGCTTAAGGGCATGCGCGTTTGCTCCTTGTCGCTTTCCGGTTTGGTAGCTGGCACTCGCTATCGCGGAGATTTTGAGGATCGCTTAAACAAGATCCTTAAAGAGCTGACCAACGCTAAATCTAAAGTTATTCTTTTTATTGATGAAATTCATACTTTGGTAGGCGCTGGCGACTCTGAAGGAGGCTTAAATGCTTCCAGTATTTTAAAGCCGGCTTTGGCTCGCGGTGAGTTCCAATGCATCGGTGCCACTACAGTGGGTGAATACACTAAATATATCGAAAAAGATCCGGCTTTAGAGCGCCGTTTCCAAACTGTCGATGTAAAAGAGCCCACCGAAGAGGAAGCTTGCCGTATCATTTTAGGCTTGCGCGATCGTTACGAAAGTTTCCATAATGTGGACATTTCTGAAGAAGCTATTCGCGAGGCTGTGCGTCTTTCCAATCGCTATTTGCCCGATCGTTTATTGCCCGATAAGGCCATCGACGTTATAGACGAAGCTTGCAGCCGCGTCAGCTTAGCTAAAGCCAATAAACCACAAGATTTAGTAAATAAAGCTTCTGAATTGCGTGATTTAGTGCGCAAACGTGACGAAGCTTTGGCCGAACAAGATTACGAGCTGGCTGATGAATTGCGCATGAAGGAAGAAGCGGCTCGCAATGTCTTGAATCGTTTAGAAGCCGATTGGCAAGAGCGCCGCGAGCATTCCGCTGAAGCTAAGAGCGATCGTCCTGTGGTAAAAACCGATACGGTGGCCTATGTAGTTTCGCTTATGTCTGGTGTGCCTTTAAATAGCGTCAGCCAAAACGAGGCTGCTCGTTTAAGCAATATTGAGCAGATTTTACATGAACGCGTGGTTGGACAAGATGAACCGATTAAAGTAGTCAGCCGTGCTATCAAGAGAGCTAGGGCCGGCTTAAAAGATCCCAATAAGCCTATTGGTTCTTTCCTTTTCTTAGGCCCGACGGGTGTAGGTAAAACCGAATTGGCTCGCACTTTAGCGCAATTCCTTTTCGATGATGAAAATGCCCTCATTCGCATGGATATGTCCGAATACTCGGAAAAATTTACCGTTTCACGTTTGTATGGTGCAGCTCCGGGCTATGTGGGCTACGACGAAGGTGGCGAGCTGACTGATGCTGTCCGCCGCAAGCCTTATTCTGTGGTGCTTTTTGACGAAATTGAAAAAGCCCACCCCGATATTTTCAACGTTTTGTTGCAAATTATGGATGAAGGCCGCCTGACCGATTCCAAGCGCCATGTAGTCGACTTTAAAAATGTAGTAGTTATTCTCACTTCCAATATCGGCTTTGCCAATCCTGATCCCAGTGTAAATATGGGCTTGCGCGGCAACCGTGACGAAGGCTCACCTCAAGTGCGTTTCGAGCGTATGAAAAAGCGCGTTTTGGAAGAGACAAAGCAAGTCTTTAAACCGGAATTTTTGAATCGTTTAGATGCTTCGGTAGTTTTCCATAGTTTGGAAAATGAAGATTTGCTTAAAATCGTCGATATTATGTTGGCCAAAGTGCGCAAAGAATTGGGCACCAACCATCGTGATTTTGAAGTTTCCCAAGATGTCAAACGCGCTTTGGTAGCTTCTTGTCGCGAGCCTCAGTATGGCGCTCGTCCTTTGCGTCGTGCTATCCAGCAAATGATTGAAGATCCTCTGGCCGACAAGGTAATTGACGGTGAATTCCCTGAAGGTAGCCGTATGCTTATTGATGTCAGCGAAGAAGATCGTGCCGAATTGGCCGCCCGTGAAGCTGAAGGTATGATTGGCAGCAGCTCTTCAAACAAAAATGGCGATGATGATAACTTCCAATTAGTTTTCAAACTTGCCGAATAGAAAAAGTGGGGGAGCGCTTCAGAGTTAGTGGCGCTCCCTTGACTATCACAAGGCGGCCCATTATAATAAGCGTCGCCTTATATTATGGGGAAGTGGCTCAGCTGGGAGAGCGTCGCGTTCGCAATGCGAAGGTCGTGGGTTCGAATCCCATCTTCTCCACCAAGTTTAAGTTAGAGTAAGAGTTTAAACTCCACGGTGAGTTTAAGCTCTTTTTTTATTGCAATATTAGCTAAAATGCTAAATAATAAAATTAGCTAATAAAATATCGTTCGAGGTGATTGCTATGATTGCAGCTGTCGCTACAGCAACAGATATGCAAAACAATTTCGGCAAATATTTAAATCTAATTATTTCAGGACATGAAGTTATCGTAACTAAAAACGGTCGTGAAATAGGGCGCTTTGTCCCTAAAGATACTGTCAATTCGTATCTAACTGATTCTCTTACAGGATTGTTAAAGAAAAATTATGATCTAGATCAAGTGAAGTCAGAGAGACTAAAAGAAAAATATGAAGTTGTTGATTGATTGCAATATAATACTAGATGTTCTACAGAATAGACAGTCTTTTGTTGAGTCGTCATCGGCTATCTGGAAACTGTGTGAAACTGGACAGATACAAGGTTATGTGTCGGTACTGACTTTTGCAAATATTGTTTACATTATGCGCAAAGAGCTAGACCCTAAAACAATTGAAGATACGTTGCAAAAATTATCTTTAATTTTTAAATTCGTAGATCTTGAGGTTATTGATGCTGTCCGTGCTACGGAATTGCGGTGGAATGATTTTGAAGACGCTATACAAAGCGTAACTGCAGATAGACTAAATGTCGATTTTATTATTACTAGAAATGTTCGCGATTTTGCAAAAAGTAAAGTTGTAGCTTTAATGCCTTCAGAATTGCTAGCTAGAATATAAGTATAAATAAAACAGCCCTTTCTCTGCTAATATGCCAGAGAAAGTGGCTGCCTTCACTTATTGATAATTACAAATTGTTGTAAATGCTCATAAACCACTCAACTGTGGCTGGGTCGTAGTGGGAGAAGAATAAGCTTTTGCCAGTATCGAGAGCGGACAGTTTTTGCATATCCTCTTTATCTAAAGCAAAATCAAAAACATCGAAGTTTTCTTGCATACGCTCAACGTGGGTTGACTTGGGAATAACTACTACATCACTTTGTAATAAAAAGCGCAGAGCTACTTGAGCTGGCGTTTTGCCATAT
>OQVS01002008.1_pt1 | contig 13469 bp, 10 predicted proteins | sample 1691601 | NCBI WGS metagenome assembly OQVS01 (sample SAMN03418268, study PRJEB22391) | human gut metagenome | biome: human-gut; feature: organic feature; material: feces | host: Homo sapiens | place: Tanzania | collected 2013-01 | reverse complement strand
CGGTATATTCATAATCATGACCGGCTTTTTCACAGGTTCCTGCACCTCCGCTTTGCTTGTATTATAAATCACTGCCATAAATTCATCTCCGCCATACCTTCCAATTAAAAACAGAAATTGAATTGGTAAGAAGGGACGGATATCAAAATACTGATATTGTTCAGATGAGGAGCCGAAAGTTTTACGGAACCCGGAACGGCTCCGACTAAAAACAACAGGGCAACGCGTAAAATAATTTTACACCTTGCCCTTTTATTTATATCTACCAGTGAATCCGCAGTCCCTTCGGATAATGATTCTTCACCACACCACGGCTGGCCTTTCCCCAACCGAGTGGCATTCCCTGATACGTGACCAGTATCCAGCCCTCCAGTGACGAATCACAATTCATAGTCATACCCCGCAGATATTGCTCCGGCTGATCGGTCTCACATGTCTGTTTCACCTGATCTGCACGCAGCGCCAGCGCCAATGCATGTGACGGCTCAAACCGGTTCTTTTTGTCGGTTCCCAGATGAAGCCCGGGTCTGAGTACCTTCATACCGTCCAATGCAGTCATCTCCTGTGGCACGAGATACAACTGGTCGCCAAACATCTGCCTGCGCCCAGTCAGTTCACAACGCAGGTTCTGCTGTGCAAACATATCATATGCGGCCCATGCATCTGCAGATGACACGCTTCCGGTATTCTTCTTTCCTTTTTTATCCCGCCTGATACGACCGGAATCTGCCGATAACACCTCCGGCTGCCGTACCATCCGCATACCGTCCTTTTTCAGCCTTGCGACAAAATGACCTTCCCCACGCTGTCTGTGCGGGTAGATCCGACCCGTTCCTGCCACAGTGCCATCTGAGATGCCAAGTGCTGCCGTATTGATCGGCTGCAATGTGAGATCCGGATATGTCTCTAGCAGCCAGCGAACCATCTCCTCATCCTCTGCCGGGGCAAATGTACACGTCGAATAGACAAGCACACCACCCGGACTGAGCATATTTACCGCACATGCTAAGATCTCCTGCTGACGCCCGGCGCACATCTGCACATTTTCCACCGACCACTCTGTCAACGCAGCCTCCTCTTTGTGAAACATGCCCTCTCCGGAGCACGGCGCATCTACCACAATCCGGTCAAAAAATGCAGGGAAACGTGCCTCCAGCTCCTGTGGTGAATGATTGACCACAACTGCATTTCTGATCCCCATACGCTCAATATTCTGCGCCAGAATCTTCGCACGGTTCGGCACGATCTCATTGCATACAAGCAAACCCTCACCTGCCATACGTCCGGCGAGCTGCGTTGATTTGCCACCCGGTGCCGCACACAGATCAAGTACGGCCTCACCTGGTCTGGGATCAGCAATCTGTGCGACACACATCGCACTCGGCTCCTGAATATAGTACAATCCCATCTCATGGTAGACATGCTTTCCCGGTCTGTCAGTATCCGGATAATAATAACCCTCGTCTGCCCAGCTCACCGGTGTGAGCTGCCATGGCATCATCTGTTCAAATTGCTCCGCTGTCTGCTTTAACGGGTTGCGTCGCAAGCCGTATGCCCGCGGTGATTCATAGCTGGCAAAAAAGGCATCCGCCTCCGCTCCAAGCTGTTCCCTCATTCGCTCCACAAATGCCTGTGGCAGCGTGATCTGCTCATCGTTCATATCTTTTTCCCCTGAAATCCTCTGTTACTGCTCACTTCGTCCGCAACAACGATTCTGTTCCTCACTGCGCTCGTGACCAGTCATCGCCGTTTCCGGACAGTCTCAGTATAAAATATCCGGCAGGAAAAAGAAAGTCCTGTCTGTGCAATTATGCAGTTTCCCCGACCAGTGTAGAGATCTCACGATGCTCGATGGCGGTAGAGAAGACGATCTGTGTCTGGGTCTTGCCGAATTTCTGTACCTGTGAGACAAATGCCTCGAGATCTCTCGTATTGGAATAAGCAACCTCTAACAACATCGCATAGTCACCTGTGATACAACTGCACTCAATCACATTGTTGCAGGCGCGCGCCAGATTCAAAAATGCATCCTTCTTTCCGGGAAGCACTTCCACATTGATAAATGCACGGATGCGGTTACCCATTTTCTCTTTATTGACACAGGTATGGTATCCGAGGATATAGCCCTCCCGCTCCAGCTTATCGATACGCGCGGATGTCGCAGGGGATGATAAAAATACCTGGGATGCGATATCCTTTAAGGATGTTCTCGCATTCTGCTGTAAAATATGTAAGATTTTTCTGTCTACGCTGTCTAACTGCTGTCTCATACTGTCACCTCATCTGTTTTGTCCGTGAAACATGGATGTGCGTTTCTGATTCCAAATCGATCATTCCAATTTTTATTTTCGGTTTTCAGGCTGAGGCTTTGGCGTCAAAAAAGGCGCTTCAACCCCTTGGTTGAAACGCCTTCGTTTCACTTAATTTTTTTAAGTTGCGATTATAATAACATTAAGATTCTAATTTGTCCAGACCTTTTTTCTAATTTTTTTAACCATTTTAACTTTTCTTGTCTCCCGACCCATTTTGGGGTACACTATGGGACAGATAAATAATAATAGATCATGTTCTGCTGTCGCAGACAGAAAGGATAAAAACCATGCTCATTGATTTTCATACGCATACTTTTCCAGACAAAATTGCAGCCGCTGCCCTCGAACAACTGGGTACCCGCGCCGGGATCTCTCCGCATACCGACGGTACCTATCAGGGGTTGCGAGATGCCATGGCACGTGATGGTGTGGATGTCTCCGTTGTGCTTCCGGTCGCCACGAATCCTGCACAGGTCGAAAAAATCAACCGGCGTGCACTACAGACCAACGAGACTGCACCGGATACAGGGATCTATTCCTTTGGTGCAATGCACCCGGATTGCCCGGACTACAGGCAGGAGCTGCGCTGGCTCGCTGACAATGGCTTCAAAGGCATCAAGCTGCATGCCGACTACCAGCGGCATTTTGCAGATGATGATGCAACCATGCATATCATTGATGAAGCAGAAGCACTCGGATTATACACGACACTTCACGCCGGTATCGATATCGGTTATCCCTCTCCGGTACACTGTACACCGCAGATGTCCCGCCGGATCATCGATACACTCCACCCCACGCACATGATCCTCGCACATACCGGTGGATGGAAGCAATGGGATGACGTCATCGGATTATTGGACGATCCTGATGTATTTTTTGATATTTCTTTTTCCCTTGATGTGATCACGCAGGAACAGTTTCTGCGTATCCTCACGCAGCACGGCAGCGACCACCTGCTGTTTGGCACAGATTCGCCCTGGGACAGTGCCGCGCATACCCTGGAGGAGTTAAAACGTATGCCGCTCTCCCAGGATCAGATGGATGATATCTGCTATAAAAACGGTGCAAAGATTCTCGGCATCTATCTAAAAAAGGCATAAAAAAATTCATGGGTCGGAACCCATGAATTTTTATTATATCGCCGTTCGTCACTCCTGAATCACTTTCTTATGCCAATGCCGCGGTGATGATCGCCATAGAATATACCTCAGAGGCATTGCATCCGCGTGAGAGGTCATTGATCGGTGCATTCAGACCTAACAGAATCGGGCCATATGCCTCAAAATTACCCATACGCTGTGCGATCTTGTAACCGATATTACCTGCGTTGATGTCAGGGAAAATAAAGGTATTTGCATGACCTGCCACCTCAGACTGCGGGCACTTGGTACGTGCAACACGCGGTGATACGGCAGCGTCGAACTGCAGCTCGCCCTCAATCGGGAGATCCGGTGCTTTTGCCTTTGTCTTTTCCGCTGCGTGACGCATCTTGTCCACATCCTCGCCCGCTCCTGATCCGAGTGTGGAGTAGCTCAAAAATGCTACCTTCGGATCGATATCGAAGATCTTTGCACACTCTGCAGTCTCTGTTGCGATCTCAACCAGCTGATCCTCTGTCGGCTTGATATTGATTGCACAGTCACCCATTGCCAATACTTCATTGTCACCGGTAGCACTCGGTCTGACGAGAATGAAGCAGGAAGACACAATACTGTTGCCCGGCTTGGTCTTAATCAGCTGCAATGCGGGACGAACCGTATCAGCGGTAGAATAAGTAGCGCCACCAAGTAATGCATCTGCCTCTCCCATCTTTACGAGCATCGTTCCAAAATAATTGGCCTGTGCCAGTGTTTTACGTGCCTGCTCAGGTGTCACACCCTTGCTCTTGCGCAGCTCACAAAACAGATCTACCATCTCATCCATGCGCTCGTACTTTGCCGGATCGACGATCTTCGCACCACGGATATTGAATCCGCTATCTTCTGCGGCTGCCATGATCTCTTCCTCATTGCCTACCAGGATCGGGCTTAAAAAGCTGCTAGCCAACAGACGGGATGCAGCTTCCAGAATACGCGGATCACTGCCCTCTGTGAACACGATCTTCTTCGGGCTCTTTTTCAAAATCTGAATCAACTGTCCAAAACCAAACATTTCTTTAACTCCTTTATTCATTCATATTTTTTAAGTTTTCGTAACTGTTCAGTACCCTCACAGTTACGAGTTTTCTATTTCTAACTAATTATCATTGTAAGCCTTTCTCATGCAAAAAACAATATGCGTCCTGCCATGTATTTTGAAAAAAGCAATACTGTTATTACTATTTCTCAATGATCGCTGCATGCTCCTCCAGATAGTCAATCGTATACTCATTTAGAATATACTCCTTCACGCCGTTTTCATCATAATCTGTGAGTAAATCCGATACAGATTCATATTCATTTTCCTGTGCATAAGCCTCCATGCGCGCCTGCATCTGGTCATCAGACAGCGTCAGGTTCTCCTGTCTGCGGATCTCTGCGAGTACCATCGTCTCATCCACAGCATCGATATATTCCTCTTCACGCGCGGCCTCGTCCAGATCCAGCATATCATACACTTCGTCCAGTGAACAATTAAACATATCCGCATAGCTCTGATAACCACTCTCGGCTTCCTGCTTTTTTTGTTTGTAAAGGCTCTTTGGATAGCCACTGATCTCGCAGGCATCAATCGCTGCCTGTACCAGATCGTCGCGCACAGTCTCCTCTGCATCTTCCTCATAGGACTGCTGCAACTCCTCTTTCATCGACTGGTGCCACTTTTCTACTGAAACCACGCCGAAGTTCTCCTTCACAAATTCGTCCGTCAATTCCGGATAGATGACATCCGAGATGCTGTTTACCACAATGTGGTAGGTGATATCCTTTCCCGAGAGCATCGCATCCTCAAAATCACTGTCGTATGATACCTCCAAATCCAGTTCATCCGCATCCACAGCACCGATCAATGCCTCATCCACCTGTTCACCAAACTCAGCATCTCCGATGACCAGATCATATCCGTCATCTGTAAAATCATAGACGACCTCATCACCATCCTTCGCCAGCAGGGAGACGCTGACCATCTGCCCCTGTTTGACCGGACCATCGACTGGCTCATAATCGGTATATTCATTCAGTTGCTCCTTCTCATACTCGTCCAGCCGCTCCTGTGTGACTTTCTCGACCGTCTTTGTGACACTCAGGTTCTGATAATCACCCAATGTCACATATTTACTGTAATCACCACTGTCACCGCCGCAGCCGGCCAGCAGCAGGACAGCTCCAAGCAGCGGCAGCAGCCGGCAGGTTTTCTTCATACTCATATTGACCTCCTATTGTTATTCATTCGTAACTGTTCAGTACCCTCACAGTTACATTCATTCTCTGATTTTTACCGGATCTGTATTTGGCCTTACTCCGGTCTTACTTTGATTTCTACCGGATCGTCACCTGAACGGATGCGCCCGGAGCGCCGGCAAACACGACATAACCATCCTCCGGCAATGTCACGGCACGTTTACTGCTCACATAACTGTCATACTGACAGGTTCCGTTTGCATCATAGACCGCTGCCATCGCATCTAGCCCCTCCGGCAATCTGATACGCAGCTTTCTATCTGCTGTCTTAGTTCCGACCCGGAACCATTTTGCATAGCCGTTTTTACGGCTGATCTGTACGGTATAAGACTTTTTTGCCGGAAGATTCTTCAATCCATCTTCACTGATCATCGTAGTTCCTGCATAATGCAGGTATTCGATGCCCCTACTGTCTTTTTCAAATACAAAATCTGTCGCACTCCGTGAACCATTCATCGGCATGTCAGTAAACTGCTCTGCTGTATTCGCATCCACAATCCGGTCATAGTACACGTATCCATCACAGTTATTCGACAGAACAATAGACAGCATCACACCATTTTGTACATATCTGGCAGAAGAACTCTTCTCTGTCACAGTAAAATAGAGCTTTCCGTCGCGCTGTTTCCATGCCCGTTTTACAGTTTTTTTCAACTGCTGCGGTACTACCTTCTGCGCAGTATAAGCATAGGAATACATCGTACTGATACCCGGCATTTTACCGTAAGTACCTGACATCAGATAAGTATTTTCATCCTGCTCCAGAAATGTGAGCATCTGTGATCCATCCGGGTATATAAATTGTCCATTGCCGCTATAGATAAATGTCATCTTCATATTTGGCTGATTCAGATTGACCACGCGCATGCCCTTTGCCTGCATTTTGATCTGATAAGTGCCCATCAATGATACATAATATCCCTCATATTGTTCATACGCATCCGGTACTGTCTGCTTCGCGGGCTTATAAGCCGTCGGTACGTCAGCCAGTTTCTCCACACCCGGCACTTGCTGCCCCTTCAGCACCTGCTCTGCCAGGTATTGTCCGAACGCGCCATTATAGCTGCTCGAGCCACCGGACGAGAGCACTGCAACCGACAGATCCTGATCTGGAAATACGAGCAGCATACCATGATAGTACAGCGAGTCACCACCCTTTTCCACCGCCTGTATGCCACAGTCGGCAAACGGATACAACGCCACCGTATCCCATCCAAGCCCAAAATCAATCAAACCGGTATCTTCTTCGCACCACTGACCCTTTCTGCCCTCCGGCACAAAGGTCTCCTGTACCGACTGTTGTGATAACAATCTGCCGGAATGGTCGGTAAAGCTCATCCCAAAACGGCACAGATCCTCTGCATTGGAATATACGCCGCCTGCACCAATCGCATTCAGATACTCTGTCGGCAGCTGCATCCCGCCTTTTTCCGTATAAATGCCTGCGGCATGCTTGTCTGCATCCATCTGTGCTGTCGTATATGTGTGCGCCAGTCCAAGCGGTGTAAAAATATGCGATTGCAGATAATCACTGAAACTCTGTCCCGTCACATGCTCGACGACCAGCTCTGCCAGTTCAAATCCATCATTACAATACACACTATACGCTCCGGGATCTGCCTTCAAGACCCCATCCGCCAGTTTTTGAAGAAGCTGGTCATGATAAGAAGTATCTGCATCCTCAAACAGTATCGCGTTGTCCAGGTTATCGCCCATCAGGCCGGAGGAATGGTTGAGCAGCATACGCACAGTGATATCCTTGTACCGCTCGTCCTTCATCGTGAATTCCGGTATGTAATCCACGACCGGCTTGTCCAGCTTCAGCTTTCCAGACTCACACAACTGCTGCACGGCCGCCGTAGTATACATCTTGCTGACGGAACCAATCCCATAGATTGAATCTGTCGTCACGCTTGTCTTTTTTGTGGCATTATCTGTCCCGCAGGCATCGCTGAGCAGCAGCTCGCCCTTCTGCATGACCGCGTACTGGATACTTGTCGCACCGTACAATCCAGTCATTGCCTTTGCTTTCTTTGCCGCCAGCTCTTCCAATGTCTGTGTCTGCTGTGTGTCAGATCCTGCAGCAGCCTGCACGGGTGCCGCCGATACACGCACGGTCTGCGTCGTCAGGGCAACTATGAGAAGCACCGTTGTCAGTATACCTTTTAATTGTGTCTTTTTCACGTCTTTTTCCTCCTGTTTTCGTCAAAAAACATCCTGTTCGCAGGAATTTTCTATCAAATAATAGGCGTTTGCGAAACTATTAAATAAAACTAAGAGGAGTATCGGCTTGCCAAAGCACACACCGAACTCCTCTCCCATTATATACGATCTTATGCCATTATGAAACCACTTGGCTCTTTTTGCGTCTGCATGAGAATATCCTCAAACTGCTCCTGCGGAATCGGCCGGTTAAACAAAAAGCCCTGTGCCATATAACATTTGCTCTCTTTTAACAACTGGACATGCTCCATGCTCTCCACACCTTCGGCGATACACTCCATACCCAGATCGTTCGCCATACTGATAACATGCTTCATCATAGATCTCTGGCGCTCATCTGTTTCCATATTCTTATCACCGAGAAAACTCTTGTCAATCTTCAGCACTTTAAACGGTACATCCCGGATCAGACTCAACGAAGAATATCCCATACCAAAGTCATCCACGGAAGATTCGATGCCGTAACCGCGCAGTCCATACACGATCTGCTTGAGCGCCGCAAAATCCGCATCGATCGTCGTCTCCGTTAATTCAACCTCGATATACTGGTGCGGCACTTCATATTTATCCAGCATCTGGACAATATCACGCACCAGATTCTCATTGGAGAGATGCCGGCGTGAGAAATTGACCGACACCTTTACCGGCTGTACACCATGCGCAATCCATCTCTGGATACTCTTACATACATGCTCCAACACATAAAAATCCAATTCACAGATACGTGTCGTCTCCTCGAGAATCGGAATAAAGGAATCCGGCGGTACGATCTTCCCATCCACGATCCAGCGTGACAATGCCTCTGCACCGATCAGGTCATAATCCTTGAGTGATACCTTGGGTTGAAAATACACGTGGATATCCTCATTGACCAATGCCTTCTCAAATTCGGCCTCATAAAACTTTTTGCGTTCACTCGCATCTGCCGTCATCGGATCATAATAGGAAAACTGCAGCTGCAGAGAACTTTTTGCCACATTCAGTGCGCTGCTGACTGCCTGTATAATATGGTGATAGCTGTCCACGCCATCGGTCAGCCTGTAGATGCCTGCCTCCGCTGAGATACATACGTGATCCGACTCCTGTTTGCCATAATAGATCTCACTGCCCCGCAGTTTATCCAGAATCTGTTCTTCGTGCTCCTGATGGATCAACAGAGCAAACTGATCTCCACTGATTCTTGAGACCACTTCGTCCACATCGAGTCCCCGCTTGAGCCAGTCCATATATGTCACCAATACTGTATCGCAATTACTGCTGCCGATCTCCAGATTCAGATTGGTAAAACCGGACAGATTGACAGCCATCGCTGTATAGCTTCCAATCGTATGGTTTTTAATATACTGTTCGCAGCACCGGGAGAAAAAGGTCATATTCGTATGTCTGGTCTGCGGATCATGATATCTGTAATAATCCACATCCGCTGCCAGTTTCTGTCGCTCATTTGCCTGATAGAGCATGAGAACAAACAATTCAATCCGCTTTTTTTCCTCTTCGTTCCACGCATCCTGCCCTTTGATCGGATACAATTCATATTCCGCTGACACACCCGGTTCTTCACCATATACATATTGTGCCATTCTCGATTCATCTGTCCGCTCGGACTCCAAATATTGCACCGACTGAGTCCGGCCACCGATCCGGCTCTCAAGCTGTGTCAGTTTCAACCCACCCAGCCGCAGCGAATTGCTCATCGCATTCACTGCCTGCATATTCTTCTCATCCGTAACAGATCTCGCCTGTGCGAGCAGTTTTGCACCTTCCAGCAACCGTTCCTCATACATCTCTAACTGCATATATCCCCCTGCCTGATATCACATCCATTTTCAGTCTTCGGTCTCCATCTGCGGAATTGACACCAAAAACCGTGAACCATTTCCATAAGCACTCTCTATACTCACACTGCCATACACAGCGTTTACCAACTGGCTGGTCATACCCAGCCCAAATGCCAGCACATCCTCGTTAATCGTCTGACTGTCATGCACCTTGTCAAACATCTCCTGAATCGACGCAACCTGATCCGGACGCATGCCGATACCGGTATCCGAGATCTCAAAATTGAGAATCAGGCCATACGTTGTCTTCTTCTTGGCGATATGCAGCCGGATCGTCCCTTTTTGTGTATACTGCACCGCATTATTCAACAGATTCACCAGAATCTGCCGGATACGTGTCACATCTCCAAACAGATCCGTCGGTACATCTTCTTCAATCTCTAATACAAACTCCACCGGGCGGTTCAACAGCTTACCGGTATAAGTCAGCTCCAGTCCCTCGCACAGCTTAACCAGATCATACTGTGTCTCCACAATATCAGAATCTGTCCGCGTCATCTCCGAGAATGCCATCGCATCTGCCAGTGCATTGATCACCTTCTGGTTTTGCTTTTCCAGTGTACGCAGCTTCTTTGCAGCCTCTTCTGGCAACTCCATACGGTTGATACTGTTTGCCAGAAACAGCATCTCCTGCAAAGGCTTGTAGAGATTGAGATTCACCGTAGACAAAAACTCCGTCTTTGTCTTGGCCATATTCTCCATTTCCCGGTTCTTTTTCAATATCTCGTATTGGTTAGCAGCCATTACGCCCAGCATCTCTGCCATCGCACCCATATATCCGGCTGCATCTGCTACTTCCTGTGCCGTGCGCACGGGAAGCTCGTGAAGCGCCTCCATATAATCATCCGGATCAAGCCCAAGCTCCGTAGCAATCGCACGAATCTGTTTTTCATCCGGTTCTTCTACGATCACCTGTCCACCGACAAAAGCTCCCATAAACCGTCCATCCACGATAATCGGTGCCGCGATATCACACACTCCGGCATGACAGGTGTATACTTCCGGCTTTCCGCTCCGCATTGCCCGCTTGGCACCCGCACGGTCGCATTCGTTGCATCGCTTTTCTCCTTCCGCACAGCTGCGCGTCAATTCAAAGCAAAAACGTGCACGCCTGTCACTTCTGGAGAGCAATACACCGTTTTCGTCTATAATAGCCGCTGCCATCCCGGTCACTCTGGAAAAACCACGCTGCATGACCTGCATACTTTCTACATTGAGCAAATCTGACAACCGCATATGAGACATAAAAAAAATCCCCCTTTTCCGTGCTTGTTAAAAACAATAGAATGCGCGCTTCGCAGACATTCTATTGTCATAAGCAAAAACGAATTATATTATAGCACAAAAAGAGAGATTTTTACATATTATTATATCTGTAAATTTTTTTTCAGTAAAACTATACAATTCCAATGTATTTTTATTCAAATTTAGCGCAGACAGCTTGGTAAACTTTACGAAAATCCTGTTTTGACTTCTGGCACAACTCCACCACGCTCCCGTACTCCGGATAGACCTTTCTGATCGCCCCATAGGAGCAGACCTTTACCTGCGCCATGCCATATTCTGTCTCTACCGTCTGTATTTCCCGTCGCATCACATGACGCTCCATCAGACATCGTCTGATCCCGATCGTCGTCGTCTCACAGAAAATAATATCCTCCATCTGCTCCACCTCTGCCGGGTCACAGATCACATGCAGTTCATATGCCGGACGGTTCTTCTTCATATAAATTGGCACAAAACTCACATCCCGTGCACCCGCACGCATCAGGCACTCCATACAATAACCCAGTTGTTCTCCGGTCACATCATCTATATTGGCCTCGAGCTTCACGATCCGTCCCTGTTCAGACGGTTGCTGAACACATGGCCTCACCCACATGGCCCGCAGAATACCGGCTGTCTCATAGTCACGTTTCCCTGCGCCGATACCTACACCTTCGATGGTATAATCATTTGTGTAAGCGGCTGGATAAGAATCCACGTAGGAATCACTGCTTTGCCCTGTCTCCTGCCCATACGGCCTGCCTGATTGGCAGGTCTGCACAGCAGCCGCTATCGCCGCCCCGGTCGGTGTCACGAGTTCTCCCCTGACCTGTGTCGGATGAATCACCAGACCATGCGCAGCCACAATATTAGTCACAGCCGGAACCGGTATTGGCAGCACGCCATGCTGACAACGCACAGTACCGCAGCCCTCAGCCAACGGCGAACAGATGATACGCGCCGGAGCCAGGTCATCCAGACAGACGGCTGCTGCCACAATATCTATGATCGAATCAACTGCCCCGACTTCGTGGAAATGCACCTCCCCACGTGGTACGCCGTGAGCCTTTGCCTCAGCATCAGCCAGAATATCAAACATGCGCAGTGCCAGCGCACGTGCACCGTCCGTCAGATCTGCCCGCTCTATGATCTGTGTGATCTCCTTCAGTCCCCGGTGGACATGCGGGTGATCGTGTGTGTGATGATGGTCATGGTCGTGATGGTGTTCCTGATCGTGTGTATGATGATGATCGTGATCCTGACCACAATTATGCATATGCATATTTTCCGGTGCTGTACCATGCAGATACGCCATGTCATGATCATGGTTCTCATGTTCCGGATCCAGTTCAACCGCAAAATCACATGCATCCAATCCGGATTTTTTCACTCTGGATATATGTACCCGTGCACCATCCAGCTGCAGTGAATCCAATGCCTGTCTGAGTTTTTTCTCATCTGCGCCCAGATCCAGCAATGCAGCGACTGTCATATCTCCGCTGATACCGGATGCACACTCTAAATATAAAATTCGATTATCTGTCATTTTGTCTTACTCCCAAACGATTGATCTGCGTGGCCAGATATGCCGCGCCATAGCCATTGTCTATATTGACGACACCGATGCCGTTTGCACATGAATTGATCATGGTGAGCAATGCGGACAATCCGTGAAAACTCGCCCCATATCCGACCGAGGTGGGTACTGCGATCACCGGCTTATCCACCAGACCGCCCAGCACACTCGCCAGTGCACCCTCCATCCCGGCTACCGCGATCACGCAGTTGGCGCGGTAGATGGGTTCCATGTTCGCAAACAACCGGTGAATGCCAGCCACGCCTACATCATAGATACGCTCCACATGCGACCCAAAATATTCACAGGTCTGTGCAGCCTCCTCCGCAACCGGCACATCCGCCGTCCCTGCCGTACAGACCGCAATCGAACCGATACGTGTTCCTTCACCAGCCTCCTCCGGTTCGATCTTTAAAATGCGCGAGACCGTGTCATATTGCAGCTGCGGCAGTTCTCCCCGCATGTATTCATACTGATCGACACTCGCACGTGTCCCAAATACCCGCCCATCGGTCTCATACAGACGCTCATAGATGGCGAGCAGATGCGCATTTGCTTTTCCGGAACAAAATACAACCTCAGGAAAGCCGGAACGCACTTTTCTGTGCATATCCAGCTTTGCGAAGCCACCCATTTGTTCAAACGGCTGCTGCTTCAGATGTAGCTCTGCCTCATCGATAGAGAGGCTGCCATCACACAGCCTCTCCAATATTTCTCTGGTTTCCATCCTGTATTCCACACCTATTTCAATATTTTTATCTGACGTATTACTCAATACCGGTTACTTTGTAATCCTGTTCCTCAACTGCAGTCTTCAATACATCGTCTGCCACATCTGCCTGCAGTGTCACAACTGCCGTACCTGCCTCATGGC
>OQVS01002007.1_pt1 | contig 13471 bp, 13 predicted proteins | sample 1691601 | NCBI WGS metagenome assembly OQVS01 (sample SAMN03418268, study PRJEB22391) | human gut metagenome | biome: human-gut; feature: organic feature; material: feces | host: Homo sapiens | place: Tanzania | collected 2013-01 | reverse complement strand
ATTTCATGAATAAATTCGGCACTCAGACGGTTATTGCTATTACGACGGCATATCGTATTGATACATTGGTCATGCTGCCTATTATAAATTTAGGCTCTGGCATTTCTACTATGACCGCTCACAGCCATGGCGCCGGTGATAAGAAACGCACACGACAAATTTTAACAGCTGGTACTGTTTTAATGCTTATAGTATCTCTAATTCTGACAACTCTAGTTATTCCATTGGGAGGAAAGATTATTGCCCTTTTCGGTGCAGGAGCAGAGGCCGTAAAAATTGGCAGCGCTTTCTTTGTACGAATAGCTTGTTTTTATCCTATTTTTGGCTTGGCGATGGCTTTTCGTGGATATTTAGAAGGAAAAAGCGATCTTGTATATTCTAGTACAGCTGGTATCGTATCGTTGATAGTTAGAATTATCGCTTCTTATGCAATGGTGCCATTTTATGGAAATATGTCGATTGCTTATGCAGAAATGCTAGCCTGGGTATGGCTATTGGCTATGTATTTACTGCGATTTGCTTATAAAAAAAGGCAGGCGAGTTTTACCTAAAGCCAATATTAAAGCCGGAATAATGACCAATTGTAAAATTGTGCCAGGTATTGTGCTTACAATGGCGCCGCTAACAAAAGCTGTCCAAGTAAAAGCTTGGCTTGTCGGAATTAACAGAACTAGCATAGATAGGCCCCACACCAAGCGTCCGCCTAGTATAGCTATTATCAGAGCTTTATATAAAGCGATTAAGCAATTCCAAGGTGATTTTTTAAATATAAAACCGGCCAGAAATCCGTAAGTAGCCAACTCAGCTGCCATAGCCAAACCCATAGGGTATAAGGGAGGCATACCAAAGAGCAAGCCGCGCAACAAAGGTATAATTAGGCCTACTACAGCGCCTTCGCGTTTGCCACAAAGGAAAGCACAGAGAAATACTGGATAGTGCAAAGGAGAAAGCATTATGCCAATTTGCGGAATTTGACCTGTTAGAAAAGGCAACACCAGACCTATAGCCACAAAGAGGGCCATAAGAGCCAGATTGCGTGTTGTAAAACTTTCTTTCATGATTTTTTTGCATGACAAGCCGACTGAAAATTGTAAAAGTTACCATTACAGTCGACTTGCATTCTTAATAGTTAAGCAAATAAGTGCTTATTTTAAGTCGATCTTTTTCATGCCTAAAGCTTGGGCTATGAAAGAGAGAATATCAGCACTTTCATCTAAGCGTTTGGAAATAGGCTTGCCTGCGCCGTGGCCGGCTTTGCTATCTATGCGAATTAAAATTGGCGCTTTCCCTGCTTGAGCATGTTGTAAAGCGGCCGCATATTTGAAGCTATGAGCCGGATAAACACGATCATCATGATCTCCTGTAGTTACCAAAGTAGCTGGATAGGCGGTGCCTTCTTTTACGTTGTGGTAGGGTGAAATCTTGTAAAGAGCTTCAAATTCTTTCGGTTTATTGACGTCGCCATAATCGCCGGTCCAGTAGCGACCGATGGTAAATTTATGGAAACGCAACATATCCATAACGCCTACTTGAGGTACAGCCGCACCAAATAAATCAGGACGTTGGTTTAGACAAGCACCAACCAACAAACCACCATTACTGCCTCCGTTGATAGCTAAGCGATCGTTGTTGGTATACTTATTGTCAATTAGCCATTGAGCGCAATTTATAAAATCGTCGAAGGTATGTTGCTTTTGAGTTTTGGTGCCAGCTACATGCCAAGCTTCACCGTATTCGTTGCCTCCGCGCAAGCTGGCCTGGGCATAAATACCGCCCATTTGCATCCAAGTCATAGTGCGAGTAGAGAAACCAGGCGTCATATCGATAGCAAAGCCGCCGTATCCATAGAGCAAAGTAGGCACATCGCCATCAATTTTTAGGTCTTTGCGATGAGTAATAAATAAGGGTACTTTGGCGCCGTCTGTACTGTTGACAAACACTTGTTTGGTAACGAAATCGTTAGGATTGAAGCTGAGTTTAGGTTGATGCCAAATTGAGCTTTTACTACTAGCAATGTCGTAAGCGTAGATAACCGAGGGAGTATTGAAACTCGTATATGAATAATAGGCGGTTTGGCTATTTTGCTTGCCATGGAAAGCGGAGGCACTGCCAATACCGGGCAATTTCACTTGTCTAATCAGCTTGCCTTCCAGACTATATTCAGAAATGCGGCTAGAAGCGTCGTGCAAGTAGTTGACAAAAAGATGATTGCCTACTAAGGAAACGTTGTTTATAGATTCTTTAGTTTGGGGAATAACTTCTTTCCAAGGAGCGTCTATTACATTATTGGTTAACTTTACGCTGACGATACGGCCATTGGAAGCTTTCATATCGGTGAAGGCGTAAAGAGTATCATCCTTTATACCTATAATAGAAAATTTAGCTTGGAAAGCATTAGGCAAAGTAATAAAGTGACTTTGGGGATCGGTCGTATCTTTAACCAAAAGAGCCACGTTATCATTTTGAGAATGGGAAACTTCTATGCAAAGCCATTTATGATCTTCACTGGCACCGCCGTAAACAGAGACGTCTGGATTTTGCGGATTGCCGTAAATAAGCTGATCTTGAGCTTGCGTTTGACCGACTTTGTGGAAATAGAGTGAGTGGTATTTATTTTCGCCGGCTAAAGCATTGGCATCTTGGGCAGGTTCTGGATAGCGACTATAGTAAAAACCGCTGCTATTTCCATCCCAAACAATAGTAGAAAACTTTACCCACTTTACTAAGTCGGAAGTGATTTTGCCGGTAGTTAAATCGAGCACTTGGATCTGGTTCCAGTCCGAGCCTGATTTGGCAATAGCAAAAGCCAAAAATTTGCCATCCGGGCTAGGTACAGCATCAGTTAAAGCTGAGACGCCTTCTTGGGAAAAAGTGTTGGGATCGAGTATCGGCTTACCTAAACGATCGGCAGAATCGCTCATGTAAAGTACGCTTTGATTTTGCAAACCACTGTTGTAATAGTAGAAATATTTGCCAGCTTCGTAGGTGGGAGCGCCAAAACGGGGATAGTTCTGCAATTTCTCCAAATGGCGACGGATTGCTTGGCGGTTGGGTACTTTACTTAGATAAGCGTCGGTTTTCTGGCGTTGAGCTTCGATCCAAGTGCGAGTTTGAGCGCTGTCGATATCTTCCATCCAGCGATAAGGATCGGCTATTTTCACACCGTGAATAGTTTCCGAAAAATCGGTGCGCTCAGCGGTAACATCTGAAGTAGGTGCAGCTGAGTTTTGGGCAACTGAAGCAACTGTGGCCGGTTGCTGAGAAGGCTCAGCGTAAGCGGGGAGGGAAACCTTAAGAGCCAAAGGGGCGCTTAAAGCTAAGGCTAAAAGTAAAAAATTAAAATTGCGCTTAAACATACCTTATCAATTTGCCACGGCTGAATGGCTTTTCCTGTTTGCAAACTAGAGGCAAACGTAGTCCGAAGCTGTCGCCAAGAAAAAGTTAGAAGAGGGACAAAGACGGATAAGCTGGAAAAACTGTTAGCTTTGTCGAAGACTTATAGACGAGAGCAAAATTGGGAGTAATGTATGCTACCGTCAAAAATAGTAAGAAATAAAACAATCAATTGTCCCTTGAATGAGTGTAGTGAATTTCTGGAACGTTGTGTGCAATTAAGCGAGCCGCAGCAAGATTTACGCTGTCTTCTTGACAAAACAATAAATGGAGATTTTTGGCAAGTTTGCCAATTCTTACCGCACCAAAGTGTTGATCTAATTATCGCCGATCCGCCTTATAATCTAACTAAATCTTTTAATGGTACCGTTTTTTCCAAAAAAAAGGATGATGAATATGAAGAGTATACGCGCCAATGGCTGAGCGCTGTGCAACCTTTACTTAAAGAAAAGGGCTCTATCTATGTTTGTTGTGATTGGGAAAGTAGTTTAATTATAGGTCGGGTTTTAGGTGAATTTTTTAAGGTAAGAAATAGAATTACTTGGCAAAGAGAAAAAGGTCGAGGAGCCAAAGCCAACTGGAAAAATGGCCTGGAAGATATTTGGTTCGCTACCAAAGGTGACGATTACACCTTTAATCTTGAAGCGGTAAAGATTAGGAAAAAAGTTATTGCACCTTACAGAGTTGATGGTAAACCGAAAGATTGGATCGAAACCGATAAAGGCAACTATCGCGATACTTGTCCTTCCAACTTTTGGGATGATATTACTATTCCTTTTTGGTCAATGGCCGAAAATACGGCTCATCCTACGCAAAAATCAGAAAAGTTGGTGGCCAAACTTATTTTAGCCAGCTCCTGTGAAGGTGATGTCGTTTTTGATCCTTTCTTAGGATCGGGCACTACCAGCGTAGTCGCTAAAAAATTACAGCGCCATTATTTGGGCGTTGAAATTGAGCCTCAATATTGCGCTTGGGCAGAAAGGCGTTTAGAAGAAGCCAAGTCTAATTCCAGAATTCAAGGTTATTCTAGCGGAGTATTTTGGGCTAGGAATTCTCTATCTGAACAAACAAAGTAACATCTTATATTTTTGAGAGTGAGAAAATTAATATGTCGGAAACCGTTCTTGTAACTGGTGGAGCTGGCTATATTGGCAGCACAGTTTGTGATGAAATTTTAAAAACCGGTCGTCGCGTGGTTGTTGTAGACAATTTCTGTCATGGCCACAGGGCCGCTATTCCCCAAAATTGTATAGTCGAAGAATGTTCTATTGAAGAAACTGAACGTTTGCAAGATATTATGGTGCGCTATGGAGTAAAAGCTGTGCTCAATTTTGCAGCTTTTATAGAAGTAGGCGAATCTATGCGCGATCCTGGAGCATTCTTTGCTAATAACACTATGGGTACGCTCTCTGTTTTGCGAGCTATGGTAAAAGCCAAAGTTGATCGTATTGTCTTTTCTTCCACGGCTGCTGTTTATGGCAATCCGAAAAAGGTGCCAATTACCGAAGACCAAGAACTCGATCCTACCAATGCTTATGGTGAATCGAAGCTGATGGTGGAGCGCATGTTGCGCTGGTTTGAAGACATTCACGGTTTAAAAAGCGCTCGCTTGCGCTATTTTAATGCAGCCGGCAATACTCCCGAACGTGGCGAAGATCATCATCCTGAAAGTCACTTAATCCCTTTGGTTTTGCAAGCCGCTATGGGGCAGCGTTCCCATATTTCTATTTTCGGTACCGACTATAATACTCCGGATGGGACTTGTGTGCGCGACTATGTACACATTTTAGATTTGGCTCAAGCTCATATTTTAGCTTTAGAAGCTTTGGAAAAACGAGGCAATTTGGTATATAACCTCGGCAGTGGCCAAGGTTTTTCCGTCCGCCAAGTGATTGAAGCCGTTCGTAAAGTGACCGGTTTAGATTTTACTATTAAAGAGGAAGGGCGCCGTCCTGGCGATCCCGATTTTTTAATCGCTTCTTCAGAAAAAATACGTCGCGAATTGGGTTGGAAGCCCAAATACGATTCTATAGAAGCTATTGTCGATTCCGCTTGGCAATGGCGTAAAGTCCATCCGCATGGTTATGAAGATTAGCGCCTAAAACTAAAATAAAGCCCCTGCCGTTGTTTTATCTAAAAAAAGCTGCAGGGACTTTATTATTTTTAAGGGTAGAAATTTACTATTCAGCTGGCTCTTTTTCTTTATTGACTTTTAAGTTGCCGCTTAAATTGACTGTAAGGCTGCCCAAACTCTTGGGGCCGTCGGAAGCTGGAGCAATTAAAGAATTGCCTACGCTCATAGTTTGATCTAAACCGTTAATGGTTACGCCGCCGATAATCACTTTGGTAAAATTGCCATGTTTGGCTAAAGCTAAATTTTGATTGCCGTCTAATTGAGAAAGGATAATTACGGCAGTATCGGCAGGATCAAAGCCTTTTAAAGCCTCATCCAAAGCTTGAATTGCTGGTATCGCTTCTGTGTCTTTGGGAGTTTCTGGACAAGCCATACCCAAAATAACAATCTTGTCTTCACCGCGTTCAATTACCTGACGATTGGTAAAATAGTCACCTTCGCCTATGCCGCGCCAGTTTGTTGCCAAGAAAGGAAAATCAGCCATACGAGCCATCTTTTTTAGAGCTTTGGTGTCCATAGCCTCGGCTCGTCCAGGTACGACGGCGGTGTATTGCAAATGATTGTATACTTTGACATGCGGTTCGCCGGCATTGGGACCGGGACAACCGGGGCCGCTGAAAGATCCTGTGTCAAAGAGCAACATATCCGGATATTGGGTTCGTTGCTGTTTAATTATGGTGGCTAAGTAGGGCAGAGCTTCTAAATCTCCGCCGATATTGCTGGTGTAACGTATCTCCAGTTTGCTGGAAGGCTGCCATGAAACTTTAGCTTTACTCATACTGCCCCTTTTCGTGATTTTTGCTTTTTAGCCTTTAATAGCAGCTTTTTTTGTGCTTGCGCCTTCAAATTAGTTTTTTATGGCAAAAGTTAAAAAGGGGAGGCCGCTTTGAGGTGCGAAGGCCGAAAAGTCTCTGAAAAATGGCGTTTTAGCGCTATGTTTTTTTAGTATTCTGACCTCTGGAAAGTGCGACATATTTTGAATCAGGAAGCAAAGCAAAAATCTTTTGCCATTGGCTACTCGGGCGGTCTCGATTCTACTCTGCTAGCTTTTATTTTTGGTAGATTCTATTCTCAAGGTCAAATCCACTTAATTACTGCTCAACATGACTTTGGTCATATTTTTACCTCTTGGCCACTTAAACATGTGCGTGATTTGCGCCAGAAATTGGGAGCGGAGCGAGTTTTTCATCACTATGCCCACATAAAAAACGAATTTAAACGTTTAGTAATTGAAGATTGTTGGAAAACCTATAAAAAATTTGGTCGCAGCAACTTTTTTGTTTGTTTAGGTTGCAGTCTAGCTATGGATGTGCACATGATTTGCTATTGCTTGGAAAATATGGTGCCTTCCACTATTTGGGGATACACTCCCAGAGGTAGCGATTTTGCGGCCGTCGGTTTGCCAGAAACTTGTCGAGGCAGAAGACAAATTTATGCTCGTTTTGGGCTTTTATACAGAGTGCCTCTATCTGAATGGCATATGGAAAAAGAAGAAGAACGAGATATTTACAAGCAATTTAATATTTGGCCCGGTTGGCGTTTTCGCAAAATCGCTATGGGAGTACAGCCGCCGTGCCTTTTGGGCATTGCCATGCACCATTTGGATATTTGTTTCGAAATCCATCCCCAAATAGATAGGCGGCAAGTGGTGTCCTTTATAGAAGATCGTGCTCCCATAGTAGAAGAACTGGTTTATGCCAATTTGGCGGCGCGAGGCATTTTTGATGTTAAAGAGCGGATTGAGAGCATGAGACGCCTCAATGCTGACGAGTGGTCAAAATATGGCCCCGACGGCCCCATACTTGATGATAGAGAAGAGCGACGTTTAATCAGCCAAGGGGCTGAAATACCCAGTATTGCTTTAAAAAAATTCCCCAATACCGTTCCGCTCTTCGATCATGAATGCCTATCTAGAGACGGCCGCTTTTTGCTAGAAAAGGTAAAATCAGATTGAGGTTATAGCATTTGGACAAAAATACGATTTGACAGGGTATTGGTACAAAACTTTAGAAAGCACGCAATAAGCGTAAATAGCGGGATTTGTACACTCAAGGAGGCTGACTTATGGCAAAACAGAAAAAGAAACAATTGACAATATCTGCAAGTCCTGAGGCCGTTGCCTCCGACACTCATAACATTGATTTAACCAAAACAACTGCCACCGAAGCTGCTGTGCCTGCCACCGAAGCTACTGCGCCTGCCACCGAAGCTGCTGTGCCTGCCACCGAAGCTACCGCGCCTGCCACCGAAGCTACCGCATACTCACGTCGCTCTTCTCTATCATCAAGTATGGGGCGCCTGCCACCGAAGCTACTGCGCCTGCCACCGAAGCTACCGCGCCTGCTGCCGAAGCTGCTGTGCCTGTCGCCGAAGCTGTTACACCTGTTGCCGAAGCTGTTACACCTGTTGCCGAAAATAAGGGGAATAGCAAGTCTGTAGTGAGTATGGCTATAACTGCGGCTGTCTTGATTGTGGCTATTGGATGTTGGGGATATTTTGTGACTCCCAAGCTCGGAACTAAGCCTATGCAGCAACAGAATGTATCCGTATCAGAGCGCAAAGCAACTAAAGGTGAGGCTTCGCCTAAAAGTAGGCAACAAGCGCCCACAGCTAAAAAGCCAGCTGCTCCAAAACTTGAAAAACGCCAAGAAGAGCAACCTATTGATGAAGTAAAGCTTAGCGATCAGGAGTTGGCCTTATTGGAGCCGCCGATTTATCGTAAAGTAAGCAATCCCGTCTTACAAAAAGATATTATTGTCAGCCAATATATGTATGCTCGCGATTATTTGTCTTTTGCTGGTATGGACGTAAGTTCTATTGACAAATTAGATAAGCAAGCCCAAGAAGCTGCGCAAAGGGGCGATGGCTCCGATGCTCTTTTAGTTAAACAAGCTTCCGAAACTTCCGCCAAAATGTTGCAACACTTTTTCAGCACAAAATTAAAGAGCAGTAAAGTTAAAGATAAAGATAAGTTAGCTCAAGAAGCCGAGCATTATTTGCAAGGTGGAGACCTTGGTAAAGGTATTATTACTTATGAAAAAGCTTGCGGTTTGGAGAAAAAAGCTCAAACAGCCGGAGTAACCAAATAATTATTTAGGATAAAAATCATGTCTTTAGCACGCAGCTTAAGTTTTGCCAAGATGGCTTGGTCTGTTGTGAGCTCTATTGGCGCCAATCAATTAGGATTGGAGGCTACGCCTAAAATGGCTCACCTTATGCTCTCTTGGAAGTGCAATCTCAAATGCCTTATGTGTAGCGTTTGGAAAAAAGAGCGCTTTAAGCAAGCTCGCACTAGTGATTTTTTACGCCTTATCGACAATTTACCCAACTTGGATGTAGTCAAAATCAGCGGCGGCGAACCATTTTTGCGTACCGATTGCGCAGAAATTGTGGCTCATTTACAAAAAAGGCACAATCCTTATTGCATAACCATTATTTCTAATGGCACCATGACTGCACCTATGGTGGAATTTGCTCAAAGATGTGGTCGCCCCGGTTTGCATTTGCGTCTCTCCTTAGAAGGAAGAGGAAGTGTGCACGACAAGTTGCGCGGTTGTCCAGGATGCTTCGATAAGACTATGGCTACTTTGAAAGCGCTCCTACCTATTATGCGACAGCGTCGGTTTACGATCGGCATCAACTACAATGTCAATAGCGAAACGATTAAAGATCTGCCTTGGATTCTTGACCTTTGTCGTCGTGAAAAACTCAACTTTATTCCTGGTTTTTGGGTTACTCCTTTTTTAGAACCGGGGCGTCCAGAAGATTCCAGGGCGTTAATAGACAATATGGAAGATTTTCGCCGCCGCTTAGAAAATATTTACAGACAAAATGAAGGTTTCTCCTTTTTAGAAGCTTTTTTGCTGAAAAGGACCGTTTTAGGTCTTTATGATCAAGCTATACAAAGCTGCGGTGATAAGCGTTTTGCCTGTCGAGCTAATCGCAATATCCTTTATGTTATGCCCGATGGCAGTTTGGTTACTTGTGGTATTCGCCAGGAAGTATTGGGAAATTTAATGTTTCAAAGTTTTGCTGATATTTGGCAAAGCGAAAAAATGTGTCAAGCTAGAAAAATAGTGGACAGTTGTTCCGGATGTTGTCAATATTCTCTAAAAATTATGAGTAAACTTTACAATGGGGAAATTTTTGCTTTGCCCGCACCTTATGCTTGGAGAAAGCTGGAAGCGAGCTGCAATAGCAAGCGGGAATAGCTACTGTGAAAGAGAAAGGGGCGGCGTTCGTTTTTTAGGGTGGACCATATGAGCAACGAAGAATTAGCAAAAGTATCTACGACAAATGGCGCAAAGGAAATATCCTCCGATAGCTCGGTAATGTCAGAGTCTGAGCCATCTGAGTCGGCGGAAGATAAAGTTGGTGGCCAACTAGACAAGCATAAAAGTACCGAGGAAAAAGAACCAATTGACTGGTTCTCGGTATTTTTAATTATCTTGGTTTTAGCCAATATCGGTTATTGGTTGGCCACCAGAAATCGCGTTGTGGGGCCGGACATGCGCGTCTTTTTAGCCTCTCCAGCCGAGCAAACTTTTCCCATAGCTGACAATAAGAAAATGCCTTCACACGGTATGCTGCCGCCGGAAGTCAAGTCACAAGCCAATTCTTCGTCTTCTCAAGCTCAATTAGAGCCGACTCAGCCCGAACAACCGCGCTTAGCCAATTCGGCGCCGCCCCAACCTGTATCTCCACAAGCTTTGCCAGAGCCTTCAAAACAAGCAAACGAGGTTAAAACTATAAGCAATGAGGGAGTGTCTCTACAATCTGTTAAGAATGAAGAGAAGCAGCCTTTAGTTGCCGCTTCTAATCCTGAAGGGCAAGATAGCTCGAATGATATATTCTCCGAGTCGGATTCGTTTTTAGTCTCAGAGGAATTGCCTAAAGCTCCTTTTGCGCCTTATTTCAAGGGAAAACCTTTAGAAGTGTCCACTGCTTATAAAAGTGGCGTATCTCATGAAATTAAGCGTGATTTTTTGGTAAATCAATATATGTATGCTGCCGAAGTATTAGATCGTTATCGCGCTGATACTAAGCCCATTTTTGATTGCGATGCCAATGCCCAAAAGTTTTCTGTATCTGGTGACAACGAAGCAGAATTGCGGGCTGTTCAGCAAACTATAAAAGTGAGTGCCGACTTATTGCGTAAAACTTATAACCATGAAGTTGCCAAAGCGTTGGCCAAGACTAAGCTTAAAGGCAAAGAGCTCGAGCAAGTCAAACAAGAGGCCGGGGAAGCCGAGGCTTTGTTAGAAGTTAGCTTTAGCCGCAGTGCCGAAAAATATGAAGATGTTTTACGTCGCCTTAAGGCGCAGTAGAAAGTTGCTATAAATATGACTCAAAAAAGTGCTTTAATCGCTATGAGCGGAGGAGTAGACAGCTCTGTAGCTGCTTTGCTTATGCAAAAGGCCGGTTACAATTGTATTGGTGTAACCATGAAATTGTTTGATAATGAAGACGTGGGAGTCAGCCGCGAAAAATCTTGCTGTTCATTATCTGATGTAGATGACGCTCGCAGTGTTACTACTCGTTTAAATATCCCTTATTACGTAGTAAATTTCGCGGAAAATTTTAAAGAAAAAGTAATTGAACCTTTTGTTTGCGCCTACGAAAAAGGTTTTACTCCCAATCCTTGCATAGATTGCAACCGCTATCTTAAGTTTAAAAAGCTTTACCAACGAGCTTGCGAATTAGATTGCGATTACATTGTAACTGGTCATTATGTGCGCTTAGGATACGATGAAACTAAAAAGAGATACACTTTAAGCAAAGCTGTCGATGATCACAAAGATCAGAGTTATGTCCTTTATTTTTTGAATCAAGAACAATTGGCTCACAGTCAGTTTCCTTTGGGAAGTTTAACTAAAGAAGAAGTGCGTGGCTATGCTGATGAATATGGCTTAGTTACAGCTCACAAACAAGAAAGTCAGGATATTTGTTTTGTACAAACTGGCGATTATGCTGATTTTATTGAGAGCTATCGCGGCCAAACCAGTATGCCGGGGCCTATTGTCACTAAAGATGGCCTCAAAGTTGGTGAGCACAAAGGACTTATTCGCTACACTATAGGGCAAAGACGCGGGCTGGGAGTTTCCTATAAAGAGCCACTTTTTGTTTGCTCTAAAGATGTCGCTTCCAATACTTTGATAGTATGTACTGCTGATCAATTACATACCAAAAGCATTATAGTTGATGATGTAAATTGGGTTTCTATAGCAGGAATTGATGATGAGCTTGAATGTGAAGTAAAGGTGCGTTATTCTTCCAAGCCTCAGAAAGCCAAGCTTATTAAAGGCGAACATGAAGCTCAAGTTAAGGTAGTATTCGCTGAAGAAATTCCCGGAGCTGCTTGTGGTCAGGCAGCTGTCTTTTATGATGGCGATTTGGTTCTGGGTGGTGGCATGATTACGGCTGCTATGTAGATTGATTATGGATAATCCTACTCTTTGGGTAAGTTTAATTGTTATAGCTACGGCGGTACAACCTATTTTAGTTAAGCTCGGTTATAGAGTTTGTCTAGATGCCGCTCAGCTTTTGCTGGTAAAAAATTTCTTCTCGGCACTTATTGTGCTGCCTTTTGTAAAATCTTTTCGTTGGCTAAAAAAAGAAGAAATTTGGCGTATAGCCAGAGTGAGCATCTTAGTGCTGGGTATAAATGGTTTTTCACTTTTGGCTTTAAAACTGTTGCCCGCTGCCGTAGTAGTAACAGTGACGACAACCGTGCCCATATTTGTAGCTATAGTAAACCGCTTTATTCTCAAAAGAGAAAAATTGCCTCTTAAATTTTGGTGTGGAGTCATTATTTGTTTTGTCGGCGTACTTTTAGTAACGAAAATTGTGGGAGCTTTGCTCACCGGTAAAGTAGTGATAACCGACTTATGGGGGCTGGCAGCGTGCTTTGCCGCTGTAGGATGCGCCGTCACCTATAGGGTGAATATGGAAACCCTGACGGGAACTTTTGATCTGAAACTGCTTTGGATTTGGGCCTTCTGGATAAATGCGGCTGTTGTATTTGCTGCATTGGGTCCTTACACTCCAATGCCCAATACTGACGGCTGGCTTCTGGCTGTCGGTGTCGGACTTTCGGCTGCCGTGGCTAACAGCGCATTTATATGGTCCATCAGGTTGATAGGCTCGACTGCAACATCTGTCTTTCAGTTGTTGCAGCGGCCCGTCATAATAGTATGCACCGCCCTGATTTTAGGAGAAACCCTGAGTGTATCTCAAATTCTAGGCGTTGCCTTAGTTGTCATTGGTCTTCCTTTAGCTCAGCCAAAGCGTCTTTCAGAGGGGCACTGACGGCGCTTTGACAAGTATGACACTGTCCTTTAAGGACAAGTTCATACGCTTCGGCTGTGAACGAATCTATTTTGTCGAGGTTCTGGAAACTCACAGCCTTAGGATCCAGATCAAACACCCTGTGACATTTAGTACAATAAACATGACCATGCATCACTTTGGTGTTCCTATCGAAGCGGAACTTTCCGTCTGGGAAAGTTAAACGGGCCAGCTTGTGACTGTCGGCCAAGTTGTTCAGATTCCGGTATACAGTAGCCATACTTACGTGTGGCATCAGAACTCGAACCTGATTATAAACCTCTTCGACTGTCATGTGCTTATCCGAGTTGAAAACTACCTCTTCAATAGCTCTTTTTTGTTTGGTATCGCCCATACAAGGGACATTTTACCAGAAGTGGTAATTAAAGTTAATATTTTATGCTCGATTTTTTTGAAAAAAAATTTATAAAATTTTACCTATAACCGCCATGTAATGCAGCAATAAACGTTAAAATGGGCTTTTTTTGCGCAAAATAGCTATAAATAAGAAAAGATCTCATTTAGTTAAGGAAGTTAACTAAAATATTTTTTTGTAAATTTAAAGCAGGAATATTTTAGTTTTAATTATAATAATTATTATTAAAATTAAAAGCATTT
>OQVS01002005.1_pt1 | contig 13476 bp, 12 predicted proteins | sample 1691601 | NCBI WGS metagenome assembly OQVS01 (sample SAMN03418268, study PRJEB22391) | human gut metagenome | biome: human-gut; feature: organic feature; material: feces | host: Homo sapiens | place: Tanzania | collected 2013-01 | reverse complement strand
GGATGCAGCCCTGGGTATCGTCGGGATAGTTGCCGGCATGGATGCGGATGCCCTCAAAATCGGGCACACCCTGAAGATACGGCAACCACTCCTTGAAACGGGGCGATAGGGTAACGAGCAGAGGATAGGTGCCTTCGGGGATGGCGGTATGTCCCTTCATCTTCTGCGCCTTCTTGCCCGATACCCTGCCCAGGCGCACGTTCTCCTCCTCAGGCTGCAGTTCCACGCCCTTCAGATTGCGCCACGTCGGCTCCAGGGTATCGCAGAAATAGTTCTCCTCCGACAGCAGCTTGCCGTCTACCGTATGTTCAAACCATCGCTTCAGCTGGGGATTCGCCCAAGAGGAATGCACCTTCCGCTCTACCTCCTCGTCCTTCAGGATATAGAGGCGTCCGATGGTATAACTGTTCTTTTTAGCTATACGTTTCAATACAATTTCCATAAATTTCTGTCTGTTAAGTGAATCATTTTAAGTTCTGTAAATCATTAAGCATCAAGCTCCTGACCGTCATGACGGTATTTGAGCTTCTTAAAACTGTAACTTCTGTAACCGTAACCGTTTTTGCCGTCCTCAGATTCCATGCGCACGATATACTTGCGATAAATCCATTGCTTGATGACGTTCTTGCAGCCCTGCGCTTTCAGTCCGTGTTCCAGACGGATGGCTTCCAGCTGCGGTTCGGTGAAGACATCGGGCAGAAGCTGCAGGATATTCTCCGGTCCTCGCTTTGAACTCTTCTCTGCAGTGCTCGCCTCCTTGGCTATCATATCCCCGAAGAAACGCATCTTGCAGTAGAGGTCGTAGCGCTCGCTCCAGCGGATGAAATCCTCTATCTCCGGCTCCCATCTGTAGCCGTTTGCCACATAGAGCACGCACGCCTTCAGATAGGCGATGACGTTGGCACGGAACGAGAAATTCTCGAAGATGCGGTTCTGCGAGGTACGGGAAAACTCGGCATTCTCGTTCTTCAATACCTCGGCAAGCCGATACGCCTCTTCGCATTCCACCAGCCCCGTTGCCATACAGAGATTTTCGATGTAGGGCTTCAGGGCTTTTCTGAATTCATCATCGTAGGTTCCATATACCGGGATGTCCTCACCGATATCACGCTCCGGAATGGTACTGAAATTGATACGGCTCAGCGGACCGTCGGTCAATACCTTGGAGAAATAGCGCTGCCCCTTGTCAATGGTGGTGGAAGCATTCCAGTTGAAACGGATGGTGACACGCTCGGTTACGCTCTGGGTTCCCACACGAGTCTGACCATATTGATTATCTGGGTCGAAAGCAAGACACATGATGCGGAACTGCTGATTGCCGATACCTTTCAAAGCATTAAACTGGTCTATCTCGTTGAGCGAAGTGTAAAGGAAATGTCCTTTGGCTTCAGCTGTACGCATCACGAAGGCAGGGTTGGTCATGTCGGCATCAATCTCCTGTATGATGAGGTTTTCGGGGCGCTTGCGCTTGTCCTTGTTGGCACCCTTACGCATCATTTCGTCCTTCCATTCCTTTTCACGTTTCAGGTTTTCCTGGTCACGCTTACGGATATCCTCCATGATGAAGTCGATAGGTTTCTGCACGCAGCTCTTTCCTGCTCCGGTGCCGGCAAGCAGCACGCTGGATAGGGTTGCCTCGTGCTCCACGTTGTCGATATATCTGAATCTCGTCTGCCAGAGATGAGTGGCAAGAGGAGGAAAGATGGCGCAAGCCACGGCTGGCTGATAGATCTCCGGTGTCTTCGAGATAAGTAACTCCACCAGCTTCGGCAGCTTCTTCGGCATCGGTGGAGGGGCAGGATAATCATCGTCTTCACTTTGAACTCCGTTACTTTGAACTTGGAACATTGAACTTTGAACTTTATGATTACCCGTCAGGCGTTCCGGGGATTTGCAATCCCCGGCAAGCAAGCTCTTGGCAGCCTGTTCTGCGGTGGCGTTGATGCGAATCACATCCCTAGAGAACGGCTTGGAACTGTCACCATATTTCGCATAGAAGTCATGAATCAGCTGATGGCAGTCAGGTTCCTGATAATAGCTTGGCATCTTCTCAGCCACCACCTTCATCAGCTCCTCTTCGCTCATCATACGAGAAGCGCCAGCGCTCATGATGGCAAGCAGGGAGGAATGTCTGGACCCCACGGTATCGATATTCATCCCCTTCAGTCCCGCAGATTCCTGGAATAGGTCGAAGGCTATCAGATTCTTCTCACTGGCAGAATCAGAATGAATCTGTGTCATCTGTGAAATCTGTGGGAAATTCCCTTTGCCCGCAGACATATTATCTTCAGGGCCCACAGATAACACAGATTTCACAGATTTTCCGGCATTCAGAACCTCCTCAGAATGAATCTGTGTCATCTGTGAAATCTGTGGGAAATTCCCTTTGCCCGCAGACATATTATCTTCAGGGCCCACAGATAACACAGATTTCACAGATTTTCCGGCATCAGGACCCTCCTCAGAATGAATCTGTGTCATCTGTGAAATCTGTGGGAAATTCCCTTTACCCGCAGACGTATTATCTTTAGGTCCCACAGATAATACTGATTTCACAGATTTTCCGGCATCAGGAACCTCCTCAGAATGAATCTGTGTCATCTGTGAAATCTGTGGGAAATTTCCATTGCCCCTGCCGTCAATCGTAAGCCCACGCTTCAGAAAAGCCTCTCTGCGGGCTTTCAGCTCCTCTGCGGGCAGCACAGCATACCAGTCCTTGGAGCGGTAAATCTCGGAATCCTTATCCGTGATATAGATCATTCTTTCGGGCGAGATGCAGCTCTCATCATAAGGCACGCCCAGCGCCTCACAATACGCCTTCTGCGTCTCCTCGATGGTCATCCCCATCGGCATACGGATATCAATATGCAGCTTCTTTCTTGCCGAATACTCCAGGTGCAGCAGCTTGCCTTTCCAGATGCTGTCGCTGCAGTTCAGCTCGCGTGCCTTCTCCAGCGCCTGCTCCACAAACTCCATATCATCCACGTCCACGGTAGTCTGAAAAAGGAAAGCCGTAGGGTCAGCATTGCTCTGCGATCTACGGTTTTTCAGAAAACGGTAGTAGTGAGCACAACGGAAGGGCAACTGCCCCTTGATTCTCTGTCGTGCCTTGGCGAGCTGGGCATCATCAGTCCTGTCCACGCTGCGAATGGACTTCTCGCCACGAATCTGCAGCACCATCTCGTGCAGCCATGGCAGCGAGATGGTCTTGTCATACTCCGAGAGCGGCTGGCAGCTTGCGTTGCCCTTATCCCCCCCTCGGAACCCATTGAATGCAATCCAATGTTGCATCGTTTCATTTTTCATGTCCATAATAATATTAAAAAGAAATTAACGCCAAAGGCCCCCTCCTCCAGAAGAAAGCCCCTCCAGAAGGAGCGAAGAAGGAGCAAGGAAGGAGCCGCAGAAGGGAGCCGCAGAAGGGAGCCGCAGAAGGAGCAAGGAAGCCCCCTCTGAGCCACCGTTCCAGGCGTTTCCAACGCCTGGTCCCCTTCCTCAAGTCCCCCGCCAGAAGCAGGCCCCCTCCTTCTTTACCCCAGGCTCTTCACCTCGAACATCTCCGCGAGCTCCCAGTAACGATGCGCCAGGTCGTGGATAAACTTCCTGCCCTTTTCGGTCCATACCAGATAGGTATGCGTCGCCGCCTTGCCCATCTTCTCCTTTCTTCCGTCGCAGTTCGGGTCTAGGAAGGCTTGATAACGGGTTCTGCTCTTCGCCAGTCCCATGTGCGCATACTCCGCATAGAGCAGATACTGCCCGCTCTGGTAATACTGCACATGCAGCGCACAGAGCGAGCGGTTCAGCTCCTGCGCCGTGATGCCCAGCTCCTTCGCCACCTGGGTGGTAGTGAAGCACGAAACGGAATCCAGCACATTGTCGCTGTAAATCGCCTTCGGCAGAAGCCCGTCCACCTGTTTCTCCAGGTTGATGACGTTCTCGCCCTGGATAGAAGCCCATCTCGTCTGCTCATCCAGCACACCGTTGAGCCTTCTGATCTCCACATCCTGCTCGCCGATGAGTTTCTTGTCAAGTCCCAACTGCACTTCCTGCTGATGCAGCAGTTTCTTCTGCTGCTCCAGCAGCATCTCCTTTTCCTTCAGGGTAGCACGGAGAATCTCCTCGGCATTGCGAATCATCTCCTCCTCGCTCTCCCCTTCATGCACCGGGATATAACCGCCCGTCTTGCGAATCTGAGGCAGCACCACCGAGGTAACCCAATCCTTGAACTTCAAAGCCGAAGCCAACTTAGAACCTAGCACCAGGGCATAAAATCCGCTCTCGTTGACGAAGTTCATCTGCACGTTCTGCACCTTTCCTTCAGAAACGCCAAAACGATTTTTGACAGTTCTAGCAATGCGGTATTTCGCCGTATCGCTAGACCTAACATGCTGTCTTACAGCGTCTGTAGCTCTCTTATATCCCAGCGCATCACACAAATCCTTAGCACAGAACCAAGGCTCGCCCCTCTCATCAGTAGCGGTACGAACCATTCCGAACTCCGGATTCTCAAAAACAGCCACCTGTGCAGCCACCTTCTTATTTTTAGAAGACTGTGCACCACACTTGGCAGGGCTAGCAGCCTTGCTGCCCCCCACCTTCTGATTCATTGAATTTGTCATAATTAATAAATTTAAAATGTAAATTACTGAACTTACTCCAGTAAGCCAAGACCCCTTATAACATATCATAAAGTTCAAAGCTCAAAGTTCAATGTTCAATGTAAAAAAAATAATTGTATCAACCTTGTCAAAGACCGATGGGCTGATACGCTGCGCCACTTACAACATGGCAGGAAACCTATCCCAGCAACCTGGCGATAGAAAACGCAAAAGCCCCAGACCTCAGAACCGGTATCGTTCTGAAATCCGGGGCAAAGATACGGCGAAAATTTGGAACGAACCTAGTACGTACCCCGTACGGTCGTACTAGTACTACTTGCTAAAAATCCGTATTATTGTAAACATTCTTTGATTTCTTCATAAAATTCTGCTATAGAATGCGAAGAAATGGCTTCATTATATCGTGTTCTCATCACAGAAGGCTTCATATGCCAAAATTCCGAAAACACTTTCCACACATTATTTATATTCAATTTGCAGGCTATCTGATAAGCAAGATACGCCTTCTGACAGGCGGAGAGATTGAGAGGTTGGAAATTCTCATCTAAAATCTCCTTCTTATACAATTTCAAAAAGATTCGTGTAGCCTTCTCTCCAGTCAATTCTTTAGGTATCTGAGGTGCAAAAGGGAGGCCTAAAGGAACTTTTTGAGAATAATCAGGTTCATCACCTTTTTCATCCTCATCTACCACTTCAAAATCAGTATCATTGATTTCATCCTCCGATGAAGGTCGAGAGGACTTCTTCCCAGAAGGACAACCAAAGTTATTGTCACCAATATGGAATCCGCCACCAATGTTCAATTCTTTGATATCAATTGCAATCTTGATTGTCATAGCTCATTAGGTTTAAAAGGTTATGGGCACTTGTAGTCATCTCCAACGCAGAATTGGCGTTGAAAGAGACAACGATAACTACACTTAGGCTGATTGCCCCCGTCTTGGCAAGAGCAATCAAGGTTCTGAGAACGAACCTTGTCATCATCTTTTTCATATACAAAATTTCATGAAAAAATGACCATTACTTACCTCACAAGTTAGTGGAGTTGGCCCCTGCGATTTTCACAAGGTGACGTTGCTATCGGGGACATAGAACGGCATAAAGCTCAGACATGCCCCCAAAGACATAATGAATGTTCCATTGTTTTAAAGATTAGTATGTTTATTAAACTCTTACCGCTCATAGCTGGTATTAGACGGCATATTCATACAACTTACTCAAATCACTATTTCAGTACGATTTGGCGCAAGTCTTCTCCTTCCTTAATCTTGTTAAGACATACATCAGCCTCATACCCGAAGATTCTCTTGTACCTCTCGATATGGGCATCAATGCCTTTCATCTTTTCCTTATAATCAGAAACGAACTCTTTACCTTCAATTTCCTTTTTGTATTTCATCAGGTAATGACCTATGACATACGAAAGTTTCCGTAAAGTAGAAATAGATATCTTAGAATCTGTCTCTCTCAATCTTGTGATTGTTTTCTGACTAATTCTAAAATCTTTTTCCACATGAGCAGGAATAATGATTTTAGCTGCTACCAAGTCATCCAGGAAGTCTCCCTTATACTTGATACCAGCATTCTTCATCATCATAACATGATATTTGTATTTATTTTCTATTTTGCCCGATTTGCTCATATATTTATAAATAAATTTTATGCAAATTAAGCAAAATATACAATAAGTTCCAAACAATATCAGATACATGGAAAATACCAATTCCATGAAAAGTTTAACGTTTTTATCTTCTATAAACATTTTGCGGTCATAAAAACAAAAGATGAGAAAGCGAAAATCATTACCGAGCTACTTCCTCTAAATATTACTGTTGCTTACATGGCACGTCTTTACTTATGATAGCCGAAAGACTTGTCGCAGCAGCAGGACAGCAAGAGCGATGCCCCATTGTTAAATGTTTGTTAAATAATACAATAGGTAGTATTATATTTAAGTTTTTCTTTTTATCTTTGCAATATGCAATAACGCTATACTTAAAATTATAATGGTATGATAAATAAAGAGAATTGCATAAAGCAACTAAAAGCATGTAAAGACCAGTTGATTAACAACTTTGGCGTCAGTTCAATGCTTTTGTTTGGTTCCGTTGCTCGAAACGAGCAGAAAGAATCAAGCGATGTTGACGTGTTTGTAGAAATGAAGCCCAATCTCCTCCTTCTCATTGAAGTAAAGCAATTTTTGGAGGAGAAATTAGGATGCACCGTTGATGTCATCAGAAATCATAGAAGAATAGACAGCTTTTTCAAACAACAAATACAAAAAGATGGGGTTGAAATTTTCAAATCATGAGATTATTTTGCACGCTCTTATGAAAATAGAGAAAGCAATTCTCACACTTCAAGAACGTACAAAGGTTATAATCACATACGGGAGTTCTGAAGTTAAGAAACTATTCGCAGGTTACTTTTCGTTGCAGGCATATTTAGTGCCCTCAGAGAAGACTCCTGGCAATAAGGTGGCAACATATCGAAGTTTTACATCATCCGAGATGAACGTTTTTTCTTCGCAGAGACTGTCAATAATCTCTACACCTTTCAGCATGAGCCCCTTCTCCTCCTCGCTGAAGACATAAACATCGTTTTCGGGGATTGGTAGGCCAGACTTGAATGTATACATCTTGCCACAAATATCACACTCTTGCTCCTTGAATTTTTGATATTCCACACTAGAAAACTCTCTAAAGTCTTCCTTTTTAGGAATAAAACCTAACTTGAATATTCCCTGTATGGCTTGACCGCCACCAAACACTAAATCGAAAAAATCCATATTTATTAATTTTTAAATGAATAATATGACAGAACCCAAGCTTTCATAAATACCTGATACTTCTATCGTTACCTTTAACTCATGTTGCAAAATTAATAAAATAAATCTATTTCTTATTCTAATTTAACATATATAATGTTTAATTGATCTTTTTTGATCAAAAAGGTAAAATATTGATCTAATTGCTTGTTTCTACATTTTTTTTCGTTACTTTGTACTTTTAAAAAAAGAGCATAGCATTATATGCTTATTCAATTACTTTCTGGTAACTGTGTATCCGGTATAATACTAAAAAGACAAGGAAGTCATCTCTTTTAAACAAAAAATAAAAAAGAAGTAAAATGAGCAAAGCAAAACCATTCATCAAGTGGGTTGGAGGTAAAGGCCAACTCATCGAACAACTAGAAGCACAACTTCCAGCTGACTTTGATAATTGGGAAGATGTAACATACATAGAGCCTTTTGTTGGCGGAGGAGCAATGCTCTTCCATATGTTGCAAAAACACAGAAACATTACAAATGCCGTCATCAACGATATTAATCCAAAACTGACAGCATGTTATGAGGTCATCAGAGATTTTCCACATCAACTGATAGATTCCTTGAAAAATATACAAGAGGAGTACTATCAGCAGCCTGACGAAGAAGCGAAAAAAGAGTTCTTTATGGCAAAGAGAAAAGCCTTTAACGGAGAATTAGAAAGGTTGGAAATGTGTACCTTGTTTATCTTCCTCAATAGAACATGCTTCAATGGTCTATACCGAGAGAATAAAAAAGGTGAATTCAACGTTCCCTTTGGCAAGTATAGCACACCAACCATTTGCGACGAAACTACAATTTTAGAAGATAGCCAAATATTGCAGCATGTGCACATAATGACAGGCGATTACCAAAACGTATTTGATAGGGCTTACGGTCGTACTTTATTCTATTTCGATCCTCCTTATAGACCATTGAGTAATACGTCCAGCTTTAATGACTATACTAAACAGCCATTCAATGACGATGCCCAGATAAGGCTCAAAGAATTCTGTGATGAAGTAAACAATGCTGGGTTTCCGTTTATGTTGAGTAATTCTGATTGCTTAGGCAAGAATGGTGAAGACAGATTCTTTGATGATCTGTACGCAGACTATCACATTGAACGTGTATGGGCTAAGCGCAGTGTCAATGCCAATGCAAGTAAACGTGGTAAACTAACAGAAATACTTGTAAGGAATTATGAGGACATTGGAAATCATAGACTCTTTAATGCTGCATTCGTTGCAGAAGACAGACAACATTAATATATAACTTATAAAAAATAGCAATCATGAGCGCACATACAGAAGAGGAGTTTAAACTCTTTATGTCGCAGTTGAAAGAGACAAACCAAACTTTGGATTTTTTCTGTGACTTCGATAAGATAAACGATAACGTTGAGGAAATCAAGCTAAGCTTGTGTATCCTCAACAGTATGATAGGTTCTACAGATTTACGCAAATCAGTAGAAACCATTTGGAATAGAGACAAGTCTGCCTTCTCTGTTATGGATATTCTCATCGCAGTGAGAAAAAAGGATAAAAAGAAGGTTATTGATTCTCTTGGTAATTGTATTCCTGTAGAAAAATTGTTTAATTCTGTAGATGGAGTAATGGAATTCTTAGAGGAAACTGGCCTAGCCGAGGTTTTTACCTCAAGAAAAGTAAAAGACTTGGTCGATTATGTTTTCGGCATAGAAACAGGTCTTGATACCAACGCCCGTAAAAACAGAAGCGGCAAAATCATGGAAGCTACCGTGCACAACATCCTGACAGAAGCTGGTATTGAACATCGCTGCGAAGTATATTCTAGCGAATGGCCAGAAATAACCTCGGTTCTAGGTGACGATGAGAAGCGTTTTGATTTCGTTATAGAAACCCCATCTAAGGTATATCTCATGGAAGTTAATTTCTATAGCGGTGGTGGTTCCAAGCTAAACGAAGTAGCACGCTCCTATTCAGATATATCTCCAAAAATCAATTCTGTGCCTGGTTTCGAATTTATCTGGATTACAGATGGCAAAGGTTGGCAATCTGCAAAGAACAAGTTGCAGGAAGCATTCAGCATCATACCAGGGGTGTATAATCTGACTTCTATACATCAATTTATTAACAAAATAAAGTAATCAGAAAATGAAAAAAGGTGGAAAAGGCGGTGGAAATACTGTCACAGGATTGATTTATGAGGGAAAAGTTGACCTTTCAGCCTTCCTCAAGAAGCATAAAGGATATGAAGTAAAGAAGCATGACGTCTTTTATATGGGGACATGTGTTGCCCATGTATATAAAAAGCATGACTTTTACCGTTTTTTAGCATCGGAAGGTATAGATTGGAAAAAACATATTTCTAAGAAATTGCTTCCAGACAACGCATTGTATGTTATTGTAAACAACACTATGTTCATAATCGAAGTAAAGCATCAAGAAGTCAATGGAAGTGTTGATGAAAAGTTGCAAACTTGTGATTTTAAAAAGAAGCAATATATAAAACTGCTTTCTGAGTTGAACTATGAGGTCGAATATATATACATACTTGACGATTGGTTTAGACAGCCTAAATACAAAGATGTACTAGATTATATCATAAGTGTAAACTGCAAATATTATTTTAACTATATTCCCCTACAAAAATTAGGATTACCTGTGCCAGAGATATGATAAGGCCTTTTTATAAATCAACTAACCGCGACTTCACTCTCCTTCAAGGAGACTGCATCCGGCTGATGGGCGAATTTGATTTCAAGTTCGACATGATCTTCGCCGATCCTCCTTACTTCCTCTCTAATGGCGGAATCAGCGTGCAGAGCGGGAAGGTGGTATGCGTGGACAAGGGGGAATGGGACAAGGGCGGAACGCCGGAACATATCGACCAGTTCAACGAGGAGTGGATTTCGGCTTGCCGGGAACACCTGAAGGAGGATGGGACCATCTGGGTTTCGGGAACCTATCACAACATCTTCTCCGTGGCCAACAAGCTTACACAACTGGGATTCAAGATTCTGAACGTCATCACGTGGGCGAAGACAAATCCGCCACCCAATATCTCGTGCCGATACTTCACTTACTCCACTGAGTTCGTTATCTGGGCAAGGAAGGAGAAGAAAGTGCCGCATTATTACAACTACCAGCTGATGAAAAAACTGAACGGCGACAAGCAGATGTCGGACGTATGGCGACTGCCTGCCATCGCAAGATGGGAGAAATCGCAGGGCAAGCATCCTACGCAGAAACCGCTCGCCCTTCTAGCCCGAATCATCCTGGCTTCTACCAAACCGGGGGCGTGGATTCTCGACCCGTTTGCCGGCAGCAGCACCACCGGCATCGCTGCCAATCTGCTGGGGCGCCGCTTCCTGGGCATCGACAAGGAAAAGCAATATCTGGAACTGAGCAGGGCGAGAAGGGAGGAGCTGGAATCGCTGGCGATACTCCAAGATTACCGACATCGCATCAAAGATATCGAAATGATGGAGAAAATGGAACAGCAGGAAGGCATGCTACCATGGGGCATACTCGGAGAAGAACTAGCGAGCTACGATTTGCCATTCTGAAAATAACTTCCCCACGTTGCGCAGCTTCTTGAGGTTTTAAAGCTTCTGCCCTTTCAGGGCGCAAGGGTGTATACCGTTAATACCCAGAGCGTTGCCCTGGGCTAGGAGCTTCTGCCCTTTACCTTTCCCTTCGGCCGGTGACCGTTGGTTCAGGGCGTGTGGGGCACGATGATATGTGGCGTATAGCCCCGTTTGGACATTATACTTCCTTCCAGCCAACCAGTCCCTTTCCCATATCATCCAGTTCAATGGCAAGGGCGATTACTTTTCTCTTATCCGCCTTGAATGGCTCGGCATACTGCTTGGCTTTCATCTGCTCCTCGGCAGCATCCACACCGCCGTTGTTGCTCAGCTTCAGCTCCAATACATAGATGAAGTTGGTGACTTCCACCACCATATCAATCCTGCCCGTAGCTATCATCTTCTCTACTTCCACCCGGCAACCGATGGCATTGAAGATGGTGCTCAGAATCACTAGTGTCCCGTTAAAACGTGACGATTATTAAATAAGTTATTAATACTCAGAAAATTACGGACTTTTTATAGTGTATTCGATTTGATTTTGTATCTTTGCACGCATATTTAAAATACGTGTGCGATGAACAAAGGCAAAACTATATTCTCTCAGATTATTATACTTGGGACACCATATCAGGAGATATGATATGGTGTAGATGGAATGTTAGCTTGTTGTATATATGTTCTTTGTTACCATCAGTCTTTTTTGAAATCTATGAATAGGACAGCATCTTAAAGAATATTTGTAAATTACAGGTTAATATAATGTAAAAAGAAGACTTAGGTGAATAACTTAAGGCATTTTTTTGTATCTTTGCAACATAAAAAAAATCGTCAAAACGTGAGAAATAGCCTACCATTATCTCATCAAAACGTGAGAAATAGGGCAATGATAGGTCGTCATAACGTGATAAACAGATAATTATGAAGAGAAAAATATATAATGAAATGCTGCAATGGAAGCAGAATTCTCAAGGAAAATCTGCTTTGATGATAGATGGAGCACGCCGAATAGGTAAGAGCTATATTGTGGAGGAGTTTGCCCAAAAAGAATATAAATCATATATTCTGGTTGACTTCAACAATGCAGATAGTGATTTAATGGAAATTTTTGATAAGTATCTGAAAAACTTGGATTTGTTTTTCAGTTACTTGGCTTTGTATTTTAATGTAACGCTGTATCCTCGTAATACCGCCATTATATTTGATGAAGTACAGCTTTATCCAAAAGCACGTGCTGCTATCAAGTATCTGGTAAAAGATGGTCGGTACGATTATATTGAAACAGGCTCACTGGTTAGTATCAATAGGAATGTGAAAGATATAGTTATTCCATCGGAGGAATGTCGCATGAATATGTATCCTATGGATTTTGAGGAATTTCTATGGGCAATGGGAGATGAGCAAACGATGCCGTTCATCCGCGATTGCTATGAGAAAAAGCAAGCTTTGGGGCCATTGCATCGTAAGGTAATGGATTACTTCCGACATTATATGATAGTGGGAGGTATGCCTCAGGCAGTTGTTGAATATGTAGAAACCCATGATTTCATGAAAGTGGATATGGTTAAGCGAAATATCCTTTCTCTTTATAAGGCAGACATCGAGAAGTATGCTGTCGGCAACGAAATCAAGGTGAAGGCGATTTTCGAGGAGATTCCTTCTGCTCTCAGCAAGCATGAAAAGAAGTTCCGCCTGGCAGCCATCAGCGATAAGGCTCGTTACCGGGAATATGAATCTTCATTTTTCTGGCTTGCTGAGTCAAGGGTGGTAAACATCTGCTATAACTCTACTGCCCCTGATATCGGACTTCGATTGAATGAGGAACGCACCACCTTGAAGTGCTATATGGCTGATACAGGTTTGCTGATAAGTCATGCTTTTAACCTGAAGACGATTATGGGAAATGAACTTTACCTGAAGTTGGCTTTGGGAAAACTGGAGTTAAATGAAGGTATGTTGGTCGAAAATGTTGTGGCGCAGATGTTGAGAGCTTCTGGCTATGAATTGTTTTTCTTTTCGAAGAACTCTGCTACAAGTGCGGAAGATAGGATGGAGATAGATTTCCTGATTCCTAAGCCTGTCATCACGAATCGGCATAACATCTCTCCTATAGAAGTGAAATCAGGTAAAAACTTTACCACGACCTCTCTTAATAAGCTAAGAGCCAAATTTGCTCCTATGCTTGCCGAAGCGTATGTGCTTCACCCAGGTGATGTAGAGGAGAAGGATGGAGTGATCTATCTGCCATTATATATGGCAGGACTGTTGTAGAATGAGATTTTTGATGTTGTATCAAGAGGCTGTGGAGACGGTTACAGTGGTTACGGTTACAGAAGTTACAGTTTTCAGCGGGGGGGGGGTACAAGGACTTTTGGAGTACTTTCAGATTGTAAGTAATAATAATAGATAATAATATATATAAATTTATATATATTATTATCTTCTTCTAAAGAAGGGAAGGAAACTAACTCATGAAAAAC
>OQVS01002004.1_pt1 | contig 13484 bp, 11 predicted proteins | sample 1691601 | NCBI WGS metagenome assembly OQVS01 (sample SAMN03418268, study PRJEB22391) | human gut metagenome | biome: human-gut; feature: organic feature; material: feces | host: Homo sapiens | place: Tanzania | collected 2013-01 | reverse complement strand
ATACAACGACTACGTCGTTAAGCGCATTACCTGCTGTCTTCCCGCCACAACTTCCTTCTCATGCATGCCATGGGTCCGAATGTTGCCGGTGTGATTGGTTCTGCCGTAGCAGCAGGTGCATTGCTCGGCTTCCTGTCATAAACAGAATGTTTTAAGGAAACATATTGTATAGAATAGTAAAACACGGAAAAACACTGACCAAGTCCGTTCGCTGCGGATAAAAAAAGAAAGTGTTTTTCCGTGTTTTCTTTATTATTTGATAGTGTGAGAATTATTATTTGATAGTTGGAGAATTAATATTGGTAGTGAGAGAATTATGATTAATGATGAGAGAATTATGAAGCCGATGCTTCACGGTGGAATGTCTATCCCCAAGATAGCTATTATAGACTCAAACACTCTTGCCGCTATGGGCATGCAAAGTCTGATAAACAGTATAATGCCAAGTGTAGCCGTTGAGGCATATAACAGCTTCAATGAGTTACAGGCCAATCATCCCGAACAGTTCTTTCATTATTTCTTCTGGAGCATTATGACTTCTTTGTTGAGAACAGACGGAAGACGATTGTGATGACCACGTCGCCGGAACCTGAGAAACATCTCGATAAGTTCCACAGCTTCTGTGTGTCAGCATCGGAGAAGGAACTTGTAAAGTCGTTGCTCTCCCTTGAGCAAGGTGCCCATCCGGGAGGCAAGAGAATGCCACTTCCACCGGTAGACAAGAATGTTCGTAAGATATTGTCAGACCGTGAGATAGAAGTGCTTACGCTGATTGTAAAAGGATACATCAACAAGCAGATAGCAGAGATGCTGAATGTCAGTCTGCCTACGATAGTGACGCATCGCCGTAATATAACAGACAAGCTGAACCGTAAAAGCGTAGCTTCCCTTACTATCTATGCCGTCATGCATGGCTATGTGTCTATAGACGAGATATAGTCTGATTTCTATTCCTTCCAGAATCTTGAAGTGATGTCTTCAAGAGATTTGTCATCCAACACCTTGTAGAGCCTTTGGTTTGTTGTCTTTTCCTTCAGCGAACCAAGATGCTTGATATATGGTCCCACCTTTACATAGTTGAAGTTTCCAAGGTCTATCTGTGATGAAAGTATAGTCCTTCCGCTATACCATCCTACTTTCATTGCTGGATAAGCTTTGCGTATAAAGGCGGCAAGACCGTTTACTTCCTGTGGTGCGGCGTCGCCTCCCATGAGGCAGATGCATGAGATGCTTGAACCATATTCGCCGACAAATCGCGAAATCTTCTTTTCGTCAAGAACCTCGCCCGTATCTTCCCACAGATAGCTGCTATGACATCCGGGACAATGACACGGACAGTTTGATATGTTTATAGACAAAGTAACCTCATCAGGAATCTCCTGAAAGACGATGCCGCAGTTTACGTATTTAAGCATATTCTTCTTACATTGAATGTTCGGCAGCATCATTTGCGAAGCAGCCGGTCGGTTGTTCCATTCGCCTTTTCCCCAATACCTTCGCTTGTAGCTACAAGGCTTGGAGAGTTAAGGCTACGGATAGTCAGAGAGTAAAAAAGCAGACCAGTCCTTCCTTTTTGCTGATTGTCAGAATCCGTTTAGATATTCAGAGAAGTAGATTCATTCTCCGGCAATCAGCAGATAGGGTAGGGCTGGCCACTCTATTGAAGTTAGATTGAATTGAATTTCATTCTTTATCGCATGGCTTTAAGCCTCTGCGAGTTTCTCTTTGCCGGCATAATAGCGGCGCTGAGCCTCTGCCTGTCGTGGAGCAGAGAAGTTGCTGACCCTCTTCAGGTATCCGATGATACGGGTCATATAGTCAACGTTCTTGCTGTGGCAGTGTGGACATTCCTTGAGGAATCTCTTGTCGATATGTCCGCAGTCGTTACAGATAGTGTTTGGAATGTTGAATGTAAAGTAGTTGCATCCCTCTTTTGCAGCCACTCTCAGCAGCTGTCTGTACTGTGCCTTCGACAAGTGCTCGTCGAGGTTCATGTGCAGAGCAGATCCGCCGGTCAGATGTTCGATATATGGCGCACCATGCATCTTGAACTTGTCGATGATATTCAGCGAGTCGTCCTCCACCACATAGAAGTAGCTGTTGTAGCAGTCTCTTGGCACGAAGTATCCGTCCTCTCTGTCCCACTTTGCGTGTTTCACACCTACGTTCTCAGCCGGAATCATTTCGCAGTTGAACATCACGTCCTTTGTTCTGTACTTCTTGTTGTATTCCTCCACGATGCCGAGCACGCCCTGTACGAACTTGAGATATTCTGGGTTGTCAGTAATCTTCAGTCCGAGGAACTCCGCAGCCTCAACCAGTCCGTTCACGCCAATTGTAAGATACTGTCTTCCCATGTTGATGTATCCTGCGTCAAAGAGAGGCAGCATGCCATGCTTCTGGAATTCCTTCAGGTTCTCGTTGTATGCCATCTGCACCTTGTGTACGAGGTCCACGATCTTTGCCAGATACTCCTTGTAGTCCAGCTTATTGTTGACGGCATACTGTATACATCTGTTCAGATTTATTGTCAGCACGCTCTTTGAACCCGTAGACACGCCTCCTGCACCCAGGGTATAGCTGAAGCCGTTGTCCTGAATCTCGTTTCTCAGTCGGCAGCAAGAGCTCAGCGAGTCAGCGTTGTCGCTCATGTAAGTAAAGAAGGAGTGTCCTTCGGAATACATCTCCGCCGTGAAGTCTCCCCATTCCTCGTCGATAACATCCTTGCCGTCAGACAGCAGAGCCATGGTCTCTACGGGGAAGGTAAGCACCGTCTTGGTCCTTTCCTTATTGAACCATTTCATGAATCTCTTCTGCAGCCAGCTCAGTCCGTCCCAGTCCGGTTTGCTTCCGTCGGGGAAGTAGAACTCTCCGAACAGGCTTTCGAAGTATGGTTTGTCATAGTATGCTATGTTCCAGAACACAGCCTGGTAGTTTCTTGCTCCCGTAGGCTGGTTGATGGAATATACTATCTGCTCGAAGCAGTCGGTGATAATCTTGTCAATAGTGCGCTGCTTTACCGACAGGTCAACCACCTTGTCAGAATACTTCCAATAGTCCTTGCCGTATTCAAGTCCCACGAAATAGTTCAGATACATCAGGAACTCCGGAGTGGCGCACGCACCGCTGAGCATGCTTGACACCATGAATACCATATTGACGAATCCTCCGCAGAACGACTTCAGGTTGGTCGGAGCAGTAGAGTTTCCACCAATTGACGTGGTGCCTCCTATAAGCCAGGGATACATCGTGATGGATGCGCAGTAGTTGGCGAGGCTTGTTTCGTCGTTCTTGTATATAAAGTGGTGTGTCAGCAGGTCGATGTATTTGTCAGACAGCTCCTTGCTGTACATCTTCTTTATGCGGTCTGTAAGAAGTCTTCTGTTCAGGCGTATGAATCCCGACTTAGGCAGTTCGCCGATGAGCGTGGCAATGTTTTTGTGCTCCACGTTGGCGTTGGCGTCGTATTTCGAACCCGTTGCTGCGTTCGATGCCTGGCAGTATTCAGACAGGAACTTCAGCTTTTCCATCGTCTCGCGGTCTTCCGTATGGCGCTGGCGATATAGCATGAAGCTCTTGGACACCTTGTAGTGTCCCTCTCTCATCAGGGCTTCCTCCACCTGGTTCTGTATATCCTCCACCGTGATACCCTCATGTATATCAAGGTGTGCTATTATTTTGGATATGCAACCCAGGTCAGCAGGTTCGTCTACCGAGTTGAAAGCCTTTATTATGGCATTCATTATCTTATCCAAACTGAAGCAGTCTTTTGAGCCATCCCGCTTCGTAATGGTGAAATTCTTAATTTCCATGGTTGATGCTTGTATTATGTATTATTGTTCGTTTATTATCTTTTTGGACAACTTTTGGCGTTGTTGTGGTAAGTCTGACTGTTGATTTTCAACAAGTTAACTATTTATTTTGGAAAACTTTTGTATTTTTCAGTCCCGTAAAGTTTTTCTTTTTAGATAACTTCTATGGTTTTTGAAGTAGGAAAGTTTTCTGTTTTGTTTGATTAATTCGGTTGCAAAGGTATGAAAAAAATACGCATTAAACAAAGTCTTTTGCGTAAAATATATCAAAAAAAATCAGCCTTGTTTTTGCTGAAATCCGTCGTCGGCATCACTTACGCCGATTAGTAAAAGTACAACCTGTAGCGATAAATTATAAAGTGGGTGATATTAAGTATATTATGAGCGTTATAAAACATAAACACAGCCTTTGTTTAATAAAATATAGTCTTTATTTTATTGAATAAAGCCTTTGTTTATTAAAATACAGGCTTTATTTTATTTTTATCCTATGGTTTGCTTTGTTTATATGATATAATTGTGTACCTTTACGGTCGAAAAGATTTTCTTTTTTATTGAAACTTTGATTATCAAACAAAAAATCAGACATGGCAAAATACATTAAGCAGGAGATGCCCGACATGAACAAGACGGGCGAGAAGAAGTGCTATTATCGCATGGAGAATGCAGGAAACGTGAGTACGCAGGAGCTTATCAAGCATATCTGTTCGCATGCCCAGGGACTGACGGAGGGCGGTCTGCTGCATGCCCTGACGGCGGTTTCGGAAGAGCTGTCGGAGTTTCTTGCGCAGGGACATACGGTGACGCTCGACGGCATCGGCACGTTCCGTGCTGCGTTGGGCACAAAGACGGGTGTAAGGATGGATGGAATCGGCGAGAATGAGAGCAGTTTGAACTCTGCGTCGATAGAGGTTACGGATGTCAATTTCCGTTGCGATGCACGGCTTGTTGACAGCGTAAACAGGCGTTGCAGCCTTACGAGGGGCGGCGTGCGCCGTGTTAACAGTTCGCCTTATACCAAGGAGGAGCGTAGGAATATGCTTTTCGCTTATCTGTCGGAGCCGGGCAACAAGTTTATCCGTGTGGCGGAGTATGCTGAGCTGACTGGCATGGCACGCTCGTCAGCCACGGTGGAACTGAGGAAATGGGCTGAAACAAAAGGTAGCGGCCTTATTTCCAAGGGAAAAGTAAGTGCGAAGGTCTATATGAAAGAATAACCCCCGCACTCGATTGTATGTTTCCGTTTTAGAGCTTGCCCTTTGTTGAGGGCAGCTCATATCTGTATATGTCTCTTTTAACTGCCATTTTCACGGAGCGTGCGAAGGCTTTGAAGATGCCCTCTATCTTATGGTGCTCGTTGGTGCCTTCCGCTTTTATGTTCAGGTTCATGAGGGCTGCGTCGCTTAGACTCTTGAAGAAATGGAAGAACATCTCCGTTGGCATCTCGCCGATCTTCTCTCTTTTGAACTCGGCGTCCCATACTATCCATGGCCGTCCGCCGAAGTCGAGAGCCACCTGGCAGAGGCAGTCGTCCATGGGTAGCGTATATCCGTAGCGTTCTATTCCCCGTTTGTCTCCGAGAGCTTTCCTTATACATTCGCCGATGGCAATACCCGTGTCCTCTATCGTGTGGTGTTCGTCAACGTAGAGGTCGCCGGTGGTCTTCACCGTCAGGTCTATTCCCCCGTGTTTTCCTATTTGTTCCAGCATGTGGTCAAAGAATCCGATGCCAGTAGAGATGCAGGTCTTGCCCTTGCCGTCGAGGTTCATCGATACGCGGATTTGCGTCTCTTTGGTGCTTCTTTCCACGGTTGCCGTGCGTTCTCCGGCAAAGAGCCTTTCCGTTATCTGCTCCCATCCGAGGTCGTCCTCTATGATGAGCGCCTTGCATCCGAGGTTCTGCGCCAGCTGGCGGTCCGTTTCCCTGTCGCCGATGACGTAGCTTTCCGCCATCAGGCAGTCTTTGTCGTCGATATATCCTCTGAGCATCTCCGTGCCGGGCTTGCGGTATGGACTGTTGTCTTCGGGGAAATGTCTGTCGATAAGAATGTCGTGGAACTCAATCCCTTCGCCCTTCAGGGTGTCGATGACGAAGTTCTGCACGGGCCAGAATGTTTCTTCGGGAAAGGATGCCGTGCCCAGTCCGTCCTGGTTGGTCACCATTACGAGTTTGAAGTCCAGGTGTTTGCATATGAAAGAGAGGCTCTTGAACACATCCTTCTTGAACTTCAGTTTGCTGAACGAGTCCACTTGCTCGTCGGCAGGCTCTTCGATGAGCGTGCCGTCGCGGTCGATAAACAGGTATCTCTGTGTCATGATCGTATTTGTATTTGTGTGAATATGTTTATTGTCTGCTGTCTTCTTTCCTGTTGCGCCTTGCTTTCCTGTCGCTTGTCTTTATGCTTACCGTCTGGTAGATGTAGTAGAATACATAGGTGGTGAACACGGTAAGGTATATTCCAACGCTGTGGTTAAGGAGCGAAGTGAAGAATTTCAGTACGCCGAAATATCCCGGCAGCCCCATTGGATCGCCGTAAGCCGTGCTTCCGTATGCCGCCCGGTTGTACACGATGGTCAGCACATGGTCGGGCAGACACAGCACCATGTTTGTCAAGATATAGCACAGAAGGGCGAGAAATCCCGTGACGACGATGAATCCCCAGCTGCGGAAGGCATTGCCGTAGGCAGGAATGAAAATCTTGCGCAGCTTCGTTTCCGGCTCAATCATGTATCTTGTGTAGACGTAAGTCACAGGTACGCTTAATATAAGGTATAGCGGTAGCCATGCCAGGGTGATGACAGCCAGGCGCCATACGGGAATGTTTTCCGGAGTCTTGCTGCTCATGGCGTATGCCACGAATGCTATTAGGAGCACGATGCCGCATGCAAGCGTGAAGAGGATGGTGGCAGGCAGCGTGGAGAACGCCCGTCTTATGTTCCATGCCAATGCTCTTCCGTTTATTATTCTGAATGCCGCCGCCATGAGGAGCAAGTCGGAAGCGACTGCCAGCAGGCCGCATACGGTCAGGGGGACGGGTTTCATGTCGAAGCCCACATAGTTGATGCCGAGCGAGAGAGAGGCGTTCCATGTGCTTATGGCAGCCTGCAGCACGGCGATAAACAGGAAAATCTTCCAGTTCTTCTTGGTGATAGTCCATAGATTGTCCTTTACATCATGGTATGCAGAGGATATACACGAGCGGTAGCTCCTTCTCTTCAAAACGTTTTCTGTTTCTTCTTTTTCCATCATATTATTGTATTAATATTTGCAAAGGTAATAATAATAGTGGTATTCGCTTATTTTAAACTCGATAAAAAATGCTAACTTTGCATTACTTATATAAAGATGTGTCCTGTTTGGCATTAAGATGACAGGCATGTCGGGATAAATAAAACGATGAATATGGATACGATAAAATGGGGTTTTATAGGCTGCGGAGAGGTCGTGGAAAAGAAGTCCGGACCGGCTTTCAGCGAGATTGAGGGTTCGGAAGTTGTTGCCGTGATGAGCCGTAGTGCGGAGAAGGCACGCTCCTATGCCGAGCGCCACGGCATAAAGCGATGGTATACCGATGCCATGGAACTTATTGATGACCCGGAAGTTAACGCCGTCTATATAGTCACTCCTCCGTCGAGCCATGCCACCTACGCCATCATGGCGATGCATTCCGGCAAGGCGGTATATGTGGAGAAGCCTTTGGCAGCGAGCTATGACGACTGTGCCAGGGTGAACCGAGTGAGCGAGCAGACGGGCATACCCTGCTTCGTGGCTTACTATCGCAGGTATCTCCCTTATTTTAATAAGGTGAGAAGCATCATAGAGAGTGGCGAGATAGGTGAGATAGTGAATGTGCAGATCAGATATTCCAGTCCTGCACGCGAGTTCGATGCTGAGAAGGGCGACAAGCGTCCGTGGCGAGTAGTTCCGGAGATTGCCGGTGGCGGCTATTTCTATGATATGGCTCCGCACCAGCTTGATTTGTTGCAGGATTTGTTCGGAGTAATCGTTGAAGCCAACGGCATTAGCGCCAACCGTGGCGGACTGTACGAGGCGGAAGACAGCATCAGCGCATGCTTCAGGTTTGAGAATGGGCTTCCGGGCAGCGGCTCATGGTGCTTCGTAGGTCATGAGTCGGCAAATGAAGACCGCATAGAGATTGTAGGCAACAAGGGCAGCATCAGCTTCTCCGTGTTCAACTATGAGCCGATACTCCTCGTCACGAGCCGTGGCAAGGCGAATATCGTGGTGGCAAATCCTCCCTATGTGCAGCGTCCTATCATACAGGCTGTTGTTGACGATTTGCTGGGAAAAGGAAAATGTACGTGTACGAGTATGTCGGCAACGCCCGTAAACTGGGTGATGGACAGAATACTCGGCAAATTCTAATACCGTAGACAGGTAAATCATAATTCGGCACGACATGACAAAACATGGTTTGTTTTTACTGTTGGCATTATTCTTCTCTATCCATGTGTCAGCTCATGGACAGGACTCCCTGTACGTGAAAGCAGACAGCATGGCGGTAAAGCCGGTTGAGGGGAAGAAGAAGCGGGACCTGTTTCATGCCATCGGTCATGCTTTCACGAAGGTGTTCCGTGGGTTCAATGAGTTGGATACCAACTATATAGAGCCTCAACACTACGACTATACCGTGATGCTGCAGAATACAAACACGTTTGAAGAGTATACCATAGAGAGCAAGTCGGGGCAGCGCTTCTCTTTCGCTCCCGACTGGAGCGCAAAGATAGGACCGTATGCCGCATGGCGATGGCTCTTTTTAGGATATTCTTTCGATGTGAAGCATCTTGAAAAAAGCAACAGGAAAACGGAGTTTGACCTGAGTCTTTACAGTTCCATGCTCGGCATCGACCTCTATTACCGCAAGTCGGGCGACGACTTTAAGATAACGAAAGCCACGATAAAGGATGCTGTGGACAAATACATTCTGAGGGATGTGCCGTTCGGTGGACTTAACGTAAGCATCAAAGGCTTCGACATCTACTATATCTTCAATCACAAGAAGTTCTCCTATCCGGCGGCTTTCAGTCAGACCAACCGCCAGAAGAGGAGCTGCGGCTCGCCCTTGCTTGGCATCGGATATACCGCCCACTCGCTCTCGCTCGACTACGAAGCCTTGAAAACAGTAGTGAACAACAGTCTTAAAGGCACCCCCGGAGAGAGTGGGGCAGACGGAGTGGAGATAGACGAAGACCTTTGTTTCAAGAATGTAAAATACGAGGCGTATTCCGTTTCCGGCGGCTATGCCTATAATTGGGTCATGGCGCGCAACTGTCTCTTCTCGGCATCCTTGTCCGTGGCAATGGCATACAAGAAGTCGAAGAGTGATGATACGAAACACAACGGATTCTCGCTGAAAGACTTCAGCTTCAATAATTTCAACCTCGACGGTATCGGCCGCTTTGGCTTTGTGTGGAACAACGACAAATATTTCGCCGGGGCAAGCACGGTGCTTCACGCCTATAACTACAGGAAGAGCAAGTTTTCTACCAACAACTATTTTGCCTCCCTTAATGTGTATGTGGGCATGAACCTCGGACTGAAACGCAAATATAAGAAGAATGTAAAACAATAAAAGGACAGAATATGAAGATAGAAATAAAACGTAAGTTGATACTCTTGGCATTCCTTTCCATGACATGCTTCGTGGGAGCCGTGCAGTATCAGAAGAGCGACAGCCTGAAAGTGGTGAAGCTTCTCAATGAGGCACGTGCCAGAAAACTGACCAGGCAGCAGGACTGCGTGATGTTTTTCACACGCCAGTTCTATGGCATACCATACGTGGCAAGCACTCTGGAGGTGAACAAGAAGGAGCAGCTCGTGGTTAATCTTAGGCAACTCGACTGCACGACATACGTGGAGAACGTGGTGGCACTCACCTTGTGTGTGAAGAACAAGCAATATACGTTTCGTGCTTTCTGCGACAACCTCAAGCTGATACGCTACCGGAAGGGAGATGCCGTGAGCTATCCCGCACGTCTGCACTATTATACAGAATGGATAGACGATAACATAAAGGCAGGCATTTGCCGGGAGATACAGAGCCCGAACCCTCCTTTCACCAAGGTTCAGAGCATCTTCGTGAACTATATGTCGGCGCATAGCGACAAATATCCTATGCTGAAAGGCAACGCCGCAGACAGGGATAAGATTGCGAAGATGGAGAAAAGCCTGTGCGGACGTAAGTACAGATATATCCCAAAGACGGAGGTCAGGAACACCAAGCTGCTTCGTCAGACGATACACAATGGCGACATCATAGCTATCATAACGAACAAGAGCGGTCTTGACACTCAGCATCTCGGTTTTGCCGTGTGGCATAAAGACGGGCTTCATCTAATCAACGCTTCGTCGGTACACCATAAGGTCGTTGAAGAACCGATGCTTCTTTATACCTATCTTCAGAAGCGCAAGACGATGACCGGCATAAGAATCGTGCGTCTGTCAGACTGATGCTTGTCTGCCGGAAAAGATATCGGGTCAAAAGCCCAGGATAAGGACAATGCTTCCTCGTGAGGTCTTGTCCTTTTTTCATTGCATAAAAAAAAGAGCCTCGCATTGAGACTCTTATGTTTGTTTGGAATAAGTTGTTTTTTATTTGTTAAGCTTCTGCCTCAGGGAGTACAGATACGATGCTTCTGTCTTTGCGACCCTTGCGGAAGTTTACGATTCCGTCTGTAAGAGCGTAAAGAGTATCATCCTTACCGATACCTACATTCAAACCTGGGTTGTGCTTTGTGCCACGCTGACGAACGATGATGTTACCAGCGATAACCTTCTGACCACCCCAAATCTTAACGCCTAATCTCTGTGAAGCTGACTCACGGCCGTTCTTAGAACTACCTACACCTTTTTTATGTGCCATTTCTACTAGTCCTCCTTTTTTTAAGCGATTACTTGTTTAACTGCGATCTGTGTGAACTGTGCGCGATGACCGTTGCGTTTGCGCTCATCCTTTCTGCGCTTCATCTTGAAGACGATAACCTTGTCGCCCTTTACGAGCGGGTTAAGAACTTCACACACTACTTTTGCGCCCTCTACTGTAGGGGCACCTACTTTTACTGCTCCTTCGTTGTCTACAAGGAGCACCTTGTCAAACTCTAAGGTCTGACCCTCTTCAGAGTTCTGGATGTGGTGAACGAACAATTTCTTGCCCTCCTCAACCTTGAACTGCTGACCGTTAATCTCTACGATTGCGTACATTTTATTATATTAAACGGGTTTGCTCCGCAAGGCGCGTAACTTCGTGCTACGACTTTTTTGAGCCTGTACGGACTAAAATCGGCTGCAAAGTTAATTATTTCTATCCATATATGTGGTTTTTTGGATATGTAAACTTTGTAGTCTTAATTATTATTAACGTTATGTTTGATTTTTTATCCATCTATTTGCTATTTCCCACACAAAGCCTTGTATGCACAATACTCGCAATGCTTGTCGTTTGCCGTTGGCTGGAATGAGATTCCCGGATTGTATATCTCCTCAACAAGCTGTTGCATACCCTTGCGGTAGTCCTCTTCATATTCCGCCACGTCGATAACTTTCACCTTATTTATATATATAGTAGGGTCGTATTGTTCGCTGAAGGCATGCTGGATGAATATGAGTGCCGGACTGACGGGCAGTCCGTATGGATTCAGTTCCTTGCACTTCCTTGCTATCAGCGAGTAGAGCATCGACTGCAGGTAATAGTCGGTATGGTTCGTGCCGCCAGCCATTGCCGGATCAAATATCTCTTCCACTTCGCTTATGCCAGACTTTATGTCGGTTCCTCCCGTCTTGTAGTCAATCACACGGATGCGCCTTCTGCCCGTATCCGGGTCGGTTATCATGTCCAGACGGTCTATTCGTCCACCTATCTTGATAGTCTTTTTGCCATTGTCGGCAGGAATGGTTATCTCTTCGAACATGTCCTTTTCGAGGGCAAGAATGTTGAAAGGTGCAAGAGCCTTGTCTATTTCGAGCAGTCGCTGCACGTATCTGATAATCACTTCACGGCTTATCAGCTGCATGCCGTTGTAGTTTATCTTCTTCCATCTGCTTGTGTCCTCTCCGAACATCTCTTTCTGGAACATTCTGTCTACTACTTCCTGAACGTGTTCTTTCTTCGCAAGGTTTTCGATAAGGCTTTCCGTCACCATCCTTCCTGTGCCGCACACGTCCTTGTAAATCTCTTCCGAAGCGTTGTGGAAGATGTTTCCGAAGGCGCGGCTTGACAGTTGCTCCTCTATATCATCGTCCGGTTCCCTTATTCCAGCTATGTTGTTATAGTAGAACTGCAGTTGGCAGCGCAGGTATCTGTTAAGGGCGGTAGGCGAAAGCTTGCTGTAGGAATACATCTTTTCCATTATCGCGTCCGTCTTTTCTATGCCCCCGTTGCTGTTGTCGGTAGAGCTTTGGGAGGCGTGCAGCGCAAGTCGTTTTATGTCGTGTCCGCCTTCCACCATCAGTTGCAGCATGAAGCGGCTCATCTCTCCGCGGTTTCCGTTTTCGGTAGAGGTGTTGTACATTATCGTTATGTCGGATGCGCGTTGTATGAGTCGGTGGAAGTAGTACGAATAGATAGCCACTTTGTTGTCCACCGTTGTCAGTCCGTAAGCCTTACGTATGGAGTAGGGGATGAAGGAAGAGTCACGTATGCCTTTCGGCATGTTTCCTTCGTTGCATGACAACAGCAGGATATGGTCGAAGTCGAGGTTTCTTGTTTCGAGCACTCCCATTATCTGTATTCCGATGGCAGGTTCGCCATGGAACGGTATGCTTGCCGTGGCTATCAGCTGCTTTACAAGTTTCTGAAGAGTGATGCTGTCTATCGTAAGGTCGCCGGACTCCACAAGTGTCGTAAGGCGGTTGATGATAGTGTACATGTTGAATACCGACTCGGAATAGAGAGGGGAGTCGTTCTTCGGAGCTATCGTCTCCAGTATCTGGAGCAGCCATCTGAGTATAGCTTCGTTGCCTTGACAGCTCTTGAAGAGCATAGACAGATTATCGTCGACAGCCAGATCCTCATATTTAGGAAACATGTTTCTGTCTTCTTTCAGTTTCTGCAACAGCTCCTGACTCTTCTCCGAAAGGTGTGTTGCAAAGGGATGCGACAGCACCTTCCTGATGAATGATATTCTGAAACCGCCGTCGTCTCTTGTTCCGATAATGCGCATGTCGAGGAGTTGTGAGACGAATGATGCCACAGGGGTCTGTGAGAGAGGATAGCCGGTGGTAACATTGACGTTCTCAACACAATCCGGAATGCTGTGTACTATGGCTTGCAACAGGTTTTCGGCACACATTACTATCGCTGTGCGCTTGCCGTCCTTGTACCTTTCATTCTCTTTCAGCCACGAACTTACGTAGCGTGCCTGTATGTTCTCCGTCTTTGCCTTGACGAAAGAGATGTCTTTCTGTTTTCTGAAATTGTCGTAAGCCTCTCCCCTGAGTTCTTCTGACAGGGAGTCACCGAGAGTCTTGATGTATTGTGAGATGTATTTTCCTGCCTCGTTAGGAATGTTTCCGCTGTTCCTGCTGACGTAGTGGAAGTCATAATCCCAGTAGAATTCAGCCACGCCCTCCGACTTGAGGAAGCTGAAGAGATGCTGTTCCACACGCTGGAGAACGTTGAAGCCCACGAAGATGTATTTGTCATATTCCACCTT
>OQVS01002002.1_pt1 | contig 13499 bp, 15 predicted proteins | sample 1691601 | NCBI WGS metagenome assembly OQVS01 (sample SAMN03418268, study PRJEB22391) | human gut metagenome | biome: human-gut; feature: organic feature; material: feces | host: Homo sapiens | place: Tanzania | collected 2013-01 | reverse complement strand
GAACTCCTTCGACACATAGTTGTATATTCCTGCACAGCAGTCGGCTGAAAACGCCTAGATATGAACGAAAACAAGGCGAAGCATTGACACTTGAAGAAGAAAAACAATTTGTCGAGAATGTGTGCACGTTGAATAATCATACATTGCGAGATATTTTCATTTTTTTGCTATACACTGGCGTGCGACGTTCTGAAGCATTGTCGTTGACACAGCGTAACATAGATTGGTCGGCAAAAACTATACATATCAGAGGTACAAAGACAGCAAAAAGTGATAGAACGATACCGCTCTTCGAGAGTATAGCTGATTTGTTGAAAAACTCAGATCTTGATGCCTGGCATATCATTCACCCGGACACGTTGACGAAGACGTTCAAAAAACTTTGTCCACAACACAAGTTGCACGACCTGCGACATACGTTCGCAACTCGATGCTTGGAGAATGATATTCCGATGAAAGTTGTACAACGTTGGCTTGGACATAGTGACTACCAAACGACTGCCAATATCTATACTGGCGTCACAACGAATTTTGAGGCTGAGTGCGTAGCAAAAATTGACACACATTTTGACACACATTTTTTCACAAAAAAACAAAATGACACAAAAAAATAGGCATCTTCCCATCACGAAAGTGCCTATTTTCACAAAAACCATTGATTTGGTGAAGCATAAGGGATTCGAACCCCTGACCTTTGCGTCCGTAGCGCAACGCTCTATCCAGCTGAGCTAATGCTCCATTGCTTATATATTATAGTTTTTTGGGGGTGGTTTGTCAATAAGAATTTAGTATTTTTCGAAAAAGTATAAAAAGAGAGTGGATTTGGGTAAAAAACATGGGGAAAACATTGAAACACTTGCAAAAGTTGTCGTAAAATGTTGCAACATAGTATTGTAGAAAGAAAATAATCTATCGAAATACATAATAAAATCGGCGAATGCCTGACTTGGTATTGGGAATATAGCAAGTGGGTATAAGATGAACACTTGGTCAAAATTCTCAAACAGATAAAATGGATAAAATGAGGGAACATAGGAACGAAACACGCAATAATTGTCGTAAAATGTTGCAACACAGTATTGCAAAATAAAAATTCTCTATCAAAGCACATAACAAAAATCGGCGAATGCCTGACTTGGTATTGGGGATATGCCAAGTGGACGGGCAATAAGCAATAGGTTGAGAATACTGATTATGGCAAAAAATGGTGCGAAAACTTGCTCAACTTTTGATTTTTGTTATTGAAAATAAAGCAAAGGTATGATAGAATGGTTGTAAGAGGGAAAATTATGTTGAAACTTTTGATACTTGATGATGACAAGGAATTGCTGGACAATCTGCAAAGAGAGCTCGGCGTAGAATACGAAGTCACCATTTCTAACAATGGGCACGAGGCTTTGGCGTTGGTGGACGAGAAAAAGTTTGACTGCGCCATCATTGATATTGTTATGCCTCAAATCAACGGCTATGAGTTTTGTAGAAGTCTGCGTGACAAGACAGACTGCACGATTATATTTATGTCGTGTTTGACAGAGGCGGAAACGGTCGCAAAATGTTTCGAGCTGGGGGCGGACGACTTTGTGAGCAAGCCATTTAGCTATGGCGAACTCAAAGCACGTATCAACGCGCGCGCACAAGCCAATCCCAATGCCGAACTTAGGTTTGGGGAGTTGGTCATTGACAAAAGCCGTAACAGAGCGACATACCAAAAGTCGCCTATTGTGCTGACCAACATTGAATTCGACTTGTTGTATTTTTTGGCATCTCACCCAGACGAGCCTTACAACAAAGATGAGCTCTATCACCAAATTTGGAAACAAGCGGCTCTCGACAGCACTCACACCGTGCAAGCGCATATATTTACTTTGCGTAAAAAGTTGCAAGAAAAGACTTCCAAAGACTATATAACAACATTTTGGAAGAAGGGATACTTCTTCAATTCTAAGGCATAAAAACAATGAAAATAAGGAGCAAACACTCGACAAAATATAGAAATCGTGACTTCAAGTCAAGCATAAGCTTTCCGCTGTGGCTAATTTTTATAATGTTGGTGGTTGCTTTTTTTTGTGGCGTTTATCTGTATGACAACATTTTGATAAGGCGTGACAACTCCCAAGTAGAATATGAAAGCAATCATGTTTATTTGTTCAACAAGTCGGCGCTCGAAGAGCCTATTGCGCTCACGAGCTGGCTTTTTTATCCCGATTGCAAAACTTATGAGGACTATCTGAGCAGACAAGATGGCAAGCTGGTCAACATTTTTGACCAAAAGTACGACGGCTTGGAAAAGGGCGGAACAAGTGCGGGCGCATACGTGCTGGTCGTGCACAACAATTCGCTTGCCAAAAATATGGTTTTCAATCTCTATATCCCTGCTATCAACAGCGCAAGCTGGGTATATGTGGGTGGCGAGTATATGATTGGCGCAGGTGACGTGGGCGAAAAATATCAAGAATACGCCATCAATCAACAAATCACCATCAGCGTCGAAGAGCAAAAAGAGATAGTTATTTTCGCAGAAAATCAACAATTTTTCCGTGGTGGTTTGGTCAATCCGCCACTCATTGCCAAGAGCGGTCATATCGTAGGTATCTCCAATGTAAGAATGATGATTACGCTAGGCATTATGCTTTATTCGCTTTTCCTATGTGCGGTTGGATTTTGGGTTTTTGGAGCGTCCAAAGACAAAATTTATCTATGGTTCGGCATTATGTGCGTCACCTTTGCCGTTGCGGTAAGCGATGGACTGTTTATGGACGTGGGCACAAGCCTCATTTGGGCGAAAGAAATCATTTTGAAATCTGCTTGGGCAATGTGGGGCATGTATCTTGTTATGGCGTGCACCACGCTCATCAGTCGAAACAAAGTGTCCATGGTCGCCCAGTATTGCGCTATAGCAATCAATGCGGTGTTGCTCATTTTGATATGTTTTGTCAGTCCATTTACTTCTCGATTCAACGGCACAATAGATTTGTACAACTATATAGTAATGGTGTGCAATATCCTATATTTGTGTATTTTTGCGGGTATCAACTTCGCCAAAACGGGCAAAAACTTTATGCTGTTGGTGGCGTCCTCAACGGGCTTTGTCGGGCTGGTCTTCCAATACTGCATATATGATACCTATCTGCCAATGTACACTATGTCGCCATATAGATTTAGTTGTTTTATGATGCTGGTGCTGATTTCTGTCAAGGCGGCGGAACAAGCCGTACTCATATCTAGACGAAATCTCCAATTCAATGCCAACTTGGTGCAAGAGGTAGAAAAGCGTACCAAAAAAATTGAGTCGTTGCTCCAAGAGCGAAAAGAGTTTACCTCGATGGTTGCGCACGACCTCAAAGCTCCGCTTGCCTCTATCAAAATGATGCTAAGTTATCGCAACGCATCTCACCAAGATATTGACGCAATGGACAAAATGATCAACAACATAGACCTAAAAATTATGGCAATGACGGACAACTTGACCACTCTGCAAAACTTCAACGCCATTGATATGAAGAACGAAGAGTATCAAATCGTTGAGGTGGGAGAGCTGTTGACAGGAATATGCGACTTCATCGAAATGGACGCCAACGCCGAGGGAATTGAGCTCAAACTCAAACACCAAAAGCGAAAAATGTATATCAAAGCGCCAGTAAACAAATTTACACGAGCGATGGAAAATATCATCTTCAACGCAATATCTTTCTGCCAAGAAAATGATAAAATCACAGTAAGCTATACCAAAAAACTCAATATGGTGGAAATCACGGTATCCGACACGGGTTGTGGTATATCGCCACGTGCGCTACCGCATATATTCGACAAATTCTACACAGACCGTAGCAATTCGTCAGCGGTCTTCAAGGGCGACGGACTGGGACTCTACTTCGTGAAAATCTTGCTCGAAGAGATGGGTGGAAACGTGTACGCCAATTCTTGGTTGCAAGTGGGAACGGATATAAAAATGGAGATTCCCGCGGTGGAAGAGCCACAATAATAAAAAATATTGTACCCAGCGACAATATGTGATATAATAATAAGTACAAAAAATAAATCAATGGAGCATAAATATGGTAAAGATTGAGAATACAACTTATAAGCAATTCGGCACTTGCTGCCGCATAACCAATGGCAAATATGAACTTTTGGTGACCACTGACCTTGGTCCTAGAGTAATTTTCTATGGCAAAGTGGGCGGTGAAAATATTATGTATGAAGATATAGAAGATCTCATCAACAAGGACGGCGAATTCTTCGACAAAAACCTTCCTGGCAAGGGCGCATGGCATATCTACGGCGGACACAGACTTTGGAAGTCGCCTGAATATATGGATACATACTATCCTGACAACGAAAAAGTAAGCGTAGAGCTTTTGGACAATGGAGCAGTGTTTACTTCCAATCCAGAAATTACCACAGGTATCCAAAAGGCTATCAAAATCACTATGCAAGACGATGGCAAGGTAGAACTTGTGCACAGCTTTACCAATGTGGCAGGGGCTGACAGCCCAGCAATTTCTATGTGGGGATTGACCGTGCTCGACAAGGGCGCAAAGGCTTATATCCCACTATCTCAAGAAGATACAGGATTTTTGGCCAACAGAAACCTAGTTTTGTGGCCATACACCGATATCAAGGACGAAAGACTTGCTATCGAAAACAACATGGTAACACTTGCTCAAAAGAACATTGCCCAACCTATCAAGATTGGCGCAAGTATCAAACAAGGCGTAGAAGTCATCACCAAAGGATTGAAATTTAGTCTTGACTTCGACTACCTCGACGGCGAGAGATATCCGGACTTTGAGTGCAACGTGGAGAGCTATACCAACAATATTATGCTCGAAATCGAAACACTAAGCCCATTGTACACACTCAAACCTGGCGAGAAAAAGACCCACATTGAGAGATGGAACTTGGAAGAAATCTAAGGAAGTTATGAACAAAAAAATTGTAAAAACAACTATTTTGGTGGCAGTGGTAGTGGTTGTAATGTTGTCGCTGACGGGCTGTGCGCTCATCGGAGATACCATAGGCAACGCCTCCACTCCTACCCAAAAATACCAAATTGATATCACCAATATGCAAGGCATAGGGGTGGCGGAAGTCGTGGGCAACAACATTGCCAACGCTTGCGTGCAAGTGGTGACCAATGCTCACAGCGCAGGGGCAGGATTTTTGGTGACCAGCAGTGGCTATGTGGTGACCAATCATCACGTCATCAAGAATGCAACCTTGATACAAGTGACTGCGTGCAACAAAACATATACCGAAGTGAGTGTAGTGGCGAGTGATGAGGCTTTGGATATTGCTATTCTCAAAATTTCAACACTCGGAGTGCAATTCGACTACTTGAAATTCGCAGAAGATAAAAGACTCAACTATGGTCAAAGTTGTTTTACAATGGGCAATCCAGCGGGCAAAGGCTTGATTTTTGCGTCGGCGATTGTGTCCAATCCAGCTCTCAAACTCAAAGATACCGACGTGTACGAGTCGATTTTTCTTGATTGCAATATCAACCACGGCAACAGCGGTGGCGTGTTGGTCAACAACAAAAGCCAAGTCGTAGGTATGGTGTATGGCAGAGTAGAGAGCAATAGCAAACCTAACGATATATACGGAATGGGATTGGCAATACCTGCAAAAGTCATCAAAGAATATCTAAAACAAAACAACGTGCCATTCGAAGAGTTCAAAGCAGACGGCACAACGACTGGCAATGTATCTAGTGATATTGATAAGCCAAACATAGAGGGCAAGCCAAGTACCGAGGATAAGCCAAACACTGAACCAAACCTTCCAGACGGCGGAGTAGCGGAACAACAAAAATAGCAAAAACTCGATACATATCAACAAAAATGTGTAAAGAACGATGAAAATAGACGCCCAAGGCGTCTTTTTTTATGGTGATATATCGGGTAGTGAGTGATAGCCTTTGACTTGGCAAGAATAGAGCGGAATAATAGTCAATATGGCTCAGTAATCAAATGATTGACATACTTAATTGGGGACAATCAAGTGATTGGAAGATAATGTTGGAACAATCAAAGTATTAGTTGTTGCCAGTGGAGTTGTCAGAGCTTGGGGCTTGTTTTGGCGATAGGGCTGGCGATAGGAAAAAGTAAAAGCCTACCAAAGATAACAATGGCAAAAAGTAGAGTACAAGGTCGAATTTTTGGAGTGCGGTCAACACGATTTTGGACTGGTTGCCGTCTTTGACAACGCTATTTGCAAAAGTTTGGAGATAAGCAAAAGTATATGCGCCACGACAAACAAGTGCAAGTGAAACGATAGTGACAAGAGCCAAAGAACATATTGCAATAGCCGATTTTGCTGTCTGTGATTTTGTGCGAGGAAAGTCGAGCGACATATCCGTAGTGTCGATGTGCAAGCGAGATAGCATAGGTAAAACAAACTTGGCACGGGTAAAATAAAGCACCGCAACAGCCAAAAGCAACATTGTGCCCAGTATCAAACTGGCGATTGGGCAGAGATAGACAAGGGCAAAGCAAAGTCCTCCGCCAATGCCGAATAGTTGGGATATTTTGAATGATAGCGAAACGCTAGTTGATTGATTTTCCATACAATAAGTATATCAAAAAGATTTTTTATAATCAACAATATACCAAAAATATAAAAAGTCGGATTGACTAAACATACAAAAAATGCTATTATAGTAAAAGTAAGTAAATGCAAAATAAGGAGCAGTTGTGAGCAGTTTTCCAGTCAATCCCCAACCTATTTCGACCAGCGAAGCAAGACAAATGAGCCCGCTCGTGCTTGCCTTTGTGGGTGACAGCGTGCATACTTTGTGGGTCAGACAAATATTGATTACGACTTCCACAATGCGTCCCAACGCTTTGCACAAACAAGTGTCCGATATGGTCAAAGCGTCTGCCCAAGCAGAGCAAATGCAGGCTATGTTGGGCGAGTTGACAGAAGACGAGATGGATATATATCATCGTGGGCGCAACGCTAAAGTGCATACCATTGCCAAGAATGCGTCGGTTGCCGACTACAAACAAGCTACCGCATTCGAATGTTTGGTAGGCTATCTATATTTGACAGGACAAAACCAAAGACTAGAACAACTTATTAGGAGATAAATTATGGCACAAGTTAGACCAAAAGTAGAATTGTTGAAATATACACCAGACCCAGAACAAGTGATTGCACTCGCAGCAAAACTATGTTATAGCGACGCGACTATCGAAGACTTGAAAGAGGGCGTAGAGAGCAAAGACGTATCCAAGTTCATTGCTCGCCTATCTTCATTCGGACATATGTCACCATTCGAGCACGCAAGCTTTACTTTTGGTATCGAGGGAGTATCTCGAAGCCTTCTTGCCCAAATTACTCGTCACAGAGTGGCAAGTTTTAGCGTAAAATCCCAAAGATATGTGTCTGCCAACAACGACGGCGAAGTGTTCAACTACGTTATCCCACCAAGTATCGAAGAGTTGGGCAAAGAGGCTGTCGAAAAGTATAAGAGCCAAATGGCGACTATGCAAGAGTGGTACAACGATTGGCAACAAATGCTTGGCGGAGCTTGCGAAAAGTCCAATGAAGACGCTCGTTTTGTTTTGCCAAATGCGGCTGAAACCAAGATGGTAGTGACAATGAACGCAAGAGAGCTCCAACACTTTTTCCATCTGAGATGTTGCAACCGTGCCCAATGGGAAATTAGGGATGTCGCTTGGCAAATGCTTGCATTGGTGTTGGAAGTTGCGCCAAATATTTTCTGCAACAGCGGTCCTAGCTGTGTGGCTGGTCCTTGCACCGAAGGCAAAATGTCTTGCGGCAGAGTGGCTGAGATGAGAGAAAAACAACAAGCCTTGAAAAATGAAAAAAAATAATAATAGCAAAAAAATCAATATCAAAAACGAAGAAGACCTTGTCTACTTGACCAAAATCCGAAAGGGCGATATACAAGCCTTGGAAGACTTGGTCGTGCGATACCGCATTGTCATTGATTATATCATCAACAGCAAAGAATTGTTCTTGCCTGGCGGGGCGAAAGAGGACTTGTTCCAAGAGGGCTATATTGGATTGATGAAAGCCATTGGCAGTTTTGATATGAAGTCGACGTCGAGTTTTTATAGCTATGCTTTCAGCTGTATATCCAACAAAATTTTTGATAGTATCAAGTCCAGTCGCAGCAACAAAAACGCTATGCTCACCGACAGCGAAGAGCTTGATGCAGGCTTGCAAGTGGGCGATACCAACACGCCAGAGGATATTGTTATCAAACAAGACACTTTGGAAATGATAACCCAAAAACTTAAAAGCAGTTTGTCGGATTTTGAGATGCAAGTCTTCGGCAAATATCTCAATGGAATGTCGTACAGCGATATTGCACAAGAGATGGACAAGCCTGTCAAGACGATTGACAATACCTTGCAAAAAGTCAAGAAAAAACTAAAAGAAATAGCTCCCTTGTTGTATTGATACAAGGGAGTTTTTGATTGGGAAGATGACGAGTGTTGTCTTCTTTTTTTTTATTTTTGGAGATATGTTTCGACTTTTTGCAATGTGCTTTGGGTAATTTGCTCCACCAATGAGAAGTCAATATAGGGGTGATAGAGCGTTTCGATTTCGTGATGAACGCTACTTGCTTTGGCAAGCTCACGAGTCGAGTATTCTATCAAGCGGTGTTGAGTCATGTCAAGCGACGCAATGAAGTCTTGTTTGTCGCAAGTCAGACTGTCAGTGAGAGTTATCTTTTCGCTGTCGGCTGATGACCAGTTGGGATTGGTGGTGACGCAGTAGTTGGCTGTTTCGACCGCTCCAACAAAGTCGGTGGACAATGGACTAAAATATGTGCGATGAGGAGTGTGCGAGAGTTCGAGCAGTGACTCCAATATGGATAAAGTATAATACTTTGCATATTCGCTACCTTGCAAAGTGTAGAGCTTTTTGTCGAGAGTTGTGGGCAGATAGGTTTTGCCAAGTTGGGTATATGCTCCTATGAAAAGTCGGCAAGGCTCAATATGTCCGCTTGGGTTGGACGCCAACTCGTTGCAAAGCTTGAAAATTTTGCTTTTGTCCACGCATTGGACAAAAAAGTCGTATGCAGAACAAAAAGTCGCTTTGGCAAGTTTTAGGTAGTGATAGGCATAATCAAAATGTTGTTTTTTGAGTGCAACAAGCTCTTGCAGTCTGGTAGAAATTTTGGTCGCTGATGGGCTAAGACAAGGCGACATATCTATCAAAAAATCCCGCCCTCCAAGATAGGTCGGCTCGATAGAATGCGGACAAGTGCCGTCCACCAGTCCCACTCGTCCACCGGCAAGGCTTATGCCGTCTAGACTGTCCGTGTCAGACGAGCAGTTGAAAAAATCTACGTCCACGTTGTCGAAAGCGCTCCCAATCTTTTTGAGCAAGGTGCTTTTGCCCATACCTGAACCGCCCTTGATGATAAAATAGGCGTTGCAAGTCGTGCGAGGCACAATTTGGTCATAAAAATTGACAAAGCCATCTCCAGTATTTGCCCCAGCAAAAAAGTTGTTTTGGCATCTTTTCATACACAATTACTCCTTGATTTTCATAGTATAAGTATATTGTATCCAATCAAAAAATATGAGGGAAGTATGATTGTTGTAGACTGTTGTGACCAAAGGAATATTCTTTTGTTGGAGATGCTGGGCAGTGGCGGTAAAAATGCTATGAGCCTTGACGAGTACACAGTGAGAGGATATAGAGAAAATATAGATTTGGCGCTGGGGGTTGGCTCGAAGTTGACGCAAGCGCAAATAGAGCTTGTAGGCGAGGAAAGTAGGGTGTTTTACTTTGTCTATGACGAGAGTTTGGACGAACTAGATTGCCAAAAAGTGCGATTGCTCAGCTTGCCAAGTTTCGTGACAGCCAACTCATATCTTACCGCCGAAGGGGCGTTGGGACTTATTATAACTCATACCGATAGGGCGCTGTGCGACATGGACGTGGGCGTCATCGGGTGGGGGTATCTTGCCAAAGAATGTGCCAAGGTGATAGGGGCGTTGAGCAATAGCTTGACCGTGATGGCTCGCTCGAATAGCGCCCGCCAAGAGGCGACAAGTCAAGGTTATATGGCGGTGGATATAGGCGACGAGTTGGGCGAGTTCGACGTGATAGTCAACACCGTGCCTGCCAAGATTTTTGGTCAGCCAAAGCTCAAAGAAGGAGCTTTCGTCATAGAATTGGCAAGCAAAATTTATCCTTTTGACTATGAAAAACTAGGCAAGGAAAATGTCGATTATCTCATCGCCAAAGCAGTGCCAAGCAAGCTGTCGAGCAAGTCTGCCGCCCGTATTTTGATGGAAACAATAATCTCTTACAAGGAGTAGATTATGCAACTGGAAAACAAGAAAATTGGAGTGGCAATAACAGGTTCTTTTTGCACTTTGTCCAAATGTTTGAAAGTGCTAGAAGAATTGAAAAATAGCCGAGCGGACGTGCAAGCAATCTTGTCAGAGAATGTGGCAAGTATGGATACCCGCTTTGGCAGTGCGAAAGATTTTCGAGCAAAGGTGGAGAGCATTACGGGAAAGGAATGTTGGTCGAGCATAGAAGAAGTCGAAAAAATCGGACCAAAGAAACTACTCGACGTTTTGGTGATAATTCCTTGCACGGGCAACACTTTGTCCAAGCTGTGCTACGGCATCACGGACACGTCGGTTACGATGGCTTGCAAGGCGCACCTAAGGAACGACAGAGCGGTGGTGATTGGCATTTCGACCAATGACGGACTGAGCAACAGCGCCAAAAATATCGGACAAATGTTGACTCGTAAGAATGTGTACTTCATACCGTTTGGACAAGATGATTGGCAAAGCAAGGCTTGCTCTTTGGTGGCGGACTTCGACAAATGTGTACAGACGGTTGAGCTTGCATTGGAGGGCAAACAAATACAGCCGTTGTTGCTAAAATAATCAAAAAAGTCGATACGTATCGAGAAAACGAATAAAAACAACAAAAAAAGCTCGCATTGCGAGCTTTTGAATTGGAGCGAAAGGCTAAATCAAAGTTGTTTTGTCTTCTCCTATGCCTATTATATTGTCGAACTTGTACATTTCGCCATTTTCGTCCTTGATATAGCCAGAGAGCTTGCCGAATGGCAAGTAGTATTCGACTTTGTACACGCCAATGTTGGTGACCATTTTGAATGTATTGAGAATAATAAAGCTCAAATCTACCATACCGTATTGGTCATATACGTGCCAAATATCTTGACTTTTTTGGAATTGGACGGGCGGGAGTTGGACTTGTCTATCTTCGAGCCAAAGCACGTTTTCGTTGTAGTTGTCTTGGTCGATAGATTGGTTGCGTGTGAGATTGAAAGCAGCATAAATTTGCTTGCCATCGTGCTCAATTCTACCCATAGAAGTCAGCCAGTCATAGTGCGCCGAGCGAGGGTAATAACCCTTGTGATCGTCGATGATTGCCACAGAATTTTCGTTGGTAAAAAACTTCGTGCCACCAAGCTCTATAAAGCCGTCAGCCTTGAAAAAATCCTTTTGGGAATAGAGTGGCATATTCTTGCCGAACGGAATGCACACAATACTGGCAGGAGATAGGCGATTTAGGTGGCAGTCAAAACGGCAGTTGCCTTTGCTGGTGCTGTGCGACCAGCCGTGCGAGTGCGCCTTGCCAGTGTGCATATTGTTCTCCATTTTGATATTGGTAGAGTATGATTGCAACTTGGTGACGGTATCAATCAAATTGGGCGCAATTTTCAGCTTTTTGCTGGTAGATGGCTTGAAATAGCTCTTGATTGTGTGAGTTTTGCGGTCATACACCACAATCAAACCAAAGCCAATTTTGCCCATAGAATACACAGCCGTAACAATGGCGTGGTCATCGGTGACAATCTCGGTTGCCTCCCATTGGGTGAGCTTGAAGTTTTGCATAGTTTGGCTCATATCCTTGTCGAAAGGACGTATGCAATCGCCAAAGTTGAGATTGATAATTTCACGATCGAAAGTGCCAAAGATGGCTTGCCCGTTCTCGTCCACAATAGAATGTGGTGGTGCAACGGGTATGCGAAGTGATGAAATATGTGTCATTGTTTTCCCCCTGATGATATGATTGTAGCAAGGAAAAACGCTGTTGTCAATGGTGATAATTATTTAACAAAGTATGGCGGTTTTGCATAAGATAAACAAGGGGGAATTATGCGAAATAGACAAGCTAAAATCGAGAGAGTAGTCAAGAGTGTGCTAAGATGCGAGCGATATATGTTGGAGCTGATAGAGAGCGACTACAAAACAGCCAATCTAGATGACACGGGCGATATGATGCTTGATATGATTGAGGCGGGCAGTCGGCTGGTCAAAAAGTTGGGGAAAAACCAAACAAAGCCGTCCAAAAGTCGATACATATCAACAAAAATGCAAGCGGAAGATACAAGTATGACAGCTGTCAACACCGCCCAAACTGTGGCAGAAAACGTGGCGGAAAATCAAACAGTAAGTGGGCAAACACCACCGCAAACAAGCCAACAAACAACCAGCCATACTCAGCCTTGCCCAAATATACAACAGCCCCTATTGGTGGGCAATAGGGGCTGTGATAGTTGCGATGATGAAATGATTATTTGACTTTGGTAAATCCTCTGCCGAGCACTTCACGAGTGTTCATTGCAAAGGCAAAAGCCGATGGGTCAATCTCTTTGAGAATGCGTTTGAAAGTGGAAATTTGGGTGCGGGTGATGACGCAAATAAGCACTTCATTTTGCTCTTGGCTATAACCGCCTTGCCCAGTCATAATGGTGACCGAACGGCCAAGTTTGTTGGAGATGGCTTGGGTGAGCTCTGTGGATTTGTCCGTGATAACCTCGAACTTGACAGCGTAGTTGCCACCGTTGAGCACAATATCCATACTCTTGGCATTGAAGAAAATCTGTATGTAAGAACAAACGACGATAGTGATAATCTCGGTTGGAGTCATTTTGCCAACAAAGCGGTAGAGCAAGCTACCAACACAGATGATGACGCAGTTGATGACGAACATTATCCAAGACATTGACATAGAAGAATGTTTTTTTTGGAGCATAGCGCTGGCAATCTCTGTACCGCCTGGGTAAAATTCACTGCTGACCAAAAGCCCAATGCCTGCGCCCGACAAGATACCGCCCGCAATGGCAGGTATGAGGGGATTGGTTGGGTTTTCGTAAGTGAAAAAGCCGAATTGGGCGAACAAAAACAACGAAGTTGCCGTCAATACAATTCCGCCCAAAGATTTTAGGGCAAAAGTCTTGTTCATTTTCCAAAAAGACAAAATTACGAGAGGAAAGTTGATGATAAATACCGAATAGCTGGCAGGGAAGTTGGTCAAAATTTGGACCATAGAGGCAATGCCCGACACTCCACCAGGAATAAATTTGGCGGGAATAGTAAAACTGTGTATTGACAAAGCCATCAAAAACGCTCCCAAAACGACTTTGCATGTTGCGAAAATATTTCTAAATATTTTGCTGGATTTTGTATATTTTTTCATAACTTGCTCCCTATATAATGGTATGCTAGCTTATAAAT
>OQVS01002000.1_pt1 | contig 13501 bp, 7 predicted proteins | sample 1691601 | NCBI WGS metagenome assembly OQVS01 (sample SAMN03418268, study PRJEB22391) | human gut metagenome | biome: human-gut; feature: organic feature; material: feces | host: Homo sapiens | place: Tanzania | collected 2013-01 | reverse complement strand
TTGCAGATCTAAGAAAAATGACTATCTTGACAAAAACACGATTGATGGAAACCAATAAATACTGTAAGGCACTGTTCGCCGCCACAAGTTCTGTCCTGCTGGTCATAACCGCTTTGACAATCACGCCAATTCGCGCGGACGCTCAGGTTTTTGACAAGCCTGTCGTATATGGTGTAGATGACATTATCACTGACGACGAGTACCCTGCGGCGGTTCATAATTTTATGTTCAAGTACCATAATGCCATTATATCTTCCAAGTACAAGCCGAAAAGATTGAGTCGGATTACGGAATCTTATGCAGAGGCCTGCACTCGCGAACCGTCATGGAAACTGTATTGTTCCGCATACTACGGCCGCTGCCTGATGGCTGGGTACAACCCTGATCACATCAAGGCGCGCGGTGCAAAAATGCTCGAAGACGCATTAAGCGATCCATCTGAGTCACAGCTTACAGTTCCTGACCGTCTCACATTCATCATTGACCTTGCTAATGCCTACTTGTACGGTGATGGTGTGGAAAATAATGACGCAAAAGCTTTCGACCTGTACCGCCAGGCCCAGAATATCAGCCCTATATTCAATGGCATAATAGCGACCTGCTATCTTGTAGGTATTGGAACTCCGGTTGATGTGGACAAAGCTTGTTACTACTATGCATTGAATTATGATGACCCTGAACTGAATATCATACGATGCAAGGAAAGAAACTATGAAAGGATATATGCAGTATCCTACAACAGGACAAACGATGTATCAGCAGATATTCAGACAGGTTATTATGAAGCCTTACGTTCAATTTTCAAGCATGATTATGACAAGGCTAAAGAACTGCTGGACAAGAACTGCACTCTCGGTCATACTCCATCAATGTATGCGTTGGCCGGTGTGTATGAGGAGACTGGTGATGACAAATCTGCAACAGAACTTTACCGTCAGGCGATGTCCGCCGGATACCTGCCGGGGGAATTTGTTTACGACATGAAACAGATGTACCAAGGCGTGAACAATCTCTCGATTTTTGAAAGCCGCGGGGAGTCAAAAGCATTTCCTGCCTTTGAAGAGCTTGCGGACAAAGGCTATCTCCCGGCAGCGGAGATGTGCTCATTGTATGATTCCGGGACATTCTCCAAGAAATCAAATGTCGGAGCCGCAATCGTCAACGGCCTGGCTAAAGGCATAGCAGCGACCATGATTGCCGCCAATGAAATTATGGATTCCGGGCTGTTGGACACAGGCAGCGGCATCCAGAATGAGCAATGTGTGGCTGCCACAGGCGGTTCGGGACAAAACAACCATCCGAACTACAGCTCATCCGTGAATTCCGCTCAAAAAAACGGGATGACACGGGAATATGAGTATGTTAAGACTGTATCAGGCATCTACGAGCCGGAGCAAACCGCGGCAAAGCTTCATATTTACCGCAGCCGCGACAACGGTGACTTCCGAGCCTCTACCGTGTACAACACAAAAGGACTGGACAGAGCCGCGACTTATAGAATCAACAGCGGTTGGAAGGTTTTCTATGAGGAACGATATTCCAACTATATCTCCTACTACGGACTCTGCACTTATTTCAATTATTAGTCACCTGATAAGCCCACCATGCGGATCACATGCTTTCGCAATGCCCGACACACAAATCGAGTAGTAGGAAAACGAAGTGGTTTTCTTCCTACTTTCGTTTTCCGACCTCTCACACCACCGTACGTGCGGTTCCGCATACGGCGGTTCCTTATCTTACGTGCAATTTGACATAGTAGTCCATCAAACAAGGATAGCCGGCGACACCTTCGTGAGACTGGCGACGGACTCCCCCTGACATCAACGGCCCACCTCCTTACCAGAAAGATGCTTCAAGGTGGCTTTCGGCGGCATGCGGAAGGTTAAGTTTTTTTTTACGAAACGCTTTCAGTCCAAAGCTGGCCAGAAGCATCTGGAAGGCACTTTGACGTGAAAAACTTGTGACTTTGGCTTCAAGTTTTTCAGCCCGACACGGTCTCTGCGGGCATAGGTAGGCTATGTGGCTGAAGGTGTTTTGCAAAATGGTGTTTTGTAAAATGGTGTTTTGTAAAATACTGACAGGGAGCGGGTAAAAAATATTACCTAGTAGTACGCAAAAAAAGAGGACGACTGTGAGTTGTAGTCGTCCTCTCTGGAATCTTGCTATGTCCGATTACTCTGCCGGGTGGATGGCGCCCATCGGGCAGGCGTCGGCGCAGGTGCCGCAGTCGATGCAGGCGTTCGGGTCGATGGTGTAAATGTCACCCTCGTGGATAGCACCCTGAGGGCACTCGCTCGCGCATGTTCCGCAAGCTACGCAATCTTCTGAAATCTTGTAAGCCATAATTCAAATAAATAAAATTGTTATCATTTCTGCCAGTCTCCGGAAAATGCGGAAACATTATGCAAATATAAACCTTAAAATCACAATATCAAACCCCATACCACAAAAACGATGAGGGCGATACCGACTTTTATCGCTTTCGCCTTGAAGAATGAGGATTTGCTGTCGGCAAGAAGAGGGAGGGATGCGTGGCCGTCCTGCACGATGGAATTGGCCAGCAGGACGGGGAACGGGATGACACCGCTGGCGAAGAGGGTTACAAACACAAGATGCGGCCCTGACTCTGGAATCAGGCCTACCACTATCGCAAGCAGAATCATCAGAGCGGTGTTGTCGCTGACCCAGGACGAGATGTCGATGGCGCTGAACAGAAAGCCGATGACCAGAAGCACTCCGAAAGTCCAAAGGAATATGCTCGGAAGATGCTTGCGGACAATATGTTCCCAAAGATGTTCCTCAACAAAATGGTCGGAGGCGAATAGCAGTGCCCCCAGCACGACAAGGCTTAGCGCACCGAAGATCCAGAAAGTCCACTCCTCATTGAAGACATCAAGTCCCTCTGTCTCACCACCTTCCTCCAAAAATCCAAGCAAAAGGGCGGCTATGAATATCACGACTCCAGCAAACAGGAATATTCTTGTCCTGCCGAAATGTCTTCCTTCCTTGTGATGATGTCCGTCCTGATGCTCGCATCCGTCTCCGTGAAGTTCAAAGGAATCCTCAAGACGGGTTGGCAGCGGCTTGTCACCGGACGAGAATCTGTCGATCAGCAGTCCCGTCACAACGGCCAGCACAAAAAGGATAAGGAACAGCAGAGCGGCCTTGCCTGGGAACAAAGCCAGCATCATAAACGACTCATCCCCGGCCGTTGCGATCATCATCGCGACCAGCGCTCCGAAACTCAGCATCCTGTGCGTGTAGAGCGACACGGCGGCGAAACCTCCGACACAACCGGGTACCGAACCGAGCAAAGCGGAGACGAGGACTTGGGCGAAACCTGATTTCTTCAGGGATCTGAATATCCTGCCGTCCGACTCCACATTGAAAGACTCGATTATCATCATCATGACGACCACCAAGCCGGAGATCAGGACAGCGCCACGCAAAGCGTCAAGTAAAACGGAAATGATCATAGTCTGTTACGCTGTCACCCAGCCTGTGAGATAAAGGTTGATGATGGGACGGAGAGGCGAGTTCGTGGTCAAGGTCAAGACTATCAGGCACTCCCCCGCCGGGAATCCCTTCGTGTCGAAAGTCACCTTCAAATCGCCTTTGCAGCCAGCGGGAACATCAGCGAAAGCCTGCGCCTTCACGTGCGAACTTTCGGAATCCACCTTATATATTCGAAAAGGAGACTTGCCTTTGTTGGTGAACGTGAACTTGCAGTCCACATTCGTTCCGGCTTTGACCTTGCCGAAGGAGAATGTGCTCTCGTCAGCCATCGGATTAGGGCCGTCATTACGTTCCTTGTCCGTGAGCGATGAAAAATTCTCTTTCGTGTACGTGAATATTCCTATGCGGCTCTTGCCGGCTCCGAGTTCAGGATTAGGGTCAGCCACGATGGCCTCGGCACCGGCCGCCACTGGATCTTTCTCCGCCGACTTCGAGACAACCGCCTTGTACTGGCGGCCGTCCACCAGCGGAGTCGCATAGTAATAGTTCTTCCCCCAATGGTTTCTGTCAGCCGTGACCGTGTAGTTCAGTTTGGCCGTGGACTGTGCCGGAACAGGATTCGGTGTCACCTTTACCGAAAGTCCTTCACTGACATCGGAAAAACTGACTGTCAACGGTTTGCTTCCAAGATTTGCCACCTGAGCCGTCCCGCTTTTCTGCTGTTCCTGAGACAGGTTGCCGCCCTTGATGTCAACCTTCTTGAAGGCCAGATTGCCGAAACGGATCGGATAAAGTTCTCCCAAAGATAATTTCTTGTCGTGGGTGACGCCTCTGAGCCTCAGGACGACAGGCTGCTTCAAGCCCGAGAAATATGCCGTCAGGGACTTGTCGAACGGGTAGCCTCCCCTCTCGTCATTCTTGAAGGTAGCCTTGATGGTTCCAGTCTCACCCGGAGCAATCGGCTTCCTGGTCCATTCCACATTCGTGCAGCCACAGGAGGACACGACATTGTAGATCAGCAACGCTTTGTCACCCACATTCTTGACCGTGAACGTGGCGGTCACCGGGCCGTCAGAGACCAGAATGTCCCCGAAATCGTGCACGGTTTTGTCCAGCTGGACTACTCCGCCGAATGTGTTGTCCTTGCCGGAGCCCTGGGCGGCGATGACACCGCTGGCGGACACAAGCAAAAGCAGCGCGGCGGCGATATTCTTGAATATATTCATAAACAGCGCTTTTTAGTGAGGTGTCAATAATAACCTGCATCATTTCAGAATAATAAGTTAATATTCAAAGGATTCCTTGTCATCCGTTTTATCAATTGACGCAACTTATCTTTTCAATATCACTTAATATTCAAGGAATGCAAATTCCTTTCCACCGGCAAATTTAGCAATCCTTAAAAAATAACTTGATAATCTTTGATTGTTTTTTCTGTCTAAATTCCTTTTCTCATCAGTCCCGTGTCACCGGCACACTCTTTCTTCAAAAAGCGAATCTATCCTCGAAAATACCGCTAATTCTTTACCTATGAGTCCACTTGAAAAAGTACCATTCGCCACTTTTTACCCCCGTTGGAAGTACCTGTGTGGCACATATTTTTTCAAAAAAAGACTTTTTCAAGTGGACTCACCTATTAATTTCCGGAACTATATCGAGTTGACGAATTATCCTCTTATTTCTCTCACGTTCAGGTAATTAGCAACGAGTCGCGATTCTTTTTGCCAATTTCATGACCATTACTGATGTAGATGGCGTATTATTTTATTTACAGAAGTCTTTGACATGTTGCTATCCAAAATGCGAAATTTGTCGTAATTTCCTTAGTATTAGCATAATAATTAAATATTTAGACCCCATATAGTTCCCTTTGCAATTGGCAGGAACGGTCATGGCTGTCTGATGGCCCTGCAGCCTGTATGTCCGTTCCTCATGGCGGTTTTCTGCATTGTGCAGGGAACGGTGAACCGCGTTGCAGGTATCTGCAAGGCCGATGACCGTTGCCGCCGATTGCAGCGTCAGAAATAACCTATCAATGAATTTCATGGCACTCAACTACTTGAACATTACCGACAAAGTCATATGTCCTATGATTAAGACTTGCGCATCTTCTTGATTATCAGACAATTTTCTACCATCGCCTGATAATCAGGCGGGTAAGAAGTATATCATAACAAGTCATATTGGGTTAATAGACTATAGACAAAACTTTAATGCTCTGACTATATGAGACATGACAGTAATGGTCGCCAGGTCGGCCAAATCGACCGGCCAGCAGTGGTTGTTCCGGCTCCAGGGTGTGCCAAAACCTTCACACTTAGAATCGCAAAACGGTGTTTATCAGCGGAATGAATTTCCAGGTGCGAGCCGATTTTCACATCTGGGAGGGAAGCCACCTCTTTTCAATGATGGCTTCGCAGTCAGAGCATTACATAAATGTGGCTGTTCAGCGGCTTATGACATAAGTTGTAGTCAACTCGTATATAATCACCTATATATGAGTCCACTTGAAAAAGTCGTTTTTGAAAAAAACTTGTGTCCCGCAGATACTTCTGTAAGGGGTAAAAAGTGGCAAATGGCACTTTTTCAAGTGTGCTCATATTTTAACGACTATTTACCACATAAAAGATACTTTTTCTAGTCTCGCTCAACCAATTCTGTGGAATAGATTTGCCATTCCAGATCGTCTGCCGTGAAAATATTTATTTTTTAATGCGTGCCAAATTTTGTAATTTTGTACGATTATGCGATTAAGATAAATGGCGAACATAGAACAGAACTACGACTACACTGACGACAACATACGGACCCTGGAAGGTGTCGAACACATCCGCCGGCGTCCGGGAATGTACATCGGAAGACTTGGCAACGGCTCCAATCCGGGAGACGGCATTTATGTGCTGCTCAAGGAGATTGTGGATAACTGTATCGACGAGTTCTCCGCAGGATTCGGCAAGCAGGTCATCATTAAGATTGAGGACAGGCAGGTCTCCGTCAGGGACTTTGGACGAGGCATCCCGCTCAACTCCGTCATCAAGGCAACAAGCCAGCTGAACACCGGAGGCAAGTTCGACGACAAGGCTTTCAAGAAGTCCGTCGGCCTTAACGGTGTGGGTACCAAGGCGGTGAACGCCCTGTCCGAAAAATTCTACGTGGAGTCGTTCAGAAACGGGGAGAGTTCTTGGGCGAGCTACGAACGCGGAGTGCTTGTGGACAGCGGCAGGAAGGAGAACGTGAGCGAGAAGAACGGCACGCTGGTGGTCTTCACACCGGACAGCACGATGTTCGGCGGCTTCGAGTTCCATATGGACTATGTGGAGACGATGGTCAAGAACTACTCCTACCTGAAGAAAGGACTCGCCGTTGTCCTCAACGGAGTGACCTACAAGTCTGAGAACGGCCTTCTGGACCTTGTGAACGACAATCTTTCCGAGACTCCGCGCTACGCCCCGATCCATCTTGTGGGCGAGGATGTCGAGGTCGTACTGACGCACGGCAACTCATACGGCGAGAACATCGCGTCGTTCGTAAACGGCCAGAACACCCGTGACGGAGGAACCCATCTGGCCGCTTTCCGTGAGGCCATCGCCAAGACACTCAAGGATTTCTTCAAGAAGAACTACGCTCCTGAGGACTGCCGTCAAGGCATAATAGGAGCGATCAGCATACAGATTCAGGAGCCGAACTTCGAGGGTCAGACGAAGACCAAGCTCGGTTCCACCTATATGTGGGAAAAGGAGAAGACGGACGGGAACGGCAAGAAGGTGCAGAATCCGGATGGCTCCATAGAGATCGACCGAGGGTCAACCATCCGATCGTACGTCAATGACTTCATCGCCAAAAATCTGGACAACTACCTGAGAATCAACAAGGACATTGTTCCGATCATCGAGAACAAAATCAAGGAGTCCCAGGCGGAGCGCGAGGAAATCGCCGGAATCCAGAAGAAGACCAGGGAAAGGAACAAGAAGGCGAATGTCTACAATCGCAAGCTGCGCGACTGCCGCTTCCACTACGGGGACAAGCTGCCTAAGGGCAAGCAGGATCTCGCGGAGCAGACGAGCATATTCATAACAGAGGGAGATTCCGCGAGCGGAACCATCACAAAGGTAAGGAAAGCTGAATACCAGGCAGTCTTCAGCCTACGCGGCAAGCCGATAAACTGCTACAAGGAAAGTCACAAGAAGGTGGCGGAGAATGAGGAGCTGAACCTGCTTATTTCCGCGCTCGGAGTCGAGGACGACCTTGACAACCTGCGCTACAACAACATCATCGTGGCGACAGATGCCGATGATGACGGAATGCACATCAGGATGCTTGTGCTGACCTTCTTCATGAAATATTACCCTGACCTTATCAGGCGCGGTCACGTACATATTCTTCAAACCCCGCTTTTCAGGGTGGCCAACAAGAAGGAGAGGCGCTACTGCTACTCTCCGGAGGAGAAGGAGGCCGCGATCAAGGAGTTGAAGACCTCTGTGCAGATCACCAGGTTCAAGGGTCTGGGAGAGATTTCTTCGGACGAGTTCGTGGATTTCATCGGAGAGAACATGAGACTTGACCTTGTGAAGCTGTCCGATGAGGAGTCCATTGCGGACATCATGGAGTTCTATATGGGCGACAACACTATCGACCGCCAGAACTTCATCCGCGCGAACCTGCGCTCCGAGGAGGAACTTGAAGACGTAAACATCTAATATTCATTGACTATGTCACGTTGGGCGAAATTTTGCGGCTGGTTGCTGAAAAAGATGGGATGGACCACGGTCGGTGGTCCGGCTCCCGAAGACAAATGCGTCATCCTTGGCGTTCCTCACACTTCCGTGTGGGATTTCGTCATATCCTACCTTTTCTACACGCAGTTTGACAGGACAGCGCATGTCATGATAAAGAAAGAGTTTTTCTTCTGGCCGGTCGGGGTGTTCCTCCGCAAGGTCGGCTGCATTCCTGTGGACAGAAGGAGCGCAGCAGCCATGGTCAAGAGCCTCATAGAAGAGATGGAGAAAGTGGACCAGTTCCACCTCGCCATCGCTCCGGAAGGCACCAGAAAGGCCGTGAAGAAATGGAAGACTGGTTACCACCTCATCGCAAGAGAGGTCGGATGCCCTGTCTATATGGGTTTTTTTGACTGGAAGACCAAGCGCGTCGGCATCGGCGAGAAAGTTGAGCTGACGGATGACGCGCGCGCCGACACCGACAGAATCCAGGCGATCTACGAAACAATGCACTTCGAGGGCAAGCACCCGGAAGGCTACATCACTCATTAAACAATCAATTATGCCATTTTTCAGCCAAAACAGGGAGAATTATGTCACGACCCTGGCCAAGCTTTTTGAATATGCCACCGACAACTACGCCAAGCGGCCGCTCTCGCGGTTCGTCGAAGGTGGGCAGGAATATACCTACGACAGCTTCAAGCACAAGTGTCTGGAGCTTTCACACCGGTTCAACAGATTCGGGATCAGCGCAAGGGACAAGGTAGCCATACTTTCCAACAACATGCCCAACTGGACGGTTGCGATGTTCTCGTGCGTGCCTTTCGGACGTGTGACCGTGCCAATCCTGCCGGATTCGTCGGAAAGCGAGGTCACAAACATCATCAATCACTCGGAATGCAAGGCCATCTTCGTGTCCAAGAGACTCCTTAAGAAACTCAGTCAGGAGGTGATCGACAAGCTGACCCTCGTGATCGACATAGAGACATTCGACTTCATCAAGAAGGATGACAAGGCTTTCACCTGCGAGGGTCACGGTGTTGATCCACAGGCCGATGATCTTGCGTCAATCATCTACACATCAGGGACTTCCGGAAAGGCCAAAGGCGTGATGCTCAGCCACCGCAACTTCTGCCAGAACATCATAGCGGCCTACCACGCCCAGAAGGCCGGGAAGCACGACCGCTGGCTCTCTATCCTGCCGATGTCGCACACCTACGAGATGGCGTTCAGCGTGCTTTACCCGCTGTACGTCGGAGGCTGCGTCTATTATATTCAAAAACCGCCCACACCGAGCATCCTGATGCAGACGATGAAGAAGGTCAAGCCGACCATCATGTGCTCCGTGCCGCTGATCATCGAGAAGGTCTACAAGAACAGCGTGGTCCCGACGGTGGAGAAGAGCCGCGTGCTTTCCTGGATGAAGGGACACACGCCGAGACTCCTATACTGGCTCATCGGGAAGAAACTCTACGCATCCTTCGGCGGGAAACTGAAATTCTTCGGCATCGGAGGATCAAAGCTGGATCCGACCGTCGAGGACTTCCTCAACAAGGCCGGATTCCCCTATGCGATCGGCTACGGCCTGACTGAGACGGCTCCGCTGATCACGAACGCCTGCGTGGGCAAGACAGTGGTCGGGTCGATCGGCGTGCCGGCCTACAACGTGGAGGTCAAACTCCAGAACGTGAACCCGGAGACGGGCGAGGGCGAGATTGTCGCCAAGGGTGACAACGTGATGCTGGGCTACTACCGCGACCCGGAAAGGACACGCTCCGTGCTGACCGACGACGGCTGGTTCCGCACCAACGACCTTGCCTGCAAGGATTCCAAAGGACGCTACTACATCAAGGGAAGGCTCGGGAATATGATCGTGGGACCTTCCGGCGAGAACATCTACCCGGAGGAGATCGAACAGGTGATCAACACGTTCAACGGTGTGAATGAGTCCCTTGTGGTCGAGAGGAACGGCAAGCTGGTGGCCCTCGTCAAGTTCGACGACAACGTACTCGACTGGAACCAGCAGCGCGAGGACAAGTTCTTCGACAACCTCCAGTCGATGAAGGAGGCTGTCCTTGAATATGTCAACAAGCACGTCAGCAAGCAGTCCAAGATCGGCGAGGTCGAGGCGATGAAAGAGGAGTTCGACAAGACCGCCACGCACAAGATCCGCCGCTTCAAGTACAAGGAAGGGGCGCAGAAAACTGGCGAAGGCGCTTCACAGGACTCTGAAAACAAACCCGAAGACAAGGCCTCTTCTCAGAAATAGCCTTTGAGAAAGGGCATCACATAGAAACCGGATCCTTACCAATTCCGCTCGCGGTAAGGGTTCGGTTTGTCGATTACAGGGAGTCCGGAGCCATTCTCTACCTTGACGCAATCGTGTACGCTGATCTCGGCGTCCGGCTTCCACTTTGAGAAATCATTGCCTTTGATGGTCACATCGCCGCAGAACTGCACGTCAATAACCGGCTGTCCAGGGAACAGCGGCGCATAAGACTTTGAATCAATGAATATGTTGTCAGAGATGTCGAGCGTTCCGACGCTTCTGGCATAGATGATCTGGCTGTCAAAGGTTTCCACGATGTTGCCGGTGAAGGTCACGCTGTTGTGGTAGTGGAAGTCGTTGCCCCTTGTCTTGGTCGGGATCTCGGGATCGATCTGGAGGATGGCCTGCGGGCCGTTCGCGCCGATGGCCAGATCCGTGAACTTATTGTTCCTAATCACGATGTTCTTTGTCCTTCCGGATTCGTACCAGAAATTGGCGTCACCGCTGACACAGATTCCAGCCATCTGCGAGGCGAAATCACAGTCCTCCACAAGCACGTCGCCATAGGTCGAGAGCAGAAGGCTCCTTGCCCTGTTGTAGCGAACGGTGCAGTTCCGGATCGTGACATCCGCGCCTCTGGAGATGTTCTCAAGGGCTATATTCGTCGGATCCGCGACTCCGCCAAGATCGAAATCGGTCTCTATGATGTAGGCCTTGAGGTCGGACTTGTCGATGCTCCTGATCCTGCCGGAGCCGACCGGACGAAGATTGGACTTGTCCACAAAGCTGATCACGTCACCCTCGTCGGCGAACTGGTCCCCCACCTGCTGGAAATGGCCGAAATGAGCCCGTACAGTATTAGATGACAGCACTGAATCCACAAGCATATAGATGCCGTGGATGTTCGCGGCATCGTCCAGCATACTCTCAAACAGGCTGTTCTCTATCGTAATCTTTCCGTTGCAGCTGACAAAGTGGGTCGCGTCAGCGGAAGTGGTCACCATCCTCGGAGAACCTTCGTGAGCCGCAGTAGAGAAACCTTTCACCGAGATATTCTCTGAATATTCAGCTATCAGTCCCATCCCGCCGCTCCGGTAGATGTGGACATTCTCTATGTTTATATTCTTTGATGACAGCACTGCCATCGCCGGGAAACGTCTGTTAAGTCCTGTAGGCCCTTTGTCGTCCCAGACGCTTCCAACAGGCGGAACGTCCCTCGCGCTCAGGCGGGTGAATTCGATGATGCCTTCACCTATCTCCCGTGCTCCCATCTCACCGGACCAATAGCCGTGGTCGTAGGCGCAGGTGTCGAAGAACGGCCTGTGGGTCTTCGGGTCGAAAAGGATGCTCTCCCCCATCGGATACTCCCAGTCATAGCCTCCGAAGAAAAGCCTGTCGCCTTCGATACGGTACTTGGTGTCCGGGAAGGCCTTGACAGTGAAGCTTCTGCTGACCGGATCGCTGGAGAGAACCGTCCCCTCGAAAGTCCAAGGATAGTCGTAATCGACCGACACACCCTTGATGGTGACATTGGACGACCCCTTGACGGCGAACGGCACCATGCACCCGTGGAACATGAAGTCGGAGCCGTCGCCTTCGATCGTGACATTCCTCATGTCCTTGATCAGGAAGGCTATGCGCTTGTCACCGCTGTCGTTGTTCGAGAGCGTCAGGAACTCCCGCGTCCCCTGCTCCGGGTAGAACGGGTAGACACCTTTGCCGAAGAGAATCCTCACGTTTCCTTTCGGGTGCGACTTCAGAATTTCAACGACAACCGGAGTGTAATCCTTTACGTTCGAATCGAAAGGAACCTCAACTGTTTTCACGGAGCACGCCGTGACCGCAATGCAGATAGCGGCAGCCACAATCACGGAAATCTTACGCACGATATTCATTATCTCATACAATTTTCTGTAAACTTACGAAAAACATTCTGAAGTTCCACGTCCGACCAATGCTAAGGCATCATTCCTACAGCAAAATTCCCTTCTGGAATATTATCGGGTGAGAATAGCCCCTCTTTCCCCCCCAGACTGTCAGAAAAGTCTCGACGAGAGCAGAAAAGTCTGTACCCCACTACAGGGGCGACAACGAATTTTCAATCCTCACTGGGGGTACTTTTACTTTTAAGACAGTCTCCCCCCAAAAAAACAACGGATCTCCGACGCCACGGGGGCAATATAGCCGGTATTTCACCCGAGAACCTCAAAAAATTGAGCATCAAAAATCAAATAACATAACACTGAAACAGAATCATTTTATTATATTTAAGGTAAATTTGATATCGAAAAATCTATGGATAGATTAAAAATGCATACACAAGACATCGTGGATGTCAATGTTGGGATAATTGGAAAGTTGTTTCCGAATTGTCTGACAGAGAGGATTGGGGAAAATGGCAGACTGGAACACGCTATTGATTTTGACAAACTTAGGGTAGAATTGTCAAAGGGCATAGTCAAGGGGCAGCAGGAGGGAGAGTATGCTCTTTCCCATATCAGTTGCGCGATGAAATTTCTTTCCCCAAACACCTCATCGCAAACCTTCCGAAGATTCTCCACCTCATTGTCATCAATCGAAATGAATATAACACCGTCCTCTGTCAGCAAATCTCTGGCAACTTTCAGCCTTGGGTAGATCATGTTCAGCCAATCCGTGTGGAACCTGCCGTTGCTTTCGGAGTTGACCTCGTAGTTCTGCAGGATCATATTCCCGTCTTCATCGAACATCCCACTCTTGCCCCTGAACTCACCAGATGTTTGACTGAAGTCATCCTCGTAGACAAAATCGTTGCCCGTGTTATACGGTGGATCAATGTAGATCATCTTCACTTTGCCAAGATAGTCTTCTCGAAGAATCTTGAGTACCTCAAGGTTATCACCCTCAATGTAGAGATTCCCTGTGTTATCGAAATCCACACTGCTTTCCCTGTCTGGTCGAAGAGTCATATTTGTTGGCGTATTTGCTATTCTCATAGCCTCACGCTTCCCCGGCCAAGTGAACTGATACCGCTCCTGCTGCCCCTTGACTATGCCCTTTGACAATTCTACCCTAAGTT
>OQVS01001998.1_pt1 | contig 13504 bp, 14 predicted proteins | sample 1691601 | NCBI WGS metagenome assembly OQVS01 (sample SAMN03418268, study PRJEB22391) | human gut metagenome | biome: human-gut; feature: organic feature; material: feces | host: Homo sapiens | place: Tanzania | collected 2013-01 | reverse complement strand
TTCCGTCACATCCTTAATGTAACTGGGATATCTGTAATATTTTCCGTCCTGAGGTTTTACTACAACATTCTCCACCTTCTTATCGGGCTCAGGCGCAGGCTTTTTGTCCTTGGCATCATCCCCGCAGCCTGCCGCCAAAAGCAGCGCTACCAGCAAACCTGCTGTAGCCAGATACTTCAATTGCTTTTTCATAAACTTCGCCTCCTTTTTTTACATCTGCTTAAGCTTTTGCTTTTCTCTACGCTTATTATATGCCAGAGAGCGAAAAAGCGCCCCACCCCAAAAGCCGTTTTAGGGTAGGACGCTTAAAATTTTTATTGATTTATGCTAAAGCAGGTCAATCAAATCTTTTTTTCACAACATATGTAGTTTTACCGTCAGGAATATCCGGATTCTGTTCGAAAATAGAGCATCTTACAGACTTTAATTTATCGGTAGCGGCATCTATCGTCATATTGATGCTGTAAACCTCCTGCTGATAAACTTCCTTACCTTTGGAATTCTTAAACTTGATCTTATTGTTATGATTTGGACCAAGAGCAGACATATTGATATAGTGAATTTTTTCTTCCGGATTCTTTATCAGGGAGTTATTGGTGAATTTGCCCTTGGAATCCGGGTGGAATTTAAGCGTCGAGGCAAAATCATCAATGTACTTAACTATTTCCGGTGTCATCTTCGGTGTTTTGGTCACATCCTTAATGTAATCGGGATATCTGTAATATTTTCCATCCTGAGGTTTTACTACAACATTCTCCACCTTTTTCTCCGGCTCAGGCGCAGGCTTCTTATCCTTGGCATCATCCCCGCAGCCTGCCGACAAAAACAGCGCAGCAATCAAACCTGCCGTAGCCAAATACTTAAAATGCTTTTTCATAATGTACGCCTCCTTTTATCCAACAGAATATTTTTTCTATACGCTCATTATATGCCCGGTAGCAAAAAAGCGCCCCACCCCAAATGCTATTTTAGGGTAGGACGCTTAAAATTTTTCGTTTTTTAGCTAAAAAAGTTATTTTGTAGTGGAATTTGCTTCATCAAACAAAAGCTCAGGCAGTTTTGCCCTTCAGCTTAAGTACCACTGCCAACAGCAGGCTTACTACAAAGCAGGCGCTGAAGAAGTACAGCGTAAAGCTGTAGCTGTGTGTGCGCTCATAAATTACGGATAAAAGCAGCGGTCCCGCAATACCTGCCAGGCCCCATGCTGTTAAAATACGCCCGTGAATTGCGCTCAGCTGCTTGGTGCCGAACAAATCGCTCAGATACGCCGGCATGCAGGAAAAGCCACCGCCATAGCAAGTAATGATGATGAACACCAGCAGTTGGAACATAAAGCTTTCATTTACGCCACCCAAAAGGTAGAAGGCCACAATCTCAATCACGAAAAATGCCAGATAGGTATTTGCGCGACCAATATAGTCGGAAATAGTAGACCACACAATACGTCCGCCGCCGTTCAGCAGGCCGATGATACCAACCATAGAAGCCGCCGCAATCGGAGACATACCGATAACCTCCTGTGCCATAGGCGAAGCCACAGCCAAAAGACCGATACCGCAGGTGATGTTCGTAAAGAAAATCCACCACAAAGCATAAAACTGCCAGGTGTGCATAGCCTCCTTCACGGTGTACTGGACATGCTCAGGCATCTTTGCCTTAAACTGTCCCTTGCCTGCTGCAGTTTCCTGCTTAGGCGGCTCCAGATAAAGTGCGGAAGCAGTCATAACTACTGCATAAATGCAGGCCAGAATCACAAAGTTTTCTACCAGGCCGTATTTAGCAATCAAAATCTGCATCAACGGACCTGCAACGAGGCTGGCAAAGCCGAAGCCCATAATCGCCAGGCCGGTTGCGAGACCGCGATTATTGGGGAACCACTTTACCAGTGTAGACACCGGCGTAATATAGCCTGTTCCCAGACCGATACCGCCGATAACGCCGTAAAAAAGATATAACAGCAGCAAGCTGTGCTGTGTCAGTGCGTAGGCTGTACCCAGCAGACCACTTACGAAAAAAAACATGGATATCAGACCACTGCGGCGAGGTCCGTATTTTTCAACATACGTTCCCAAAAAGCCTGCGGAAGTTCCCAAGAACAAAATCGCCAGCGAAAAGGTCCAGGTAACCTCCTTCAGCGAAAAACCCATAGCCTGCATAATAGGCTTCGTCAGTACACTCCATGCGTATACGCTGCCAATGCTGATGTGAATGCCGATGGCTGCCAGCACGATCAGCCATCTGTTTTTTGTCTGTTGCATCATGAATACCTCTCTTTATAAGTATTACCTAGTCACCCGGGTTTTCTCTTTTGCTCCTTATAAAGAAAAAACGTCTGGGCGATTTTGCCCAGACGGTCGGCGCATACATTCATCTGCCTCCACGTGGTCAATTCCACTTATCCGTCAGGAAGCAGACTGCATTAGGTTATGACTCTATTATACACAAAATTCCGCAATTGTCAACATATAGTGTTTTGTTAATATTTTGTTACTATATAGTGTAGGAAAGAGCCACCTTCCCCAAGGGGCACAACCCTCAGTCATCGCCTACGGCGATTCCAGCTCCCTTGACGCTAAGACCCAGTTTGTCGCAAGCTACGCGCCGCGAGAAACTGTTGGTCGTGCTAATGTCGCTTGCGACGCAGGGAGCATATAGAAGGCTAGCACACTGCACTAATTTGAGCAATTAATATATCGTGTAAGGAATAGCAATTTTAGCAAATAAGTGCTTGGAAGCACAGGAACAAGGGTACGTAGCTTACTGTTACAATCTGACAAATTTTACCGAAGTTCCGTCTTGCTTCCGCACGAAATTTGCGTTATGCCCTAAGGCATAGGAAAATTGCTACTGACTGGAACGATATTTAATTGCGACGCCATAGACAACTCATTTGCACGCCAGCCTGTTAATCTGCGTCGCAATAATCCCCGCGCCATATCCATTATCAATATTCACAACCGAAACACAATTAGCACAGGAATTAATCATCGTCAGCAGCGCACTCAACCCATGAAAGCTAGCCCCGTACCCTACAGAAGTAGGCACCGCAATCACCGGATTACGCACAAGACCTCCGATAACGCTCGCCAACGCGCCCTCCATACCTGCAGCCGTCACCACACAATTAGCCTGCTGCAGCAAATCAACCTTATCCAAAAGACGGTGAATACCGCTCACGCCAACATCGTAAAGCCTCTCCACATGCGTCCCGAAAAACTCCGCCGTCTGCGCCGCCTCCTCCGCAACGGGAATATCGGCAGTACCCGCAGTACACACAACAACACAGCCGCAGCGCTCCTTATCCGTGCGCTCCTGCTTCAGCGTCCGCGCCACCGGATCATAAACAATATCAGGCAGCTGCCGCCGCACCAGCTCATACTGCTCCGGCGTTGCCCGCGTGCCGAACACCTCGCCCTGCTCCGCCAAAAGACGCTTATAAATATCCGCCAAATACACATCAGGCTTACCGCTGCAGTAAACCACCTCCGCAAAGCCAGTACGCTGCTCACGCGAAGTATCAAGACGCGCATAATTTAAATTCTCGTACGCCTTGCGATTAAAATAGCGCTCCGCCTCAGCCACCGACAGCTTGCCGCTGCGCACCTGTTCAAGTACACTCCTGGAGTCCACTTTATACCTCCTTTTATGACAAAGACTTAGTCCGCTGTTCGGCAGACTAAGTCTTGCATATATAAATATTAAATTTCGGTTTTATTATAGCGAAAACATACCCGCAACGCAAGTATTCTTTACATCAAGCCACAATTATACAAGGTTCTTCACAACCGCCAGCTCCATTTTGTCCGCAGGAATAACCTCGGAATGCAGCACAGGCAGGTTCTCCAATGCCAGCATACGCGGCGGAATCTCCGTACCGGTATCGGCATGCAGCTTCTGCAGCAGCTCAAAAGGATTGCTGCTCTGCGGCTGAGCATCATCAAGCGCAGCCAGCACACTGTCGGCAAACTTATACGGACTTGCGGTAGACAGCACCACGGTATAGGTTTCATCACTGGTCAGGAAGCGATATTTTTCCATCGCACGCCAAGCAACGGCAGTATGCGTATCCATCAGATAATGATGATCATTATAGATACGGCCGATAGCCTCCTTCGTTTCCAGCTCATCAACCCAGGCACCGAAGAACTGGCTTTGAATCTGCTTCAGATCATCGCTGTCAATCTCATAATGACCTTCGGTATTCAAACGCTTCATATAATCTGCCACACGCGCAGCATCATGCTCCGTCACGCTGTAAAGCAGGCGCTCCAGATTGCTGGAAACAAGAATATCCATAGAAGGAGAAACAGTCTTAAAGAACTCACGGCGTCTGTCATAAACACCGGTATTGATAAAATCAGTCAGCACGTTATTGCTGTTGGATGCACACAGCAGTCTGTCAATCGGCAAGCCCATCAGCTTAGCATAATAGCCTGCCAGGATATCACCGAAGTTGCCGGTCGGGACAACAAAATTAATCGGGTCACCGGCAGCAATCTTGCCTGCCTTCACAGCATCTACATAAGCGCTGAAGTAGTAAACAATCTGCGGCACCAGACGGCCCCAGTTAATAGAATTGGCCGAGGAGAAGGTATAGCCCTTTTTCTCCAGCTCATCACTGAGCGCAGTATTACCGAAGATTTCCTTCACGCCGCGCTGAGCATCATCAAAGTTACCCTCAATACCGAAAACCTTAACATTTTTGCCTGCCTGGGTAATCATCTGCTGCTTCTGGATATCGCTTACACCCTCACTGGGATAGAAAACAATAATCTGCGTACCAGGAACATCAGCAAAGCCCTCCAAAGCAGCCTTGCCGGTATCACCGGAGGTAGCAACCAGAATAACAACCTTATTCGTTTCACCGGTCTTTTGCATCGAACGTGTCAAAAGATGCGGCAAAAGCTGCAGTGCCATATCCTTAAAAGCAGACGTCGGGCCATGCCACAGCTCCAGCACACCGGTGTTATCATTTACCTGTACCAAAGGCACAGGATTATCACCGAATTTTTCCGGCGCGTAGGCAGCATTTACACATTCGCGCAGCTCGTCCTCGCTGAAATCAGTAAGATACTGCAGCAGCACATCAACAGCACGCTCTGTATAAGGCTTGCGCTCCATCGCCTTTATATCGACCATACGCATCGCAGGAATATTCTGCGGTACAAACAATCCTCCATCCGCTGCCAAGCCACGGGTTATCGCGTGTGCAGCGGAAAACAAATCAGTTTTCCCTCTTGTACTAACATATAACATATATTCAACCTACTTTCTTCTTTAAATTTTGACGTCATACTGCCGTCAGCGTTAATAATACGCCTTCAGGCCAGCACAGTCGTATTTCTTTCAAACACAATTGTGCAAATAGGTTATCAAGATTATAATAGCATATTTTATAGGAAGGAACAAGAGTTACTCTGCAAAAATCAGCGGTGCCACTGTTGCAGCCGTAGCACGCTGCAAATCAGCCGGTGCCGCAATAATCTGCATACCGCGCTGACCGGCACTGATAGCGATTTCCGGCCAGTTATTGCTAGTCTCGTCCATATATACAGGATAGTTCTTTTTAGCGCCCAAGGGCGAACAGCCGCCACGGATATAGCCTGTCAGCGGCAGTACCTCCTTCAGATGTACCAGCTCGGCACGCTTATTGCCGCTGGCTCTGGCCAACGCCTTTAAATCAAGCTCGCCGTCACCGGGAATTACGGCAAACATAATGCCGTTCTTGTCACCACGTACTACCAGTGTTTTGAAAACCTGCGACGCAGGCATACCAACCTCCACAGCAACATGTACAGCGTCCAGATGCTCCTCGTCCACCGGATATTCCATAATACGGTATTCTATCTTCAGCTCGTCCAGACGGCGGGCTGCATTAGTTTTTTTGTTATGTTTCATCAGGAAAAACCCCCTCTAAGCTAGAGAAATTACTTCATCTCTGTTATAATAGCACTATAGTAATGTAAAATGCAAATAAAATTGTGAGGACAATAAATTGAAGCTGAAAATTATCTGCGGACAGCTGGAAATAACTCCCGGCCGTCCTGATGTAAACTATAAGAAAATCATTGACGCTATCGAAAAAGCGCGCAGCCTTGAGGCCGATATCCTGCTGTTGCCGGAAATGGCACTGCCGGGTTATCTTATCGGCGACATTTGGGAGCAGCAGACCTTTTTGGATGACTGCGCCTATTATGCCGAAAAAATCGTTACAGCCACCGAAAACATCTGCGTTATCTTCGGCAGTGTTGCCACCGAACCCGGCAAGCTCAACGAGGACGGACGCGTGCGCAAATACAACGCCGCCTTTGCCTGCCAAAACGGTAAGCTGCTCGGCGGTTATCAGGGACGCAGCTTCTTCATCAAGACATCGCTGCCCAACTACCGCGAATTTGACGACTGCCGTCATTTTTACAGCCTGCAGAAGCTCTGTGCCGAAGAAGGTGCAAGCGTCAGCGAAGCACTGCAGCCTTTGGAAATCGTTATCCGAGGTACCAGCCTGCGCATCGGCGTCATGCTGTGCGAGGACGGCTGGACGGAAAACTATCACCTGAACGTACCGCAAACGTTGGCAGCCAACGGAGCACAGCTTTTGTGCAACCTTTCCTGCTCACCCTATACGCTGGGCAAAAACCGTAAGCGCAACCGCCTTTTCAGTGCGCAGGCACGCACCGCAGGCATTCCGCTTATCTACTGCAACAACGTCGGCATCCAGAACAACGGCAAGAACATCTTCACCTACGACGGTTGCACTTCCGCCTACAACGGCGACGGCAGTCTGGTGACCTCTGCGCCCATGTATGCCGATACCTTTTTAGAATTCACCTGGGATACAGAAGCAAACCGCATCATCCCCACCTGTCCTCCGGCAGAACTGCCGCAGGAGCCGGAATCCGTATACCGCGCTCTGCGCTACGGCACCGCCAAATTCCTGCAGCAATGCGGTATCAAACGCATGACCGTCGGCCTTTCCGGCGGTATCGACAGCGCTGTAACAGCCGTCATGTATGCGGATATTTTGGGACCGGAAAATATCCTGCTGCTCAACCTGCCTTCACGCTTCAACTCTGCCGCCACACGCAACAGCGCGCAGCAGCTGGCGCAGGCATTGGGCGCAAACTATGCCGTAATGCCCATCAGCGAAAGCTATGAGCTGACAGTCAAGCAGCTGGAAGAAACGCCCATCACCCATCTGGCTGACGGCACAAACTTCAACCTGCAGCTCAGCGGACTCATTAAGGAAAATATTCAGGCCCGTGATCGCGGTGCACGCGTCATTGCCGCTGCATCAGCAGCCTTCGGCGGAGCCTTCAGCTGCAATTCCAACAAAGCAGAGCTTGCCATAGGCTACGCCACCTTCTACGGCGATATCTGCGGTGCCATGGCCATGATTGGTGACCTTTGGAAGCATCAGGTATATGCTTTGGGACGCTATCTGAACGAAGTAATTTACAAACGCGAGGTAATCCCAGAAGCCATCTTCACCATCCGCCCCAGCGCCGAGCTTTCGGATGCGCAGACCGTAGGCAACGGCGGTGACCCGTTGGTGTACGGCTATCACGATTATCTGCTGCGTTCCTTTATCGAAAACTGGCACAAAACAACTCCGGCAGATATCCTGCGCTGGTACAAGGCAGGCACGCTGTCCGCAGAGCTTGGCTGTACGCAGGAAGCGATTGACGAAGCCTGCCCCGATGCCGCTGCGCTTATTGCCGATTTGGAACGCTGGTGGAAGCTATTCGCCGGCTTTGCTGTTGCCAAACGCATTCAGGCTCCGCCTGTTTTGTCGCTCACCAAACGCGCCTTTGGCTACGACCATCGCGAAGCACAGCTTACGCCCTATTTCTCACGCGAATATTACGAGCTTAAGGAAGAACTGCTGAAATAAGCAATCTGTCAGGCAGAAGGAAAATATGATTTCAAATATTTTTCTTCTGCTTCATGATTAACAAAGTATATATTTTCTCTTGACATCTGTTTAATTAAATAGTATAATACCTTTTGTATTCGGGGTGTAGCGCAGTTTGGTAGCGCACCTGCCTTGGGAGCAGGGTGTCGCAGGTTCGAATCCTGCCACTCCGACCATGCGGGTGTAGTTTAGTGGTAAAACCTCAGCCTTCCAAGCTGATGTTGTGGGTTCGATTCCCATCGCCCGCTCCAAGTTAATATGGTTCAGTAGCTCAGTTGGATAGAGCAACGGCCTTCTAAGCCGTGGGTCGGGGGTTCGAATCCCTCCTGGATCACCATGAGAGAAACCCCGCAACCATGCAGGTTGCGGGGTATTTTTGTGTGTAAAAAAAGCGCCTGCGCTAAGCAAGCGGTTTAATCGTTTTATTATTTGTGTTTAGTAGCCCATTCGGCTCGAGCCTGGTTTAGGGAAATCCCTAATTCTCCACCACCATAATCCGGTTCTAGTTCCAACACGGCATCATCAATCCAGCCACATACCTTGCAGCCCAAATAGCAACCATCGAGCGGATTTGCACTATTTCTCGTAAATTTATATTGACCACATACAGGACATAAGTGTTTCATTTTTTGTTTCCCTCCACTTTTCTCCACCTTTCATAATAGCCAGTCTTATCATCGGAAAGCGTACGCCCGTAAAGCTCCAATTTCTGTTTGGCAATACTTTTGCGAAGTTCCTCTAAAGTTAAATTCATGATCTCTTCCGAAATAACCGGCGGAGAATCATCAACTCTCTTTTCTTTTTCTGCTTTTCCACGATAATTAACCTCTTCAACAACAATATCGCTAATGCTTGCTATCTTCTGCAACGCTATTACCTATGCGTCATATTCATTATATTCCCTCAATCTTTAAACCATTCATGATATCTTGCCATTTACAAGCCAAAGCACACCGCTCACTAATTGGAGCGTTCTCATCATTTTCATCACCGAGTTCTTCAAGCTCAATATCTACCATTTTGTCAAAAATTGCTTCTTGTCCTTCCGGCGATAAATCATACGCTTCTTGAATAGTCATGCCTGTTTCTCGTTCAAAGAATTCAATTAGTTTTTCTAGCATTTTAAACCTCCGATAATAACGCTCCGAATGAAATCTTAAAGAAAATCTGCTTATAAGCTTCATAGCCATCAATGGAGTTTTTGAGTATTGCAAGAATTTTGTAAATATTATATTAATAAATATGTAAAAATTTATTTTTGAAACCAAAAAGAAAATAAAATTATCTATAAAGTGAAAGGGAGTCAAACATGGAAGAAAAATTTGAGATCATTCCCGGAACCGGCACCAAAAAGATCATCCGGGATGTGAAAAAAGAAATCGAAACGGCATTCTTGGATTACTCGATGTCGGTGATCGTGGCCCGCGCACTGCCCGATGTGCGTGACGGTTTAAAACCAGTACATCGACGTGTGCTTTTCTCCATGGATCTGTTTTCCAAGAATACCGGTCGGTTTTACAAGCAGTACAATGATCAGCACTGCAAACACGATTGCATCTGACAACTGGGACGAAATATAAGCACGTCCTAAGATTTCAATGATACCAAGCAGGATACCACCGATCAGCGCACCCGGGATAGAACCGATTCCTCCGAACACTGCCGCAGTAAATGCCTTGATACCTGGCATGGAACCTGTATAAGGGGTCAGTGTAGGATATGCCGAACAAAACAGCACACCAGCGATCGCTGCAAGTCCGGAACCGATTGCAAACGTCAGGGAGATCGTAGCATTGACATTTACACCCATCAGCTGTGCAGCATCTTTATCCTCTGAAACAGCAAGCATCGCCTGTCCTGCTTTTGTTTTTTTGATGAACAGCATCAGCCCTGCCATAATGATGACACATGCAAGAACCGTCACGATCGTGGTTCCTGAGATTGTAAGGCTTCCACCCGCAAGTTTTAAGGAAGGCAGCGTTACAACATTTGTAAATGACTTTGTGTCAGCCCCAAATATTAACAGTGCTGCATTCTGTAAAAAGTAGCTGACACCGATTGCGGTGATCAGTACGGCAAGCGGGGTAGCACGTCTGAGTGGTTTGTAAGCAATTTTTTCGATGACGATACCAAGAACCGTACAAACAATAACAGACAGAACAACTGCCACAAGTGGCGGCCATCCCTGACCGTTCATGGCTAAAAATACCACATAACAGCCGATCATGATAACATCTCCATGTGCAAAGTTTAACATCTTTGCGATACCGTATACCATGGTATATCCCAGTGCAATGATCGCATATACGCTTCCAAGACTGATACCATTGATCAGGTAAGATAAGAAATTCATAACAATCCTCCATTCTTACTTTATAACGTTAATACATTGATTTTTTTATTATACCATTTGAAATACTTGTATACAATCTTTTTGTTTCAAAAAACGCCACAAAGTGACGTTTTAAAATTCCTGTCATAAGGGCAAAAAGGGGCTGACTGCGACAACCTTGTCTGCAAACAACCCCTTTCTTTCCTTATAGAATAGATATTTATTTTTTATTTCATTTACATTGCTGCGTAAGCACCATCTTTGATCACAACAGCCTTCGGAGCCTTGCTGACCTCTCCGGTTGCCTGCCATGTCATTCCCTCACCTGTCAATCCATCTACAGAGATAGATGTCATTGCTCCGGTTAATGCAGTGCCCAGATCAGATACACTCATATCCGGTGTTGCACCTGCCTGCTCGATAGCTGCTTTGATAACATAAATTGCATCGTAAGCATCTGCTGCGAACTGGTTTGGAACATCGCCATATTTCTCTTTGTATGTGGAAACAAATGCTTTTGTTTTCTCATCATCTGCATCTGCTGCGAATGGAGTTAATAACATAACACCTTCCGCTAAAGATGTATCAAAGTTCTCAACGCCAAGGATTCCGTCCATACCATCAACACCGAAGAAAGCCGGCTCATAACCCATACCGTTTGCCTGGGTTAAAATGATAGATGCCTCTGTATAGTAAATCGGTAAGAATACTAAATCAGCGCCTGCAGACTGTGCTTTCTGAAGCTGTGTGGAAAAATCTGTCTTGGAATCTGCTGTAAATGCTTCTTCGGCTACAACCTCAAGTCCTTTGTTCTGTGCCTCTTCCACGAAAGTAGCTTCGATACCGGAAGAATATACGCTCGAACTGTCATAGATGACTGCAACTTTTGTTCCTAAATTGTTGTCTGCAATGTACTGTGCAGAAGCTGTACCCTGGTTCGGGTCTGTAAAGCATGCCTGGAATACATTATCGTTTGTGATAACATCTGTGGATGATGCGGATGGTGTGATCTCAAACATACCATCTTCTGCTGTCTTGTCTGCAACTGCTACACAAGGTGTTGTTGTAACAGTTCCCATTAAGATCTGCATACCCCAGTCTTTTAATGAGTTATATGCATTGACGGATTTCTCTGCGTCGTTCTGATCATCCTCTGCTTTGAATGCAAGCTGATATCCATTTGCACCGCCTGCCGCATTGATCTCATCAACTGCCATCTGTGCTGCGTTCATAACTGCGTTTCCGTAAATTGCTGCATCACCGGTTGTCGGTCCGATGCTTCCGATCTTAAATACAGAACCATCTGCTGCACTGTCGTCGGATGCACTGCTGTCTGCTCCTGCAGATGCATTTCCTGTTGATGTGTTTCCTGCTGCATTGCCACAGCCTGCCAGACAACTTACTGCCAGTGCTGCTGTTAAAAACATACTTACCGCTTTTTTCATAATAGCCTCCATTCCTGCCCATTTTTCAGGGCATCACAAGTTTGTGTTCAAGCACAAATCTTGTGTGTGAAAAATGTAATTTTTCACACTTTTTCCTCCATTCATCTTCCGCACCTTATATTGTCATGATATTTCATACATTTGCGAAAGCTCTGAAACTTGTTGTTGCAATAATAGCAAAAATATACACTTTGCACAATATTCAGATTAACCTAAATTCTTGATGGATTTTAATCATAATTATACAAAGTGACATGTTCCATAACTTTTAGTTATGTATAGCATGAATCATACGAATAAAAGCATCCATATCCTCTTTTAACCCTGCTGCTTCGATGCTGTCTGCATAGCGGTTCGTAAAATTTTCTTTCAGATAATCCGAAAGGAACTGATTGCGCTGTCCATTTTCCATATCAGCAAGTGTATCTTTCTCTTCACGAATCAAATAAAATGCAAGTGCAAAAAAATCCGGTGCCTCCCAGGCTGCGGCATCCTTTAATACCGCCTGTATGTTTTCCAGCTCACTGCGCAGCATCAGTGTGCTGATCTTTGCATCCGGCATTCCAAGCTCCGATGATGCCGTCTTTAAACACTTTACCGTTGAACCGTAATCCGGATCGTCCTCCCGGATCGAACATATGTGATAAACATGATCTAAATCCACGATCAAAGAATCCAGATTTTTTTTTACATCCCGTTCCGGTTCCTCCGTCATTTCATCCAGTAAAAGTTCTATCTTACGCTGTGCACGTTCTAAATGTTCCCTTGATGTTTTATAGTCTGCCTGAAGACTTTCCCCTGACATCTGCGCTTCTGTCATTATTTTTACCAGTTCACCGGCAGCTCCCTTTTCCATCCCGGCACCAGTCAGTTTTCCCTTCCAGTCTTTTTCCCTGCTGCGCTGTTCCTTTTGTTTCTTTTTCTGCTCACTGTCCCCAAATAGCATTTTCCTCTCCTCCTTCAAAACTCCCGCCCGGTTTTTTCGTGCAGCACTCCTGGCTGCACAAAAAGCCCTCGTCCAATAATAGAATGCACACTCTGTGAGCGTTCTATTATCATGAACAATAGAATGCACGCTCCGCGAACATTCTATTGTCATAAATTAATGCAGCAGGAAATACCCTGCCACCAGGATAATTCCAAGCACTAAAATGGCTACCGGTATGAACGTGATAAATGCTGCGATGATCATTGCAAGCATATCCCCCTTTTCCAGTTCCGGGCGTTCCATCTCCTCATACGGCTCCCCCGCTTCTTTTCTGCGCTCCTCCTCGGCAGCATCACTGCTCTCATGTAGTTTTTTCATTGCTCCATCTATTTTTCTCTGAAATAACATAAAACTCTCCATTTCTTACTTATAAAATAAGAGCTCACTCTCACCAAAAACACTATGTTTCCAGTTTAAGCCAGCTCTTATCATCTGTCAATTTGTATCTATTTTTCTTTTTTGCTGCTGTTCACATCCATAGTGCAGGCAATAACTATTTTTCTTCCGGCAGACCTAATTTATGATGACATGCAACAAAATGCCCCGGTTCTACTTCTTCGAACTGTGGTGTAACATTCTTACAGATCTCCGTACAGTAACGGCATCTTGTATGGAACTTACATCCTTTTGGCGGATTGATCGGGCTTGGGATATCTCCCTCAAGAATGATCGTCTCTTTCTTGCTATCCACATCGGTGGTAGGGATTGCAGAAAGTAATGCCTCTGTATATGGGTGGTACGGATGTGCAAACAAATGCTCCGTATCCGAAAGTTCCATCATATTTCCTAAATACATGACACCAATTCTGTCACTGATGTATTTAATAACG
>OQVS01001997.1_pt1 | contig 13512 bp, 8 predicted proteins | sample 1691601 | NCBI WGS metagenome assembly OQVS01 (sample SAMN03418268, study PRJEB22391) | human gut metagenome | biome: human-gut; feature: organic feature; material: feces | host: Homo sapiens | place: Tanzania | collected 2013-01 | reverse complement strand
ACCCTCTGCTTGTAAGGCAGATGCTCTAAACCAGCTGAGCTAAACGCCCTTACTTTTCGTAAGCGGTTGCAAAGGTAGTGACTTTTCTGCACTCCACCAAACTTTTCATGATGTTTTTTCAAAAAAAGTGCGATTTTTGTGGTTTTCGGGGGGGTCAAGGGCGAAATGCACATGATTTTCGACTCCACCGCCGTCACCTGGGCGCAGAGCGAGGGTGCAGTGATGCAGCTGCAATTGGAGGAATAGAACAGGGAGGAAAGTCCGCGCGGCGCCCCCTCCCCCACCATGACTGCGCAGCGCACAGTGACCATCATCGCGACCATCACCCATCGATTGCTGCTTGTCTCCGCTGCAGAGGGAGGCGCACGGAGCGGCTCCAGGAGCGGAGATAGCCACGCAGAGACCATCGTCGGCCACGCGTATCGTCCGACGCGGATGCTCGTACCTTCCGATACGGAAGCACGTTTCGTCCGATACGGAAGCACGTTTCGTCCGATACGAACCGACGATGATGGTCAGGAGCGCGCCAACAATGGTCAGAACACTTGCCACGATAGTCAGGGAGATTAACGAAGACAATCAGGAGAATGTTGGAGGTGGTCATAAATCTCGTGGAGATGGTCATAAATCTCGCAGAGGTAATCATAATTATCGTAGAGATAATCATTATTTTTGTGGAGGTGGTTAGAAGGGTGGCGGAGAGAATCTCGGTGATTATCGGGAGGGTGGCTGGGATGGCGACGGTTAAAAGTAGAACCCGGGGAGCAGCAGGCAGCATTGGCTATATCGCCGGCGCGGTGGTAGTGGCGACTGCGGATTACACCTTATTAATATATATAAGCGGGAGAGTCAGCTCGGTAGGAAGGAGTATCAACACCATGGCCAGAAGGAGCAGCATGTTGGGCGGAAGGGGCTGTGTGATGGGCTGGAGAATTAACATAATGCTCGGAAGGGTCACCATGGAGGGCGGAACGGGCAGCATGGAGGGCGCGAACGCGCAAACGTTAGTCGTGAGGGTAAGTTCGGCGGTCGGGAGAGTTCGGATAAAGGCAATAAAAAAGGGGAGTACCGAAGTACTCCCCATGGATGTATTGCTAATATAAATTACTCAGCAACAGTAACAGTTGCACGACGGTTGAAAGAAACTGGAGACAGTTCATCAACGCCACCATTACCCTTAGTAGTAATGTTGTCGCGGCTTACGCCCATCTTAACGAGCTCGTCAGCAACAGTTTCAGCACGCTTCTCAGACAGAGCCTGGTTGTAAGCGGGCTTACCGGTAGCGCTATCAGCGAAACCTGTAACAACCAACTTAGAGTTGTTGTCAACAGCGTACTTGGCGAGAGCCTGTACGTTTACGAGGTCCTTCTTAGAAGCGACCTTAGACTTGTTGATGTTGAAGAATACTGATACAGGAGTGTGTACGAGTTCCTTAACAGCAGGAGCCTCCTTTGGCTTTTCAGCCAGAAGCTTCTTCAGGCGAGCGTTCTCAGCGTTAGCGTCGTTGAGCTGTGCGTTGAGAGCGTCAATCTGAGACTGTGAAAGAGCCTTGATAGCGTCTACATCAGGAGTCTTGTCCCAAGAAGCCTTGCCCAGGTTGAAGGTAAGACCAACTTCGCCATAGAGGTGGTTGTCGTGAGAATCCCAACCACGGCCAGTACCTGTGAAAGCAGCATTGCCATCCTTGTCGTTCTCGCTTACAATCCAGCCAAGTTCAACATTGATAGCGACCTTCTTGCTTACATAGAACTGGTTGAGAAGACCAGCGCTGAGACCGAGAGCATAAGAGTTGTAGCTCATAGAACGGCCAAAGCCACCACCGAGGAAAGGAACGAAGTTCCAAACGCGCTCAGGGTTGTAACCATAGATAAGGTTGCTGAGGTTGAACAGAACCTGCTCCTGAGCTACCCAATACTTGTTACCTACGTCCTGACGTGCGGGAGTGTGGTTAACCTGCTTGCCCCAGATACCCTGTACCTTAGTACGGAGACCGATGCCGGGAGTGAACCACTTACCTACAGCAACAGCAACACCGGGGTTAGAACGGAAACCCTTCAGAGGGCTATGTGACAGGCCTGAGCCGTGCTCCTGACCTGAATACCATGCATTCCATTCACCACCTACCTGGATGAACCAGTTGCTCCAGAAAGAATTAGTTGCTACACTGTGCTTCAGTGTAGGATCTGCATCCTGTGCAAATGTGCACAGAGACACGCTGGCAAAAGCCAATACAATCAATAATTTTTTCATAACTTTTATATTAAACAATCAATAATCTCGTTGTTCGCTATTCACGTCGACGCGGAATGCCTTGCATTACGCGCACCTACGTATGTTAGTGTATGCAAAGTTAGTTAAATTTTCCATAGCTCTCATAGTTTTCTGCAAAAAAATAGTTACAAAAAGCGTAAATACGTAAGTAATTTCAGTTTATTTATACTGCGTAAACACTTTTTTACACATTTATGAACCTGGAGACGCCATTTTCAGGGCCCAAGACCAACCAAAAGCCCCGGTTCTGCCTCAATCTTGATGATTTAGAGGACAGAACCGGGGCTGGAGTAAGGCTGGAGCGGGATGATTAGCCCAGCAGTTTCTCTATCTCTTGCTGTTTGAGGATGCAGAGGATGTTTTTGCCGTCAGGCGAATAGTTGACATTGGAGCAGGCGAAGAGTTGGTTGACGATATTCTCCATCTCGACGTTGCTGAGCACTTGTCCCTGCGGGATGGCAGCATGTCGGGCCATGCTCGACGCAAGCCGATGATTGATATCGTCTTTGATGCCACTGCCCTTCTCGCGGGCGGCAGCCAGCATGTCGGTGATGAGGGCGGTGACGCTGATGCCCTCGGCGTCGGCGGGGATGGAGTTGACGGCATAGCTGTTGGCTCCGAGGTCTGTGAGTTCGAAGCCCATGTCAACGAGCTCGGGCATCACCTCCTGGAGCATGGCCGCGTCGTCGGGGGTGAGCTGCAAGACCTCGGGGAAGACCACTCGCTGGGCATCACCCTTTTTGTTTTGCATCTGGAGGAGGTATTTCTCGAAGAGGATGCGGTAATGGGCGCGGCACTGGTCGATAATCATCAGGCCCGACTTGACGGCGGTCATGATGTAACGGCCCTTGTACTGGTAGTGGACGGGCGAACGGTCGTCGGAGATATTGGCGTTGCTCACGGGCTTGGCGGCGAAGAAGTCTTCGCCCTCACAGGCGTCGGCAGAGGGCGTATCGGCATAGAGCTGCTGCCAGTCGCAGGGCACTGATGACGACGGCGACGAGGTGTCGGGGGTAAAGGGGTTGTAGTGGGGATTGTAGTTGACGCGCGGGGCTTCGACCTGGGGCGCGTGCTGGGTGAAGACGGGGATGTCGGGACGGTCTTCGGTGTCGAAGTCGATGGACGGCACATCGTTGAAGACGCCTATCGACTCGCGCACAGCGGCAGAGAGAATCTGCCAGATGGCCTGCTCGTTTTCAAACTTTATCTCGGTCTTGGTGGGGTGGATGTTTACATCGATATTGGCTGGCTCGATGGTGAAATAGATGAAGTATGGCACCTGTTCGCCCATCGGTATGAGTCGCTCGAAGGCTGCCATCACCGCCTTGTTGAAGTAGGGATGCTTCATGTAGCGCCCGTTGACGAAGAAGTATTGCTGGGCGCCTTTCTTCTTGGATGTTTCGGGCTTGCCCACATATCCCTTGATGCTGCAGAGGGTGGTGTCGACCTCTACGGGGATGAGGTCGCTGTCCATCTTGCGTCCGAAGATGTCGGCAATGCGCTGGCGGAGACTTCCGGAGCGCAGATTGAACATCTCGGTGCCGTTGCTCGAGAGGGTAAAGGCTATGTCGGGATAGACCAACGCGATGCGCTCGAAGGCGGTGACGATGTTGGCGAGCTCGGTGGAATTGGACTTGAGAAACTTGCGGCGTGCGGGAACGTTGTAGAAGAGGTTTTCGATGAGGAAGTTGCTTCCCGACGGGCACGAACATGGTTCCTGACCCGTGAAGCGTGAGCCCGAGATAGACAGATGGGTGCCCAGTTCGTCGGCTTCTTGGCGAGTACGCAGTTCAATCTGTGCCACAGCGGCTATGGAAGCCAACGCCTCGCCTCGGAAGCCCATCGTGGTGAGTGCGAAGAGGTCCTGGGCTTGTCGGATTTTGGACGTGGCGTGGCGCTCAAACGACAGTCGGGCGTCGGTCTCGCTCATTCCCTTGCCGTCGTCGATTACCTGAATCGCCGTGCGACCTGCGTCGGTCACGAGCACCTGAATGTGACGGGCACCGGCATCGACTGAGTTTTCGACCAGTTCCTTGATGACGCTGGCGGGACGCTGTATCACCTCGCCGGCAGCTATCTGGTTGGCCACCGAGTCTGGGAGTAATTGGATAATATCGCTCATAATGATGATTTGCTAAAGGAGGAAGATAAAAATGGTAAGAACGAGAAAGAGCATGAGCAGCGGGACGACGATGGCGCCCACCAACCTCATGGCGGCATCGCGCGACTGGCGGCGGCGCTCTGCCAATGCCGATACGAAGAGCGGTCCGGCTGGCGAGGTCTCTGGCGCGGGAGTGACGGAGGCTGACTTGGGCGCAAGGTTATCGGCTGATAGCGCGGCGGAGGCGGCTGATGGCGCAGAGGCATCGGCAGATGGCGCGGCGGTTACGGCCGAGGGCTCGGCATCGGTGGCCGCAGCGGTAAGGGAAGCCTCGTCTGCCGCCGCTTCCACCCTACTCTGTCTGAGACGGCGCACGGCTTCGTTGCGCTCATCTATATAAATATAGGTATGGTGGAAACCTTGCGGCTTGCGGCTATTCAACCAGCCCATCGTGGTCAAGATGTTGGAGAGGGGCCTCCTGACGCTTGCGCACCACGAGTCCTTCGCCGGCTTTCTTCCCTCGCCAGTTGAAGATGTCGTCCTTGTCGCGGGGCTTCAGGTCCTCGAGCCACACAAAGACATCGAGGCGCTCCGTGCCGGGCGGGATTTGCGTCATGGGGTACATCGTGCCTTGCGGCTTGCTTGCCCATACCTTTTCCAACTGCCGCTCGGGCGAGAGAAACATGCGCAGGGTGTCGGTCTCCATGTAGTTGAGCGCCACAAGCGAACTGTCTTTCTCGTCGGTGTAGTAATACACGGTCCTCACGTTGCCTATGGCCTCGGTCTGGCGTATGCTGCCTGCTTCGAAGTAGGCATTCATCAGTCGCGACGATACCTGGTTGTAGTGCTGCTTGTCTGGCAACTGCTCTACCGAGAATGCCTGGCCGTCTACCTGTGCAAAGCGGATGGTCGAGTCGTTCATGTAGACGCGTATGACTTCGCCGAGCAACTGTCTGCCGCCGTTCCACACCACCGGGTCCTTGTACATAGTCATGCAGGAGTCCTGGCTGTTGAAGACGATAGAGTCGCTGATGGCCTGGACATCGGTGCGATAGACGCTGACGTGGTTGTAGCAGTGTATCTTGCGATAGACAGAGTCGGTATTGATATTGAACGTGTAGATGCGGATAGAGTCGGAATGGGCGTAGAGCGTGTCGGCACTCTGCGAAAAGTCCTTGAGCAGCGCACGCTTGGTGGCATAGCCTTCGCCGGTCTTCTCGTTGTACTTGAGCTTGTCGCAGACGAGCGAGTTCTTGTTCTTCTTGTCGATGTAGACCACGCGTCCGTAGCCGTAGCTGTCGCCATCCTTGGCGTAGAAGAGGCTGTCGCCCTCGAGCACCTTCTCAGTGTCCTCGAGTCGTGAGCGATTGAAGAGCTGGGCTTTGTCGGTCTTGGTGTCATAGTAGGCATCGGTGGTGAGCACCACGCCATCCTTGGTATGTATCGTCGAACCCGGGCCAATGATATGGGCCTGCGACTTGCGGGTATCGTAATAGAGAGTGTCGGTGGCGATGTCGGTGTCTTCGCTGCGCATACGCACATTGTAGTAGAAGACAGCCTCGCGGGTCTCAAGATTGTACTTTCCCCAGTCAGACACGAGCTTGTCCTTGCCGTCCTCGAGCACACCGCCCTCAAGGAAGTAAGCGTAGTTGTAGAGTCGGTCGTAGTTGAGACTGTCGGTTCTGAGCACCTGCTTGCGGTGGGTCAGCACCACATTGTAGCGTGCCGCCATACGCTGCTCCACGCCGTCGTAGTCGGCATAGCGGGAAGTGAGCGAGAGCGTGTCGCCCTGGCGGAAGCGCACGTTGCCGAAGGCCTTCACCGAGTTGGACTCCTGATAGAAGTAGGCACTGTCGCACCAGAGCTCGGCACCCTGGTGGCGGAAGTGGACACGTCCCTTGGCTATCTGCGCATCGGGGTTCATGCCATAGTGGTCAAACTTGAGTTCATCGGAATGGATGAGATAAATCTTCTCATCCTTGCCTTTGGGCTTGTGCTTCTTCTGCGTCACCACCGACTGCACGCAAAGCGCAAAAAAGCATAGAACTGCAACCAATGCAATTCTATGCCCTGATAAATATATCTTTACTTGTTTACCTTTCGTCATTTCACCCAACCTTGGTATTCAAAATCACAGTTCTTGTATCTGTCGGCCATCCAAACATACGTATGTTTGATTTTGTCGACCACCCAGTTGTGCAGTTTCTCCTCGCGCATCTTGTTGAGCACGATGTTCTTGAGCAGCTGGTAGTCCTCTGCCAGCGTAGCGCGATGACCTGGGATGCGGCTCTTGAGCTTGATGACGGCGCAGACCTTCTGTCCCTTGGCGTTAATCATCTCAAAGGCTTTTGACACATCGCCCACCTGCATGTTTTCCACCTGCTGTGCCACCTCAGTGGGCAGCGCCTTCATCTGGAAACGTGATGTTCGGCCTTCCTCTGTCTGGCTTGTGGCCATAAGTCCATTGTTGTTGCGGGTATCCTTGTCGTCCGAGATGTAAGAGGCAGCCTCTTCAAACGAATACTTGCCCTCGCGGATTTCGTCGGCGATAGAGTCAAGGCGCAGGCGCGTCTTCTCGACCACCTCCTGGTCTACCTTGGGCTTGCGCAGGATATGGCGCACCTTGATACGGTCGCCTCGCTTGTCGATGAGCTGGATGATATGGAAACCGAACTCAGACTCCACAATCTTAGAAATCTTCTTGGGGTCGGTGAGGTTGAATGCCACATTGGCGAAGGCTGGGTCGAGCATACCGCGACCTACATAGTCGAGCTCACCGCCACGACGGGCTGACTCGGGGTCCTCTGAGTAGAGGCGTGCCAGCGTGGCAAACGATGTCTCGCCACGGGTTACGCGGTCGGTGAAGTTGCGCAGCTCCTCCTTGACCTTGTTTACCTCTTCACGGGTAGCCTTGGGCTGGCGGGTGATAATCTGCACCTCGACCTCTACTGGCACGAAGGGCAGACTGTCTACGGGCAGCTTGTCGAAGTACTTGCGCACCTCGCTCGGAGTCGTCGCCACATCCTTTACCAGTTCCTTGCGCATCTTCTCAATACGCTGCTGGTTCTTGAATTCATCACGCATCTGCTGGCGCATTTGGGCTACAGTCTGGTTGCGATACTCTTCGAGCTTCTCTTTAGAGCCCGCCATCGAAATCCAGTAGTTTATCTGCTGGTCTATGCTTGTGGTCACATCGCTCTCAGACACCTCGATAGAGTCTATCTCGGCCTGATGGAGGAAGAGCTTCTGCACAGCCATCTGTTCAGGGATGGCACAGTCGGGGTCTCCTTTCCACTGCATGCCTTCCATTTGTCCCTGCAGGCGCATAGTCTCGACATCCGACTTGAGGATGGGCTCGTCGCCCACCACCCAGATAACTTCGTCGACCACGGCCGACTCGGGCACGTTGGCCACTGTGTCTTTAGCTACCTTGACGGTATCTTTGGGCGCCTGGCCTTTCATGACCCACTGGCCCTTGCCAGCCATCGCGTTGCCGCCGGCTATCAGCGTGAGGGCGGCGGCACCTATACCTATTTTATATATATTCTTCATCTTCTAATGTTTGTTTACCGTGTTTATCACATCCTCGTTGACCGTGAAAGTATACCGCTTACGCAACTCCCCTACCCACTTCTCCTCGAGATACTCCTGATAGTCGGCCACCACGAGGGCGTTCACGTCGGCAGCCTCTTGAGGAGCCTTGAGTTTCTTGCCATAGACGGCGTCGAAGGGGAAGTCCTTGTTGGGCTTGGCCTCATCGCCGGTCTTGAAGACCAGTCGGTCGACGGTCTTGTTGTCGCCTTTGACGAATATACCTTTTTCTACGCGTATGCGCAGGATGCTGTCATTGTTGAATGTGGTGCGCAGCCGCTCAGCCCATTTGTCAAAGGGCAGCCCCTTCACCGCTTTCTTCACCGCGGCGATGTCTGCCTTGGTACGGGTGTGATAGGCAATGCCTTTGTAGTGAGGCTCAGTCCACTTGTAGCGCTTGCGGTTGGCCTTGAAGTAGTTCTCCTGACCTTCCTTGTCGTTCTGGGCTTTCTCCCATACGGTGCGGTTGCTCATTTCGAAGAGCAGCAGACCGTCGTGATACTCCTGGATGAGGTAGCGCAGCTCGGGCTGCTTGGCCTCGAGTTCCTTCATGCGGGCGGTGAGCACCTCCTCGTGCGACACATTGGTGCCCTGCTGGCGCGCTATCGAGTCGATGCGCTGGTTGATGATGGCCTCGACCATTCCCCTGCGTTCCACAAACTGCAGGATTGACGCGCGCAGTGAGTCGTAGGGCATACACATGCGACGGTCTTTCATCAGGATGATGTGCCATCCTGCCGGCGACTCAAAGGGACGGCTCATCTGCCCTTTCTCGAGAGCGTAGGCCTGGGTTTCAAACTCTTTGAGCGTCTGTCCGTGCTCTATCCACGGCAGTTCACCACCCTGCTGGGCAGAGCCTTTGTCGTCAGAGAGACGGCGAGCCACGTCGGCAAAGTCGGCTCCCGCCTGCAGCACGCTGTAGATTGAGTCTATGCGCGCCTTGGCTGCAGCCACCTTCTCCGGAGTGGTCTTCTGGCGCAGCATCACGAGGATATGCGCCGGCTTTACCAGTCCGCCGTTGCCGTCCACACGCTGCCGGTATTCGGCATAGACGCTCTTGGCCTGGGCCTCCACGTCTTCGGGTGTGACAAACGATGGACGTATCTGCTGGTCACGGTAAGTGGCAAACTCCTTGCGAAACGACTCCATCGTGTCCAGTTTCGCGTCGAGGGCCGCCTCTACCTTCAGCTTGTAGTTGATGAACAAATCGACATACTCCTTCACGCTCTTGCGGTCTATGACGCCCGCATTGTTGTTTTTGTTGTACGAGTACTCAAACTCCGAGCGCAGCACGGGCTTGTTGTTGACCGTCATGATGACGGGGTCGCTCTGAGCATGAACTGGGCTGCCCCACCAGAGTGCGGCAGCCATCAGTAGTATTGTTGTTTGTTTCATCTTGCTCTATACCTTATTATATATATTACTCGTGGCGGCTGTAGTTAGGCGCCTCACTGGTGATGGTGATGTCGTGGGGATGACTCTCCAGCACACCAGCATTGGTGATACGGGTAAACTTGGCATTGTGCAGCAGGTCGATGGTGGCAGCTCCGCAGTAGCCCATACCCGAGCGCAGACCGCCAATGAGCTGGTAGATAACCTCCTGTACAGTTCCCTTGTAGGGCACGCGGCCGGCGATGCCTTCGGGCACCAGCTTCTTCACATCAGTGGTGTCTCCCTGGAAGTAGCGGTCCTTAGAGCCGTTCTTCTGCTCCATAGCCTCGAGCGAACCCATACCGCGATAGCTCTTGAACTTACGTCCGTTGAAGATGATGGTATCGCCAGGGCTTTCCTCGGTACCGGCAACGAGCGAACCTATCATCACCGACGAACCGCCGGCAGCAAGAGCCTTCACTATGTCGCCCGAATAGCGCAGACCGCCATCAGCAATCAGTGGCACGCCAGTACCCTGGAGTGCAGAGTAGACGTCGTAGACAGCGCTCAGCTGGGGCACACCCACGCCGGCTACCACACGGGTAGTACAGATTGAACCCGGACCGATGCCCACCTTGATGGCGTCGGCACCATTGTCTACCAGCATCTTGGCTGCGGCACCTGTAGCCACGTTGCCCACCACGATGTCTATACCGGGGAAGGCAGCCTTGACCTCGCGCAGCTTCTCTATCACGCCCAGTGAGTGACCGTGGGCTGTGTCTATCACGATGGCATCGGCACCTGCGCCCACCAGGGCTGCAGCACGCTCCAGCGTGTCCTTGGTGACGCCCACTCCGGCAGCCACACGCAGCCGACCCTTGTCGTCCTTGCAGGCCATAGGTTTGTCCTTGGCCTTGGTAATATCCTTATAGGTGATAAGACCCACGAGATGGTTCTCGGCATCTACCACCGGAAGTTTCTCAATCTTATGTTCCTGCAGAATCTGTGCAGCCGCAGCCAAGTCGGTCTGCTGATGGGTGGTCACCAGATTCTCGCTGGTCATCACCTCGTCGATGGTCTTGTCCAGGCGACGCTCGAAGCGCAGGTCGCGGTTGGTGACGATACCTACCAGATGGTTTTCCTCATCCACTACGGGTATGCCGCCGATGTGGTAGTCGTGCATCATGGCCAGCGCATCCTTCACGGTGCGGCCCTTGCGTATGGTCACGGGGTCGTAGATCATACCGTTCTCAGCACGCTTCACGATTGCTACCTGACGGGCTTGGTCGTCGATGCTCATGTTCTTGTGTATCACACCGATACCTCCCTCGCGGGCAATGGCGATGGCCATCGACGACTCGGTCACGGTGTCCATGGCTGCCGTCACGAAAGGCACATTGAGCTCAATATGGCGCGAAAACATGGTTTTCAACTCTACCGTCTTGGGCAACACTTCTGAATAAGCGGGAATCAAGAGGACGTCGTCGAAAGTGAGACCGTCCATCACTACTTTATCTGCAACAAATGATGACATATGTATTTTTGAAATTTATTGCATGCAAATTTAGCAATAAAAATTCATTCACGAGTGTGTTTTCCCGATTTTCTATCACAATTAATTGTATTTAACGCTGAAAGGGCGACTCCCGTCAGGCCCGCTCTGGCACCTCCGAGATGCCTCACGACGATTACGACCACGCCCGTAGTCTCTATCCTGACCGCGGTGGCTGACGGCAGCAGGGAGCGCACCGGCACTGGCGGGGAGCAGCGAGACAAAGTCAGGGAGCAGCGAGACATTATCAAAGAGCAGCGAGACACCGCAAAGCCGACACCCTCCGATGTCGCCGTGACCATCATCAGACTGATTGCAGAACGCGAAATAGTCATTTCAGGGTCTGCAATCGTCATATCCTGCCGCGAAATACTCCTATCGCGCCGCGCATCTACATTATACTGCATCACGGCAGAGTCTGCGGTCGCCGGCATACCTTTGCCGCAGTCCTCTGTCCGGTGCCTGTCCATCTCCTTGCCCGTCTGTGCCCAGCCCGCCGCGGCGGGGTGTACGGCGCTACTTCGCCGTGGGCGCTTTCTTCAGGTCGTCATTATAGATAGAGTGACGCGAGCGCTTGGTCTTGGAGTACTTCATGTCGCCCAGACGATAGCTGACGCCTATGCTGATACCTTGACGCGAATAGCGTCTGTCCGACTGGCTCTGATAGCCGGGGCCTTGTGTATAAGTGGTACGGGTGAGCCACTTATGAAACGGGTCGGCGGCACGCAGCGACACGATGAGGCGCTTGCTGCGCAGGAACGGACGCGACAGCGAGAAGTAGTTATACACGAGACCGTCTACCCTATCCTGCAGCGTGATGTCTCTCGACCGCGCCGACAGGATGGCATAGAGCGAGAAGTCTGCAGGCAGCCTCCACGACAGGTTGAGGTCTGCGTTGCCGGTCCATCCGTGGTTCTGCAGCTGGCGGCTGGGCGCTCTGAGGTCTATATAGGCGGCTCCCATGCTCAGCGTGAGCCAGAGCTTGGAGGTGAGGTTCCACTTGTAGTAGACATTCACAGCCGTACGCTCCACCTTGCCTACATTGAGATAGGTGGTATAGACGGCACCGGGCGCGGCATAGTGCTTGCCGTTGTCGAAATACTCGCCCCCTTCGCCTATCAGTCTGCTGTAGCTCTCGATACCATTGCTCAGATGGCGGTAACTCAGGCTCAGACTGAGGTTGGTCTTGCGGGTAAACCATCCATAGGTGGCGCCCAGGTTATAGCTGTTTTCTGCGTCCAGGCTGCTGTTGCCCTGCACGATGTTCTGCGGGTTCTGGTTGTTGAAGTAGGGGTTGAGATAGTATATACTGGGGCGTGCCAGCCTCTTGCCGTACTCCAGCCTCAGCGACTGGGCCTTGGCGAGCTTCAGGTTGACCCTCACCGACGGCACCACGTTGGCATAGTGGCTCGAGTAGTTGCCCTCGGCGCCTATGGGGCCTGCCAGATACTTGATGTCCTGATAGGTATATTCGTAGCGCAGGCCCGGCATCACCGAGACGGTCTTTCCGCGGTAGGTATAGCTGAGATAACCGCCCACGATGTCATTGCGGTTTTTGTAGTGGTTGCTCCGCAGGTCGTTGTGGGCCCACTGCCCCGACATGGCCCTGCTGTCATAGAGGTCGTTCTGGCTCTCGTTGTTGCGCAGGATGTACTTGGCGCCCACTTCCAGCGTGTGCTGCCTGCCCAGCGGTGTGCTATAGTCCAGCTGCAGGGTGTGTTCGTTGGTCTTGTTGTCGCGGTTGGAGCGGTTGTCATAGAGCTGGAGCTGTTCTATCAGGTTCGCCATGCCACCACTCACGATGTCGGCATACTGGGTGATGTCCTTGCTGTGCGACGGACCGGTACTCAGCTGATACGACAGCGTGGTGACGCGCTGGTGGTTGCGCCTTCCGTTGCGCTGGTAGTCCAGATTAAGGGTGCCGTTGAGCATCGAGTTCTTCAGATTGCCATGGCGCAGATACGAGTAGTCTGCCTGACTGTTACCCTGGCTCCACATGCCGGTACGCTCGTCACTCATCATGTGCTGTTGGGCACCCATACCCGTCAGCGAGAAGGTAATCATCTGCACGCTGTCTATCTCGTAGCTGGCGTTGACCGAGGCAAACTCGGTGTTGTCCTGCGGTTTGGTGCTGTTCACGCTCTTGAGTTGGGTGGTGCCACCCGCGCCGTAGCCATTGCGTAGCAGCGACGTCCTGTCCTCGGGCGCCAGTATGCGGTTGTAAGAGAAGTTGGCGTCAAAGGCAAACTTGCCTATCTTGCTCATCGTCATCACGCCGCCGTCGTAGGCCGTCGTACCTGCACTGGCCGACAGGGTGGTAAGATGGCCCTCATACTGCGAGCGCATCACGATGTTGATAACGCCGCCTATGCCCTCGGCATCATACCGGGCACCCGGCGAGGTGATGACTTCAATGCTCTTGACCATCTCGGCAGGCAGACTACGCAGCACCTCCTTGGGGTTGCGCGTGACGGCGGTCTTGCGACCGTTCTGCAGGATGAGAAACTTCTTGGTGCCGTTCATCTCTATATTGCCGTCGCCGTCTACGCTTATCAGTGGCACCTTGCCCATCATCTCCGAGAGTCGCAGTATCTTGGCGTCGGGGTCCGACGAGAGTGGCAGAGCC
>OQVS01001996.1_pt1 | contig 13516 bp, 8 predicted proteins | sample 1691601 | NCBI WGS metagenome assembly OQVS01 (sample SAMN03418268, study PRJEB22391) | human gut metagenome | biome: human-gut; feature: organic feature; material: feces | host: Homo sapiens | place: Tanzania | collected 2013-01 | reverse complement strand
CGATAATTTGAATTTCTTGATTTTCAATCGCTTCGCGAATATGATATTTATCTTCCTTTATTTCCAAATTTTCATCACGCTTAAACACTGCAATATCTTCATATTCGCGTTTCAAATATCCAGAGTATTTCGCATCAATTTCCACCTGCTCAAACACATCATTTTCCAGTTTATTTATTTCAGGCGCTAAAGTTGAAATTGTTTCACGTGAAACATCTTGATAACCAAGCAAATCTTTCAACGTTTTTTTACCATTATGTTTTACAGTTATTCCCAGTTTTTCAATTTCAGGATATGACACAACTTTATCACAACAAAACTCATTAAATTTTGCTATTTTTTCTTCTTTTATTTTAAATACACTGTATCTATATTCTGAAACACAGCCAATATTATAACCCAACTCCGTCAAACGACTATCCGCATTGTCCGCCCGCAACACCAAACGATATTCAGAACGAGAAGTAAACATTCGATATGGTTCATCAACCCCCTTGGTTATCAAATCATCAACCATAACTCCAATATATCCTTGACTACGGTCAATTTTTAATTCCTTGTTTTTATTTAGGGCAAACAATGCCGCATTTACACCGGCAAGCAATCCTTGAGCCGCCGCTTCTTCGTATCCGGTTGTTCCATTAATTTGTCCGGCCAAGTATAATCCTCTGGTCTTTTTTACAGCTAAACAATGGTCAAGTTCTTGCGGGTCAACATAATCATATTCAATGGCATAGGCATAGCGCAAAATTTCAACATTCTCCAACCCCTTCATTGTGTGAATAAATTCATCTTGCACTTCGGCCGGCAAAGAGGTTGAAATACCATTCGGATACACAACATTTGTATCGTAACCCTCGGGTTCCAAAAATATCTGATGGGATGTTCTATCCGCAAAACGTACCAACTTATCTTCAATACTCGGACAATAACGCGGACCTTTACCGGTTATCAATCCGGAAAATAAAGCGCACTTAGAAAAATTATCACGAATAATTTTATGAGTTGTTTCGTTTGTATATGTAACGCCGCAATCAATTTGCTTATTTGAAAGATTTTTTGTTAAAAATGAAAATGGAAGCGGATTTTCGTCGCCGCTTTGTTTTTCTAAAATATCCCAATTAATCGTGTCGCCATTTAAGCGTGAAGGCGTTCCGGTTTTTAAGCGACCAAGTTTTAATCCCAAAGACTTTAAATACGGTGTTACACCCGTACAAGAAACATCTCCGACACGCCCACCAATACTGGTTTGATGACCGGTAAACATTATACCATTTAAAAATGTACCAGTTGTTAAAACAACAGCTTTTGCTCTGTATTCCGATTTATCAGACAACAACACCCCGCAAACCTGTTTATTTTCATCAAGAAGCAAACCATCAACCGCCCCCTCTTTCAATTCAAGATTTGGAGTATTCCGAAGAGCTTCCAGCATATATTTTTTATAAAGGTTTCTATCTGCTTGAGCACGCGGACCGCGAACTGCCGGACCTTTGGAAAGATTTAACATTCTAAATTGAATTCCGGCTTTATCAATAACTTGTCCCATTAAACCGTCAAGCGCGTCAATTTCACGAACTAAATGACCCTTTCCTAAACCGCCAATCGCCGGATTGCACGACATTTCACCAATGGTGGAAATTTTGTGCGTTATTAACAAAGTTTTTGCTCCTGTACGGGCAGCAGCCGCGCAAGCCTCACATCCAGCATGCCCCCCGCCGACAACAATAACATCAAATATATTATTCATCTTTTTCCTCATAAATTTTTTTATAATAAAGCACAAATATATTATAATTGCAAATTAAAATACGCTGTATAAATTTAAATACAGCGTATTTATAAAATAAATCTTTAAATACATTGTTACATTTATTTTCCAATGCAAAAGCTACTGAATATTTTATCTAGAATCTCATCAACTTCGACTTGTCCGGTAATTTTTCCAATGGCGCGGCAAGCCAAACGAATATCCTCTGCCGCCAGCTCAATTTCTTTATGCAAATTAAAACGAGATAGATTTTGCAAACATTCACCCAATGCCTCTTTATAGCGCTGACGGGTTATAAGTTGAGCAGTGCCCTTTTCATACATGTCTTGAAATGTTTTATAAATAGTTTCGGTTAAAACGGAAATATTTTTACTTTCTTTAGCTGATATTAAAGCACAACCTTTTTTAATTAAATCGGCTTTTTTGTTTTAACTGTCTTAGCCTTTGACCAAGAGGAGTAAACTTTCTTACCGTTTACTGTTTTATATGTACGAATACGAACAAAATATTTCTTCTTAGCTTTAAGCTTTTTAACGGTGGTTTTGGTTGTTTTCTGCTTTTTGATTGTTACGGTTTTCTTGTTCTTTTTGAATTTTTTATCCGTTGCAACCTGAATTTGATAACCCTTTACGCCTTTAACCTTAGCCCAAGTGAGAGCGATTGCTTTCTTTGAGCCTTTCACTTTCTTAAACTTTGCATTTTTTGGCTTTGAGGTCTTTTTAGCAGTTGTCTTTTCTGTTACCGGTGCGGCAGGTTGATATGACGGCGCCGCAGTTGCCAAATTATCGATAGGTGTTACAGGTTCAACATATGCAGGCTCAGTTGCCGCAGGCTGAATTACCGCAGGTTGAGTTGCAGGTGGTGTAGGAGCTGAATAATTAGGGTTTGGTGTGCCGCAATTATAACAATTAGGAGTGTTATTTGAGAAATTGTGACCGATTGCACTTGTTCTGTCAACAATATTTGTTGCGCTGCAAGGACAGGCTAAAACTGTGTATCCATCCTCGGTACAAGTAGGAGCAACAACATTTGCCACACTCCAGCTATGATTTTCCCAATGAGCATAAAGATTTACATTACCGTCGAGAATATCCACATAGTTTGCCTTTTCTCCGCCGACACGCTTTGTGTACCAACCCGTGAAGTGGCAGTCTGCTTTTGTTTCGGTAGGTTGAGGCAAATCAGCTTCGGTAAGAGTATATTTGCCGTAATAATCTTTATAGAAACCGCCGCCGGTTACGCCGATATCGTAATTGTTTGTATCATCAACAAGGGCAAGATTATCCATTTGAATTGTGCACGCACGGTCAACCCAAGGGTGAAGATTACTGCCCGAGTTTTGAGTACGAGGAAGCGCAAGAGTATAAGTTTGCCAACTTGTTGAAAGAGTTGCGGTGGCGATAGGAGTTGCGGAATCGTATCCCCAGCGGAAATTAATCTTTGCGCCGTTAACGGTTGATTTAGCTCTGAAAACTATTGTTTTTGTGCTTGTATCTGCTTTTGAGAAATCATAATTACGAGAGCCGTTCATACTAACGGAAAACTGCATATCTTTGCCACTTGAACCCGCTTGTTTAGCAGTGATTGTAAGCGCTCTTTGAGGAGCGTTTACTTTGACTTCAACTGCAGAAGTATCCCTTGAAATAAAGCGGCTTGAAGCGTCGCTGTCAACTGTTGAAGCCAAATAGTTATTTGAAAGGTTATTTTTAAACCAAACTCGCCTTTTCGTATATTCTTCAACAGCGAAAACTTGGTTTTTGTTATTTGCTCTTTCATCTGCCAAATAATAATAAGTTTGAAGCTGAGCACCGTCGCCTGAACTTGTTCCTGCCACATCAAGTGCTCTGCCCGTTGACTTTGAATGAATTGAAACAAACCGTGCAGAACTTATTGCAACATTGGAATTTTTTACTGCCGCCGAATTTGACGCATACAAAAATGCAAAGCGAAGATTATTACTTGCTGTTTTGTGATAAATCTGCGTAGGCGCTTTAAGGTTTGACTTACCGTCGGTTATATCAAGGACTCTGTCGCCGTTTGCGGTATGAAGCAAGTAGTATGCGCCGTCTTTTTCAAATCGCCAAATTTGATTTGTATTGCCGGTATATGTTCTTTGTTTAACGGAACTTCTTTCGTTTGAAGAATCAGGTTGAAGATAAAGTCCGCTGTGAAGCGCTCTGATAAAATATGCGCCGCCGTCAATAAACGGGGTATCGGCATATTCCCAACGAGCAGACAAAGTTGTGTTTGAATTAAAAACGGTATCCTGAGCACATTTTATACCGTTTGCATTATTATACCAGCCTTTGAAAACATAGCCGTCTGTTCTTGCGCAACTCGGCCAGCTTTCGCCAAGGCTCTTGCCCTTGTCGATAGAAAAAGAAGAAGTACCCTTAACAGTACCGCCGTTACCGTTGAAATTAACTGTTACTTTGGTGGTTGTTGTGCCACTACTTGATGAACCTTTTATAGAATCATAATTTTTAGCGTGAATAATTCTATATTTTGGTGTATTGTTATAATAACCCTTTGCTGAACAAGAACCGTAATTAACTTTATTAGGTGTAACATAATTTGAATCTGCTGTATAATGAGCCGAACCATTTGCACCGAGATAAATAGAATAATGTATTGGGTTACCATTTGAATTCAGACTCACAATGTAGTCACCATATTTTGCATTAGAATTCAAGTTCTCAGCAGTAACAGTTTTTGATGTACTGCCGTTACTTGTACTTGGTGCGATACCAAATATTGTATAAAACATATAATTTGCAAATGCCCAGCAGGTATATCCATCACCACACACTTTTGCAGCTTTACTATTAATATTAGAAAGCTTACAGTTTGAACAACCTTCACTTGTTTTGTGAGTACATGCCTTACCATTTGCACTGAAATAAGAACCGCTAGGATATTTAGACTTAATTGATGATACTTTTGTTTCAATACCATTCGCCGCTTGTGCCGTTATTGTCATACCGGAAAAAACCGATAAAATCATAACAAATGACAAAATTAAGCTAAAAATTTTTTTCATTGTGTTTCTCCTTAATAGAAATATTTGAACAAAATGTCTTTAATAATTAAACAATTCGTTTCATAAGATGATAGTATCAAACAATTTGTTTGATGTCAAGAGGTTATCAAACAATTTGTTTTATATTATTATCGGTGATAATATGGACTATAAAAAAAGACTTTTCGATTTAAGGTGTGACAATGATTTGAGGCAGGAAGATGTTGCAAAAATCTTAAACATTTCAGGTCAGGCATACGGTATGTATGAAAACGGAAAAAGGTGCTTGCCGATTGAGCATTTGATTACGCTATGCAAATATTACGGCGTTACGAGTGACTATATATTGGGACTAAGTGACGAAAAATAAAATCAGACACTATGATGTAAAATAGTCACAGTATCTTTTATTTTGAACAATAGGCAAACACAGTTCGCCACTACGGTAATCTTTCTAATTTTGAAATTATAAAGCAAACAACAAAAGGGTAACGGCAGAACCGTTACCCTTTAATGTTTTTATAAAATTAGTTTTCAGGAGCGTAGAAATCAACGAGTTTTGCAAGTTTATTATACTTCTCGATTGAATTTTCAGCCGCAATACTGAAGAGTTCCTCAGCCTTGCCAGGGAATGAACGCTTGAGAGCGGAATATCTTGTTTCACCCTCGATAAATTCAACATAGTCGGCAGTAGGAGCCTTGCTGTCGAGTGAGAATGGGTTTTTGCCCTGTTCTGCAAGCGACGGGTTAAATCTAAAGAGATTCCAATAACCTGCCATAACAGCTTTCTTCTGCTCTGCCTGGTTGAACGGCATCTTGATACCGTGGTTGATACAAGGAGCGTAGCAGATGATAAGTGACGGACCGTTATAAGCAGCAGCCTCCTGGAATGCCTTGAGGCACTGAGCCGCATTAGCACCCATAGCAACCTGAGCAACATAAACATAGCCGTAACTCATAGCGATTTGAGCAAGGTCTTTCTTCTTAACAACCTTACCGGAAGCGGCGAACTTAGCAACTGCGCCGGTTGGAGTAGCCTTAGAAGCCTGACCGCCGGTGTTAGAATAAACTTCCGTGTCAAATACTACGATATTAACATCCTGATTTTGAGCGATAACATGGTCAAGACCGCCGAAACCGATATCGTAAGCCCAACCGTCGCCGCCGAAGATGAACTGATACTTCTTAGCCGCATAGTCCTTATCTTTAAGGAAGTCAAGCTTAGCGTTGTTTGCTTCGCCGTCAAGGTTTGCATTTTCAAGAGCGGCAATAAGAGCGTCGGAAGCTTCTGTATTTGTTGCGGCGTCATCATAAGTGTCAAGCCAAGCCTGAACTTCATTTGCAACCGAAGTGTTAAGAAGAACTTCAGCATCTGCCAAAAGTCTTTCACGAATTTGCTTTTGAGCGAGCATCATACCGTAACCGAACTCAGCATTATCCTCAAAGAGCGAGTTTGACCAAGCAGGACCGTGGCCCTTTTTGTCAACCGTATAAGGAGTTGACGGAGCAGAGCCGCCCCAAATTGAAGAACAACCGGTAGCGTTTGCAATGTACATTCTGTCGCCGTAAAGCTGAGTAGCAAGCTTAGCATACGGTGTTTCGCCGCAGCCTGCGCAAGCGCCTGAGAATTCAAGGTATGGCTTTCTGTACTGAACGCCGATTGTATTATTTGTAAGAACTTCCGGCTTAGCGTCAATCTCTGAAAGAGCGTCATAAATCGGCTGAGATTTAAGCTGGGAAGCGATAGGTTTCATAGTAAGTGACTTTGTTGGGCAAACATTTGCACAAGAGCCGCAACCTGTACAGTCAAGAGTTGAAACGATAATAGCGTACTGATAATCAGTCTTTTTATGCTTAACCATCGGTGTACCCTCAGGTGCATTTTTAGCTTCTTCTTCATTAAGGCAAACAGGGCGAATTACTGCGTGAGGGCAAACCATTGAGCAAAGGTTACACTGAGCACACTTTGTACCGTCCCATTCAGGAACAGATATTGCAATACCTCTTTTTTCAAAAGCGGCAGAACCCTGCGGATAAACACCGTCGGCACGCTCAACAAACTTTGAAACAGGTAAATCGTCGCCGTGGAGGTGGTCGATAGGATGAAGAATATTTTTAACAAAGTCTTTCATTTCAGGACGATTTGTAGGAATAACAAGTTCCTTTTCCTCGTCAACTGCGTTCTTCCAAGAGTCAGGAACATCAATCTTAACTACTTCCTTAGAGCCACGGTCGATACCGTTACAGTTAGCGTTAACGATTGCTTCACCTTTCTTAGAAAACTTCTTAACAACGGCTTTCTTCATAAGTTCAATAGCCTTGTCAACAGGAATAATATTGGCAATGGTGAAAAATGCAGACTGAAGAATTGTTGAAGCTCTGCCCGGAAGACCTACTTCCTCGGCAATCTTGATACCGTTTATGGTGTAGAAATTAATATTATTTTCAGCAATATACTTTTTCATTTTGGCAGGAAGTTGCTTGTCAAGTTCCTCAGGCGACCAAATACAGTTGAGGAGGAAAGTACCGCCCGGTACAATATCCTGAACCATATCATACTTAGTTACATATGAAGGGTTATGGCAAGCTACAAAATTAGCCTTGTTGATAAGATATGTTGAAGTAATAGGAGATGAACCGAAACGAAGATGAGATACGGTAATACCGCCCGACTTCTTTGAATCATAGAAGAAGTAACCCTGAGCGTACATATCTGTGTTATCGCCGATAATCTTGATAGAGTCTTTGTTTGCACCTACTGTACCGTCGGAGCCAAGACCCCAGAATTTACAAGAAGTTGTACCATTTGGTGTTGTGTCAGGGCTTTCGGTAACATCAAGTGAAAGATTAGTAACATCATCGGTGATTGAAAGTGTAAATTCAGTTTTAGGGCTTTCAGCTTTCATATTATTATAAACCGAAATGATATGAGCAGGAAGCGTATCCTTAGAACCAAGACCGTAACGACCGCCGTAAACAGGAACATTGCTAAACTTAGAATTCTTAAGCGCCGCTACAACATCAAGGAAAAGAGGTTCACCGAGTGAACCCGGTTCCTTAGTTCTGTCAATAACAGAAATTGTTTTAACGCTGTCAGGAATAACATCAATAAGGTGCTTAACAGAGAAAGGTCTGTAAAGGTGAACCTTAATCATACCGACCTTTTCTCCCCTTGCGTTAAGGAAGTCAACCGTTTCCTTAATAGTGTCGCAAACAGAACCCATTGCTACGATAATTCTCTCTGCGTCTTCTGCGCCGTAGTAGTTGAAAAGCTTATAATCAGTGCCAAGCTTTTCATTAACCATATTCATATACATTTCAGTTGTGGCAACAGCATCGTTATAATACTTATTGCAAGCTTCACGGTGCTGGAAGAAGATATCACTGTTTTCGGCAGAGCCACGAAGAACAGGTCTTTCAGGGTTGAGTGCTCTTGCACGGAAAGCCTGAACATCGTCCATATCTACCATAGATTTGAGGTCGTCATAGTCCCAAACCTCAATCTTTTGAATCTCGTGAGAAGTACGGAAACCGTCAAAGAAATGAAGAAACGGCACTCTGCTCTTGAGAGTTGAAAGGTGAGCTACTGCACCGAGGTCCATAACCTCCTGAACATTAGCCGAACAAAGCATTGCATAGCCTGTTTGACGGCAAGCCATAACATCGGAATGGTCGCCGAAAATATTAAGCGCATGTGTAGATACACAACGAGCAGATACATGAATAACCGACGGAATAAGTTCACCGGCAATCTTGTACATATTAGGAATCATAAGTAAAAGTCCCTGAGATGCTGTGTATGTTGTGGTAAGCGCACCTGCTGAAAGCGAGCCGTGAACAGCGCCTGCTGCGCCGCCCTCCGATTCCATTTCAGCTACACGAACAGTCTGTCCGAAAATATTTTTTACTCCTCTTGCTGCCATAGCGTCTGTTTCCTCAGCCATATTTGATGACGGAGTAATAGGATAAATAGCAGCGACCTCTGTAAACGCATAACTTACATGTGCCGCAGCACTGTTACCGTCCATGGTCTTTTTCTTTCTTGACATAATTTTCCTCCCTAAAGTTAAAATGTGATAAAAAGCAGATTAACAGGCAAACACGGTTAGCCGGTTAAGCTAAAATTTGATTTACTTTAACCACATATATTAAGTAATGTGTTTTACGCACACTACTGCACAATTTTAATTATATCATATATTTTTTTAAATTCAACAAGATTTTATCATACATTAATTTACTTTTAATCAAATGATTCATCGTCACCGTTTACCATTCCTATGCCTGTAAGCGGGGTGATTGTAACCTCGGTTTCATTCGACTTAACTGTAACCTTGTTATTTTTAATATTATCTTTACCGGAAAAATCTCTCAAATAAACATACACTTTGACATCACCTTTAACTTTTTCGATAGTATATGTTTTAGTAGTTTTACCATCTAATTTTACAAGCTCATAAGAAAGTTTATTTTTAGAATCGTCAGGGTCTTTAAATTTAAGAGGCGTTGGTTCTTCGTCACCGTCAACCTTGTAACTCAAATAAAGTTTTGCTTCCTCGTCGTTGTAGAAAGGCAAAACAACCTTAACCTTAATGTCACGCTTTTTAGGTTTTTCGGTAGTTGTAGGCTTTGTTGTGGTTGGTTTTGTTGTTGCAGTCGTTGTATCTTTTTTAGTTGTGGAAGCAGAATCTTCCTTCTTTGCGGTGGAAGAAGTTTCTGTTTTTTTAGTTGTTTCAGTTTTGTCGTTCTTCTTAGTTGAACTTTGAGAAGCAGAAACTGACGCCGCATTGTTTTGCGTTTTGCCGTCGGTTGCAGGCTGTGAAGCTTTTGAAGTCTGCTCGCCGCTTGATTTATCCGCCTTTTTTGTGGTTTTTACAGAAGATGATGAACTGCCTTTTTTGGTAGTTTCAACCTTTGAAGCAGAAGAAGACTTGTCGGTTTTCTTTGACGCTTTTTTAGTGGTTGAAGTTTTTGTTGAAGCGCCGGCAGCAGTTGAAGTCGATGAAGTATCGTTTTGACTTGGAGATACAACGGTTGTTTTTCCGTCTGTTGTAACAACTTCAGTAAGAACTTCGCCGTTACTGTTTGTTACCGTTTCACCCTGCTCATTTGTAACGGGAACTGTGGCTTCGGTTTCCTTATACTTTTTTGAAGAACAGGCAGAAAATGCAAATACTATTGATATAACTGTTAATACAGCAATTATTTTTTTCATAAAAAACACCCTTAAAAATAAATTATATAAACATATTAAATGATGCATCGCTCGGCATTCTCCAGTCCCCTCTAGGACTTAAAGAAACAGAGCCGACTTTTGGTGAATCTGGAATACAGGAACGCTTGAACTGACTGATAAAGAAGCGCTTAGTAAATACTGCAAGCCATTTGTTTACGGTTTGCTCGTCATATTTTCCGTCAAAAGCTTTTAAAGCCAATAGCGCAAGCTTTTCCTTTTCATAACCGAAGCGAACGAAGTTGTATAAAAAGAAATCATGCAGCTCATACGGTCCGATATTATCCTCGGTTTTTTGAGCAATATTGCCGTTTTCGTCAGGCGGTAAAAGCTCGGGCGAAACCGGAGTATCGAGCACATCAAAAAGGATATCCGCTGTTTTTTTATCGCTTACATTTGCAACATATTCAACGAGATATTTGACAAGCGTTTTAGGAACAGATGCATTAACGCCGTACATACTCATATGGTCGCCGTTATAAGTGCACCAACCCATTGCAAGTTCACTCAAATCGCCCGTGCCGACAAGAAGTTTGCCATGCTTGTTTGCAAGGTCAAAAAGAATTTGAGTTCTCTCCCTCGCCTGCGTGTTTTCGTATGTGATATCTTTAATTTCACTGTCGTGTTCAATATCTTTCATATGCAAAATACAGGCGTCTCTAATACTGATTTCCTTAATCGTAACGCCAAGCGATTTCATAAGGTCGATTGCGTTTTGATATGTTCTGTCAGTCGTGCCGAAACCGGGCATAGTTACACCGAGGATATCGCTGTTTTTCTTACCCAAAAGCTTCATAGCCTCAACGCTTACAAGAAGTGCAAGTGTTGAATCAAGACCGCCGGAAATACCGACAACCACGCCGCTTGAACCAACATGTTCAATTCTCTTAGCAAGACCCGAAGCCTGAATAGCAAAAATTTCCCTGCACCTGAGTGCACGTTCGCTTTCACTGCTCGGAACAAAAGGAGACGGGTCAATATATCTAAACGAAATATCATTATTTTTATTATCGACATTAAGCTTAACTAAAGCCACTTCGTCATTCTTATTTTCAAAAGACATATTGTTTCTGCGCTGAGTGTTGAGCTTTTGAATATCAACATCTGCAACGGTTAAAACATTCTCCCTCAAAAATCTTTCACCCTCGCCGAGAACCGCACCGTTTTCGCAAACAAAGGTTGCACCGCTGAAAACGAGGTCGGTCGTGCTTTCATAAACAGAGGAAGCGGAATAAATATATGCACAAACGCACCTTGCAGATTGATTAGAAATAAGGTCACGCCTGTACTGAGCCTTTGAAACATATTCGTCGCTTGCAGAAAGATTGGCAATAACATTTGCACCGCTTAAAACAAGCGAACTGCTCGGCGGGTTCGGCACCCACAAATCTTCACAAAGTTCAATACCCAAAACGGCGCCGTCACCGAGGTCAAAAATCATATCGCCTATTTTTGTTTCATCTCCCGCATAAGCAATCGGCTGAGCAGAAACGAAATCAAAACCCGATGCAAACCATCTTTTTTCGTAAAATTCATTATAATTTGCAAGGTGCTTTTTAGGGACAATGCCTTTAACACCGTCTTTATCAATAACAACAGCGCAGTTATAAAGCTTATTAAAGAAAGGAATCGGAGCGCCGACAACAAGGACAATATTTTTATCCTTAATATAATCTTTTAACTCTGCTACCGCTCTTTCGCTTTGCCTGATTATCACATTTGTGAAAAACAAATCTGCACAAGTGTAGCCTGTTATTGAAAGTTCGGGAGTAACAAGAAGCCTTACATCCTTGCTCACCGCACTGTCAACAGCTTCTTTAATAGCAGAAGTGTTAAAGCTTATATCGGCAACTTTAAGTTTAAGCGAACTTGCCGCAGTTCTTAGAAAACCATAATTATTCATTGAATCACCATTTAGATTTTATACAAATATTATTAACTTAATATTGCCAAGTCATTAAATCATTGTAATTTTAAACTTAAACGAAGTCGTTTCACCCGGTGCAAGAACAGTCATACCTCTTTTATGTTCAAAAGCGCCGTCCTCGTCATTACAGCTTGCAAGACCTGTCCACGGTTCAAGCGCAACGAAAGGTGCATTGCCGACAGCAGACCAAACAAGAAGATTATTCATATCCTGATATTCAATCTTAATACCCTTGCCGTTTTTGCCGATAAGAGTTGCACTCTTTGCCTCGCAGTTTTCAAAAATCAAAGCGTCCTTTTCTTCAAACAAATCGTGTTTAAGTTCAAGAGTATTGCCGCCGTTAAGTTCGTCATACTTTTGGCTTACATCAACAAGACCGCTGTGGTGGTCAGGGCGAAGGCAAGGCTTTGTAATATTTTTATCAAAGATAACCTTATAATCTTCAAATTTTTCATCAGGGTCAATAGGGCAATTAAACGCAGGATGACCTCCAATAGCAAAAGGCAAATTATCAATGCCGATATTGGTAATAATATATTCGTTTGTAACAGTATCGCCTACTATTGTATACTTAATTTTAAGTTCGTAGTCAAACGGGAACTCCGCTCTCGTTTCGTCACTGCTTTCCTGAACGAAAGTAACGCTGTTTTTGCATTTTTCATAAACCTCAAACGCATTGATTCTTGCAACTCCGTGGCGCTTCATTGTGCACTTTTTGCCGAAAGCCTCCATCTCACCGTTTGGAAGCACACCGCAAATAGGAAAACAGACAGGTGCGTGACCTGCCCAAAACTCGGGGTTGCCCTGCCAAAGATATTCGGTATTATTTTTATCAAGTGAAACAAGCTGCGCCCCGTCAAGCGAAAGAGTAGCAGAATTTTCACCGCTTTTAATTTTAATTTCCATAGTATTATCCCACCTATATCAAAATATTTATACATATTAATTATAACTTATATATTTTTATATTGCAATATTGAAAATGCATATTACATAGTATATAATAGCATTAATCTTATTGTTAAATATTTAGGAGATTAAGTATATGGATATTGAAAGCTACATTGAGCAGGCTGTTTTCGGTGAAAATGAACAGCACACTTGTTTTTACCGACTTATGTGGGACACATTTAAGGAAAGCGGCTTTGTTATCACCGACGAGGACGGATATGAAATTGACAGTATTCTTAAAGCTACTGCCATTCAAAATCCTCTGTTTTTCTCTGCTTTCCTTTTGCCTCATCGTGCCTTTTTGCAGCTTTCCTTTTGGGGAATCTGCGCCCTTTCCCTGCTTATGCTGCCTTTCCTGTCACTGTGGCCGCATAGAATTTCCCCGTTTTCCCGATGCATCACTGTAGCAGAATAAATTTATTTCACAAAATTGAAATTTCCCTCTTGACTTTATCGATTCACTGTGCTATACTGCCATCATCAAGTAAATACAGCAAATTCGCAGATGGGAATCAGTAGCATTTGGAGCTTTCCTCACAGAGAGGCAGTGGTTGGTGGAAACTGCCAGGAAAACCAGACGTCGAAATCATCCCTGAGAAGCAATCATACCACCGA
>OQVS01001995.1_pt1 | contig 13516 bp, 12 predicted proteins | sample 1691601 | NCBI WGS metagenome assembly OQVS01 (sample SAMN03418268, study PRJEB22391) | human gut metagenome | biome: human-gut; feature: organic feature; material: feces | host: Homo sapiens | place: Tanzania | collected 2013-01 | reverse complement strand
CGAGCGCTTCCAATACTTGCAAAGTCAGGGCTTCCGCATCTTCGCGAGCGTCGGCACGAGTTCGTTCAGCTATGTGAAGCCCGACATTTCCGCCGTCATCTGCGACCGTCTGCATCCGGACGGCACCACGCTGCGCCACTCGCGCAGCCGCTATCTGCAATTCTATAACGCCGAGGACATCATGGATACGCAAGTCCGTCCTGATCTCGGCGTAGACTGGTGAGGAGGCGTTATTATGGCAACGTTAGAAGAACTCAAGGCGAAGGCCGTCGCCATGCTGGACATGGCGTATGTGCCGTATTCCCACTTTCCCGTGGGCGCGGCGCTCGAATGTGAGGACGGCGCGGTCTTCACCGGCTGCAACATCGAAAATTCGAGCTACGGCCTGACGAACTGCGCCGAGCGCACCGCGGCCTTCAAGGCCGTGAGCGAGGGGCACCGCCGCTTTGCGCGCATCGTCATCGCCGGGCGCAGCGACGATTACTGCTACCCCTGCGGCGCGTGCCGCCAGGTGCTCTACGAGTTCGGCCCCGAGATGGAGGTCATCTGCCTCAACAAAAAGGGCGAGGAGAAGCGCCTGTCGATCCGCGAGCTTCTGCCCTATGGCTTCGACCGGACGTGGCTTGCAATCGACGAGAAATAACGAAAAAAAGAGAGCGGCATGCCGCTCTCTTTTTTTGTTCGCTTCAGTTGCTGCCAGAGGAAGAGGCTTCGATCGTCACTCCGCCGCCTTTGTGCAGAAGGAGTAGAACGCCCTGCCGCAGTAGTCCTCCGTGTCCCACTGCGCATCCACCTCAAAAATACCGACGCTCGGGAACAATTCAGCAGTGTAGGTTCCGTCGTCCTGCCGCTGCACGGTCAGTTTTTCAGCCTTTGCCTGCGTGTCGCCCCAGCACTGCTCGTTCCAGTACCGCAAGGTGATTGAATCGGGCGCACAGTCGCCGAAGGAAAGCGTCACCGTGTAGTAGAAGGACGCCGACACCGCGATGGGCATTTCAAGAGCCGGCGTGCTGTCGCGGAGCGTCTCGTCCAGCGGATGCATGCCGCAGGCGATCGCGCCCGTGCGCTGGCCGCCTCCGGCCTCATAGTCCCAGTCGTAGCTGCCGCCCATCGCCGTGATGCTCGCCCCCTGCGCGTTCGTCACCGTCAGCTCCGGCGGCTCGGTGGGCGCGGACTTTGCGCCGCAGCCCGCGAGCACAAGCAGCAGCATCAAGATCAGCAGAAGGGAAGTTCGCTTTTTCATTCAAGTTCACCTCTCGTTTCTTTCGGATACCCATATAGACGCAAACCGCGGGAAAAATGTTCCGCAAATGCAAAATCGCGCAGACGCGAAATGATTTCGAATCGTTTTTTGGCGCGACATGCGCGTGCCAAAAAACTCTTCTCGCTCCGCGCGTGTCGAAGCCGCCCTTTGGGCGGCAAGGCACGAAGCGGAGTGTAATTCTCAAAAAACAAGGGACACGGTTTCCGTGTCCCTTGTTTTTTGAAGAATTAAAAGTCCGCGTTGCCCACGGTGCGGGGATGCAGCTCCACGTCGCGGATGTTGCCGATGCCCGTTAAATACATCACCATGCGCTCGAAGCCGAGGCCGAAGCCCGCGTGACGGCAGGAGCCGTAACGGCGCAGGTCGCAGTACCACCAGTAATCCTCGGGATTCATGCCGAGATCGCGGATGCGCTGCTCGAGCAGCTCGATGCGCTCCTCGCGCTGGCTGCCGCCGATGATCTCGCCGATGCCGGGAACGAGGCAGTCCGCCGCCGCGACGGTCTTGCCGTCGTCATTGAGGCGCATATAGAACGCCTTGATCTCCTGCGGATAGTCGGTGACGAACACGGGGCGCTTAAAGATCTGCTCGGTGAGATACCGCTCATGCTCGGTCTGGAGGTCGATGCCCCACTCGACGGGATAGTCGAACTTCTGCCCGCTCTCCTTTAAGAGCTTCACGGCCTCGGTGTAGGTCACGCGGCCAAAGTCAGACTCGGCAACGTGCTGGAGCCTTTCGATGAGCCCCTTGTCGACAAAGCTGTTGAAAAACGCAAGATCGTCCGGGCAGCGCTCCATCACGCGGCGAATGATGTGCTTGATCATCGCTTCCGCCACTTCCATGTCGCCGTTGAGGTCGCAGAACGCCATCTCCGGCTCGATCATCCAGAACTCGGCGGCGTGGCGCGCGGTGTTGGAATTCTCCGCGCGGAACGTGGGGCCGAAGGTGTAAACGTCGCCGAACGCCATGGCGAAGTTTTCGGCGTTGAGCTGGCCGGAAACGGTCAGGCTCGTCTTCTTGCCGAAGAAATCCTTGCTGTAATCGATCTGGCCGTCCTCGGTGCGGGGCGGGTTTTCAAGGTCGAGCGTCGTCACCTGGAACATCTCGCCCGCGCCCTCGCAGTCGCTGCCGGTGATGATGGGGGTGTTGACGTAGACAAAGCCGCGGCTCTGGAAGAACTCATGCACGGCGTAGGCCGCCGCGCTTCTCACGCGGAACGCCGCGGAGAAGAGGTTCGTGCGCGGGCGCAGATGCTGAATGGTGCGCAGATATTCAACGCTGTGGCGCTTTTTCTGCAAGGGATAGTCGGGCGAGGACGCACCCTCGATCTCGATCTCCGTTGCCTTGACCTCGAGCGGCTGCTTGGCCTCGGGCGTCAGCACCACCGTGCCGCGCACGATGAGCGCGGCGCCGACGTTCTGCGCGGCGATCTCCTTATAATTAGAAAGAGAATTCGCGTCCATCACCACCTGCAAATTGCGGAAGCACGAGCCGTCGTTCAGCTCGATGAATCCAAAGGTTTTCATATCGCGGATGGTCTTCGCCCAGCCGCACACGGTGACGCTTTCGCCGCCGTAGCGCTCGCTGTCGGCGAAGATCGCGGCAATTCTCACTCGTTCCATAATAATTTCCTTTCCTTTTGTGGGTTTTCGCGGGATAATGCGCTTATTATATGCTACTTTCTGTGCGATTGCAAGCCCTGCTTTTGATTGACTTTTCGGAATTTGTGTGTTATCTTATAATCTTACCTCAAAAGGTAAACGTGAAACTTTCACCTATTACTTTACAGGAGGATTTTAACATGAACAAGTATCTGGACATCGCCCCCGAGGTCGCCGAGGCGCTCAAAGCCGGCAAGCCCGTCGTGGCGCTCGAATCCACCATCATCTCCCACGGTATGCCCTACCCGCAGAACGTCGAGACCGCGCTCAAGGTCGAGAGAATTATCCGCGACGCGGGCGCCGTGCCCGCCACCATCGCCATCATCGGCGGACGGCTCAAGGCCGGTCTTTCCAAGGAAGAGATCGACTACCTCGGCCGCACCGGCGCGGGCATTCCCAAGGCCTCCCGCCGCGACCTGCCCGTGCTCGTCGCGCAGGGCAAGGACGGCGCCTGCACCGTCACCACCACGATGATGATTGCCGACATGGCGGGCATTCGCGTGTTCGCCACCGGCGGCATCGGCGGCGTGCACCGCGGCGCGCAGGAGACCTTCGACATCTCCGCCGACCTCGAAGAGCTGGCAAACACCTCCGTCATGGTCATCTGCGCGGGCGCGAAGTCCATTCTCGACCTCGGCCTCACGCTCGAATACCTCGAGACCCACGGCGTGACCGTCATCGGCTACGGCACCGACGAGCTGCCCGCGTTCTATACCCGCAAGTCCGGCTTCGGCGTCGACTATCAGCTCGACACGCCCGCCGAGCTCGCCAAGACCTTCCACGTCAAGCGCGAACTCGGTCTGCGCGGCGGCCTCCTCGTCACCAACCCCATTCCCGAGGAGTACTCCATGGACAAGGCCGTCATCGACCGCGCCATCGCCGAGGCCGTGGAGGACGCGAAGAAGGACGGCATTCACGGCAAGGCCACCACGCCGTACCTCCTCGCCAAGATCAAGGATCTCACCGGCGGCGACAGCCTCGATTCCAACATTCAGCTCGTCTTTAACAACGCCCGCCTCGGCGCGCAGGCGGCGGTCGAGCTTGCAAAGCTCGAAAAGTGAGAGTTTTTGCCGTCTATCTCGCCGCGATCAATCTCATCACGTTTTTCGTCTACGGCGCGGATAAGCGCCGCGCCAGAATCCCCGGCGCGCGCCGCGTCCCCGAAAAAACACTCTTTGCACTCGCGCTGCTGCTCGGCAGCGCGGGTGCTCTTTTGGGCATGCGCGTCTTTCACCACAAAACGCGCCACTGGTATTTCCGCTTCGGCATTCCGGCGATCCTGCTCGTGCAGCTCGCGGCGGGGGTGTTTGTGTACGCGCGGTTTTTCGCGGCGTAAAAAATTTTTTGAAAATTTTTGTCCTTTTCTGCAACAAATCCCCCCTTTCCTGCGTCTAAATAAGATACAGGGGGGCGGCAGGAAAAATTGGAAAATAAAGATTTTCTGAAATTTGCGTTTTCCTGTTCCCTAATTTCCCACGGCATGATATAATGCCGGTGTATGAGAAGGGCTCTGTGCGCGCAGAGCAAATCACAAAAATGAGAAAGGATGAAGAAAATTATGAAGAAATTTCTCTCATCGCTGCTGGCGTTGACCATGATTTTGAGTCTGGTCATCGTTCCGGCGCAGGCGGCTGACACAGATGTCACTGCACCTGAGTCAACGAGCGTTAACAAGGGTAGCACCCAGACGGTTACAGCAACTGCTCCGACCTCGACTAGCTTCTCCGAGCTTCAGGACAAGGGCAATTATACCGCTGGAACCCCGACTTGGCGTTGGAGCGAAAGCTCTTCTCACTTCGATATTAAATCTGGCGGGGATACTGCTACTGTTACTATCGAAGGAAAGAGCAAGACTACCTCTGCGGAGAATTTGACCTGCACTTACGAGGTTGTCTATACTAAAGCTGAAGGCAACACTACAGAAGGCGCACCTGGTACAATCACTGTGACCAGAAGTGCCATCGTTAAGGTTACCGTCACCGACCCGCAGGGTGATGCCAATGCAGCTTTTGCGACCGCAATCAAGGCCGCCGGCATCAAGTATAATGGTCGTCCCTGCACGATCAACAGTGCTAACACTACGATCACCTATTATACCATTCCTAACGAGAATGCGACGAATCCTTGGGCGACGGCAACCGTTCTTCAGGATTACGAGAATATTACTTTCACCTCGTCTATCGGCAAGCTGACCATCACGGCAAAGCCCAAAGGCAACGACGCTTCTGTTTCGTCTGTTACTGCCGAATACATTCTCGATGCTTCTGTTGCTGGCCTTACCCTGACGTCCTCTATTACCGGTCCCAATGCTGCAAGTGAACAGCTCTTGAGCAACGGTTCCATCACTCTGACGGCAACCTACACCGGTGGTACGAGTGGTATTTCTTATCAGTGGGACGTTGGTGATGGTTACAAGAATGGTACTTATAAGAAAACTTTCCTTGGTTCTGACCTGACTGTTGGCAAAACCTACACGATTCACTGTAAAGTCATCGAAAATGAAGTTGAGACTACTAAAGACTGCACGATCACTGTCAAAGATGCTAGCAAGGTTACTATTGTGACCGAACCCACTTCTTTGACAATGAGCGATAAGGCTGCTTCTCAGAACCTTTCAGCTACACTCAAGGACAATGGTGCCATTGTCAAGGATTCTGTGAAGTACAGTTTCGTTTCCGAGAATACTAGAGTTGCAACCGTATCTCAGGAAACCGCCGGAAGCCCCAATGCTACCGTTAAGCTGGCCGGTAACGGCGAGACCTACATTAAGGTCACTGCCGAATATCTCGGCGGCAAAATTGAAAAGAGCGTCCCCTTCTACGGTGAAGTGCATGAAGTGACGCTTGACGAGGTTGAAAACGGCAAGAGCGAGACTTACAGCTACAATACCCTGCTCTCCGCCGCTGACAAGACCTTTAGGGGTGTCAGCATCAAGAGCATCAAGGTCAACCCGACCAAGACCACCTACGGCGAGATCAAGGATTCTCGTTACGCCGATGAGTACGTTTTCGAGGCTGCCTCCGGCAAGATCGGCGTGTTCACCTTCACCGTGACCGCCTACGAGGGCAGTAACCTGAACGGCGCGAGCTACACCGTTACCTTCAATATCCCCGTTACCCCCATCAAGACCACCTACGAGTCCCAGTATCCCCAGCCCAGCGGCACCTCCAGCAACTATAAGTACAGCGTGGCCGTCCCCGATGGCTACGAGAGCTACTATGTCGTTGCGAAGAACCCCAATAAGGCCCCGACCGACTACTCCGAGAAGCTGAGCGGCACGAGCTCTTCCTACTCCGGCAAGAGTCTCTACACCCTGTCCGGCAACGACTTTGATAAGAGCGGCAAGTGCGAGCTTTATATCGTGACCTATGATAGAAAGACCGCTTACTACGGCGTGCTCACCGTCTATCAGAAGTCCTACAACATTGAGTACAGCGTGGTCGCGGGCGAGAGCGTTTCCTTCGCTCAGAAGCATTTCGAGTCCTTCCTCGAGGACATCGCCGACGATTCCTCCGATTACAATTCCAGAAAGGACACCCTTGAGCTCGACTATGTCAAGTTCGGCTCCCTGCCCACTGCAACCTCTGAAGGTGTCCTTTATGAAGGCAAGAGCAAGATCGCCAGAAATGACAAGATCAGCGATCTTGACAAGGTGACCTTCGAGTCCTCCTCCAAGGCCAAGGGCACCATCACCATTCCCTTCACCGCTTACGGCACGCTCCACAAGGACGGCGCTTCCAAGGGCAAGGACGTGAGTTACAGCGGCAATGTCGTGATCTCCGTCGTCAAGGAAGACATCGTCTTTGAGGTCGGCGTGAACAGCGCGATCAAGCTCGGCTCCGACAAGTTCATCGACTTCCTGCGCGATTCCGACAAGAGCTACAAGAAGGCTGACCTCGACTATGTCACCTTCGATGTGGGCAAGAACAGCGCCATCACCTCCTACTTCAACGGCACCGGCGCGCTCTACCGTTACTACAACGGCAACACCGGCGTCAACGCCACCGTCAGCGCCAAGGACGAGTTCTACTACAACCCCAAGACCAGCAGCAAGCACTATGACCTCGACGACGTGGCCTATGTGACCTCCAAGTTTGCCAAGGTCGGCGATATCGTCTATATCCCCTTCACCGCCTACGGCACCAAGTCCGGCCAGAAGGCTGAGGGCACGCTCGCCATCAAGGTCAAGCAGACCATGAACTTTGTCGACGTGAGACCCGGCGACTACTTCTATGATTCCGTCCAGTGGGCCGTGAACCTTGACATCACCAAGGGCACTTCCGCCACCACCTTCTCCCCGAAGCAGGGCTGCACCCGTGCGCAGATCGTCACCTTCCTGTGGCGCGCCGCCAATTCTCCCGCGCCGCGCAGCAGCACCAACAAGTTCACTGACGTTTACGCCACCACGCACGCCGACTACATGAAGGCGATCATCTGGGCCACCGAGCAGGGCATCACCACCGGCACCGGCAACGGCAAGTTCTCTCCCGACGCCACCTGCACCCGCGCGCAGATCGTCACCTTCCTGTACCGCTTCAAGAACAACCCCGCGGTTTACGGCTCCCTGAACTTCTCGGACGTCAACAAGACCGAGCATGCCGCGTTCTACAACGCCATTCTCTGGGCTGTAAACAACAAGATCACCACCGGCTACGGCAACGGCATCTTTGATCCCAACGGCACCTGCAACCGCGGTGACGCTGTGACCTTCCTGTACCGCGCCCTCGCGTGATCTGACTCTCCGCGCAGCGATTTCCCGCGAATCAAGAGGCCGCCCGTTTTCAAACGGGCGGCCCTTTTTTGTAAACTTTCTGTGATAGCCCTTTCCCCCGCCTGCAAACCGTGCTACAATACACCCATCTTGATTTTCCGGGGAGTTGTTACTGTGAGCAAATTCCGCAATGCCCTCTACCGCTTCATGTACGGCCGCAACGGCGTGGACGCGCTGAGCTGGGCGCTTGTCGTGCTTGAGGTCGTCCTCAGCCTGCTGAGCTCCTTCATTCATGTGCGCGGCGTGTCGCAGGCGCTGTACTTTGTGTCCACGGCGCTGATGTTCGTCGTGCTGCTCCGCATTTTTTCGCGCAATCTCGCGCGCCGTCAGGCCGAGAATGCGAAATTCTTGACCTGGTGGACGCCGAAGGCGAACGCCATTCGCGGCGCGCAGGCCCGCCGCGCCGACAAGGCGCACAAATACGTCCGCTGCTCCTGCGGCGCGTACTGCCGCGTGCCGAAAAACATCGGCAAGGTCGAGCTCACGTGCCCGAAGTGCGGCAAGAAAAAGGTCGTCAAAACGTGAAAGAAAAAATCCGTCCCGCGGGACGGATTTTTTTGTAAGAAAACCGGTTTTCCGCCGTCTAATAGACAGAAGGGGGTGAGGGTGCTGACGGATTTTGAAGAGGTCTACGCCGTGTACTTTGACGATGTGTACCGCTATCTTCTCTCGCTTTCCGGGAGCGAGAGCGTCGCCGAGGAGCTGACGAGCGAGACGTTTTTCCGCGCGATGGACGCCCTCGGCCGCTTCCGCGGCGAGTGCAGTGTGCGCGTCTGGCTCTGCCAGATCGCCAAGAATCTCTATTATTCGCACCTGCGGCGCGAAAAGCGCCTTGTGCCGCTCGAAGACTGCCGGATCGCCGAGGAACGCCACGAGGAATCGCTTGAAGATCGCAGCGAGGCCGCGCGCATCCAGACGCTCCTGCACGCGCTCAAAGAGCCGTACAAGGAGGTCTTTATGTGGCGCGTGTACGGCGAGAAGAGCTTCCGCGACATCGGCGCGCTCTTCGGCAAGACGGAAAATTGGGCATGCGTGACCTACCATCGGGCCCGGCGCATGATCCGCGAGGGATTGGAGGACTGAAATGAACAAGGATTGCAGCATCGTGCAGGATCTTCTGCCGCTTTACGCGGAGGATATGCTGCGCGAGGAAACAAAGGAATTTGTCGACGCGCATCTCGCTCAGTGCGAAGCCTGCCGCGCAGAGCTCGCAGCGCTCAAAGCGGACGTGACACCCGCGCCCGTCAACGCGCAGCCGCTGCGCAGCTTGAAAAAGCAACTCCGGCGCAAAAAGTTCACTGCTGTGCTGCTGGCCGTCACGCTCGCGCTGACGCTGGCGACGGCGGGGTTTGCGTATCTCACCGCGCCGCAGTATTTGCCGTACAGCGAGACAGAGTGGGCGATCTCACGCTCGCCCAGCGCGCTCGCGGACGACGGCTCGGCAGCGGATGGGCTTTCTGATCTCAGCGGCGCGGAGAGCATCTCCGTCAGCCTGCTCGTGCCGGTCTCCGGCGCAGAGGTCACGAACACGCAGGACCCCAACAGCGGCAAAACCATCTACTTCATCACCGCATGGCGCACGCCGCTCGACACATGGCGCGGCGCATTCGACAAAACCGGGGGCGCCCCGAACACACACAGCGCAAATGATCGCACACAGCGCGAGGCGGACGCACTGCAAGGCGTGCTCGCCAAGGCGGAGTCCGCGTGCACGCTCTTCACGCTCGACGCCGCGAATTGCACGGCAGTCTGCTATTCTCAGAACAACGGGCAGGACGATGTACTGCTCTGCGGCAGCATGAACGGCGGCATCGTTTCGCTGCCGAGGCTGGCGTTGGGCTATTACGTTTTGCTATCGTTAGCACTCCTTATTACGCTGGGTATTGCATTTTTCGTCTGCCGCAGGAAGAAAACGGGCAAAGCGCTCGGCTATCTCGCGCTGATTCCCGCGAGCTATCTTGCCGGTCATCTACTCGTCAAGGGTTTCACGACGACGAGCTACCAGATGCAGCGCGACTTCTCGCTCATTATCCTCGCCGCCGCGCTGATCTACGCCGCGGTCATGCTGGCGATCAACCTCTGGCGGCAGAAGCGGGAGAAGGTGTAAAAGAGGAAGAGACGCATTCGCGTCTCTTCCTCTTTTGCAATCAAATTCGAATGCTCAAGGCCCTTTGAGCAAAGCCGTGATAGTCCGCAAATGCGCTTTGCAGGCCGTCGATTCCCTGCGTTTCCCATCGGTCTGCCAGATACAGCATACCGCACATACAGGCAAACTTTTCATAGTACGATCCGCAGACCGCCTCTTCGAGAAACTGCTTTTGCCTGTCTGGGTCCGTCTCCGTAAGCGCGAGGCGCAGTTTGGCACGGCTTGCTGCTGCGACCTCGGTAAGCTGCGGTGTATGCCAGTCCACACAGTCGATTTCTGTCGCCTGATAAGAGAGAAGATGGGCGAATCCCTCATGAAATGTGTAAGCATCCAATCTTCTCAAATAGTCTGTACTTTCCAATGCGGCATCTGCCGCCGGATAGCGGTGTCCAATCAAGAGATGCGTAATCTCATGCGTCAGCAGATTCCGAATGATGCTGTCGAGCTGGTCGAGCTCCGCATAATTGCACCAACGGATGAGGTCAAAGATGAGATGTGCCTGCCCGTCGGGCGAGTGTGCCGCAACGGCGTCGTAAGGCTCGGGATAACCGACGATCAAATCAAGTGTCGGCTGTACCGCCTCCCAATCGGGGAAAAGCGCGTCCCAAATCGGGCGGTTGACGGGGACAAAGTGCGCAGCCGCTTCACAGATACGGCGTTCGAGCTTGCGCACAGTCTCTCGGAGAGCAAGATCCTCAGGCGGCGGAGTAAATGCATTCCTGCCAAGATCTGACGAAACCGAGGTGTGTTCAAAGAGCCATGAAGCACGAAAAGCGTCGACGCAGCTGCTCTCGATATATGCCTGTGCGATCGAACTGTCAATCCGCATTTTCCGTCCCTCTCTTTACGAAAAACCTCTTTTGCCGTAACAGACAAAAGAGGTTTTTCCTTGGCGCAGCGGGAGGGATTCGAACCCTCGTGAGGTTTCCCTCAAACTGATTTCGAGTCAGCCCCGTTATGACCACTTCGATACCGCTGCATATTCAGTTCGCTGTTATCAGCCAAACTATTATGCCATAACTTTTTGCGTCTTGCAAGGTCTTTTTTCGCATTCGGGGCATATTCTGTGCGTATGAAGACTGTCTATTTATCGGTACGCCTGAAAAATTACGAAAATGCGCTCGCGCTGGTCGGTGCGCCGCTCGCCGAAACGCCGGAGAACGCGGACGTTTTGCTGCTGCCCGGCGGGGGCGACATGCACCCGCGCTTTTACGGTCAAGCGCTGAACGGCTCGGAAGATCTCGACGAAGCACGCGACGCGCGTGAGCTCACGCTGATTGACAACTTCCTGTGCGCGGGAAAGCCTGTCATCGGCATCTGCCGCGGGCTGCAAGTCCTCAACGTCTATTTTGGCGGCACGCTGCGTCAGCACATCGAGGGCCACAGTCAAATTGACGGCGTTGACCGGCTGCATGCCATCAACACCGCGCCGGGCCTTCTGCGCGAGCTGTACGGCACGCGCTGCACGGTCAACAGTGCACACCATCAGGCCGTCTGGCGGCTGGGGACGGGGCTTCAGGTCTTCGCCTGCGCGGAGGACGGCACGGTCGAGGCCGTCGGCCACAGGACGCTCCCCGTCTTTGCCGTGCAGTGGCATCCTGAGCGGCTGTGCGGCGCGTTCGCGCGGCCGGAAAGTGCTGACGGTGCAAGGCTTTTGCGCGCTCTACTCAGATAACATAAAAAAGTGCAGAAAAATTCTGAAAAAACGTTGACAAAACGGGACACTGATGCTATTATAACAGAGCTGACGATTTTTGCGGAGGGCGAATGCAGGTGTAGCACAATGGCCAGGGCACCAGCCTTCCAAGCTGGGGATGCGGGTTCGATTCCCGTCACCTGCTCCATTCAATTCGCGCCAGTAGCTCAGTTGGATAGAGCAACTGCCTTCTAAGCAGTAGGCCGGGGGTTCGAATCCCTCCTGGCGTACCATTTACAAGGCGCCCCTCAGCAAAGCAGCAAATATCGCACGGATACAGAATATGTGGTGGGTGTAGCTCAGTTGGTTAGAGCACCGGATTGTGGTTCCGGGTGTCGAGGGTTCGAGTCCCTTTACCCACCCCACAAAGGATGAGGGATTGGGAGATGATCCCGATCCCTCATCTACTTTTTCCGCATAGGGGTGTAGCCAAGCGGTAAGGCAAGGGACTTTGACTCCCTCATTCGCTGGTTCGAGTCCAGCCATCCCTGCCAGAAAAATCCGGATGGCTTGCCCATCCTTTCATACGCTTCGTTAGCTCAGTAGGTAGAGCACCTGCCTTTTAAGCAGGGTGTCCGGGGTTCGAATCCCCGACGAGGCACCAAAAAAGAGATGGCTTTAAGCTGTCTCTTTTTTTGGATTCCGTTAGAAATTAAAATACTCGGGGCAAATAAACACCTCAGGGCAGCTTCTCTTGCCGCTCTGCGGCAATTCACCTTCTGTCGCGGCAGAAAACGAATTTGAATTTATTTCGTGCCGTGCGCGGCACGAAACTCTACGAGGCTTTTCATTCTACGCCGCCCGCAAAGGACCTTTGCTTGTCTGCTCGTGGCTTTTTTGCTATGATGTGAGCAGCAAGGGAGGTCGATCTATGTCTGATTTCAGTTCCAACCTGCGGCGGCTGCGGAAAAGGGCAGGTCTTTCGCAGGACGCGCTCGCGGAAAAGCTCTCCGTCGCCCGCCAGACCGTTTCAAGCTGGGAGCGCGGCAATTCCTACCCGGACCTTGACATGCTGGTGCACATCAGCGACGCGCTCGCGACCGATCCAAACGAGCTGCTTTACCCGAATCAAAAGCGCAGGAGCGGCGGCGTGAGCCGCCTTGTGGACGACGACTTTTTCGGCAAGCTCACGGTCGTCATTTGGATCGTGGGGTTCCTGCTCGGCCTGCCCGCCGGCAGTCAAGGCTATGCGTCGGGGCCGAACACCATCTCGTGGCATTTCGTGTTTTCCGATGCGCTGCGATGCTGGGCTCCCGCATTTTTGACCGGCATGGCGTTTCTCGGCCTTCAGAAGATCATCGACCTTTTGAAAGAGCGCGGCGAGTGAGCGGGCATTCTTTGCCCAGGATCTTGCCATTCTCCTCAAAAACGGCTATGATGGACTTACTTTACATGAACAGGAGAAGCGCATTGAACATCACGACCATTTTATTCGACCTGGACGGGACGCTGCTGCCGATGGATCAGGAGGCGTTCACGACCGGATACTTCAAGTTCCTCACCAAAAAGCTCGCGCCCTACGGCTACGAGCCCAAATCCCTCGTCGACGCCATTTGGGCGGGCACGGCGGCCATGGTCAAAAACGACGGCAGCTGCACGAACGAGCAGGCCTTCTGGAAGAAGTTCGCGGCGATCTACGGCGAGGAAAAGTGCCAAAGCGACCAGGGCCTTTTCGAGGATTTCTACGCCAATGAGTTCAACGCCGCGCGCGACATCTGCGGCTTTAATCCCGCGTCGGTGGAGACGGTCCATAAGCTCAAAGAGTGCGGCTACCGCGTTGCGCTGGCGACGAATCCGATCTTTCCCCACATGGCGACGGAGAACCGCATCCGCTGGGCGGGCCTTGTGCCGGAGGATTTTGAAATTTACACGACCTACGAGGCCTCGACCTTCTGCAAGCCGAATCCTGCTTACTACCTCGAGGTCGCGCGCACGCTCGGCGTCAAGCCGGAGGAGTGCCTGATGGTCGGCAACGACG
>OQVS01001994.1_pt1 | contig 13519 bp, 10 predicted proteins | sample 1691601 | NCBI WGS metagenome assembly OQVS01 (sample SAMN03418268, study PRJEB22391) | human gut metagenome | biome: human-gut; feature: organic feature; material: feces | host: Homo sapiens | place: Tanzania | collected 2013-01 | reverse complement strand
GCCTTTTTACCTTTAAAATTTCACTCAAAGTTCGTATCCCCGTCTGCCGTTCCATGCAGCGCGTTCTTCAGTCCCTCCCAGTTTTGGAACCCCATGATGAGCGCGAGCCTGTCGAGCGTTTCAGGGCTTAGCTTCTCTGTGCCTTTAACGTAGCCGGCGAGACGTTTGAACGCCTCTTTCCACTGCATGCTCTTCTTCACTTCCTGTGTTGTGGCATGCTCCAGTTTTTTCAGTTGGTTCAACATTTTTTCCATAACAATCTTATGCTTTTCCTTGACCGCAAAAGTAGCAAAAAAAACGGACAAACGAAACAATCTTAATGTTTTTATTTTGTTAAAAATAGAGATAAAGACGTGTAAAAAGCCGACAAAAAGTTTGTAAATAAAAAATAATGTGTACCTTTGCAATAAGAAAGGTCCTACCCTGCGTGGAGACCAATCAAAAAAAGAACAATAACATTATTAACAATTTTATTTTTTATAATCATTATGGCTTACGTAATTGGTGACAACTGCATCGCTTGCGGTACATGTATTGACGAGTGTCCTTCTGGCGCTATCTCTGAAGGCGAAAAGTATTCTATCAACCCCGATGTGTGCACAGAGTGCGGCACATGCGCTGATGTTTGCCCCTCTGAGGCTATCAGCCTGGGCGAGTAATCGCGGGCGATTAGAAAGAAATATAATAAAGGCGTGTCATCACAGATGGCACGCCTTTTTTGCGTTTATAAGGTGTTGAGGAATTATAGCCAGTCAAAATCGGCATACACATAAAGTTTCTTCATCGCCTATTCCTTTTTAGAAGCTCGTTCCCTTGTCTTCAGACTCAAATCCTGCAAAGTCTTGCCCAACTTGTCTTCTTTGGCCAGCCACAGAATATCGTCATCCAACTGCAGGGCGTAAAGCACCCTGAGATAAATGCCGATGGCCACCGTTGGAACACCTTTTTCTATGCGCGACACAGTTAATGGAGAACAGGTTGCCCGTTCCGCCACCTGAGCCACGCTCAGATTCCTGCGCAACCGAGCCAACTTTATCTGCTCTCCCACCACTTGCATCTTTTGTTCCAATTTCCGTGGCAACTTGGTGCCCATTGTATTCTTAGCCATAACTAATCATATAATATGCAAAAATAATGCTTTTTATTTATTTAATGATAGGTTAGTATCAAAAAAATATTTGCCTCCCCACTTTTATAACGAGACCTAAACTTGTGACACCATCCAACACTTTGGAGAAATTAAAACCACGAGCGCGAAGCGCGATGTAAGCATTAACCTTCACTACAGTTCAGATATTTTGAAGATGAACCCCAATTATATCGTTGCGGTTTTAACATTTTATTTTGCGCTTCGCGCAGGTTATTGTCATTAACATCGCGCTTCGCGCTCGTGGTTTTTGAACATTAATTATCATTAATGACCCATTAATTATCATTAATACGCGCTTCGCGCGGAAAAATTAATGTTAAATTAATGTTAAATTAATGGGCATTAATGTTTAAAACCGCGCGAAGCGCAAAATATTTGCGGAAAAGATAGCAAGCGCAGGCTCATGTTGCGATAGCAAGCACATGCTTCTGTCAAGATAGCATCTGGCAATGCCCGCAAGCCTATTTTATGGCTGTAAGCCTCACCCAGAGCCAGCGCGGGATCAGTTGCCAGGCGGCGACAAGCAGACGGTAACGCCAGTCGATGGTCACCACCTCGCGCCCCTGCTCTATGGCGCGTACAATGGTGCGTGCCACATCTTCGGCTTTAAGCTGTAGAGGGAAGTGGCTGCCCGCAATGAGGTCGGTGGCAACAAAGCCGGGGCGTATGTCGGTGATGCCGATGTTAAGATGGCGCATGCGTGCTTGCTGCGACAGACACTCCAGGTAGTGGGCTTGCATGCGCTTCGTGGCAGAGTAGGCTGGGGCAGCACCCAAGCCGCGGGTGCGGGCGATGGAGGTGATGCAGGCTATGCGGGCTTTACGCTCCTTGTCGCTTGCTCTCTGCTCAGCAAACCAGTTATAAGCCGCCGACACCATGCGCACAAAGCCCACGCCGTTGGTCTCCACCGTCTTCAGTTCTTTGTCGGCATTGAGCGCCACGTTCTCCCATCCTATGCCAGAGCTGTGGAAGTAGAGATCCATGCCGCCCAGCTCCTCTATGAGCTTGTGCAGCTCCGTCGGTGCGTCTTCCTTGGTCACGTCTATCTGTCTGTGCGCCACGATGCCTGGTGTGGCTTGTGCCGTCTGCACCAGTCGCTCCTCGCGTCGTCCTGCAATGCCCACCTCGTAACCGTTGGCAGCCAGCAGCCGTGCCACCTCCTGACCAATGCCCGATGTGGCTCCCATCACTATTGCTCGTTTCTTCATGTTATGATTCTTTCTTTAAGTTTTTATGCTGCAAAAATAATCACAAAAAAGTATAAAGCCAAAAAAAGCGGAAACCTTTCTGAGAAGGTTCCCGCTTTTTTGTTCAACCGTCAGGTCTTTCCAACCGTCAGGTTCTTGTTTTCATGTTTACCAACCAGGGTTCTGGGTGAGCTTGAATCCGTGGGTCTCGTACATGGTGATCTGGTCAACAGGGATAGGATAGAGATAATCCTTGTCAGCCATTTGACGCATCTTGGCCACCTCGGTGATAGGCATGATGTAGCCCTCGTTGCCGGTAACGATGTGGCCGTTCTCGTCGCAGAGAGTGATCTTAGCCAAAGCTTCAGCATTTTCGGGATAGTCGGCCTTGTTGATCCAAGCACCCATGTTGAGCTTCTTGTTCTTCACCATGTCAGCATATTCGAGCTTGCCCCAACGGCGCAGGTCGTTGAAACGCACACCCTCATAAGCCAACTCTACGCGGCGCTCGCGACGAATCTCCCACAGAATGGGCTTAACCGTAGCATCGCGGTCGGGGTCGTTGATCTCGACACCGTTAACCTTCAGAGCGTTACCAGCCAGTGTGACGTGAGGCATCTTTGTGCTCTGACGGTCGCGGATGGCGTTGATGGTCTTGTCGAAATCGGCCTGTGTAAGAGTGTACTGTCCGAGATCAGCCAACTCGGCTGCAGCCTCGATGTAGTTGAGCATCACCTCGTTCAGCTTCATGACAGGAGCGTCGGTGGTGTTGGTGTTGCTCATGCCGCCAGGCTTGTTGATAAGATCCTTGTTCACATAGCGGTTGGCGTAGTAGCCAGAAGCAGCGTAAACAGCAGCTACACCGTTCAGGCGCAGACCGCTCTCCTCGTCAATGTTATCGGCGAGACGTGGGTCACGGTTCTGGATCTCCTTGGCATATTCCTTACCCTTGTAGTCGGTGTTGCCAGCCTGGTGGATAGGCAGACCGTTCTTGGTCAGGAAAGCGTCGACGAACGAACGTGAGGGGCTGCTCTTCTCCATCTCAGTGTTCTGGAAGCTCATGAGCGAGTGCATAACCACGTTCTCAACGTAAGAGCGGTACATGATGATCTCGGGGTTGCCGGCCAGGTCCTCAGATGTGGTGAGGCTCTTGTAGCTGGGAGCGATAGAGTAGGCGTTTGTCTGCATCAGCGCAGCAGCATAGTCCTTGGCAGCCTTCAGATATTCGGCAGCCTTGGCTGTGTTGTTGGCGTTATACTTCTGCCATGTTCCCTCGAAGAGCATGATGCGTGACGCGAAGCCCTGAGCCACGGCGCGGTTTACGGTGAGACCCTTTGTGCCGTCGTTAACACGAATGTTGGTGCAAGCGAAAGCGAGGTCCTCGTTCACCTTGTCCATAACCGTTGTGCGCGGATCGCGTGCACGGTAGAGCTGCTCGTTGTCGGTGCTGCCTACGACAGCGTCATAGTAAGGCACGTCGCCAAACTTCTGCACGAGCTTTGCATACTCCATGGCGCGGAACAGGCGGGCAACGCCCGACCAGTGGTTCTTTGCCTCGTCGTTCAGTGAAGAGCTCTGAATGCGGCTGAGGAGCAGGTTCATGTTGCGGATCTTCTCGAAGTTCCAGTTGTCAGCATCGGTTGTGGGAGCCACCTTGGTGAACAGGGTAGCTTCTTCCTGCGCGTTGTCGTCGGTCCAGTCGGCAACGTTTGTCTCGGCAAAGTTGTCGGCACGTTGCCATGTCGAACGGTAGCCGGGGAAGAAGTAAGTATAATAGTCGAGGAACGATGTACGGAGGTTCTCCTCGTTGTTCCAGAACGACGGAACGTCAGTAACGGTGTCCTGGGGGTCGCGTGTGAGGAAGTCGTCACAAGAGCTGAAAGACACAGCAGTGGCCAGCAGAAGGCCCGCGCTCAGAATATTTAAATTTATTTTCATAAATGTTTGTTCTTTTGGTAACTGAACTTTTGCAAGTTCAGAAGTTAATACCACGTTTTATTATTTCTCTTTATGCGGTCTCACGTCTTAGAACGTAACCTGCATACCGAACGAGATGGTACGAGAGAAAGGATAGCTACGGCCGAACGACCATGTTTCGCCAGTTACTCCCACTTTGTAGCTGGTGCTCTCGGGGTCAACAGGCAGGTGCATGTTGTCAAACTCGAAGAGGTTCTCACCGCTGAAGTAAACGCGAACGCTCTCCAAAGAAGCCTTGCTCACCCATGCCTTAGGCAGTGTGTAGCCCACGGTGATGTTCTTACAACGCAGATAAGCCATATTGCTGAGGTAGCGTGTTTGCTTCAGGAAGCTCTTGCCGGCGCTTGTCCATGTGTTGTCGAAAGGACGTGGATAGAAGGCATCGGTGTTGCTCTCGGTCCAGTAGTCCATCTGGTGTGCGAACATAGCGTCACCCCAACCTGATCCGCCGCAAGGGATAGCCACGTTACCGTATGCCCAGAAGTCGCGCTTGCCTACGCCCTGGAAATAGGCGCTGAAGTCGATACCCTTCCAGTTGGCTCCCAACGTGAAGCTATACTCATAGTTAGGCAGGTAGTTACCGATAACCTTCTGGTCGCCGTGGTCCTCAACGGTGTTCTTTCCGTATGTGATCTTCTTGTCGCCGTCGAGATCCTTATATTTCATGTCACCCGGCTGGAACTTAAACTGGCCAGCCTCGTAGAGAGCCTGTGAGGGGATACCGTCTTTCAGCGTGTAAACCTTCTTGCCGTTGGCATCGGTTGTCACGTTGAAGTCGTCAACCTGGAACAGGCGGTCCGACTCGTAACCCCAGATCTCGCCGAGGCGCTTGCCCTCGTAGTTGCCGTTGATGTTGCGGTCAGTCTTGTTCCACTTTGTGATGCGCTCTACAACGTGCGACAGCGAAGCGCGTGCGCTGATGCCGAGGCCGTTAGAGAAGCGGTGGTTATAGTCGACAGCGAGCTCCCAACCGTTGGCGGTCAGCTCACCGAAGTTGATCTTCGGAGTAGCGGCACCGAAGGTTGAAGGCAGAGCCTCGCCGGCGGTGTGCATGTCAGAAGTTACACGGTGATAGTAGTCGAAGGTTACACCCAGCTCGTTCTTGAAGAAGCGCATGTCGACACCGAGGTCGAGGGTAGAAACGCGCTCCCATGTCAGACCGTCAGAGATCACCGTAGGAGCCTCAAGGCTCAGCTGGTTCTTGCCACCCATTACCCAACCAGAGTTTGTAGATGTCATGGTCGAGATGAACGAGTTGGCAGCAACGTCCTGGTTACCGATGGTACCCCAAGATCCGCGGAGCTTCAAGTTTGACAGTGCGGGCTTAGCCCAATCCATAAATTTCTCCTCGCTGGCACGCCATCCTGCTGAGAATGAGGGGAAGAAAGCAAACTTCTTTCCTGAGGGGAACATAGAAGAGCCATCGTAACGAGCGTTAAACTCGAACAGATACTTCTGCATGAAGTCGTAGTTGATACGTCCGAAGAAACCTGCCGAAGCGAAGTCTTTATGATAAGCATAGTTCTTGTTGAACGAATACTGGTCGCCTGTAGCCAGTGCAATCTCGGGCAGATCCTGGCTGATGAGGCCACGGCGCTCTGAGTAGTGGCCCAGACGCTCGCGTGTCTCGGCATCGAAACCAGCCATCACCTTAAACTGGTGATTCTTCTTGATGTCGAAGTTGTAGGTAGCGTATGCTTTCCACACGTTTGTCATGGTGTACTTGCTGGTCTGTACCACGCGGTTGTCAACGCCACCGTAGATGTTGGTGTAGTTGTCGAAGGGAGCGCCGGCAAACATGTTATATGCCATCACGGTGCCACCGTTACGCTTCTGAGCGTCGTTCAGCAGGGCGAAGGTATAGTCGAAGTTGATGCTGAGGTCCTTCAGCGGGTTCAGCTCGGTACCCAGGTTCACGCGCACATAGTTAGAGGTAACGCTCTCGCGGTTAGCCTGCTTGATGTCGGTAACGGCAGAACGGAAGTCCTTGCCCTGATACTGTGCGTACGGATACCAGCGCGGCCAACGCATCAGGTAGAACCATGCGTCATACTGGCCAGAGGTGTACTTGTAAGGCTGGTCGTTAACCGAGCGTGTGAACAGCACGTTAGCGCGAACCTTCCACCAGTCGCGAATGGCGGTGGTGATGTTACTGTTGAAGTTGTAACGGTCATACTTGTCGGCCTTGAACTTCATCACACCGTTCTGGCGCAGATAGCCCAATGAAATGTTATATGTTGTCTTCTCGCTACCACCTGTCACAGAGAGGTTGTGGTTCTGCTGTGGTGTCCATGTGCGAGCGAACTGCTTAATGGGGTCGAACGAACGGAAGAAGTAGGTCTTTCCGTCCTTGATCTCGAAGTCGCGGCCTTCCTGCATCTCGCCGAGCTCGCTCTGCGACATGTTGCCATACTTCTGCTCCCAGTCCTTGATCTTGCCAACGGCATACTCGTCGATGGTGAAGCCGATATTTGTACAAGCTGAGAGACCCTTGCTCTGAGCCAGCTTGTATATGTACTCGGCATTGTCTACAGCCGAAGCCAGCTTAGGCATCTTGGTGGGTGTGCCCCAGGCAAAGTTGTTTGAATAGGTCACGCGGGGTTTCTCGTTCTTCTTACCCTGCTTTGTGGTGATCAGGATAACACCCCATGCAGCACGGGTACCGTAGATAGAAGCCGAAGCGGCGTCTTTCAACACAGAGATGGTCTCGATGTCGTCGGGGTTGACGAGGTTAAGGCTGGGCACCTCTACGTTATCTACCAAGATAAGAGGAGCGGTACCTCCTTCAGCGTTCAATGAACCTACTGAACCACGCAGTTTGATGGTCGACTCGGTGCCTACACCACCGAGGTTGTTGGTGATGGTAAGACCCGGGGTGATGCCCTGCAGCGCCTTTGCCACGTCGGTGATAGGACGGCTTGCGATGGCCTCCTTAACGTTCACGTTTGCTACAGCACCAGTAAGGTCTACCTTTTTCTGGGCACCGTAACCCACTACAACCACCTCGTCGAGGTCGCCCATGTCTTCTGTGAGGACGATGCGCTGGTTCTTGCCGTTAACCTTCACGTCAACGGTCTTGTAGCCCACATAAGACACGCGGTAGGTCTTGCCTGCCACGGCTTTGATGCTTACCTTACCGTCGATGTCGGTGATGCCGCCGTTTGTCGTGCCGGGTTCTACAACGCTGGCGCCTGTGATAGGCTCGCCGTTTGCGTCAACCACGGTGATGACCACTTTGTCGGCCTGCTGTGGCAGCGTGCTGTATGTCTCAGACATAACTTCTGCTGTCATAGCGTTCGGCATTGAAACACTTGCTGCCGTAGCTTGTCCACTGCTCATGAACAAAGCGCAGGCAACAGCTGCTGTGAGTACTTTGCCGTTCAAGGCGTTCCTCTTTTTGTCATTGATGTTTATCATACGCTATTAAAAGGTGTGATTATTTAATTAATAGTATGCTTGTTTGCAATTACTTTTTTTTCTCTTTTCTTCTCAGATTCCTTTTTTATGGGACTCGTCGTGGGGTTAATGGGGCGCTTTTCTGGGGCTCTGGGTGTTTTGGTCGGGGTGGTTTTTATTTTCGTCGGGGCGGTTTTGTTTACATCGGGGTGGTTTTGTTTACATCGGGGCGGTTTCGTTTACATCGGGGTGGTTTTGTTTTACATCGGGGTGGTTTTGTTTACATCGGGGTGGTTTTATTTTCGTCGGGGCGTCAAAATGGTGATATGTGGCATCGTTATGGTGCTGTTTTACAACAAATTGCGGTCATGAAGCAATCAATGTCTTCACCGTTGTGGTTGCTTATTTTAGCCTATAAATTTTGATTTAGGTTTCTTGTTTCCTTTTCAAGACCCTTTTTCAAGAGCCTTTTTGATGTTTCTTTTAACTCTTATTTTTTAATTCGGGTGCAAAAGTAAGCAATTATTATTATTAAAACAAGTTTTTTATTATTTTTTTTTATTCTTTTCGCTCTTTCTCCTGTTTCCCTTTCATTATTAATTCTGTTTATTTTTGTTTTCTTTCTTTATTTTCTTTCTTTGTTGAACTTTCGCAAATGCACAACAAAATCTTTGCATGTTTATAATGTTCATCTATCTCAAGTAAGCGTCGCCGACGGCGGCGAATATCCATAACCGCTGGTTGAGCTGCCGAAGGCAGCGAAGCCTGCGGTCTCCCATGATGATGGTGGAACCGTCCTCGCGCTCGACTTTGTCGCTTGCCTCTTCTTCTTTTTCGATGTCAAGCAAAACAAAAAGGGTGTCGCTGACCATGATGGTCGTGCGACACCCTTTCCTTAAGGTCTTATAATTGACATCTTGTCTTTATACTCATTCCCAAACGTCGTTGATGCTGAGCTCGTTAGCTTCGTCTTCCTCGCTGGCCCAGAAGTCGTTGCGCTTGGCATCTCCTTCAGTGAATTGACCTCCCGATTCGCTTGCCAGGAGCTGTTCCACCACAACGTTTTGTATCTTTATTTCGGGCTTTATGTAAGTGTTCATAGGTTCAGTTTTTTTTATTTTACAATAATCTTCTTTCCGTTATGGATATAAATACCCTTCACAGGATGAGCAACCTCAATTCCTTGCAGGTTATAATATTTGTTATTGTTCATTTTCTCTGTCTCCAACTCTTTAATGCCTGTAGTTTCATTTCCGTCAACTAAATCATCGAAGACCAAAGCCATTTTTGCAAATTGAGCAGGCATAATGCTTTCGCTACCATCATCATATTCATTGCCCAGCAACTGACCGTTATAGCCAATAAATCCGTAGGTAGCACCTACTCCATTACCAACTTCCGCATTGGCTGGAATACTTAAATAAGCCTTATTAGCTCCTGATTTACCATTGGCTGTCAAACGGAAGAAACCTATATAATCTTCTTGAGTATCAGCATTTCCAAGGCTCGTATGATAATTAGTGCGGTAATAATTGCCCAAGCCGAAATAACGATAGGTTATCTTCCCAGACTCAACCTTAGCATTACCCAAATCGTTTACTGCTTTTACAGTTGGAACAAGATAGTTATTCCACTGGTCATTTTCTGCTATATATTCGTCAGACTTTGTCCAAACTTCACGATAATCGCCATTAGGCCCAACAGATTCTTCTGTTCTTTCCAACAGTGAGAATGCTACTTTTTGTCCATCTGTGTATGTACCAGCAGGAGCTTCTCCAATCAGAACAACACCAACATTAGCAGGGACGTATTTCAAACGACGAAGATAAACCGTGCCTTTTTTATAAATGTTATTAGCATCTCCTCCATCAGGCTTCTTATATCTATAAACCTCATAAATCTTGACGTTGTCATCAACAGGATTCATTGGCTTATCGTTGCTATAAGTACGAATAAAACTGTCTTTACGATAAGTGAGGTCTATATCTTTAGATTCTGAACCCGTGATGGTGTATGCATGTCTAACCACATAACCGTTTCCATCTTCTGTCTCTAAGGTACGGATATATAAACGAATGGTCCACTCGCCTGCAGGGCGGTTGAAAATCATATCGCCGTATGTTCCATCACCAGCTCTTTCTGTTCCATTTCTTGTGAAGCCTAACTCGTTTGGCTCTTTCAATGAAGCCTCACGACCTGGCTTGGTTGTATCCGTATAAGGAGTGCGGGCTTGTTTGCTGGGCTCCGTAGAATCCTCACCCCAGTTATATTTCCAACTTCTATTAGCTATGAAACGGAATTTATTATCAGCTCTTTCTGGCTTTTCGGTTGTGAAAGTGTATTCCCAGCAGTCCAATTTTTTATTATAGGTCATGTTCTCAGCTGCACTTAATTCCCAAGAACCTACAACACCATTACCTACAATCTGGACAGAGGTAATCGGGTCTTGTTTATCTGTGAATTGTTTGTTTGCCTCCAGAATCTCACCACAAATTCCATAATTTCCAGACTGGATTGCAATGTCATTATTTCCTCTCGCTGGATTGTACTCTAAGACTATCGTCTTTGTTTTGTCGTAAGTAAAGCCTGTTGTTCGATTTGGGCAAACTTTAGTGTAATTATCTCTCTCAGAGCCAGATATGCCCGTTGTCGGGTCATAGCCACCATTTCCTTGCAGATACAATTTAGATGTCGTTTTGAGCGGGTTTCCAATAGTACCGTCGTTGGCATTTTTGCTCGTTATGTTACCAACAACAAAACAATGTTGACCTGCCTCCAAATAGATGTTGCCATAGAAATTGTTGTTACAGCTACGGTCAGCATTTACTACAGCATAAGCAGGATGAACAACCGCATCATAATCTTCTGTTGGGTTTACCAAGAAATAAGCCATACGCTTAGAGTTGTCATATTTAACTTCCCATTTTGTAGGAGTGCCGGCTGCATCAACATTGATGGTTATCGTGTAGATACCTGTCTGCGCGAGACCACGATCTTTGAAAGTCCAATATTTATCACCAGCACCCAAATCGCCCTTTACAGGCACTTCAGTGGCTGATGGATTTGTATTGCTGATTAAACTCTCTCCATTAACAGGACCATAGCATTTTCCATCAGCACCATAAACCTGTGCTTTTATTGAAAGAGAAGCAGGGATGTCAAATGTGAGAGTTCCGTCACCTTTACTATTGGTAAAACGGAAATATTTCTTGTCGTAATTTATGTTGTCACCATCTTCTTCAAAGAAGTTACCAACCAAATAATAGTTTCTGTCAGCAACACCCTTCTCTTTTGCAACAACAGTCATCTTTCCATCCTCTGTAATAGACAGAGAATAGATAAGGCCAGCCTTCAACGTTAAGGCTTGTGGTCCTTTGGCTACGAAGGCGATACCTAATGTGGTTCCAGCATCAGAAATGGTTTTAGCAGTAGCCAAACCATAAACTTCGCTATCGATAGAAAACTTAATTGTTGCATCAGCAGTTCCTTTTTTTGTGAGGTCCATGACAAAAGAACCTGTTGTGTTTGAAGAAACGTTTGCGCCATTGCTGAGCAGGGTGAAGCTCTTCTGTGACACGTTGCTTATGGTTTTTTTGTAAGTGCCACCTACATAATAACCGTGGTTTACGAAGTCTTGGTCTCTATCAACAAATTTATTTCCGTTCTCAGTGAAGATAACACCCGTAGGAACCCCTTTTTTGTCACCATTGTAGGTCCATTTGTAGATGTTTGCTGTACCATCAGCGTTCGTTCCCATTAAGGTCATTTTGTCGCCAGGGTAGCCCTCTGTGAACATCGTGTTCTCGTCAATCCAAGCATACACTTTAATATTATTGGTGATCGGTGTCTCAAGAAACACCGAGACCTCATTATCGGTTACAGTGGGCGTGTAGATGTCTGCCGCCGTTGGCTGCAGAGCGTACCCACCAAAAGTCATGCTGAAAAGCAAGACTATAAAGTTTAACAATAAGTAATTCTTTTTCATTTACTTCTTACTATTAGTTTATAATTTTGGTAATTGTCGTTTTCTTCTTTTTTTAGTGCACACGCGCGTGTTTTTAGAGCATACGCGTCTATAGCATGGTCTGTGAGTGTTAATCACAAACATGCTGTTGCTTGTTGCATCGTTGTTTTGAGCATCCAGAGAGAGGAGAGTTCTCCAGAGGTGGATGGTTTTCGTTGCTACCTTTTGGTTATTATTTTTTTTGTTACTTCTTGGTTATTACTTTTTTGTTTATGGTTGTTAGCTCTTTACAAGTTACAAGCCAATATTAGTTTCTGTTTTTTATCTTTCGGATAAGCTGTCTTTCGGACGTGTTTTGTCTTTCGGACATCTTTAATCTTTCGGATAAGTTTTGTCTCTATATGTTGTTTTTATCTTTCGGATAAGTTGTTTTTATCTTTCTGATAAGTTTTTTATCTTTTGGATATATTTTTTTCCTTCTTCAGATTTTGTTTCTTTTTCTGTCTAATTTCAAGTGCAAAATTAATATTTTTCGTTATATAAAAGCAAATTTGGGGGGGGTAAATGTAGGCTTTATTTGATGCAAACGTTTGCAAAATCTTCATATTGCCGTAACATTGCTGTAAAAACGCTTATATAATAAGGTGGCGAAGGCGAAGAAGATGAAGGCGCGAACGGACAGGGGCGGGTGGCATGGCAGAATAGGGAAAACCCTACAACGAATATGGTTTTTATGCTTGCAAGGATGGAAAGAAAGGGATAACTTTGCAGCATAAAAAAAAGAAAAAGAAACCCTGAATAAAGAAAACTTTAAAACGATACAACTATGAAATGGACCAATACTCTTTCAGCACTTCTGGTCATGATGACCATGACATTTGCGTTTACAAGCTGTGATGAAGACCCGTGGGACGACGGATGGGACTATTACGACTACTCGCAAGGATGGTATGACGATTACGACTGGTATGACGATGCCTTCGACTATGGCAACAACACGCTCAAACAAGAGGCACAGGCGTTGCGCGGCTACTGGACAGGTAAGGTGGAAAACCGCTACTATGACCAGCAGAACCAGCTGCAGAGGGTGCAGATGGACGCCGAGTTTGAGTTTGACCTCTATAACAGCAACGCTCTCAACGGACGCGGACGCGAGACCGACTATGCACCGATGATCGACGACTATGGCAACTATGTGTACGACGACAACGGACAGCTCGTCTACGACTCGCAGCAGCTCCGCTTCTCATGGTACATTGACCCGCGCTCGGGCGACATCTGCATCAAGTATGACGGCAGCGGTTACGAATATCGCACAAGCTGGAACGGCGGCTTCAGTCTGAACACACAGACAGGACAGTTCTGGGGCACCTTCAACGGCTGCAACAACAACGAGCAGATCGCGTTCAGCCTCACGCGCACCACGCTGGCTAAGCCCAACCTCTCGTTTGACAACAACGGCTCTACCGCAGCCTCTGACTCTACCGCTACCTCTATCGGCTCGGTAAAGGGACAGACCTTCGGAACGCTTAACGGTCAGGAACCCTTGACCTTCAGCTCACGCATGGGGCTGAGGAAGAGATAAAAGGGGCTTTTTGAAAAGACAAGAAGCATCTGAAAAAGCTCTGAAAAGCATCAGAAAAAGCTCTGAAAAGCATCAGAAAAAGCTCTGAAAAACATCAGAAAATGCTCTGAAAAACATCAGAAAAAGCTCTGAGAAACATCAGAAAAAGCTCTGAAAAATATCTGAAAAAGCTCTAAAAAATATCAGAAAGTTATCGTACCCCGACCGCAGGGCAGACGCATCAAATTGAACTTCCCGTCAACAGCCTATCTAAGTAGTCC